>Ga0187771_10002315_pt1 | contig 13083 bp, 12 predicted proteins | sample 0116_SJ02_MP15_1_FD_133139 | JGI IMG/M metagenome (GOLD analysis project Ga0187771, IMG submission 133139) | Tropical peat soil microbial communities from peatlands in Department of Meta, Colombia - 0116_SJ02_MP15_10_MG | ecosystem: Environmental > Terrestrial > Soil > Wetlands > Peat | place... | reverse complement strand
CGGGCTGAACTGGATGCGCAGGCTGACCTATCTGCCGGCGCTCATTCTCGCCAATTCCATCGTCATGTTCTCGCCGCTGGTGCGTGGGCAGCTCGAACGCGACGGGCTGGTCGGGTGGACCGCCGGGCGCGGCGCGCTGGCGCCCCTGCCGCCGAACGTCGAGGTACCGGCCGCGACCGCCGATTCATCCGTGCGGCAGAAACTTGCCGCGGCTCGTTGCGAGGGGCGTCTGGTGATCGGTCATTTCGGCTCGATCTATCCCGGCAAGCAGCCGGACGCCCTCCTCAGCATCGGCGCGATGCTCAAGGCGCGGGGACACGAGGTCATCATGGCCTTTGTCGGGTCTTTCATCCGCGGAACGGACAGCATCGAGCAGGATTTCAACGCCCGCGCGGCCGAGCTCGGCGTCGCCGGCGACGTGATCGTCAGCGGCTTCGTTGCCTTGGACGAGGAGCTGTTCGGAATTCTCTCGGAGGTCGACGTCTTCTGCTATCGTCTTGACGAAGGCCTCAGCGCGCGCCGCGCCAGCATCCTGGCCGCGGTTCAGTCGGGGCGGCCTGTGGTCGTCACGGCGCCCGCGGATCGGGATGAATTCGCCCATCATCCGACATTTGCAGCCCTGATCGCCGAGGGGGCGATCGTCCTGATCGACCGCGACCGCGATGAAGGCGCCTACGCGCAGGCCATCCTCGACGCCGCGAAGCGCGAGACCCGGTCTCCGAAGTTCGATTTCGCCGCGTCCTGGCGCGACGCCGTCAGCGCGATTTCCCGCCTCTACTGAGGCGGCCGGTCAGAGCCTCGCCTTGTACTGCTCCGGCTCGATCCCGATCGAAGCCAGCGCACTGCCTGCTGCGACGATGATCGGGTGGCACACCGTCAAGGCCGATTGGCCGGAGGCCAACAGCGCGGCTGCCCTGACGAAAGAGGCCGGGAACAGCAGCGCCATCTTGGCGGCGAGCTTCGTCCTCGACCATGCGCTTCGCGCGATCTTCCACTGCACGTGGTAGTTGATGGCGCCGATCCGCAAGCCGCGTCGCACCAGCCAGCCGGATTTCGTGCGGGTGTCCGGCACGGTCTCGCGAATTTCCGCGGCAGCGTTCCAGAAAAAGCGCAGCCCCAGCTCGCGACAGCGCGCAAAAAAATCGGTGTCGCCGCCGCCGAGAAAATTGAACCGCAGGTCGAAGGAGGGATCGGCGAGTCGCTCGAACACGCCGCGCGTGATCAGGCAGTTGCCGCTGCCGTAGATGACGGGCACCGGACCGCTGCGATTATAGGCCGGCCGAAACGCCGGATGCTGGCCGAGCCCCTCGTTCGCGGCGCTCGCGAAATCGGGAACGACGGGGCCGCCAACGATGTCGGCGCCCGTGGTCTCGGCGGCCAAGACCATCTGTTCGAGCCAGGTCGGCGCGGCGATTTCATCGTCATCGATCATCAGGAAGCAGCGGGCCCGCGGGAATGCGGCGCGCGCGGTTTCGAAGGCGGCATTGATGGCGTGGCAATTGCCCTGGTTCGGCTCGACGACACAAAGCCAGGGCCGGTCGCAGCGTGCGAGGGAGCCCATTGCTGCGGTCGCACTGCCGCGCCCCTGCGCGTCGTTTTCGACGACGACGATCGCGAACCGGCGCGAAGTGGCCTGGCCCACGATCGACGCCAGGGTCATTCGCAGATGTTCGGGACGGCGAAACGCCGGCACGCATACGACGCAGTCGACCGGCTGGCCGAAGCCAGGCGACGTCACCACGACCTCGCGGGTGATGCCCGCGGGGGCCGCGGCCTCATCCGCAAGGGGCGGTTCGGCCAGGCAAGAGGCGTCTGTGTCACCGTGGGACATGAATGTTCGATTGTGGGCGTTGGCTGGCTCCGTCACCGATCAAGGTGCGAGTTTCGGGCCAACGTGGTCGACGCGCGGCGAAAATCGGCTCATTCGGCCGCTTCGCGATCGCGTTAACCGTTCCGGCGGTGCGCTTCGAGATCGGCCGGTCCCGGCATCAATCTTGCTCAACTGTGCCAGCGAACCTCGCGACGCGCCAAAACTGGACGTCCGATCGCACGTGCCGGTCTAGAGGGATGCCACGAGAAAGGATGCGACGAGCCATGGCTGGTGACATCGTCTGCCCGGTGCCATTGCCCGGGCGGCGGCGGGTCCGCAATGCGCCTGTCGATCCGCGGCGCGCGCCGTCCAACGCGGAATTTCTCGAGCTCGGCCTTGTCGAATGCGAGGCGCGGGACCGCCTGCTCGAGCTGCACGCAGTACTGCGGCGGTTGCTCGACCGGCCCGGCCTTGCGATCTACGAGGCCGGGGGCGGCTCGACCAGCTTCCTGCCGCAGTCGCTGCTCGACGGCGCCGACGTGACCGTCGTCGATCTCGATCCGGCGCAGCTCGCCAACAACAGCTACGCCCATCACCGTATCCAGGGCGACATCCAGCGCTACTCGCTGCCGCGCAACAGTTTCGACCTCGTCGCCTGCTACAACGTCATCGAGCATCTTCCTGATGTCGAGGCGGCATTGCGCCGCTTCTTCGAATGCGTTTGCGGCGGCGGCCTCGTCGTCATCGGCGCGCCGAATCCGGTGTCGCTGTCGGGGATCGTCACCCGCTCTACGCCGCACTGGTTTCATGTCTGGTACTACCGACACATCGTCGGCAAGCACCGCGCGGGCCTGCCGGGCGAGCCGCCGTTTCCCGTCTATTTCCATCCCCTGGTGTGGCCCGAGCGCCTCAAGGCCTTTGCGCGGCGGTCCGGCCTCGAGGTGGTGTTCGAGCGCAGGTACGAAAGCCCGCGCTATGCCGAGATGCGCGCGCGCCGTCCGGTGCTCGGCGCCGCGGTCGACCTGGCGGCGAAGGCGCTGAATGCGCTTGCGCTGAACCGGATCGACGTGCGTCACGGCGATTATCACCTCGTGTTGCGCAAGATATGAGGCGGTAAATCGTCATGTGGCCGGCCTTCCGACATCGGATCTCGCATCGCCTCGCGATGCACGTGCCGCTGGCGCCACGTCGGCTGCGCAACGATCATCCGGTCGTGAGCTTCACCTTCGACGATGTGCCGAGGGATGCGGTGACCAACGGCGCGGCCGCGTTGGAGGCCCGCGGCGCCAAGGGAACCTTCTACGTTTCCGGCGGCACTGTCGGGATCCGTACCGAGCACAGCGCGCTGGCGGATGTCGACGATCTCGTCGCGCTGCACGTCCGTGGCCATGAGCTTGCTTGCCATACCTATTCGCACCGGCAGGTGGTCGACATGGACGGGGCGGCGATGGCGGCCGACATCGAACGCAATCGTCGCTTTTTCCAGAGCCTGCGTTCGTCGATCGAGCTCGAGAATTTCGCCTATCCGTTCGGCGTGGGATCGCTCGCCGGCAAGCGACGGTTGGGCCGAAGGTTTCGCTCCTGCCGCAGCATCATGCCGGGCATCAACGCCGGAACCGTCGATCTCCAGTTCCTCAAGTCGACCCCGCTCATCGATCGCCAGATCGATGCCGCCGCGATCGACCGCCTTCTCGACGAGACGCTGGCCATCGGCGGCTGGCTGATCTTCTACACCCACGATGTCGCCGATGCGCCCAGCATCTACGGCTGCTCGCGGCGGCTGCTCGACCATGCGTTGGAGGCGGCAAGCCGGCGCAGGGTTCCGATTCGAAATGTCGCGGAGGGGCTGGATGCCTGCGGTCTTTAAACCGTTTCTTCGTCTTTTCTTGAAATGCTTAAGGGATCGGTAAGGTTAAGAGTTGGTCAATGATTACGCGTCGACGCGTTTCGCGCTGCAGCGGTCCCCATGAGGGGGCCCTGGTGCCAGCGCAACGGGCCCGGCCGCGACGGGGAGCGCGCGGCTGATGCTGGTCTATGACCAACCGGCCCCGGCCTCCGACACTCGGCCTGTTCGCGCCACGATGCCGGGAGCACTGGCGTCGCTGACGGTCCTCGACCTCGTGCAACTGCTGTGGCGGCGGCGGAGCGCGATCGGAGCCGCGGCGGCGGGTTGCGCGCTCGCCGTGCTCGTCGTGGGCAAGAGCCTGTCGCCGAAATACACGGCGGCTGCCCAGCTCTATGTCGATCCGCGCGAACTGCAGCTGGTCGATCGCGAGCTGTCGCCACGGGCCCAGGACGCGATCAACCTGCCGATGATCGTCGACAGCCAGGCGCGGCTTCTGACCTCGAGCAGCGTGCTGTTGCGTGTGGTCGACGCGGCGAAGCTCGAGCAGGATCCGGAATTCGGTGGCGGCGGATCCGCAGGCGTGCTGTCGACGCTTGCCCGCGCGGTCGGCCTCGGCGGCAGCACCGCTGGCGGCCACGATGCCCGCACCGCCGCGCTCGAGGCGCTCACCCGGCATGTCAATGTCAAGCGCACGGACCGGACCTTCATTGTCGACGTCGAAGCCTGGTCGGTCGATGCCGCCAAGGCGGCGTCGCTCGCCAATGCGGTGGCGAACGCTTACCTCGCCGAGGCCTCCGACGTGCAGGCCGCGGCGGCACGGCGCGCGACCGCGGACCTCTCGGGGCGCCTGTCCGAACTGGAAGAGCGCCTGCGCGCGGCCGAAAATCGCGTTGCCGCCTACAAGGCCGAGAACAACTTCGTCGGCACGCAGGACTCCCTGATCAGCGACCAGCAGCTCTCGGAGGCGAACGCGCGTCTCGGCGCGGCGCGGGCGGCGACGCTCGACGCCCAGGCCCGCTACGATCAGGTCGCCGCCGCGATCCGCTCCAGCGAGGATGGCGGCGCGACTTCCGAGGCGCTGCGCTCGCCGACCCTCGCCACGCTTCGCGCCCAGTATGCGGAAGCGCGCCGGCGCCGCGCCGAACTCGAGAACGAGCTCGGGCCGCGCCATCCGGCGATCCGCTCCATGGAAACCCAGGTCGCCGACCTCAAAAAGAACATCAACGAGGAAATCGCGCGCTATGCGCAATCGGCCAGGAACGACCTGGTGCGGGCGCGCGACTACGAAGGCGGACTGGCGCGCGCGCTCGACGCGCTCAAGCGCCAGAGCGTCGACATGAGCCAGGCCTCGGTGCGGCTGCGCGAACTCGAGCGCGACGTCGAGGCCAATCGGGCCGTCTACCAGGCGTTCCTCAAGCGGTCGCGCGAAACCGAGGAGCAGGAGCGGCTCAACACCTCGAGCGCACGCATCACCGGCGAGGCCATCGTGCCCGAGCGCCGCAGCTTCCCGCCGGCGATGTCGCTGCTGATGATGGCCGGTGCGCTGATCGGCGGCTTCGCGGCCGCCGCCTATTTGGTACTGATAGCGCAGCTGAAGGCGGCCGCGCCGCCGGCGACGAAGCCCGAAGCACGGGCAACGGACGTCCTCGGGGAGGACCATGGCGCGCCGCCGCTCGCCGTCGCCGCGCCGGACGCCCCACCGCTTGCGCTGCTCAACAAGCCTGCCATCGCCTGGTTGCGGCAGAGCGACGTTCAGCTCCGGGCCATCAGCCACGATGGCCGCGGTCCGCTCGACCTCGGCGGCCTGGGGTGGCCGGCACTGCGGATCGGGGCGCCGTCCCGGGAATTCACGGAGGCCATGCGCGGGCTGCGGGTAGCTGCCGCGGCGCGGTCGTCGTCGAACTTCGCGCCGGTCCTGGCCATGGTCAGCCGGGCCGACGACGACGGCCGTTCGATCGGTGCCCTCAATGCGGCGCTGGCCGCGGCGCAGGATGGCATCGACGTCCTCTTGATCGATGCGGATTTCCGTCGCGGTGCGCTGTCGCGCCGGGTGGGCGCCTCTGGCGGGCAAGAGACCCGCCCGAACGGCGACGCCTTTCCAAGCGGCCTCGGCGCGCCGGTCGAGACGTCGAACGGCGTGACCATCCTGCCGGTTTCCGCCGGTGCCGATCCGGCGATCGCATCGGAGGCGGTGCGCGCGATCATCGACCATGCGCGGCGAACCACCGAATGCGGCCTGATCGTGGTCGACGGTCCGTCGATCCCGTTCGGTCCCCATGATGGCGCAGTGCTGGATATTGCGGACGGCGTGGTGGCGGTGCTGCCGGCCGACCTCGCGGTCAACGATGCGATGGAGGAGATTCTCGCCGCCCTCGAAGGCGCGAAGCCGAAGCTTCTCGGCGTGGTTCTCACGGAGCTTGCCGGTGCTGGTGTCTCAAGCGAGCTGATATATGCTTGAGCGACGCCAGAACTGGATTGGTCGCGCCGCGACCGCCGCTGTCCCGCGGGTGTCGCTCGGCGGCCTCCGCGTTGCCGTTCTCGGCATGGCGGAGACGGCCGCGTTCATGATCGAGACGGCGATGGGGCGTAGCGCACGCCCGCGGCCGATCTACCTGACCTCGGCCAACGGCGAGGTGTTGTCGCTTTGCGCGACCAATGCCGAGATGAAGGAGCTGTTTCGCGCCGCCGACCTCATCAGCGCCGACGGTCAGCCGCTGGTGATCGCGTCGCGCTGGCGCACCGCGACCCCGCTTCCGGAGCGTGTGGCGACCACCGACCTGTTCCACGTGGTCGCCGACATGGCGGCAAAGCGCAACCTGACCTTCTTCATGTTCGGCGCGACCGAGGAGGAAAACCTTGCGGCGGTCCGCAATGTCGAGCGGCTTCATCCCGGCCTGAGGATCGTCGGCCGCGCTCACGGCTACCTGCGCGGCGCGGAGCTCGAGCGAATGGTCGACGAAATCGACGCGCTGGCGCCGGATTTTCTCTGGGTCTCGCTCGGAGTTCCCCATGAGCAGCGCTTTGTCGAGAGGTATGCGCCCAGGCTCACGAACGTGGGGCTGATCAAAACCTCCGGCGGCCTGTTCAATTTTCTGTCGGGAACACGCACCCGGGCGCCGAAGTGGCTGCAGACCGCCGGGTTCGAATGGGCCTGGCGGATCGCGCAAGAGCCTCGTCGCCTGTTCTGGCGTTATGCGACGACCAATCCTCGCGCGCTCTATCTTCTGTTCATGCGCGGCGAACAGCCTTCCGGGAGCCGCCGCTAGCCGGTGCCCCGGGAGATGGTTGTCCGGGGCGGCCCCCTCGTGTAGATGGGGACAGCGGAAGCGCGACGCCTGCCTTCCATGATTTGCGAGGTCGGGATGAGCGCCAAACTCTCGGTTCTGGTGACCGGCGGGGCCGGGTACATCGGATCGCACTGCTGCAAGGCGCTGTCGGAATCCGGTTACAATCCGGTTTGCTATGACAATCTCGCGACAGGCCACCGGGACTTCGTCCGATGGGGGCCGTTCGTGTCCGGCGATATCCGCGATGCGGACAAGCTGCGCGAGACCCTGCGCGCGCACGACATCGCCGCCGTCATGCATTTCGCGGCGTTCAGCCTGGTCGGCGAATCCGTCGCCGATCCGCAAAAATATTATCTCAACAATGTGGCCGGCACCCTCTCGCTGTTGCAGGCCATGCGGGAGGCCGGCCGCGCGCGGTTCGTGCTGTCGAGCACCGGCGCGGTCTACGGCAACGCGGCCAATCGGCTGATCAGCGAAACCGACCGCTGCGAGCCAATCAATCCCTACGGCAGCTCGAAGTGGATGATCGAGCAGATCCTGTCGGACTTCCGCACGGCCTACGGCTTCAACTCGTTCTGCCTTCGCTATTTCAACGCCAGCGGCGCCGATCCCTCCGCCGTGATCGGCGAGCTTCGCGATCCCGAAACCCATCTGATCCCCCGCGCCATGATGGCGCTGCAGGGCTACGCGGATTTCTCGATCTTCGGCGACGACTACGATACGCCCGACGGCACGGCGATTCGCGACTATATCCACGTCACGGACCTGGCGCAGGCGCACCTGCTGGCGCTCGAGCTGCTGCTCCAAGGGCACGCCGGCGGCAGCTTCAATCTTGGAACGGGGACCGGCTATTCCGTACGGCAGATCCTCGCCGCGATCGAGAAGGAGACCGGCCGGCCGGCGCCGCAGACGATCAAGCCGCGGCGGCCGGGCGATCCGCCCATGCTGGTGGCCGATCCGCAGCGCGCGCGCGATGTCCTCAAGTTTCAGGCACGGCACTCGGACCTTCCGACCATCATTCGCACCGCATGGGCGTGGCACCAGCGGGCGCATCCAGCCCGGACGCAGTAGAGTCCGGGTTTTAGGATTCTCGTGCGGTCCCGTGCGATGGTCTGCGGCAGATGCGACAGGCAACGCGGCGATGAGACTCGTCATCTTCGGCTTGGGCTACTCGGCCTCGTTCGTCGCGCGCGACCTTGCGGCGGAGGGGGCGATGGTTACGGCGACCGTGCGCTCGCAGCCGAAGGCGGATCCATGGTCCGCCAGAGGATATGCGATGCATCTGTTCGCCGGAGGCAGGCATGATCCTGCCGTGGCGCACGCGGTCGGCGCTGCCGACGCGCTGCTGATATCGATTCCGCCGGCGGCGCGGGATCCGACGCTCGAGACTTATGGCGACGATATCGCAACGGCGGTGAATCTGCGCTGGATCGGCTACCTCTCGACCGTCGGCGTCTATGGTGACCACGCGGGCGCGTGGGTCGACGAAACCACGCCGTCGCGTCCGAGCGGCGAGCGGTCGCGACGTCGATTGGATGCCGAGCAGGGGTGGCTGGCGCTCGGTCGTGCCACCGGGGTTCCCGTCCATCTGTTCCGTCTGGCCGGAATCTACGGGCCCGGTCGCAACCAGCTGGTGCAGCTCGCCGAGGGCACCGCCCGGCGGATCGTCAAGCCGGGGCAGGTGTTCAACCGGATCCATGTCGAGGACATCGCGCAGGCGATCAGAGCGTCGCTGGCGCGGCCGCGGGGCGGGGCGATCTACAACGTCGCCGACGACGAGCCCGCGCCGCCGCAGGATGTCGTCGCCTTCGCCGCCGCGTTGTGCGGTCGGGCGCCGCCGCCTGAAATTCCTTATGCCGAGGCCGACCTCGGTGAAATGTCGCGCAGCTTTTTCGAGGCGAACAGACGGGTCCGCAACCGGCTATTGAAGGACGAGCTCGGCGTGACGCTGCGCTACCCGACCTATCGTGAAGGGCTCGCCGCGCTGCGCGCCGCGGGCGAAGGGCCGCCATGACGCGGCTTGCGGGAAGGGGCCGTTGTCAGACACTTGCACGCGGGTTATGGATCTACCGTCTTTACCGCAGCTGAACGGAATAGTCCGATGAGCGATGAGTTGCCGGACCGTCTGTCCATCGATCCCAAGAGCCCGTACTACAATGCCGAGATTCTCGCGCGGGATATCGGGATCCGCTTCAAAGGCGTCGAAAGGACCAACGTCGAGGAATACTGCGTCAGCGAGGGATGGGTGCGCGTGCCGGTCGGGTCGGCCAGGGACCGGCACGGCAACCCCGTGACCATCAAGCTCACGGGTTCTGTCGAGCCCTATTTCCGCGACAAGACCTGAGCGATTGCCATGAGCCTGACCGTCACATCGCTCGATCACCTCGTCATCAATGTCCGTGACGTCGAAGCTTCGGCGGCATGGTACCAGCGTGTGCTCGGGATGGAGCGCAAGGATTTCGACCCCGGCGAGGGCAAGGCGCGGCGCGTGTCGGTCTGCTTCGGCCAGCAGAAGATCAACCTGCGGCCGCTCTCTGTCGACAAGCTCGAGTGGTTCACGGCGGAGCACGACGCCGCCGGCACGCAGGATCTCTGTTTCCTGACGACGTCGACGCCGGACGAGGTCATGCGCCACCTCCGGGCTTGCGGCGTTGCCGTCGAGGTGGGACCGGTCGCCAAGCAGGGCGCGCGCGGCGTTCTTGCATCGGTGTATTGCCGCGATCCCGATGGCAGCCTGATCGAGATCTCTTCATACTCCGAGCTCAAGCCGAAATAGCGACCGCAGTCGCACGGACAAGATAAGACAAGAATAACCAGGGCAGCACCTGGCGATGGGAGGATGGATCGATGCGCAGCTATGCCGTGCAGATGTTTTGCCAGCCGGTGGTCGAGATGGACATGGCCGCGCCGGTGCCGAAAGGCACCGAGGTGGTCGTCGAGGTGACGCGGTGCGGCGTCTGCCATAGCGACCTGCACCTGCAGGACGGCTACTACGACCTCGGCGGCGGCAAGCGGCTCAGCCTCGCCGACCGCGGCATCAGCCCGCCCGTGGTGATGGGGCACGAGGTGCTGGGACGGCTCGTCGCCAAGGGCCCGGACGCGCCGATCGCCGACGACATGATGGGGAAGACCTTCGTGGTCTATCCCTGGCTCGGCTGCGGTACCTGCGAGGTCTGCCGGCGCGACGAAGAGAATCTGTGCGCAACGCCATGCGCCATCGGCGTGCATCGGGCGGGAGGCTATGCCGAGCGCTGCCTCGTGCCGCATCCGCGCTATCTCATCGATGTCACGGGCATCGATCCGTCACTGGCGGCGACCTATGCCTGCTCGGGACTGACCGCGTTCAGCGCGCTCAAGAAGGTCCAGATCGCTCTGGACCGGGAATGGCTGCTCATCCTGGGCCTCGGCGGCGTGGGCTTGAGCGGCCTCGAGATCGCCAAGGCCATGGGTTTCAAGAACGTCGCGGTCGCCGATATCGATCCCGGCAAGCGCGATCTTGCCGTAACATCCGGTGCGAGCCTCGTGGTCGATCCGCGAGCGGCCGATGCGCTCGCGAGCCTGCAGGCAAAAACCGGCGGCATCGCCGCCGCGATCGATTTCGTCGGCGCGCGCCCGACGGCGGAATTCGGCATTGCCGCGCTGCGCAAGGCAGGCACCTACGTCATCGTCGGGCTGTTCGGCGGCGACATCACGATGTCGCTTCCCCTGGTGGTGCTGCGTGCGCTGACGCTGCGTGGCTCCTATGTGGGAAATCTCGGCGAGCTGCGGGAACTGATCGATCTCGTCAAGCAGGGGCGGGTGAAGCCGATGCCGGTCGAGCCGGTGCCGATGGCGCAGGTCAACTCCGCGCTGGATCGGCTACGGGCCGGCGAGGTCAGGGGACGGCTGGTGCTCGCACGGGATTGAGGGTGGCGCGATCAGCGCGCCCGGGCGGCGTCCCTCTACGTGGCACGTGGACGACGCCGGCGAGCGCGATGACGGTCATGCCCCCTCCGAGGGAGCAGGCTTGGTTCGTCGGGTATCGAACAGCGCGAGACCGACGCTGACGACCGCGAAAGCGACCCAGAACGTCACCAGGTTGACGACGAAATCCTCAAGGCGCGCATGCCGTCCCGGCATCCACAGCTGCAGCGCCTCGAGGAAGCCGATCACCGGAACGGCGCCGAGAACGATGCTCAGACGATGGGCCGGGTAACCCAGACCGAACAGCAGTCCCAGCAGAGCGAAGGCCAACGCATGCTCCAGATCATGGGCGAGCTTGGTGGTCGGACGGAATTCGGGCGAGGCCAGCGTGACGAATACAGTTGCAACGAAGGCAGTCCAAGCAGCCGCCCGAAACATCGACTTCAATATCGTCATGAGAACCGTCAGACCCGAACCGCGCTGGTGAAGCGTCCGGCATTGCCGAAGACCCGGAGATAGCGCGCAATCTCCTCGGGGTCGCCAGTCGCCTTCTCGGTGTTGTCGGATAGCTTCACCGCCGGGCGACCGTTGACCGAGGTCACCTTGCAAACCAGCGAGATCGGGTCAAGGTCTGCGGCGCCGTCCGGAGTGCATCCGGTGAAATCGTTGGTGAGATTGGTCCCCCAGCCGAAGCTGGTTCTCACCCGGCCGTGGAAATGGCGATAGGTCTCCTCGATGGTGCCGACATCCATCGCGTCCGAGAAGATCAGGATCTTCTTGGTCGGATCGCGGCCTTTCTCCTTCCACCAGTGGATGATCTGCTCGCCGCCGGCAGCCGGCGGTGAGCTGTCGGGGCGGAATCCGGTCCAGTCGGCGACCCAGTCGGGAGCGTCCCGCAGGAAGGCCGTCGTGCCGAAGGCGTCGGGCAGGGCGATCAACAGGTTGCCCCCGTAGCTCTTGCTCCATTGCTGGAGCACCCGGTAGGGCGCCTCCCGCAATTCCTCGTCGCTGTTGGCGAGCGCCGCCGCCACCATCGGCAGCTCGTGGGCATTGGTTCCGATGGCCTCGAGATCATTGTCCATGGCGAGCAGCACGTTGGACGTGCCCATGAACGCCGGTCCGAGCCCTTCCTTGACCGCCTCGACGCACCAGCGCTGCCACAGGAAGCCGTGGCGCCGCCGGGTGCCGAAGTCCGACAGCATCAATCCCCTGAGCGGCTTCAACCGCTCCACTTTGGTCCAGAGCTTGGCCTTGGCACGGGCGTAGAGCACGTCGAGCGCAAAGCGGCCGTGGCCCTTCATGGCCTGGCGCGACCGCAGCTCGTTGACGATCGCCAGCGCCGGGATCTCCCACATCGTGGTGTGGGTCCACGGCCCCTCGAAATGCAGTTCGTATTGTCCGTCGACCTTGCGCAGGTCGTATTCGGGGAGGCGAAAATCGGCGAACCAGGCGAGGAAATCGGGCGAGAACATCTGCGTCCGCCCGTAGAAGCTGTTACCGGCGAGCCAGATCAGCTCCTTTTTCGAGAGCTGAACGGTGCGGGCGTGGTCGAGCTGGGCCCGCAATTCGCCCTCGTCGATCACTTCGGCGAGCCGCACGTGCCGCGAGCGGTTGATCAGCGAGAAGGTGACCCGGACGTCCGGATGCAGCTCCCGGATCATCTGGAGCATCAGCAGCTTGTAGAAATCCGTGTCGAGAATGCTGCGAATGATGGGGTCGAGCCGCCAACCGTGGTTGTAGGTGCGGGTCGCGATGTCAGTGACGGTCATCGAAATCGACTGGTTCCGGCGAAATGACCGGCCGTTTCGCGGCCGGTCCGGCGATTTGCGGGCACTCTAGCCGACGCCGCATGCGATGGACAGGCCACCATGGGATCCGATCGGCCCCCCGGGCGGGTGGGCGCTCAAGCCATCCGGGCGGACATGCCGGCTTGGCAGCCCCGCGCCTTGCGCCAGGTTGCAATGCATTGCAGCATGGCTGTTCTTGCGACGGACGCGGAATCGGCCGTCGCATCGAGCCCGGGAATCGATGGCCGATGAGTACCAACAGCAAGAAGCTTCTGATCACCGAGACCATGCCGCAAGACGCTTTCGCCCTGCTGGCGGAGCGGCTCGACATCACGGCGACCCGGTTTCCGAACGCGATTTCGGCGGCAGATTTCGGCGCGCTGCTGCGGGCCGAGGCGCCGGTGCATGGCGTGGCGCTCGGCCCCACGCGGTTCGGCGCGCCCGAGATCG
>Ga0187771_10002313_pt1 | contig 13099 bp, 11 predicted proteins | sample 0116_SJ02_MP15_1_FD_133139 | JGI IMG/M metagenome (GOLD analysis project Ga0187771, IMG submission 133139) | Tropical peat soil microbial communities from peatlands in Department of Meta, Colombia - 0116_SJ02_MP15_10_MG | ecosystem: Environmental > Terrestrial > Soil > Wetlands > Peat | place... | reverse complement strand
CGGTTGGGCCCTTGCGTGATGGTGTAACTGTTCAGTTTCATTTTTTGAATTTCCGGCTGAAATTCTATGGTAGCGAATCGGTCAAGTGGTGGCTGATAAAATCGTGACATGGGTTGCACTGCACGTTGTGAATGCGGCGTCGAATTTGCGTTTGAAGGTCAGCCGGCGGATGAGCCCCGTTGTCCATCGTGCGGTGCCATTGCTAGGGCTTTCGTTCTACGCTTCGAGTCTGGGTCAATCCAAGCGCTGGACGGGATTCGGATTAAGGGCAAAAATCCCGGCTCGCGAAAACCGTTCCTGGATTCCCGCAGCGGGCCAGACTGGTCAGTCAGCCGCCAGAAATTCGTGCATTTGGAGCGCGTCATTGACCGCGCCAACGACGATTACTCCGAACTCGTAAGAGATCTCGACACCGATGAAATTATTCACCATTGCCGCGAACCCTTGAGTGCGCATCGGAAGTGAGGGTCGGCCAAGCCGCGCCCCAAATTCTAGCTCCTAATGTAGAACAAGGGAGTCTTGTGCGTCGGTTGGGATCCCGCATATGTATATACATTTGTGTAGAGTCATGCTACGATGAATCTGGCCGTCGCAGGCTTCGATTGGGACGAAGGCAACTGGGCGAAATGCCAGAAGCATGGCGTTTCGATCATTGAGATAGAAGCGCTGTTTCGCGGAAGCCCGTCGGTGGCGCCGAATCCGAAGCACTCGGCCATCGAAGATCGGTTCATCGCCGTCGGCCGAACGAACGCCGGGCGGCCGATATTTGTCGCGTTTACGTTCCGGGTGAAGGGCGGACACCGTCTGATCCGACCTGTGAGTGCTCGGTTTATGCACGCCACTGAAATTGCGGCTTACGAGAAGGCGGGTTTATGAAGAAGCTATCCCCGAAGAGAGTCCCTCGATTAAAGACCGACAAACAGGCCGAGGCGTTCCTCGCGAAAGATCTATCCGGCCTCGATTTCTCACAGTTCAAGCCCGCCCGGTTTGAATTCGAGAAAAAGGACGAACAAATCAACATGCGCGTGCCGAAGCCGCTGCTTGAGGCGGTGAAGGCTCGGGCGAAGGCGCGCGGTGTCCCCTATACGCGTTTCATTCGGGAAACTCTGGAGCGGGCCATCGCTTCATCCAGCTAACTGCGAGACGATCAACCCGGGATCAGCTCGCAATCCCTCGCAGCCAGGCGCCGATGGCATAAGCGACCACGGCCGCGCCGCCGCCGATGATGAGCGTCTCCAGTCCGGACATCCACCACGGCCGCACCGACCAGCGGCTCTTCAGCGCGCCGATCACCACGAACATCAGGCTGGTGATTGCCGCTGCGGTCCAGAAGGCGCTCGCCGCGCCGGCAACAAACGGAACCAGCGGGACGAAGCCGCAGACCAGGAAGGCCGAAAATGTAGACACAGCCGCGCGCCAGGGCGAACGCACCGCAGCCGGTAACCCATACTCGTCGCGGATCATCATGCGGACCCACTGATCGCGGTCCGCTGTGACCGCTTCGACCACCCGATCGAGCAGCTCGCCGCTGATTCCGATGCCGAGCAGGATCTCGCGCACTTCGTCGCGCTCGCCTTCGGGAAACGTGTCGATGTGTCGATGTTCGACGGCCTCGGCATGGCGAAACTCTTCGTGCTCGGCCCGCGTGGCAAGATAATTGGCCGCTGCCATCGCAAAGCCGTCGGCGATCAGGCTGGCGCCGCCCAGGATCAGAATCACTTGCGGCGAAAGCCGCGCTCCCACCACTCCTGAAACGATCGCGAAGGTGGTCACGGTTCCGTCGATTCCGCCGTAAACCCAGTCCCGTAAATAGCTTTGGCGGGGGCCGAGGGCAAATCTCTTGCGGATCGCTTCACGCGTATGTTCATGTTCCATGCGCCGGGCTCTAAAGCTCATCTTGCGCACTTTCGTTGCCAATTCGCTTTCTGTGAGCGGAGCGCGCGGGGACGTTCGCGCGGCAATAAAGCAGCGAAAAACCGTAGATGGCTGACCGCGTTAGGATAAAGGTTGCCCCAGACAGCGAACCAGGAAACAAGCACGCGCGGCGAACAGCTTCGCCGCGATGGCATCGTCATCCGCACCTGGGATTTGCGCAAGACCTATTCAATGGGCGATGAGGAAATTCACGCTGTCTCGGGGATCGACCTGGAGATCCGCAAGGGCGAATACGTCGCCATCATGGGACCCTCGGGCTCCGGCAAATCGACGCTAATGAATCTGATTGGCTGTCTGGATTCGTCTACGAGCGGAGAATATTTCCTGAACGGGTACCTGGTCAGCGAAATGACAGATACGGCGCTCGCGCGGATTCGTAACCGCGAAATCGGATTCGTGTTTCAAACCTTCAATTTGCTGGCGCGAGCGGACGCCTTACACAACGTCGAGCTTCCCTTGGTCTATGCGGGCGTACCCCGGCGCCAGCGGCACGAACGGGCGCTCGCCGCCTTGCGGGCCGTGGATCTCGAAGCGCGAAGAGATCACAAGCCGAACGAGCTCTCGGGGGGACAGCGCCAGCGCGTCGCGATCGCGCGCGCTCTGGTGAACCATCCTTCGCTGCTTTTGGCTGACGAACCGACCGGCGCCCTCGACACGGCTACAGGCAACGAGATCATGGCGCTGTTCGCGCGCCTGCATGAAGCAGGCAACACGATTGTGCTGGTGACGCACGAGCACGATATCGCCCAGCACGCCGATCGGATTATCCACATCCGCGACGGAAAGATCGAAAAGGATGAGCGCATCCGTTAAAGGCGCAAATCCTACTGCGTGACGCCGGCCTTCTTGAAATCGCCGGCCTTGAAGTAGGAAATCGTTCCTGGGTCCAGATACTTCCGCACCGCTTCGTTCAATTGCGCCGTGGTCAATGCGGATACCTTGGCCTCCAGATCCGCTTCATGCACCATGGTCCAATCGAACTGCGCGTCGCGTGCGAGCAAACGCACGAGCGCGGCATCCTGTGAGCGGCCGATGGCGCGCTGCTCGAAGTAGGTCGTCTTTGCCTCGGCCACTTCCTGGTCGGTGAAGCCGTCCTTTAGGAGCTTCGCAACTTCGTCCTTGAACGCCGCCTCCACTTTGAGGATATTTTGCGGAACGCAGGTCGCCTGCACCATGAACTGAGTGAACGGGGATCGCGCGGAAGCCTGCAGCGCGCTCGCCACGCCGTAGCTATAGCCTTCCTTCTCGCGAATACGTCGCCACAGGCGGCTCTTCAAATCACCGCCGAAGATCTGGTTGGCAAACATCAGCGCGGGATAATCAGGCGCATCTTCGTTCATTGCCAAAGTGAACCCGGCCATGAAGACCGCGTTGGCCTTGTCCGGTGTTTCAATCATCTGGTTCACCGCGTTCACCTGGTCTTTCGTCCGCAGAACCATTTGATACGCTGCGGGGCTCTTCCAATCTCCAAGTTCGGCCTCGACGATCTTGCGTGCTTCCTCGGGGTCGAAGTCGCCCACCACGACAAATTCGCCATGCGAGGCGCCGTAGAAGTCGTGGTAAAACTGGCGCACGTCGTCGATCGTGACCTTCTGGATGTTGGCGATGTCTTCCTCGAAAGTGGTGACCGCGCGAGGGTCGCCCGTAGGATAGCGGATCAGGTGGCGGCGCAAGGCGAGCGGCGCAAGCGCTCCGGGCTCTTTCAAATTATTCTCAATCCGGCCGAGTGAGGCTTGCCTTAACTGTTCGAATTCCGACTCGGGGAAGACCGGATGGCGCAGGACTTCCGCCGCCAAGCGCAGCGTGGCCGCGAAATTTGCGCGAACGGTGTTGAAGTTGAGCATGGCATCGTTTTCGCCGCCGGTGGCGTTCATCTGCGCCTTGAGCTTGTCGAGCTCGTCGGTCAACTGCTGGCGCGTGTATTTTTCGCTGCCGCGCATCAACATGGCGCCTGCAAACTGGGCGGCCGTCCCTTTGCTGAAGACGTTCTTTTCATCGCCGAAATGCAGAACGATCGTCGCGGTCACGGTACCGCCGCGGGTTTTCTTGGGCAGCAGCACGAGCTTCAGGCCGCCGGGCAGCGTCGAGCGCTGCGTGCGCGCGTCGATATTGGCGGGCGAGGGGTCGAACGCCTCGCCGGCTTCGACTGCGGCGCGGCCTTTGTAGTCCCCCACCATCGCGGCGACATCGGGTGCGGGACGGATTTCGGCGCGCTCGGGCTCCTTATCGGTGGGAATGAAGCGGCCGACGGTCAGATTGGATTCCTTCAAGTACGCCTTGGCCACGCGCGCGACGTCGGCGGGGGTCACCTTCTCAGTGCGGTCGCGGTCCAAAAACAATAGGCGCCAATCGCCCATGGAGGTCCATTCGCTCAACTGGAGCGCAACGCGCTGGGAGTTGTTGAACAACAACTCAAACTCCTTGCTGCGGCGGAGCAGGACGCGGTTGATCTCGTCCTGGCTGGGCGGCTCCTTGACCACGCCTGCAAGAACGCTCTCCATTGTCTTCCGCACGTCGTCAAGCGAGCCTTCCTTGCGGACCTCGGCAGTGAACAGCAGATAGCCCGGATCATGCAACTGATTGTTTTCGCCGCGCACGGAGATGGCCTTCTTCGACTCGACCAGCGCCTTGTACAAGCGGCCCGAAGGCGCGTCGTCCAGAACCGAGGCGAGCACATCGATCGCGGCCGAATCGGGGTCCGAGCCGGCGGGAACGTGATACGCCATCATCAGCAGTTGGTTGTCGCCCACGCGCTCCAGCTTCACTTCGCGTTCCCCATCCTGAACGGGCTCTTCGGTATAGGTGGGAATCAGAGTGCGCGTGGGCTTGGGAATGACGCCGAAGAATTCCTTGATCCAAGCCAGCGTTTTCGCGTCATCGAACTTCCCGGCAATGATGAGGACCGCATTATCCGGCTGATAGTAGTTGCGGTAGAACCCTTGCAGGCGCTCGATCGGTACTTTTTCGATGTCACTGCGCGCGCCGATCGTGCTGCGCCCGTAGCCGTGCCACAGGTAGGCGGTCGACAGGACCCGTTCCTCCAGAACGCGTCGCGAATTGTTTTCGCCGCGCTCGAATTCGTTACGGACCACGGTCATCTCGGAATCCAGATCCTTGCGGGAAACGCGCGAGTTGACCATTCGGTCGGCCTCCATGTCGAGCGCCCAACGCAAATTCTCATCGCTGGCCGTCATGGTCTCGAAATAGTTGGTGCGGTCGTAAGAAGTCGTCCCATTGAAATTGTTTCCCGCGTGAACGGTCAGTTCCCCCATGACGCCTTCGCGCCGGGAAGTGCCCTTGAACAGCATGTGCTCGAGCAAATGCGCCATGCCAGTCTCGCCCGCTCCTTCAAACCGGGACCCGACCAGATAGGTGACGTTAACAGTGACGGTCGGCTTGGAATTATCCGGGAAAAGCAGGATCTTCAGGCCATTGTCGAGCCGGTATTCGGTGATGCCCTCCACCGATGCGACTTTGGTCTGCGCAAAACCGGCTGGGCCGAAGCAAAGGCAAACGCTCAGGACGAGCGCGGATGCAAGCGGTTTCATGGCTCTAGCCTATCAGACGGCGTCAACGCGCAAGGGTGAGGCGGCTAGAGCGAACACTTAGCGTTTTTCTGATCCGCGGCGGCGCTCCAAGGCCCTCCCCCGAATGGACCCTGGAACGCACGAACTCCGCCACATCAAAAATGCTTATCGTCGTAGATTTCGCGGCTCAAGTTGTTCTGCTGTTGATTCACCTGCTGGCGTTCCTGGCCGGTCAGCTTGCCGCCGTTGGCCGCGCGATCCGCGCTGACCTCGTGGTTCAGGTTCGCTTCCTGATGCTCGATGTGCGCGGCTTGGCCCGGTTTCAACGTGCCGTTCTTGATGCCATTGCCGATGCGTTGCTGCTGGTGAATCTCGCGGCGCGCGATGCGCCCCTCGGCGAACACGGCCGCAGTATTGGCCACCAGCATGGCTCCGATTGCGATCCCCATCACAGTGCGTCTCATTTTCTTGTTCCTTTCTTTGAAGCTTCACCTTCCTGGCTCGCTTCTGTATGGTTAATCCCGGAACTCGGGCAGGAGTTGCGCACGAAAACGTTAAAATCACATCATGTCTTCGCGCACGGTCTACACGCTCCTGGAGGAAACCGCCGCGGCGCACGGCGATAAACCGGCGCTCCATCAACCGCTGGGCCGCGGCGAGTACAAAACCTGGACGTGGAGCGAGTTCCGGGACATCGTCCGGTGGACCGCGCTAGGTTTGAGTACTATCGGCGCGCGGAAAGGCTCGATGATCGCGCTGCAGGCGGAAACGCGCGCCGAGTTTTACTTCGCCGATTTGGGCGTGATGGCCGCGGGAGCAGTCGCAGCGGCGCTGTACACCAGCGTGCCTTTTGCCGATCAGGCCCGCGCAATTCAATTTTGCGATTGCAAGATTGCCCTCGTGGAAAACGCGCGTGCCTATCGCGGGCTGGCGGGCGCTCTGGGCGAAGCCGCGCGCGAGATCCAGTGGATTCTTCTGACCGGCGAGGCGCAAGAGGCGGGCACGAGCCCGCAGTCGATCATGACGCTTGCGGAATTGTGGGAGGCGGGCCGGAAACTGGCGGAAGATCCCGAGGCGTTCAATCGGCTGCGCGCGCAATACACGGATGGCGACCTCGCCGTTCTTTATATGACCTCCGGCGCAACCGGTGAGCCCAAAATGGGTCTGGTGAGCCATCGGGCTTTGGTGACGAACCTCGATATGGTGCCCGCCATTCTGCCGCTGGGGCCGCAGGACTGCACAATCGCTTTTCTTCCATCGGCGCACATGGCACAGCGCATGGTCGGCGAGCTACTGCCGGTATCGAACGGCGCGGCAGTCTGGTTTTCCGAAGGACTTTCCAAGCTCCCGAACGAAATGCGCACGATTCGTCCGACGCTATTCCTGGCGCCGCCGCGCCTGTGGGAGCGCATTTATTCGAGTATCGTCGCCGAAATCAAGAAGAAGCCCGCGCCGGTCCAGAAGCTCTTTTTTTTCGGTTTGGGATTGGGAAGCAAGGCAGCGCAATTGAAGCGCGAGGGGAAGGCCGTCCCGTTTACGATTGCGGGGCCGCTTCACGTTTTGGACAAAATCATATTTTCGAAGATTCGCGAGCGGCTGGGAGGCCGCCTGCGGGCGCCGGTATCCGGAAGTGCGCCGCTTGGCAAACATCTGGCAGAGTTTTACGAGGCGGCCGGCATGCCACTGCTCGAAGGCTACGGGCTGACCGAAGGCGGGGTGGTTTCGGTGAACCCGCCGGGAAGGGTGAAGCCCGGGAGCATTGGGACACTCCTGCCCGGCGTGGAGATACGGATCGAGGAAGACGGCGAGCTGATGATTCACGGGTCGATTGTCTTTAACGGATACTACAAAGATCCGGAAGCGACGGCCGCCGTATTGCGCGACGGATGGCTCGCCACCGGCGACATTGCCGAATGCGATTCCGAAGGCTATTACTACATCACAGGACGCAAGAAGGAATTGATCGTCGCCTCCAACGGAAAGAAGATTTATCCGGCGCGCATCGAAGCTCTCTTCAAGCGTGAGCCTCTGATCAGCCACGTGTTGCTGGTCGGCGACAAGCTTCCCTTCGTAACGGCGCTGATCACCGTGAATGGAGAGGTTACGTCTGCCGCGCCCGCCGTGGAGCGCGCGGTCAAAGAAGTGAACCGCCAGTTGCCATCTTTTGAGCAGATCCGCAAGTTCAAAATCCTGGATCGCGATTTTTCGATCGACTTCGGTGAGCTGACGCCGACCATGAAACTGCGTAAAAGTCGCATCCTCGAAAATCATCGCGCGCTGGTCAACGAGTTATACGCCGGACGGGAGTTTGAATAATTGGCCGCTGTATTTCCCACTGTCCGCGTCAATCGCAAGGCCGAAGGGCGCGTCGCAAGCGGGCATCCCTGGATTTTTTCCAGCGACGTGATCGACCGCGGAGACGCCCAGCCCGGCGATTGTGTTCGCGTCGTGTCTGAGGGCGGCAGGCCCGAAACAGGGCGCGCCAGGGGCCGCTTTATCGGTGTTGCGCACTATAGCTCCGCGTCGCAGATTACGCTGCGGATGCTTTCGGCGAGGCCTGAGCCGGCCGATGCCGCGTTCTTTCGCGCGCGCCTAACGGCAGCGATCGCGCATCGCGAGCAGGTTGTAGAAAACTCGGATGCGTGCCGGTTGGTTTTCTCCGAAGCCGATCTGCTTCCGGGGCTGATTGTGGATCGCTACGGGCCGTACGTAACGATGCAGACGCTCGACCAGGGCATGGAGCGCGCGCGCGACATGGTCGCGCATTCCCTACGCGAATTGATCGCACCAGCGGGGATATTGGCACGCAATGACGCCAGTGTGCGGAAGCTGGAGGGCTTGCCACTCGGGGTGGCGACGCTCTCGGGCGAAGTCCCCGAGCGCGTCCAAGTGCGGATGAACGGACTGAAGCTCGAAGCCGATCTCCTGCGCGGTCAAAAGACCGGAATTTACCTCGATCAGCGCGAAAATTACCTGGCGGCGGCGCGTTATCTGCGGGCCTTCAGCGGAAGCGCGCGCGTGCTGGATTGCTTCACCTCCACAGGGGGATTCGCGCTGCATCTAGCGGCCCACGCTGCCATGATCGAAGCGCTCGATTCCTCGGCGCCGGCTCTGGCGACAGCCCGCGTCAACGCGAAAGCGAATGGCATCACCAATGTGGACTTTCGCCAAGCCGACGTTTTCGAGTTCCTCTCGGGCGTCTCGCCCAACGAAGGACGTAGATATTCCATGGTCGTGCTGGATCCGCCGGCGTTCGCGAAGTCGCGTAAGTCGCTGGAGGATGCGGCCCGCGGATATAAGGAGATCAATCTGAGGGCGCTGCGGCTGCTCGATTCGGGAGGCGTGCTGGTAACTTGCTCCTGTTCGCATCACATGAGCGAGGCTATGTTGCTGGAAACGGTGGCCGAGGCCGCGCTCGACGCGGGCAGAACGCTGCGGGTGCTGGAGCGCCGGACGCAAGCGCTGGACCATCCGATTCTGCTGACGGTGCCGGAGACTCATTACTTGAAGTGCCTGATATTTCAGGTTCTATAGCGTATTCGCTTGCGAACACAGGTCCGGCTGCGCTATTGTGACAAAAGTACGTTTTCAAGCCCCCTTACGGCGGCTGATCTCTCACATTTACCAATGTTCCATAGTTTGGAGGATTTTTCCCGGATGCCCAAGACCCTGTTGTCCGGCCTTACCAGGCGCGCATGGTCCCTCGTTTTACCGGCCCTTATCCTGGTGGCCGGCGCGTTACCCGTTTTCGCCCAAGGCGGCGAAGCGGAGCTGAAACTTCCGGATTTGAAGCAAGCCGTATTTCTCGGCGGCATCGCGGGTCCCACGCTGTTGATGATCGGCCTGGGCGTCAGCGTCCTCGGCTTCGTATTCGGTCTAACGATGTATTCGCACCTGAAGAATTTGCCGGTGCACAAGTCGATGCTCGAAATCTCGGAGCTGATCTACGAAACCTGCAAAACTTACCTGCAGACGCAAGGCAGGTTCCTGGCGATGCTGTGGGTGTTCATCGCGGTGATCATGGCTGTTTATTTCGGTGTGCTGCAAGGGATGGAAGTTCCGCGCGTCGCGATCATTCTGTTCTTCAGCATCATTGGAATTCTCGGCAGCTACGGCGTCGCCTGGTTCGGCATTCGGGTGAACACGTTCGCGAATTCTCGCACTGCGTTTGCCAGTCTTAAAGGCAACCCGTTCCCCTGCTATGCGATTCCGCTCAAGGCCGGCATGAGCATCGGCATGCTGCTGATCTCGGTGGAACTCTTCCTGATGCTGTGCATTCTGCTCTTCATCCCCGGCGAATACGCGGGACCGTGCTTCATCGGCTTCGCCATCGGCGAATCGCTGGGCGCAGCGGCGCTGCGCGTGGCAGGCGGCATCTTCACCAAGATCGCCGACATCGGCGCCGACCTGATGAAGATCGTGTTCAAGATTAAGGAAGACGACGCGCGCAACCCGGGCGTCATCGCCGATTGCACGGGCGACAATGCGGGCGACTCGGTTGGCCCCTCGGCCGACGGCTTCGAAACCTACGGCGTCACCGGCGTCGCGCTCATCACCTTTATTCTTCTGGCGGTCAACAACGACATCACCAAGGTCGAGCTTCTGGTGTGGATCTTCGTCATGCGCATCATGATGATCGTCGCCAGCGGCATTTCCTATTTCATCAATGAAGCCGTGGCGAAAGCGCGGTACCAGAAAGCTGCGGAGATGGATTTTGAGGCGCCGCTGACGTCGCTCGTCTGGCTGACCTCGGTGATTTCGATCGCGCTGACTTACCTCGTTTCGTACCTGATGATTCCCGATCTGGGCGACGGCACGATGTGGTGGAAGCTTTCGAGCATCATTACGTGCGGAACGCTGGCCGGCGCGATCATTCCGGAACTGGTGAAGGTCTTCACGTCGATGAACTCGGCGCACGTGAAGGAAGTCGTCATCAGCTCGCGCGAAGGCGGAGCGTCGCTGAACATTCTCTCAGGCTTCGTGGCGGGCAACTTCAGCGCGTATTGGATGGGGCTCGCGATGATGGCGCTGATGACCATTGGCTTTGCGGTCAGCACCCAGGGCATGGATGCGCTGATGAAGGCTCCGGCGGTGTTCGCGTTTGGCCTGGTGGCGTTCGGATTCCTCGGCATGGGCCCGGTGACGATCGCAGTCGACTCCTACGGCCCGGTGACCGATAACGCGCAATCGGTATACGAGCTCAGCGTGATCGAATCGCTGCCGAATATCCACGGCGAGCTCAAGAAGGATTTCGGCTTCGACGTCAATTTCGAAAAGGCGAAGCATAATCTCGAAGCCAATGACGGCGCGGGCAACACGTTCAAGGCGACGGCCAAACCGGTGCTGATCGGTACGGCTGTGGTCGGCGCGACCACCATGATTTTCTCGATCATCGTGTCGCTCACAAATGGGCTCACCAGCAACCTGCAGAATCTTTCGCTCTTGCATCCTCCCTTCCTGCTCGGTTTGATCACCGGCGGCGCGGTGATCTACTGGTTCACCGGCGCTTCGACGCAAGCCGTGACCACGGGCGCGTATCGCGCGGTGGAATTCATCAAGGCGAATATTAAACTGGAAGGCGCGACCAAGGCGTCGGTGTCGGATTCGAAAAAGGTCGTCGAAATCTGCACCAAGTACGCGCAGAAGGGCATGTTCAACATCTTCCTGACCGTGTTCTTCGCGACGCTTGCCTTCGCGTTCTTTGAGCCGTATTACTTCATCGGCTACCTGATCTCCATCGCGCTGTTCGGTTTGTACCAGGCCATCTTCATGGCCAACGCCGGCGGCGCCTGGGATAACGCCAAGAAAATCGTCGAAGTGGAGCTGAAGAGCAAGGGCACTCCGCTGCATGACGCGACGGTGGTGGGCGACACGGTCGGCGATCCGTTCAAGGATACGTCGTCGGTTGCGCTCAATCCCATCATCAAGTTCACGACGCTGTTCGGCTTGCTCGCCGTGGAGTTGGCCGTTTCGATGTCGAAATCGCAGAACAGCACCCTCACGACGATCCTGGCCGTGGTGTTCCTCGCGGTCTCGCTCTTCTTCGTGCACCGTTCGTTCTACGGCATGCGGATCGAAAGCGCGAAAGAGTAACAACTCACGAAATAAGAACGGGGCGGGCCGCCAACGGCTCGCCCTTTTATTTTGGGGTGATCTCGCGCCCGCGACGCGGCGTGCGTTTTCCAGTAATCTAAAAGGCGCGATGCGGCGGAGAATCCTCATCACGATTGCGGCATGTCTCGCGCCCGGGCTTGGCGCTCAATGGCTGAACCAGCCCTCGGCTGGCATTCCGCGCACCAAGGACGGCAAGCCGAATCTCAACGCGCCGGTGCCACGCCCCAAAGATGGCCATCCCGATCTTTCCGGCGTCTGGCAGACCGCGTATCCCACGCGCGAGGAGCGCTACAAATTTTTCTTCGACGGCATCAACAACCTGGGCGAGGACGTACCGTCGCCCTATTTCATGAACATCCTGTACGATTACAAGCCCGAAGACTCGCCGCTCCGGCCCGAGCTCGTCGCCGCCTTCGAGCAGCGTCGTGCTGCGCGGGCCAAGGACATCCCCTCGACGCGCTGCCTGCCGTTCGGCATGCCGTTGATCAACACCGCGCCCTTTCCGTACAAGATCATCCAGGACCCGGGCCTGATCGTCATGCTGTTCGAAAAGGACACCAATTTCCGCCAGATCTTCATGGACGGCCGCAAGCTGCCCCCTGATCCCGTGCCTTCGTGGCTCGGGTATTCGGTGGGACGTTGGGAGGGCGACGCGCTGGTGGTGGAAACGGTGGGGCTCACGTCGAGAAGCTGGCTTGACGCGGCGGGCCATTCCCACAGCGACGACATGCGCATCACGGAGCGCTATCGCCGCCGCGACTTCGGGCATCTGGATCTCGAAGAGACCATCGACGATCCGAAGACCTACACGCGTCCGTTCAAGCTGACCATCAAACAGGTGTTCGCGCCGGATACGGATCTGCTCGAATCCTTTTGCGAGAACGAGCAGGATTTGAAACACATTCAGAAGTGATGTGGGGCGGGGCTTCGGCCCGGCAGCCGTGCTTCGCGCGGCTTACTTGCTTCATATGGAAAAGCCGGGCAAAGCCCGGCTGCCGCCTTGAAAGGCCGCCCCACAAGCATTCTGCCTGCTGACTTATCCTGAGGGCATGCGCATACGGTTCGCTGCCGCACTTGCCGCTGGAATTCTTGTCATGAGCCTCACTGCCGCCACGCCCGACCTCGCCGAATTGAACCGCATGATCGCCCGCTTTGCTCCCGTGGAGCTGAAAGTGGACACGTCGAAGCTCTCGCCGGGGGATCAGAAGGCGTTGAAGAAACTGATCGAAGCGGCCCATACGATCGACACGCTGTTCTTGGAACAGCGTTGGAGCGGCAATGCATCCCTGCGGGAGAAGCTGGCGAAGGACACTTCGGCACTCGGCCAAGCGCGGCTTCACTATTTCGACATGAACAAGGGTCCCTGGTCAGATCTGGATGGGCAAAGTGCATTTCTCCCAGACGTGCCCGCCAAGAAGCTCGCGGGCGCCAACTTTTATCCCGAAGACATGTCCAAGAACGAATTCGAGACTTGGGTGGCCAAGCTCCTGAAAGCCGACCAAGAATCCGCGCGTGGATTTTTT
>Ga0187771_10002312_pt1 | contig 13102 bp, 2 predicted proteins | sample 0116_SJ02_MP15_1_FD_133139 | JGI IMG/M metagenome (GOLD analysis project Ga0187771, IMG submission 133139) | Tropical peat soil microbial communities from peatlands in Department of Meta, Colombia - 0116_SJ02_MP15_10_MG | ecosystem: Environmental > Terrestrial > Soil > Wetlands > Peat | place... | reverse complement strand
TGTGGCGTCGTGATAGGCAAACCATCAACCGATACGAAGCCTGTACCACTTGGGCTGGAAGTAATCGTGACTGAGACAGTTGCAGGGGTCACGTTAACCGACACTGCGTTAGAAGTCACCGTCTCCGGAGTCTGTGCGCTGTCGGTAACCTGAAGCTCGAACGTCCATGCGCCAAGCTGCGTGCCCGATGTGGTCCAGAATGTGAATGTGGCGGATGTTGCTCCCGATATTGCTGAGTAGCCACTACCGCTTGGGCCTTTCTGAAGCCACTGGTACGAGTACGGCGAAGTGCCAGTGCTGACGGCGGTGGAGGTCAGGCTCGAGGATTGGCCAGCCATTATGCTGGTCGGCGAAGCGGACACGGTCGGCGCTACTAGTGCAGAGTTGACGGTCACAGTGTCCCCAGCCGAGCATACTGAAGAAGGCGAGTACGAGGAGTCAGTCACCTTGTAGGAGTAATTGGTCGTCGAAGTAGGCGAAGCAGAATAGGAGGGCGACGTAGCGCCAGAAATCGGGCTCGTACAACTGGCCCCACTATACCACTGGTACGAGTAAGGACTCGTACCCCCCGAGGGGGCGGAGTTCAAAGTAACAGACTGACCGCTGTCAATAGTGGGAGAGAGGGGAATGATCGCTCCCGCAGCAAGAGGAGAGTTCACTGTAACTGTGACGGGCGTGGTCGTCGCTTTGCTGCTTGGTGAATATGCGCTATCCAACACCATAGCGCAGTAGTAAGTCGTCGCGGTCGGAGACATACTGAAACTAGAGGGTGACGACGAGACCCCTGTGTTCTGTCCAACCTGAACTAGTCCGGTGCAGATGCTCGAGGACGTGCTCGTGTAAAGTGTAATCGTGAAAGGCGAGGTCCCGCCGGACCACGACACAGCAACGCTGATCGTCTGCCCGTTGTCAATAGGCGAAGATGCCGACATTGTTGGGGTGGCCAATGCTGAGTTCACCGTCAGAGTGTCGAGAGGTGAACATGCCTGAGCAGCGGAATACGCGCTATCGGTAACCCTGTAGTAGTAGGTCGTGGTCGATGTGGGCGAGGCAGAGTACGTGGAAGAAGTAGCGCCAGAGATTGGGCTTGTGCATCCTGACCCAGTGTACCATTGATATGAGTACGGTGATGTTCCACCAGATGGGTTGGCGGTCAATATGACCGACTGACCGTTATCGAGCGTCGGGTTCGTTGGCGTAATCGCTCCAGCTGCTAGCAACGGGTTGACCGTCACCTGGATCGCGATGTCGGTCACAGTTGATGAAGCAGAATCAGTGACCACTGTGCAGTAGTAGGCGCTGCTGGCAGGGGAAACGGTCTGGGAGTCAGGCGATGCCGACAAACCAGAATGAGTTGAGAGAAGCGTTGTATCCGAAGAGCATGTCGGCGATGAGCCGGAATACCACTTCACGGTGAAAGTAGACACGCCGCCAGACCAAGACGCGCTCAGAGTAACCGACTGACCACTGTCAATTACTGGCGAAGAAGGAGTGATCGTGCCAGCCGCGAGGGAGGTCACGAAGTTCGCGGTCTCAGTGATGGCTGCGTTTGTTGTTATCGAGGTTGATGCTGACGAGCCGGAGTAGCAGCCGCTTCCAGAGCATGTCCAACTGCTGAACTCGTAACCGCTGCTCGGCGACGCGGAAATGGGAACAGATGCTCCAGAGTTCTGCCAGCCTGACAATGGGGACACCGTTCCAGCCGTCGATGGGCTGGTGGCCATCGTCAAGTAGTACTGGTGCTGATATGAGAAGGCAAGCGTTTGTGAGGAGGAGATGGTGCCACTTACAGTCGAGCTAGTGTACCACCGCTCAGATGAGGTTGAGCCGCTCAACGGATTCGTAACGGACCATGAGGCACCGCTGTCGAACCAGTAACCAGTCGCCGAAGTAGTCAGAGTCTGGCCAAAGGACGAGCCGAATTGGTTGGCCATAAACGTCGGAGCCGAGTAGGCGGAGCCGCCGCCAGTGACCGAGTAGCTGAGCGTCTCAAGATACTGATGGTAATATGTGAGTGTGATCGCCGTCGAGGCTGACGCTGACCCCGATGTCTCCTGGCTAGTCTGCCACCTCTCGGAGGCCCCGGAACCCGTGAGCGGGTTCGGCGTCACGCTCCAAGTCGTCCCGTCGTCCACCCAGTACGCCGTTGGCGTACCGGTCAGAGCGACCGGACTCTGGGAGGCCCCTTTTCTAACGTAGCTCAGGGACGGCGCGGTTGGAGTGCCGCCTCCCGAAACCGTGTATGAAAACGTGATGCTCCATTCCTTCTTGAAGTTGGCCGTGTAAGTCGTGGCCGACGAAGGAACTGTTATCGAGTGGCTCTGGGCGCCTGAGTCGCTCCAACTGTTCCATTCGTACTGGCAGCCCGCGCCACAGGAAACAGGGCTGACCGCCGCGATCGTGTGCGCAGACCCAACAGTCCATGTGTAGGTCTGCGGAGTCGTTATCCCCGAACCGTCGACGGTCACGAAGCCCGAACCGGTCGGACTGGAAGTTACCGTTATCGTCGAGGTCGTCGGCGAGGCGACGAGCGCGACCCCGAGCGAAACGGGCGACCAGCAGGACGAGCAGCCTGTGTCGCCCGTGTTCATGTAGGCGAGGGAGTTCGTGTCGTCGAAGCTCATGTCCGCGCTGCGGCTACCATCTCCGCTACCCTGCTGTATCATCTGCTGCCCGAAGTTTCCGTAGTACCTGTTGGTCGTGGCGAGACCGCTAGCGCCGAAGATGACGAATTGGATGACGCGGTGGCCAGCAGTGCCTGAGCTGACCGTTACCTGCGCGGCTCCATTGGAGCCGTAGGGGCTTGAGTCGCTTGTCGTCACGTCTTCGAGCGCGCCGCTCGTACCCGTGAAGCTGGCCGCGATCACCGACCAGTTATTGCAGCCGCTCGGGTAGCTTACGTATATTGTCGATGTGCCAGAGGTCGACTTCACTACGTAGTACAGGTAGGCGTAATTGTTGCCGTATACAAGCTGAGTGGCACGGGTGGGCGTTGTTCCGTCAACAGTGAGCGATGTCGGTCCTCCGCCGCCTCCGCACCCGTCGTAGCCGGTTCCGATTAACAGAAGGGCGTTCGCGCTGTGGCTGAGATATATGTAGCGTGGGTTCCCGCCACTCTGCGAGAGCACGCTGGTCTCGGTCACGATATTGTTGTACGCGGGCGGCACAGTCGGGGACCCCGATGGAAGAAGAGCAGTCCCTATTGAGACAGGCGACCAGCAGGTCGAACAACCAGTGTCGTACGTGCCCATCGTGATGGCAGAGCTGGTGTCAGCATAGCTCATATCTCCGGTGCGAGAGCCATCCCCGCTACCTTGCTGTATCGCGTACTGGTTTCCGTTGGTGTAGCGCCGGTTGCTTGTGGCGAGGCCGCTAGCGCCGAAGAGGGCGAACTGTATTACGCGGCGGCCGGCGGTCCCCGCTGCCACATATACCGTCGCCATGCCGCCGGGTCCGCCCGTGTTCGTTGCCTCGAAGGTGGAGGTTCCTCCGCCGAGCGCGACGCCGCTGAAGCTTGCTATTATTACCGTCCAGTTGTTGCAGCCGTTAATGAAGGGTACGTAGACAGTCTCCGTGCCTGCGGTCCCGCGGGCGATGTAGTAGAGATACGCGTAGTTGTTGCTCGCCACTATCGAGGTGAGTAGGGTCGGAACCTGATGGCTGCTACCGACGGTTATCGTCATCGGCCCGTACGGGGGCAGCATCTTGTTGTAAGAGCAGCCGTCGTAGCCGACCGTTATGAGCATCATAACGTTTGCGCCGTGCGTGTAGCTGATGCTGCGTGGGTTTCCGCCACTCTGCGAGAGGTAGCTGTTGTCTAGGGCGACCGCGGCATAGACTGGCGCGATGAGAGGCTGTGTGAAAGAACCTACATTGTTGTAGAGCTCACGCCCGTTTTCCTGTACAGCTTCGAGCCATTCAGATATGTCATGCCACCAGTCGCTTTTGGGGCGAGGGACAGGAACATGACTGGGAAGTGAACCGTTCAAAGGCGCGTTGAGATTTTGCAGTGGAGCATGCGGCCGAGGTTCGGGCGAAACCAGAGCCAGCATTATGACAAGTAGCAAGAAAAGCGCAAGATGTCTTCTACGAAGCAACCGCCACACGGAGTGACTTCAGCGGCCGTTTTAAAACGGAAAGAAAGAAGCAGTGTGCTGTCTTCGACGATGCACTCCTTCAGTTGGTCAGGGAAGAGTTTCGTTTGCGTTTCTTCATCAAGAGAAGAACTGTTAGAGAGAGCGCAAGCAGAAAGATTCCAGCTATTGCCACCCACACCAACTCGATGTGAGTAGAAGGAAAGAAGGGTGTTGGACTTTCCGTCGTCGTTGAGGTTGTGGTTTCAGTAATTGTGGTTGTGGTCGTTGAACTGCCGACCGTAGTGGTAAGCAGGCCCATAGTAAGGACGGATACACTTCGTTGTGTTTCAGAGGGCAGAGTAATCGTAATGGTAGTGGTGGAATCAAGAGGTGCTCCGGCGCCATGGGTGTTCGTCAGAAGAGCTAGAAAGGTGACAAGAAAAACTAGCACGCTTAGCCAGTGACATAACCTACCGCTCTTCGCAGGCAATTCTCATCGTGATGAAGGATTACTTATAGTTCTAAAGATCCGAGAGATGGTCTTTTGACATTATTAGGATCGCAGCCGGTCACACCTGAACTTGCGATGTCGATGTACCTATCACTTGACCCGACGTCAAGTCCGTTACGGTCACTTTGATCAGATAGGTGCTTGAAGGCAGAGACGCAAATGTGGCTGTGAAAGGATTGCCAACGCCTGCCTTCAATATGCTTGGAACAAAGGAGGTGGACGCGATGGCTGGCGAAGTCGTCGTGGACGACTTGTAGAGTGCGACGACCACTTGGACATTCGTCAGGCTCATGGTGCTTGTGCCGAGGGTTATGCTGCCGCTCATGGTTAGATGGCCGTTCTGGTTGGCTATGTTTGTGATCGAAGGTATGGCGATGATCTGTTCCTTGACGATTCGCAGGTTGCTGTATTGGTTTGCGTAGATCCTCGTTGACGATAGACTGTAGATCCATGCCTGCACTGTGAAGGCTAGCGGCGGCTTGAGGTTCGAGGCTGTGAGAACATTTACAGTGAAGCTGGCGCTCCCGGCCAGAGTGCCTTTTCCAGTTGACCAGTGTCCGAGCTCTGGCAGCTGAAGGATAACCCAGCCGTCCGTCGGCTGCACGGCGGTATCCTTCTGGAAGACATTCAAGTTAACCGTCTCGACGTAGTCCTGTCCGCTCGTACTCCATGCGACCCCCAATTGGGCGTAGGGGACACTTTGCGAGAGAACCTGCCCCGACTGTGTCTGCACGAGGAACTGCGTCCCCGCGGAACCGTAGGCCACTTGGAAGTTGACCGTTCCCGTCCAAGCATAATATGGAATCTTGACTTTCACGACGCCTGAATCGTCCACGATCCCGGCCACAAGAACATTCATCTGGGTAATGTAGCCGAAGGCATGGTACGTTGACCTTCGATGCAGCAGGGCGTTGCCATCGTTGAAGGTCAGCGTCGCGGTTACTGTCGCCGAATCCAAGTTGTTCAAAACACTCCAGCTCCCCGTTAAGCCTTCCACGGTGAACGGCAATGTCGCCAAGAGCGTGGATTGACCGTTGAGAACGCACGCGAGCTCTATTCGGTAGCCGCCATAGCTGGGAGGTGTCGAACCTATCCCAGCTAATGGGAAGACAGCGGTGACATACCCTTGTGAGGGGAGCATTTGTCTGAGCCACGAATATTGACTTGCCAAGCGCGGCTCAACAACGTTCGAGGCGTTCTGTCCAGAGCTGGTCTGGATGTAGGCGTAGACGACTCCATTGCAGGTCGTCGGGTAGCGGATCCCGATGGCTTCTCCGGGAACGAAGCGCGTTTCGGGGTACCAGCCGGTTGGATACTGCCCGCTCGGATTCGAGGCGTAGTTCACGTAGTATGTGAGAGGCTGCTGGTAACCTGCGTTGTCAACATAGATTGTTATAGAGACTTGGCCGGTTACGGTTGCATTGTCGAAGAAGCTTGTGCCCTGAACCATCAGCGTGTACGGGCCTGCTTCGCCTAGGGTAGCCTTGGTGCTATCCCAGTAAGCTTGCCAGTCCCAATTGTCGACACGGCTCATGTTCACCCAACCCGAATCGTAGCCTGAGCCTTGAACCCTGAAGCTGGCGTTCACTATTACGCCTGGGCCGTAGAGCCGGTTGGTGATGTTCGCGAGAACCTGTACGGCGGTGCCGCTCACGGTTGCGCTGTCAACGGGCTGAAGGATCGTGACGGAAACCTGCTGCGACGACGATCCTTGCTGGAATAGGATTAAGGCGAAGTCAGCCTCACGTCGGAGGCCACCACCGTCCGACCCGGTGGTGCTCAGAATGTAGACACCCTCCTGAGCTGTGGACTGCGCGGTGACGGAGAGGGTTGAGCTGCCTGGCAGTGAGGGAACAGATGCAGGGTTAACGGAGGCTACGGTTCCGCTTGGAACACCTGAAACAGCCAACGACACAGTATCGCTGAAACCGCTCAACGAGTTCAGATACGTGGCAAGAGTCCCTGAACTGCTTCCGCTGTCGGGGATACCGACAACCATGTCTGGTGGGCGAAGCGTCTGCGTGAACGATGGAGTGCTGCCCTGGTCGATGACCACGAGCAGGAAATGGGCGACGTGAATAACACCATCCCCGCCAGTGCCAGTGACCTCGAACAAGTACCAGCCCGGCGTCGCCGTGGCTCCAACGCTAACTGTGGCCGTCGACGTGAAGCCTGCGTCGCCGCCGGAAGGATTGAACTGTACCGTCACAGCGCTCGGCGTTCCAGAGGAGCCTAGGTTGATGGAGAACGAGTAGCCTCTGAGAGCGGATGCCGTCACTTCGAAGGTGAGCTGAGCCGCTGGATTTATGGAAAGCGCGGCCGGGGATTCGCCCAGAAGGAAGTCAGCTCCCAGGTTTTGAGCTACCTTCAGAAGAAGCTGAACCGTTCTGGTTACGTCGCTCCCCGCTGAACCGGTCAGAGTCACAGGATATTCACCAACTGCCACAGTTGACTGAGTTGTCAAGGTCAACGTGGAAGTGAAAGTTGGCTGGCCTGAAGTTTGGGAGAGAGATGCGACTACACCGGACGGGAGAGTTAATTGGTCAACGGTGAGGGTGACGGGCTGGGACTTGCCTGACAGGAGAAGTGCGGTGACTGTGAAGTTCGCCGTCTCGCCAGGCTGAATCTTTTCCGTAACCGGTGATGGCCAGACTACAAAATCAAATTGGCCTGAGCCCGAGCTCTGTAAGTTCATCGTGACCGTGCCGTTGCTGCCGGAGAGCGTCAACGTGTTACCTGAAACCGAACAGCCGCCTGAAGTGGACCATGATGAGAACGCGTACGAGCCCGGCGGATTGGACTGGATCTGGTAGCTACCAGCCGCCAACGAGGCGGACTGACCGTCCGTGAACGTACTTTGGAATTGAGTGCTCGCACCGGTAACTGTGATTGAGCCACCGACGTTCGGCGGGTTCACGTGAAATGTGACCGTGTATGTGGCACTCTTCGCCGATACCGTTACAGGCAGCTCGAAAATACGGGTCAAGCCGCCGCCCACGCCCTGAATGGTAACCGTGAATGTGCCAAGCGACGCGGAGGAGGACGCGAAGATCGTCAGGGCTGATGTGAAAGTAGGCGAACCGGAAGATGGAGAGAACGTGCCGTTAAGGCCCGAGTTTCCACTCCAGTCGCTAACGCTCAGCGAGACGGATTGAGTTGGGCTACCGAGCAACGAAACCGTTACAGTCACTTGGGCAGTTTCGCCTTGCTGCACGGTGGCGGGGTTAGGCGTGGCGGAAAGGCTGAAGTCGAAGCCCGAAGACGTCTTGAAGTTGGCCGTCTCCGTTACAGCGCTACTTATGATGAACGTAGCAGGATTGTTCGACCCACTGTAACCATTGATCCCTGACGCGGTCCAAGTCGTGAAGTTGTAGCTGAGATTGGCCGTTGCGGAGATGGTAATGGACGCGCTGCTGTTCTCCCACCACGGGCTACCAGAGACCGTTGGAGTTGTTGAACCAGCGCCCGCAGGATACACCGCCATGGTCAACGCGTATTGATCCTGAAACGCAAACAGCCAAGTCCCGTTGACGGCGGTGCCGCTTAGCGTCTGGCTCGAATACCAACGCTCAGAGCTAGTCGACCCGCCTAGAGGATTCGGAGTGACCGACCATGATGAGCCGGCGTCCACTGACACAGGCGTCGGCACCATAGCCAACTGCAGACTCCTCGAGGTGCGGCCCTGCACGTAGCTGAAAGTGGGCGCAGTCGGGCTGCCGCCTCCGTTCACTCGGTAGCTCACCGTCATCGTAACCGACTGCGTCCCACCGAAAATCGCAGTCTCTGTTATCGCCGCGTTCATGGCGACTTGTGCGGGATTCGATGAGCCCGAGTAGCTACCTGACCCGCCTTCACCAGACCACAAAGAGAAAGGCATCGAACCAGTAGCGGTGGCAGAGATCTGCACTGTGGCTCCAGCATTCTGCCAGCTTGTGCCAAAGGGATTCGTGGTTCCAGCCCCTGACGGATTCACCTGCATGGTGAGTTGGTACTGCTGTTGGAACGTGGCCGTGTAGGTTATTGGCGTTGAGAGCGCAGTGATCGTGTGCGACTGGGCCCCGTTGTCACTCCACGACTGCCAAACATATTGGCAGCCAGATCCGCAGCTGACCGCCGACTGAGCGATTAATGTGTGCGTGGATCCAACCACCCAGCTAAATGTCTGAGGGGTCGCGATGGGCGAACCGTCAACCACTACGTACCCAGAACCTATCGGAGTGGAGGTCACGGTGACGGAGTCCGTGGCCCCGAAGTTAGCGGTCTCAGTAATCGGGCCATTTATCGTAACCGTTGCAGGATTACTTGAGCCCGAGTAGCTCCCAGAGCCGCTGCCAGCCCACGACGAGAAAGGCGTTGAACCACTGTTCGCCGTCGCGGAGATCTGCACTATGGCTCCTGCATTCTGCCAGCCGGAGCTCGGTGCGACAGTTCCAGCCGTCGACGGACTTACCTGCATCGCCAGATAGTATTGTTGAGCGAAAATTGCAGTGTAAGTGGTCGACACTGAGGGGGCTGTAATCTGATGCGACTGAGTTCCACCGTCGCTCCAAGATTGCCAAACGTACTGGCAGCCCGCCCCACAGCCCACAGGGCTGTTAGCGATGATCGTATGCGTGGAACCGGTTGTCCAAGACTGCGTGTACGGAGTTGTAACCGGCGAACCGTCGACGGAAACGAAACCTGAACCAGTCGCAGGGCCTGAAGTAATAGTGATGGTGGTTGTAGATTGAGAATTCAGGTTGAGGCTCAAGTCCCCGTCGCAGCTCGGATTCCCCGATGAGGTTGATTCGACACTAGTCGACGATGCACCTGTGTTCTGGACGCTGAGGCTGCCACTCACCCCCCAACCGCTGAATGAGTAGCCGCCGGGAACATTCGCCTGTAGGGAATACCACTGGTTCACGTTGATTGAGGCTACTTGGCCGTTGCCGTAAGCAAGACCTCCAATGACAATCGGTGAACCACTCACACTGTTCGGATTCACATACGTGCAAACCCGTGATTGCGATGAAGACTGCTTCACAGTCAGCGAGAGGGTTGTCGTATGTGAAACGGTCGGGTTCCCACCTGTCCCAGTAGCCGTCAAGGTGTAGGACCCCGTAGGCGTCGAGGAGGAGGTGGCAACGGTCAGGGCGGTAGAGAACGTCGGATACCCGGACTGAGGATTGAAGGAGGCTGAGGCACCGGAAGGAAGACCGGACACAGATAGGCTCACGGACTGAGTTGAACCGCTGACCAAGGTAGCGGTTACAGTAGTGGAGCCAGACCCCCCAGGGGAAACCACGATTCCAACAGGATTGTTGAACGAGAAATCGAATCCCGTGGATACGATCAAGGTCACCGAGGAACTATGAGCGTACCCCGTCTCCGTGGCAGTAACCGTGAGCGTATACGTGCCCGCAGCAAGATTTTGGGTGTTCGAGACGGTCAGGGTGTCCGTGAAGCTCGGGTATCCGCCGCCTGACGCGAAAGTGAAGAAGCCCGCCCCTGGATTCGGAGAAATAGAAACAGATTCTCCCACCCAGCAAGACCGCCCGCTCATCGCGCTTACACTAATTGAGTAAGTGGTCTGCTGCCCTGGGCTGATAGAGCGGCTTGAAGGCGAGGCGGAAATATAGAAATCGCCACAAGAATTACCGCTCCCAACTGTCAGAGTGAACGTGGTCTGGCTGGAGACACTTCCGGCGCTCGCTGTCACCGTGATCGCATAGGACCCGGTTGGTGTTGAACTTGAAGTGCTGATAGTCAGTGTGGATGAGAATGTTGGATTTCCGGTCGAAGGATTGTAGCTTGCCGTCGCACCGCTTGGAAGACCAGATGTTTGAAAAGTAATTCCTGTACAGCTGCCAGACGTGGTCGTAACTGTGACCGTGTTCGAGCCTGACTGACCCTGCGTTACGGAAATGGACCCGCTGGTGCCAACCGAGAACCCGCATGACTGAATGTAGCCGACATCGACGGCGACCTGTCCGTTCTGCCATTGACCTGTTGTTCCATATGGCCAAGAACCCCAAATCCAGTAGACGGGACCTGGAGGCGCCTGCGCACCATATGTGTTCGCTGTGAACGTTTGCCCATTGACCGTGGCGGACCAGACATAGTTTCCCGTGCTCACAACCTTCTGGTTCGATATCTGGATCCCAAGAGAGACTGAGCTTCCTGTCGAGACACCGAAACCCCATGTGCCCTCAGTACACCAGTCAGTTCCAAAACAACGTCCAGGAGCGTAGCTACGAAGATACACCTGAGTGCCATACAGGATGGAGACCTCAGCATACAGGAAGGCGTACGGATGAGCGCCAGAAGAATCTGCCAACGCAAGAGTCAGCTTCGGCCAGACCCCAGAACTACCTGTGCTCACGATTCCGAGGCTGACGGTCTTGCTGCTGCCGACAAAGGATACTGGAGAGCTAGTGAGTGCGACATATGCACCAACCCCGCTGTGTATCACCTTACTCATGTCGATGGTCATCCAACCTGTGGGGAAACCTCCACCTATGCCAGGGAGCAAACCGGAGGATTCGGTGTTCGGTGAAATTGATCCGCCCCCGGCTTGGTATATTCCGTAGAAGGTGAAACTGCCCATCGAGGTTGTGAAGGAGCTACCGTAGGTGTAAGTGGCTGCGTGGGCGCTCTCTATGCTCAGCGCGAATGATAGAGAGAACAGGCTGAGCAGTAACCACGCCTTCAGCCTACGCATGAAGCATCGTGGAGGTTTCAGATGGCGCTTCTTAAGCGGCCCCTACGAGGGCGTTCTTCCAGTTTAAAGGAACTCTACCCAGCAAAGGCATGGCCCTCAACGTGAAACGGTTGAGCCTTCTCCTTCTAGTAGCAATCGCATTCATGGCCACGCTATCAGTTCAACAGGTAGCCGCTAAAGGCAACGTATGGGGCTACATTCGGGATGCGGATACGTTCAAACCAATCAACGGTGCCCTATTCGAAGCAATCCCGCAAGAACCCGCGGCCACCCCTGCACAGGCCTACACGAATGAGCAGGGATACTTTGAAGTGACCGCAACGCCAGGTAAGATCTACCGTTTCAAAGCCAGCGCCAACGCTTATCTACCAAGAGAAAGCGGCACCATCACAGTACCAACAGACCACGACCTGCCGTTCGACAATATCATCCTCCAAAAGGCACCCACGCAGGGCTTCGCGATTCAAACCCTCGAAGACAACAGTGCGGTTGTCGCAGGGCAGAAGGCTAACTACACGCTCCTCTTCATCGCTGCCTCACAATTCTCAGGCACAGTCACCATAGAGATACGCAACAGCATCGCCTCAACAGGCTATCAGATTCTGCCGAACAGCACCATCCCATTAAGCCCTCAGAGGAACGAGACGGTGAACGTGATCGTGTCCACGGAGCGAAGCACGCAACCGGGCACATACAATTTCATCGTGGCCGCAACATCAGGGGAGAACACTCTGACAGCCATCATGACACTGACCGTTTACGCGGCGCCCCAGACGCTCCAGGAAGAAATCATGACAGCCATTGTTTCTGCAGCACCTATCATCGCGGTCTGTGCCATCTCAGTAATCGTTGGATTCCTGATCGGAAGAAGAAAGCCAAGGCTATCAGGAAGAGCCTCGGCAGAGCGAGGAGCAAAGCCAGTGCCGGCTCAACCAGCCTGATGCAGGATTAGCACTTTTTCTCGATAGAATACGAGAAAAACAATTCGCGCGAGCATGATGATTTTGCTCAATTGGAAGGGCCGTCAGGTTCGCGGGCAGGTTCGTAATGTTATCATTTTGCTAAATGGCACAGCGTGTTTCAACTGTCCTAAGGGTCATCCCTCGGCCTCATCCACTCAGGTATCTCGATCTTCGCTTTGCCATTCTCAATCATTTGAATAAATGCGCAGGGAGCTGGAGCGTTCACGTTCGCGGCCGAGAAAACGGACTTCCACTCTGTGCTAGCCTCTACAATCGTGAATAGACCGATGATGTTTGCTCCGGCTTTCTGGATAAGGTCTGCGAGGGCGATCTCTGTTGCACCTGATGACAGGATGGCAGTTGCGATGAGCACGTTTTCTTTCGACTTTATCTCGTCTCTGGGTACGTATAGCGTTCTCGCATAGTACTGGTCCGATGAACTGAGCTGGGCTTCAAGAAACTTCGCAACGGCCACTGGTTTGTTTTCAGTAGCTATCGTTAGCACGCATCCTAACCTTTGGCCCAGGAGTGTAGCAAACGGGATTGCGGCCTCAGATGTTGTCAGAATATGGTCGATTTTTGTCACTGCTATATCTTTCATCAAGGACTGGATGGCGAACCAGAGAAGGTATGGATTTCTGTTAATTTTGGAAATGACTTGCGTAGGTTCGGTAGGCATCTTTTCAATTATCCTCGACGATATGTTTACGATTTGGGTTAGTGATTCACGCAACTTGTGAGCGTGTCTGGTGGGCAGAACATCACCTCGTGCGTACCGGCAAAGTTCGGTCGTGTGAAATCCTGTGATACGCTGCAAGTCACTATATGAAAGGTATTGCTTGGCAAGCTTCAG
>Ga0187771_10002311_pt1 | contig 13104 bp, 4 predicted proteins | sample 0116_SJ02_MP15_1_FD_133139 | JGI IMG/M metagenome (GOLD analysis project Ga0187771, IMG submission 133139) | Tropical peat soil microbial communities from peatlands in Department of Meta, Colombia - 0116_SJ02_MP15_10_MG | ecosystem: Environmental > Terrestrial > Soil > Wetlands > Peat | place... | reverse complement strand
GGCCTTGTCGGCAGCTTTGTCTCCGGATTTGGATTTGCTCTTGTCTTTGGCCTTGGAATCAGCTTTCGATTTTTCTTTTTCAGTGTCGGACTTCTTTTCCTCCTTGGCTTTCTCTTCGTCGCTTTCCGGAGCGAGCGGCGAGGGCTGGTCTTTGGCCAGCACGACGACGTAGACGCTGCGGGAGACGCGGTGCTCGTCGCTGGACATGTCGAGGTCGGCGGTGGAAAGGGCAACATCGGTAGAGGCGGTGAAGTAGAGATACTTGCCGTTCTTGTCGAAGGCGGGATAGAGGGCATCGCTCATGCCGTCGGTGATCTGCGAAGACTTACCCTGGTCGAGCGAGTAGACAAAGACTGCATGCAGCAAGCTGGGGATCTGGCGGGTGTAGGCGATCCACTGACTGTCCGGCGACCAGTGTGGATTGAGCTGGATTCCGGCGAAGCCGGCGTACATGTCGGTATCGACTAACTTGGGCGCACCTTTTTCGAGGTCGACGTACCAGAGGTTGAGCCGCTTGTCGAAGTAAGCGATCTTCTTGCTGTCAGGCGACCAGGTGGGGCTGTAGAAGAAAGATGGCGGATTGCCGAGGTTGATGTGGCGGATTTCGCCGAGGCCGGATTGGTCGCGAATCTGGAGCTCGTATTCGCCGGGCTGATCGGAAAAATAGGCGATGGACTTGCCGTCGGGCGACCAGGCAGGATCGCGATCGGCAACAGCGGGGCTTTTGGTGAGGTTGCGAATATCGCCCTTGTCGGTGGGCACGGTGAAGATTTCGCCCCAGGCTTCGAAAAGGGCACGCGCGCCAGTGGGAGAAAGGCCGAAGTTGTGGATGCGAGCGGGCCTTACCTGCGCGAAGTGTGGCCGCACCTCGGCGACGTCCCCAGCCACGCTGATTTTGATGTTGCGGGTCGCGTGCGACGCGAGGTCGTAGAGTTTGATGGCGCCGAACTGCTCGATCACGATCGCGTCGGGACCGGCGGAGGCGGACTTGAAGTCGAAGCCGTCGCTGTGCACGGCCTCGGAGACTTGTTTGGTTTTCGTGTCGTAGGCAAACAGGCTGACGGGACCGTTGCGGTCGGACAGGAAATAAATCGTGTCGCCAACCCAGATGGGATCGTGATCGTTGGAATTGTCGCGCGGGATTTTGTCGACGATGCTGGAATCTTTGAGATCGGCGATCCAGATGGGGGTGGTCTGGCCGCCGCGGTAGCGCTTCCACGCGGCTTGCCACTGGCCGTGCGGGACGTAAGCCAGGTGCGTGCCGTCAGGCGAGTATGAAGCCTCCTCGCCGATAGCGAGAGGCAGCTGGGTGGGAAATTCGCCGTCGACGGGCACGGTGTAGAGCTGGCTGGCGAAGTGGTAAAAGCTGTTGGCGGTGGAGGAGAAAAGGATGTTCTTGCCGTCGGGGGTCCAGCCGAGGACGAACTCGTCGGCGGGATGATACGTGAGGCGGCGCGGATTGCCGCTGGCCGCGGGAACGACGTAGACGTCGCGGTTGCCGTCGTATTCGCCGGTGAAGGCAATGAGCGTGCCGTCGGGCGAGAAGAAGGGATTGGCCTCCACGCCGATGCCGGAGGTGAGGCGGCGGGCCTCGCCGCCGTCGCGGCTCACGATCCAAAGATCGCCGGCATAGTTGAAGACGATTTGTGTCTTGCTCACCGTAGGGCGGCGCAGCAGCAGGGGATGATCGGGTTGCTGGCATAGCAAATCAAGAGAGATGAAGAACAGAACGAAAAGCACGGACGAAAGTTTGCGCATGTGGAGCTCCTGAAGGACGGGGAAAAAGCGAATGGGCATCTTAGTGCGGCGGGGGAGTGGGGGTCAATGAGGGAGTGGGCGATGTGGGGGCGGGAAAGCACCACATTGGCACGTCATGGTGGAGCCAAGGCAATCTCTGGAAGAGCCGCGACCATGCCGGGCGTCAGCAGGAACCTGGATCGCGAAGTGCGTTGAAGAAAGCCAGAGAGCGATGCGCAAATCAGGGAGCACGGTTTGACAGGCTGCGGAAGAGCTCTTCTTATCACTCGAGATTGCCCTCAGCGGCTAAAGAGACGGTGTCGTAACCCGTGTCGTCCCCTGAAGGGGACTTGGGGTGTCCCGCTCACGCTTCCCCCGCGCTTACGCGCGGGGCTAACGAATGCCGCCGCTGCGCGGCTGGCGGGCGGTGTGTTCCCCTTTCCCGTTTGCCCACAGGTTCGGACACAGCCGTCACTATTTTGCTCGACTTACGGCGCGGCTCGAAGCCGCGCCCTTTCAAATCACGGGGCGAAACATGAGTTTTGCCGCAAGAAGTTGAGGGGACTCAAACAGACATTCCTCAGCTATAAATATGTTGAGAAGGTTGTGCATGTTGAGGAGAGCTCTGCCGCTACTTCACCGAGCGCCGTTTGCCGGGAAGGCCGGCGGGGTTCTCGTGGATGCGTTCGCGGAAGCCGCCTTTCATGCCGGCGGCCAGGGTGATGCTGGATTCGCCGAACTTGTCGCGCAGACGGTCGGCGGCGGAGAGCGCATCCTTCCAACGCTGCTGGCGGCCGCCGTCGAGCAGGTCGATCTGACCGGGCTGGGCTTCGAGCGAAGAGGCGTGGACGCCGAGCAGGCGAACCTGCGTCCCCTTCTCCCAGTTTTTACGAAACAGAGTACGAATCTGGTTGAAGATTTCTGTGTCGAGTTGCGTGGGCGCGCGGAGCGTGTGGGCGCGGGTGATCGTCGAGAAATCTTTGTAGCGCAGTTTGAGCTGGATGGTGCGAGCGTGCAGGCCGTTCTCGCGGAGGCGGCGGCCGACCATCTCGGAGAGCCGCATCAGCGTTGACTGGAGTTGATCGAGGTCGGCGGTGTCTTCGTTGTAAGTATGTTCGTGGCTGATGGACTTGGCTTCGGTGTCGGCGCCGACTTCGCTGTCGAACCATCCGCCGGCATCTTCGCCGCGAGCTTTGCCGGCGAGCGCGAGGCCCCACTTGCCGAAGCGGCGTTCGAGATCGGAATCGTCGAGGCGGGCAAGGTCGCCAACCAGCTTGATGCCAAGCGCCTGCAGATTCTTCTCCGTGACTTTGCCGACGCCGGGAATGTCGCGGACATCGAGGGGCGCGAGGAACTTGGCTTCCTGGCCGGGCAGGACCCAGAGGATCCCATTGGGCTTGGCCTTGGCGGAAGAGACTTTGGCGATGAGACGGGAACTGCCGATGCCGATGGAGCAGTTGAGCTGAGTTTCTGCCTTCATGCGCTGGTGCAGGGCGTGAGCGGCCTTGAGTGGCGGGCCGTGCAGGCGCTGGGTGCCGGTCATGTCGAGGTAGGCTTCGTCGATGGAAGCCATTTCGACTTGCGGCGTGAACGCGCCGAGAACCCGGTAGACCTTCTCCGAGCATTCGCAGTAGCGCTCGGGGTGGCCGTCGACGAAGATGGCTTGAGGACACAGTTTTGCGGCCGTGCGCAGAGGCATGGCGGAGTGCACGCCGAACTTACGCGCTTCGTAGGAGGCAGCGGAGACCACGCCGCGCTCGTTGCGCTGTCCGCCGACGACGACGGGTTTGCCTTTCAGTGTGGGGTCGAAGAGTTCCTCGACGGAAACGAAGAAGGCGTCCATGTCGACGTGAAAGATGGTGCGAGGGGAAGCGGGGATGGGCAGCGCCGCCGCCATGCTGGGAGAATTCTAGCAGGGGGCTGGGATCGGGAAGGGTGGGAGTTCTGGCGTGGGGCTGGGGCTGATTGGCTTCCGGTGTCCGGGGTCAGTGAGTGTTGTGGCCTGTTTTCACCAACAACATGAGAGCCGCGGGAACACACTCCGGTGCTGGATGAATGAGGCGCGATCTTTAAGACTGGCGGCCGCTAATGCAGCTCCTTGCTGACCTGGAAGGTCATCGGCGCCTCATGGAACAGAGTGGTGTCCACTTCGCCTCGGGCGAAGAACGCCTCCATGAGCCTTCGGAACGCCTCGATCTGGTTCACGATGATGTCGTTGTGCCCCAGTTCTCGGAGCACAACCAGCCGGCCGTTGGGTAGGCGGGGCAGCAGTTCCCTGCGGGTGTACTCGAGCGGGCTGGAGAAATCCACGGTGCCGTGTAGCAAAAGCGCCTGCACGGGCGTTGTTCCCTGGCGCCACCTCTTCGGGACCACCTCGAGCGGCCAGCGGCTCTTCGCAAGACTTCCCCAGATCCACTTGCAATCTGGTGATCCAAGAATGGAGCCGGGAGGATCCATGTCACGGACATAGTTTCGGTGCGCATCGAAGACGTAAGTTCCGAGCTTCAGCTCGGCGTCCCCGACATTCTCCTGGTCGCTCACCCCGTTGGAGATGGCGGCCAGGCCGCTCCAGTCTCCTTTTTCTGCGCGCACGAAGGCGTCGAAGCCCTGCGCCGCCGTGTCACGGTTGTAAAGCATGTCGAAAAAGCCTAAGCGGACACGGTCGCGGTCGATTCGCGACCCCTGCCAGTCACGCGGCAACGCTTTCAGAACAGTGCGGATGGTCCTCAGCAGATCCGGCGTTCGGGCCCGCGCGATCGGATCATTCCTCCACAGCCGCGCATAGTAAGCCAGCAGCTTGTCCACGATGCCGGGCTCCCGCACGGCTACCCGGGCCGGGCTGGAAGCGCCGAGGAGCAGCATGCGATTGAGGGAGTGCGGATATCGCAGCGCATACACGTACGCGACCGTAGTTCCCCAACTGTGCGCCCAGATGTTGATCTTGGCGTAGCCCAGCGCTTTCCTGGCCGCTTCGATATCATCGCAGACATCGAGTATCGTGTAGGCGGCCAGATCCACGCCTTCGCGACTCAGGCGTTCGAAACAGCCGTGTAGGCCCTCCCCCATGCGGGCAAGATTCTCGTTCGACAACGGGTCGGCCTGCTGGAGAGAGCCGTGCAGTTCGGGGCAATCCAGCGCCACAGTCCCGTCCACGCCTCGGTACCCTACGTAAACCGTGTCGAAATCCTCGTAGAACCAGTCGAGCAGTTGGTGCCTTTCAGCATCGCTGTTGCTCGCACCGGGCCCACCGAATAGGTAGAAGACCGGTTCGCTGGCCAGCGGGTGAGTTGCTTTGACGCGGACCACTGGCAATTGAATCAGCCGCGAATCTTTCCGTCGCCGGTTCTCGGGCACTGCCAGCATGGCGAAGTCTGCCGCGAACTTCTTACCGGATACGGATTCGACGAAATCTCCGAACGTGGCCGGCTTGCTGACCAACTCGTTTCGCTTGGCCGGTGCGGTCTCCTGCTGGCCGGAGGACTGGCCCGTGAGTGGCGGCGTCAGAATCAGTACCAACCCGATAGCCAAGAACGCCATCGGGTAGTCGATTCGGGAATAACTCTCTGCACACGATGCTCGAGATTCTCTCGTTTTCTTTGCCTGTTCTGGACTCAAAGGGAAAAACTCGGATTCGCGTTTTGGCTTCCTGACCACCGCAAATTTCCCGAATAACACTCTGCTCGGGCGATCAGACCATGTCAGTGATGCAGGTCACATTTCAAACGGGATGACGGACTGATGTTGAAACGTGGCTATAGCACTCATTGACAGCTCTACTGCGGTTAGGGACTGAGCCGGGGTTACTTCAGCCCTTCGACGAGATACAGGTCGGACAGGGTGCGGCCGTATTCGTAGACGTAGGATTTGGCGTCGGGGGTGATGAGAATGGGGCCGATGTCGCGATGGAGCTCGACTTAGAAGGTGTGCTAATTGCAGCTTCGTGTACGCGGTTTTGGCTTGTTCGAGATAGAGATATTGGGTCGCAGGCGCTGTCTTCGCAACACGCGAGGAACATAGCCGTGCGATTCTACTGGACTGACCTGCTTTGGCGTGCAGCCTCCGCGGTGAGGGCTGCAGTAGCATGGCGGGCAATCAGACCGAAGCCCCTTTCCTTGGCTTCCTTCGCGAGAGCCTCAAGTCGGCTGCGCCCTCCACGAGATTCGCCTGCCTGAAATTCGATCTCGCCCAGGGCCAGCTCTAGCTGGTACTCATACTCACGATATCCGCACTTCCGCGCAACAGAAAGGGACGATTCAAGATCCTGCTTGACCTTCATCAGGGTGAGTGGCTTCGCCGGGCGTTTCCTTGCCATTGTGACTCGCGCCGAAGTGTCCGCGATATCGAAGCTAAGCGTAAGATTGGAGGAGCCTTGTGCCAGAGCTCGAGCCCGACCAATGGCAGCTTGCGCATCTAAGATTTTGCCCTGTTTCAAGAGACTTTGCGCTTCCACTTCTTTGGCCGAAGCTTCGTCGGATGCCGATTTTTCCTTCTGGAATTCCTGTGCGGCTTCCTGGGCAATCCTTTCCGCATCAGCAGGCCTTTGATCCTCGATGTCAAGGACGGCCAAACTGAGACGGCTAGCTGCAGCATTCTTTGCTTCACCGAGTTGATTCCTGATGGCCAGTGCCTCCTCCTGTTTTTGCCGCGCTGCACCCAAATTCCCTTCGGCTCGTAAAACTTCGCCCAAGCCGGAAAGGTTATATGCGATACCTCGCTGGTATCCGATCTTGCGCTTGATTTCTATGGCTTCGTCGAACTTCTTGCTGGCACCTTCCAGGTCTCCTCGCTCATAGAGCAGAATGCCGAGATTGCCGAGAGCCGTACCTATCGCTCGCTGGTCGCCAACTTCGGCGAAAATCTGAAGAGATTCCTGGTTCAAGCGTTGTGCCTCGGCCAGATGTCCCAGAGCATCCTCGACATTAGCAATGTTGCCCAGGGCGCCAGCAGTGTTGACCTTCGAGCCCACTTCTTGTTCGATTTCGAGATACTGTTCGTAGCGTGCCTTCGCTCCGGGGAGGTCGCCGCGTTCGTAATGCGCCATGGCCAGGCCGTTGATTGAAACTGCCAAAGCCCGCCGGTCACCGATTCTGCGGAAGATCGCAATGGCTTCCTGAAAGCTCCGCTCGGCTTGAGGGAATTCTCCTTTTCCGGACAGCGACACGCCGACAATATGCAGCGCTTCGCCCACCCCCTGCATATCGCCAGCCTGGGAAAAAATTCTTTTTGCTTCGAGCAGACCCGCAATGGCTCCTTCCGTCTGTCCTAGACGTTCCATCGCCCAGCTTTTCTTCGTCCACGCACGGGCTACAAGCAGACGCTCACCGAGGCTCGTTCCTTTCTGGATAGCGCGGTCGGAGCAGTCTAGTTCTTGCTTGAAGTCTCCGAGGGATGCTGCAGCCTCGGCTTGCGCAAGGTCGATCCTCGGATCTTGGGTTGCTAACGACGGGACCTTGCGAAGCGATTCCAAAGTCGTCAGAGCAGCACGTCCTTTTCCAGCTGAAGTCTGCGCGCTAGCAAGGTGGACGCCATAGTCGACGCTGTCGGGGAAGAGACTAAAGAGCTGCTGATAAGTCGCGACGGCCTGGTCCCAGTCGTGGGACAGCTCGCTATATTGTCCCGCGATCAGGAGATGTTCCTGGTGGGAAAGGTTCAGAGAAAGGTCAAGTGCGCGCCGAGCTTCAGACATGGCCTTCTCGTCGTAACCAAGTGTGGACCACGCCGAAGCCAAAGCAGAGTGTCCCAAGGCAAAATCGGGATCGACGGTGACGGCCTTCGTCAGCAGGCTTTCGGCGGCGGGTGCATCAAAGCTCCGAAGCTTGGAAATCCCCTGTGAATAGAAGCGCGCTGCTTCTGGCGTGGAGGGCATGGCGGCTTGATCTTGTGCTCCCTCTACGTCGGAGAGCATTGGCACTCCCAGCCTCGACCGCAGCTCTGCCCCGCTACGGGAGACCAAAGAGAACAGTTCCTGTGTTCTGCCGCTCACGGCCGTCGAGAAGACAGTTTCGCCCACTACGGCATCTTGCAACCGAAGGTCCAGGCGTACTTGATTCTCGGGCTCGCGGCCGACTTCCACATAGGAGCCGGAGACTATCATGTCGGCGCCGACGCGATTTCGAATTTGAGCCAGAGTCGGTTTGGCAAGGCTCTGCTCGTCTTCCAATTTGAGGTCCGCCTTGGCGCGGTGGACCTCTTCGCCGGAAACGACTCGAAGTTGTCCCCCTGAAGTGAGTTCCGTAGTTAGCATCTCGGCCAAAGCTGCAGAAAGCCAGGCTTCCTCCGTCCTCCCCGAGAGATTCTTGAACCCGAGCACGGCAATTGAATAACGCGGCTTCATCAGAGTGATCCCGGGAGCTGGTGCAACGACGGGCTTGGGGCGTGACGAACGCCACGCCAGCAACGCAGCAACGAAGGCTAAGACCGTTGCCGCACCTGCGCCTACGGTCCAGAACAGCCGGCCGGAATGCCCATTCTTGTCCGGTTCTATTGTCGACGTTGTGCTGATTCCGCTCTCACGATCTCGCTTCAGACGTTGCAAGTCGGTTCCAATCTCCGAGGCGTGCCGGTAACGGAGATTCCGATCTTTCTCCAGACACTTGTTGACGATCCGCTCCAGTTCGGTTGGCACGTCGGGATTGATACGCACCGCGGGCACAGGAGATCGGTTGAGGATGGAGTCGAAAATCACTCCTGTGCTTTCGCCACGAAATGACAGTATTCCAGTTGCCATTTCATAGAGGACAGCACCAAAGGAAAACAAATCAGTGCGGGAATCAAGTTCTCTGGCTCGTACCTGCTCCGGGGACATGTAGGCAATGGTTCCTACAGCCGTGCCAGGACCGGTCAGGTTCTCTTCCAAAGTCAGGGTTGATTCGGCTGCTCCGACGCTGCCTTGAGTAGGCATCACTTTCGCCAGTCCAAAATCCAGGATCTTAGCGTGCCCACGCTTGGTGACGAAAATGTTGGCCGGCTTAATATCACGATGAATGATCCCGGCCGCATGCGCCGCATCCAGCGCATCCGCAACCTCGATTCCGAGCGACAGGATCAATCCGGTATCGAGCGGCCGCCCTCCGATCCGGTGCTTGAGCGTCAGCCCTTCCAGGTATTCCATCACCAGGAACGATTGATTACCGCTCTTGCCAATCTCGTAGATTGTGCAGATATTCGGATGGTTCAGCGCCGAAGCAGCGCGCGCTTCTCGGCGGAATCGCTCCAGCGCCTGTGGGTCTTGGGCGACATCGTCAGGAAGGAATTTGAGTGCTACGAAGCGTCCAAGTTCAGTATCTTCAGCCTTGTAGACGACTCCCATCCCGCCACCGCCGAGTTTCTCGACGATGCGGTAATGCGAGATCGTCTGCCCAATCATTTTGGGTTGAAATCTTATGACCGGGGGGAAGGCAAGTCAATGAAAGCAGGGGAGGTGCCGTGGTTTCTGGACCATGGTTGATGAAAAATCTCGATAGCGCTCATTGACAGCCCTACTGCATATTAGGGACTGAGCCGGGGGCTACTTCAGGCCTTCGACGAGATACAGATCGGACAAAGTGCGGCCGTATTCGTAGACGTAGGACTTGGCGTCGGGGGTGATGAGAATGGGGCCAATGTCGGTGACGCCGGCGTTATCGGCGGGCATGAGTTCGCGCCAGAGTTGTTTCTGCCCGGTCGCCAGATCGAGCTTGTAGACTTTGGCGGGCAAATCGCCGGGCCGGTAGAGGAAGATGGAACGGCCATCTGCAGTCCAAGCCACGGGCGCGTCGCCCTCGGGAAAGCCAGGAATGGGGCGGGGATTGCCGTTGTCGACGGGATAGAGATATCCCTTCTGGTCGGGGCCGACGGCTGCTACCTGCTTGCCGTCTGGCGAAACTACCCACTGGGTTGCGCTCACGCCTTCGGGGGTGACGGCGCGCGGTTTGACTCCGTCGACATCCTGCACAAAGAGTTGAAGGCCATGCTCCGGTTCGCTACCGAGGAACATGAAACGCTTGCCATCAGGAAACCAGCGGGCGCGGATGTGGTTGATGGCATCGTGAGTAAGCGGGCGGGACTCTCCCGCACCCGTGGGCAAGAGGGTGAACTGGGTGGGAGGACTGGGAAGGCCGGAGATGATCCACTTGCCGTCCGGGGAAATGGAATCTGCACCGCCTTCGCCGAGGCGGACGGCGGGCGATCCGTCGGTCTTGCGCATGTAGGCGCCGTAGTTCTCGCCACCAGCCTCTCCTGACTCGGTGAACACGAGCGTCTTGCCGTCGGTGGAAAGGTCATTGAGAGCCGACCAGTCGAGCCAGGAGAGATCGCGCTCTTTGCCTTCGCCTTCGATCTGCCCGATGATGCCGACGCGCAGAACATCGCGAGTGAGCAGCACGCGGCCGTCGCGAGCGACATCCTGGAGGGTGAGCGTGCCGGGCTCGCGAGCCAGCAGGCGCTCCGGGCCGTTGAGGCTGACCGCGTAGAGAAAGCGCCCGACACCGACGCGGGCGGTGGTGAACCAGACTTCGTCTCCATTGGGAGACCACGCGAGGCCCATCGCGGTTTCCCATTCGCCGGAGAGCAGCTTCTTGTTGCCGGCGAGGTCGACGATGGCGACAGAGCCGGCATCGTCGCGGCGGCCGGGATGATCTATGAAAGCGATGTAGTTGCCTTTGGGCGAGATACGGGGTTGGCTGATCCAGCCTGCGGTCTGGTAGAGAACTTTGCCGATGGGGAACTCCAGACGGTTTTGCCCGCCGGAGTCGCGGACCACGGCGAGATTGGTTCCGTCGGGAGACCAGTCGGCCCACTGCACGCCTTCGAGAATCTCGCGGGGAGCACCGCCTCCGAGGGGAACGCGCGCCAGAGTTCCGGTGTTGATGAAAGGCTCAGTGCTGCGGCTGCCAAGCAGGACGGCCATTTCTCCCGAAGAAGAGATGGCGAGCACTTCGGCGTTCTGCAGGCCGAAGGGGCGCGACTCGGGGCTCTCCGGGCGAGTGGAGAAGATTTCGACGGGACTGGATTCCCAGGCGGCGCTGTACAGGATCGTCTGGCCGTCCGGAGCGAAGCGCGCCATGCGGATTCCGCCGTGGCGGAACGTGAGCTGGTGATAGGCCGGGGGCGCCGTGGGTTGGGCGCGACCGGTGCGTCGGCCGAGGAAAAATGCGCCCGCCACTGCGGCGATGAACACGAATGCGCCGAGCAGCGGCAGCAGCCTTCTTGAGCTGGCGGGTTCCGCCGCGGGTGGCGCTGCGGCCACGGCAGGCGACTCAATGCGCGCAATGGCGCGTCCGCTCTCGGTGTCGCGCTTGAGGCGCTTCAGGTCGCCGCGTAATTCGGCTGCGGTCTGGCAGCGGAGATCGCGATCCTTCTCTAAGGTCTTATTGATGATCTCTTCGAGTTTGGGCGGAAGCTGCGGGTTGAGGCTGGTGGGCGCCGGCGGAGTGTGTTCCAAAATCTGGTTAAAGACCACTGCGGAAGTTGTGCCGCTGAAGGGCTGCCGCCCGGTAGCCATTTCGTAGAGCACAACGCCGAAGGAGAAAAGGTCGGTGCGCGCGTCGAGGGTCTCACCGCGAGCCTGTTCGGGCGACATGTAGGCGACGGTACCGAGCGCGGAGCCGGGATTGGTGAGGTTGTGGTCGGTGGCGGCGGTGGGCAGGTCGGTGCTGCCGGGAGCCAGGGCCGGCCGCGCCAGAGCGTTGAGCTTGGCGAGGCCGAAGTCGAGGATCTTCGCGTTGCCGCGGTTGGTGACGAAGATGTTGGCTGGCTTGATGTCGCGGTGCACGATGCCGCTGGCGTGGGCTGCGTCGAGTGCGTCGGCGATCTGGATGCCGAGGTCGACCAGCTGATCGAGCTTCAGCGAGCGGCCTTCGATGCGGTGTCTGAGCGTCTGGCCTTCGAGCAGCTCCATGGCGATGAAGTGCTCGCCGTCGGCTTGATCAATTTCGTAGATGGTGCAGATGTGAGGATGGTTCAGAGCGGAGGCGGCACGGGCTTCGCGCTGGAAGCGCTCCACGGCTTGCGGATCGCGGGAGAATTCGGGCGGAAGGAACTTGAGAGCGACAAAGCGGCGGAGCTTGATATCCTCAGCTTTGTAGACCACTCCCATGCCGCCGCCGCCCAGCTTCTCGACAATGCGGTAGTGGGAGATGGTTTGGCCGATCATGCCAGAGCCGCTCAAGCGCGGCCATGTTAGCGGCTGACCGGCTGCAAGTCAATCGCGGGAGCACGATAGGACGGCGATGAGGGGATGGTTTTTCGAGGGGCCAGGAGAACACCAGCCCGAGGCGAGTTGGAAGCAAGAATTTCGCCGAGACTTTCCGCAGAATTTCTTCGGGACGTGCTGGGCATTGGATGCCATTGCCGTGGTCAGATGATCAGTCATCAGGCCAATTTATTTTTTTCACGAGCAGATTTTTCTTTTTTCTTTTGCGAGACGGGTTTATAAGTGGAGTTGTACGTGGAGGTGAATGGTCTGCTGCCAGGCAGACTCTTGCCTGCACGAAGGGACCGCAACGAGGTGCCCGCCCTGTTGCGCTCTGTCTCCCCCACTTCGCGGTGCGGGCAAGGGATCTCACCTCCAGGGAGATCCTTTATGCGTAAGATCCTCTTGTTTTCCCTGATCATGATTGTCTTGGGTGTGCTTTTGGTGGGATGCGGCGAAAGCAAGAAGCCCGTCGTCCCCACCCAGACCAGCGCCTTTGCCTTTCTGAGGGCCACCTCAACGGCGAACCTGTTCACGCCGGTGTTGGGGAAGTTTGTCACCACGGGCACCAACACGCAGTACAGTGAGACCACCATAAAAGACACGTCCACCGGCCAGGACGTGAAAGGGCAATTGTGGTCCATCATTCTTTCCGCCAAAGGCGACAAGGCAACTTTTGACCTGTATGGCGGCATGACCGCCGACACCTCGAACAACCAATGGGACATCTATGTCGCCAATGCCGACGGCACGGGAATCGTCCAGGTCACGAACGATGCCTACGACGACGCCATGCCACAGTTTTCTCCTGACGGTTCGAAAGTCGTTTTCACCTCGAATCGTTTCGAATCATCAGAATCCGTGATTGTGATCCGAAACATTGACGGCACCCACGAACAGGTTCTGCCCCTGCCCGCGGGAGTGCACGGCACCTGGGCCCCAACTTTCTCCCCGGACGGCAGCAAGATCGCTGTGGAGGCCTGGGGTACGAACGACAGCGGCAACTTTTACGGCATTTGGATCATGAATGCCGACGGCAGCAGCCCGCAGATGCTCACTGGCACTGCCTACAACACGGCGGACATTGAGGACACGACACCTTCGTTCACGAAAGATGGCAGCCAGATCGTCTTCAGTCGTGAAGACTATACCGGAAGCGTAACCGTGGCAGACATCTACATCATGAAGGCGGATGG
>Ga0187771_10002310_pt1 | contig 13104 bp, 13 predicted proteins | sample 0116_SJ02_MP15_1_FD_133139 | JGI IMG/M metagenome (GOLD analysis project Ga0187771, IMG submission 133139) | Tropical peat soil microbial communities from peatlands in Department of Meta, Colombia - 0116_SJ02_MP15_10_MG | ecosystem: Environmental > Terrestrial > Soil > Wetlands > Peat | place... | reverse complement strand
GCAGAGCATTAGGGCCAGCGGCCATCCATGCCGCATCAACAGGCCGGACACGTGACCGCACCCGACCAATGCTGCAGATACGTCAGAAAGTTCTTGCCAGGGCGCCGTCCACACGTGACCCAAACCGGACATGCCTCGGCCGCGACTGTCCGCTATTGACCTTTGCCGATAATGAGATGCACACCGATGCTACACCGTACCACAGTGCAAAGATCGGGTTGCGCTTTTGGTTGTTAGGGCTCATTCGTCACGTCCTGCTTTTTGCCATGCAGTGATCGCCAAAATAGTCCGAAGAATAGCGGAACTGCGATTAGCGAACACCACCATGCCGATTGGAAATAGTCGGTCCGACAATCAACCAATTTAATGAGCCTATTGATCTCTTGCGTATAATCAAGGCATCCGGGGGTTAAATTGCGTTGTCCGGCCGCGGATAAGCTCAATCTTTTGCAGCAGGTCACCGACCATCAGGCGCTCCCCCATTACTAATTGAATGATAGCGATTGGCTATAAACTTCCGCAATGCTGTCGCTTATGCCCCATTTCGCCATTTCGCGGCGACGCTGCAATTCGGTCGTTCGCGGGGCTAAGTGGATATGGGCTTTGAGGAAAACATCGCGTCCTCAGTCGAAATTGACCCATTCGAGCCAATTCGGATACTGCATAGCTTAACGTCTATTGAAAAACACTGTTACGCTTCAACCAGCTGTATAACGGCTTGCCCAAATATGCGTACGAGCGATACCGTCGTGTCGATCTAGTCACCTTAGGAAGGCAGACCATGATGAACTCTAAGATGAACTCTAAGACCAATATATTGAGCCTGATACTCATTGGCTGCTTGAGCTCAGTCTCCCAAGCACAAGTCACTATCGATGTTTCGAAGATTACCTGCGAGCAATTTCGGAGTTACGCGATTACGGACCCAAACAATATCGCTCTTTGGTTGAGCGGCTACTATAACGGCAAGCGAGGCAACACTATCGTCAATGTTCAAAGTTTCAAAGACAATTTGGAAAAGGTGAAGGACTACTGCATCGCAAACCAAACAGTTACAGTTATGCAGGCGGTTGAAGCGATTATCGGCAAAGGCAATTAAGCGAATACCAACTACTTCGCGCCGACGCTAAGGACCCGCGTTGATTTTGGCGGATGTTTTGATGACCGCTTTCACAGGAGGAGCGGACCACATCGTGCATATGTAGCGACGACTGCTGCTGGTTTGATGTTGACTTGAATCAATGCGACTCGCGTCTTCAGATTTCATATTACGAATCAAAATAAGAGGAATGTGTCATCATGTCGGCCTTAGCGTCTCTTCGCGTTTCGGCAAGATGCCCTCAATGCAAATTGCCACTGATAGTCCCTGAGTGGTCAGAACGCATAAGCGACCAAAAGACCGTGCATTTTTGGCATTGTCCAATGTGCGGCCACGATTTTGAGAGCGTAGACAATGGCGTCCCGAAGGCAACGGTGTCGGATGACGAAGTTATCGACGGCTTTTTCATCAGTTTGTTAGTGGCGTAAGCGTTTTAGTAATTCGTCCTTTAACGGGACTGGTAGTGGAGGCTTCGCGCTGCAGCCGAAGCCTCGCTCTCCATTTGTTCTTACTTCTGCTTTTTGCGCTTCGCGGAGATGCCAACCGGCGAATTCGATGTCTTCTTTGACGGAAGATTAGAAGGCGTTGCGCTGACCCGTTGAATCCGCCCGAGGAAGCGGACATTGCAAATTCACGCGGTCGTGTCGCTTTTCCAGAACCGACATTCCATTTGCAGCTTCTGGATTGTGTTACAAAGCTATTTTTTTACCCAATACGCCAAATATTGATACACGGACGGATACAAACGCGCATCATTGATTCAAAACACTAACGGGCCCGATTCGCTTATTGCGCGTTGGCAATACCGCAAAGAGTTTTGCAACACAATCGGCGGGAAAGCGAACGTGAAGCGGCGCGTCTGCTAAGAAGCTAGATCAAGCAGTAAAGCTGCCTTAGCATTCTTTTGCAGCGGGGGCATCAGCCCTCAAGAAACTGCCCGACTGGGAGCGTGTGGAGCGCCAAACAGCCGAGTGTCAGAAGCAAGGTGGCCCACGTAAGGGCCTCACGCACACGCCCCTTTGGGCAGATACCAATCATAGCCTGACCGACGCCGATCCCAAATAGAAATCCCGTTTGGAGAGTTCCTTGCGCCATAGCAACATTACCGAACTCTATCATTATTGCGACTTCCTCTCGCTTTCTTAGTTGGCCTTACATTCATCAGATTTGATTTCCGGGTTAATGATAACCCGCGACTTCGATTTCGATTTCAATCCGATCTGACGCCAAAGCTTGCAAACTTTATCAAAAAATCGGTGCTCAGACATATAAGACGCGAATGGGCTGGACCCAAGCCAATCACTCCATCCGGCCCAGCCGTCGTTGGCGTAAACGCTTTCCGGGTCAGTCGGAATACTGTTTGGCTTCGCGTTGGAATTTGTATAGTCCTACCATCCGCGTAAGGAATTTAGTTTTAGGCTCCGCACGAAAGCACGCGCCTTTTTGAAAGATTGATATCCTGCATCGAAGCGAGAACGGCGCTCCAAACCGGAACGACGTTCTCCCTGTAAGAACCGTTCTATTTCCGATCGGCTATCAAAGCCGCATCGACGATCGGTGCGGGATCGTCGTTCGATGCCGGAGCGTCTTTCAGCGTTCGTTTGTCTACGTTCCGAGGCCACGTCGTCCACATCTTCTTTAGCCCTCGATACGATCTCCGCAACTTCTGGCGGGCGCTTGAATCGACCTTTGCCGTTCAAAAGCTTCTCTTCGGCTGACCGCTCACAATAATGCGGTCTGCGGTCTTGGCCCGATCGTCGGTCGCGATTGCGATCATTAAAATTGTTCACGCCCACGGCAAAAGCTCCCGCAGCGGTTGCACTATTAGGGAAATTCGTGAAAAGAAACTGAACGCAAACGTGACAATCCGCGTTCGCAATATCGCGGCCACACGCAGCCCAGAACGGCGCAAGTGGCGCTTGCAAGCCGCGTTGCCTGCCGTTCTGGATTTTAATTCGCTCGAAGCGCGTGGATCATCCACCAACCTTTTTCTTCAGCGAAGAGAGCGTTCGGCATTTTTTTGGGCTCGCTATATTGCCCACAATGGTCCGCGGATCTCTTCGCCGCTCTCTCTTGTCAGAAGGCGCTGAGGATAGGGTTAAGAATCTGTTGCTGCCGTATTGGCGGTGACGCGGGTTGATAATGACGACCGGTTGAACCGCCGAGACGAAGCGCACACAACGAAGGCTCGCATTTCTGATCCAGATAAAGATCAGAAAATTCAGTCGTTTTCCAGGAGGCTGCCCCTTTTGGCGGCCTCTTTCCTTGAGTGGATGATGTCGCTAATGGCCCGACCGGACATTGTCAAATCGCCGTCTTTTGCTGAGAATTGCCGCTATACAGGGGGCTCTCATGCAGTTCGACGTTGATGCGATGGCACCAGCGGATCGTTACGAGTTGTTACTGGGCACAATCGTTCCGAGGCCAATTGCGTTGATTACTACGCTCGGGTTTGACGGTCGAATAAACGCTGCTCCATACAGTCTGTTCAACGTTATGGGTCACGACCCGCTGTCGCTTTGATTTCTGTGTTGGCGCACCCAGAGGCTCGTTTTAAAAGACACAGCAAAAAACATCCTGGCGACAAGGGAGTTTGTAATAAATCTCGTGTCGGAAAACGTTGCCGAGGCGATGAACATCACGTGCGTCGATGCACCGCCCGGCGTCAATGAACTGGACCTTGCCAATTTGAAAAGCGTCGCCTCAAGCAAGGTCAAGCCGCCTCGTGTAGCTGCGAGCCCTGTAGCTTTCGAGTGCCGTTTTCTAACTTCAATTTCATTTGCCCCAAACCAAGCAATAATCGCAGGTCAGATCGTTCATGCCTATGTTGAGGATCAGTTTGTACTCGACCATGCCCGTGGACTTGTCGATACGCCGCAATTGAAACTGATTGGCGGTATGCATGGTGCAAAATAGTACGCTAGACTTTCCGACCGTTTTGAAATGGAGCGGCCAACTTGGGCCGGGTGGGTTCGCCAAGGCAAGGTCGGGTAGAAGCCGGCGCAAATGTCTGCGTTTCGCCTTAGCGACCTATTGCTGTGCTGCCCGCCGCGCACCAATCCGTCAATTCTTGACTGCATCGAGCGCGCCGAGGGCGTCGATCACGCCGGCGCCGACATCGCGCTTGCTGCCTGGAATCGCGCGCGCCGATTGAGTGAGCAGCGTGCGCACCTGGTCGGGCGCGAGGTCGGGATCGCGCGCCAGCAGCAGCGCGGCGACCCCGCTGACATGGGCGGCTGCGACTGAGGTGCCGGTGGTCACCTGGTAGCCCGTGCCGGGCGCCGGCTCGAGCACCATCACGCCGGGCGCCGCCACCGCCACCTGCGGTCCGCGATTGGCCTGCGGCAGCAGCTTGTCGTCGGCGTCGGTCGCGGTCACGCCGATGACATCCGGGTCCGCCGCCGGATAAAGCGGCGGCGAGCGGGGACCGGCATTGCCGACGGCGGCGATCAGTACCATGCCGCGCGTGTGCGCCTTGGCCAGCATGTCACGCAGCATGCCGTCGTCCGGCCCGGCAAAGCTCATATTGACGATGCGCGCATTCTCGCTTGCCGCCCAATCGAGCGCCTTGAGAATATTAAAGGTGGTGCCCTGCGCGCTGTCCTTGTCGCCGGAGAAGGCGCGCGCGGCGAGCAGCTTCACCTTCGGCGCAACGCCGATGAGCTTCGCGTGCGCGGCGATGGCGCCGGCCATGCCGGTGCCGTGCATATGCGCCGGACCCGGCATGCCGAGCGCGTCGTACTGGTCGGCGATCACGCCGGCAAGATCGGGATGGCTGACGTCGATTTTGGAATCGATCACCGCCACCCGCACATCGTCGCCATTGGTGATCTTGTGCGCTTCCAACAGATGCAGCTTGGGCACAACGTACTGCGCGTCGGCGTCGGATTGCGCAGGCGGCTGCGCCTGTCCGAAGGTGAAGAGGAAATTCGGCTGCGCCGCGGAAATGCGCAGGAAGCCTTCGAGCGCGTGCAGCGTCGCGCGCACCGAGCGGTTGCCGCCGATGTGCCAGCGCTGCAGCGTGCGGCCAGTGAGCGTGAAGCTGTGCGTCTCCAACAGCGTCAGTTGCAGCTGGCGTGCGAGCGCTCCGAGATAGCCCGGCGGCGTGCCGCTCTCGACTTCGATCAGCACCTCGTTCGGCACGAAGGCGGTCACGGCGCGCGGTGGAATTTGGATGTTGTGGGCGTGGGCGTGCCGCGGACCGGACGGGTGCGGATTCTGCGGCGGCGGCGTGGGGAGTACGACCGGCTCGGGAAACAGCACCGGGCCAAGCAGCCATCCGACCGGGCCGAGGAAGCAGGACAGCGCCATGCGGTCCACTTCGGTGACGGTCAGTTCGCGCCCGAGCACGATGCTGCCGATCATCGGCAACACCGCAGCACAGGTGATCGAGCCGATGCCGTACCAGCCGAGCGGGGTTGGACCGGAATTGCCGGTCGCCGTCGGCGGCAGCAAACGATTGGGAGCAACGTCGGCCGCCGGCGAGGCCTGCGCCCAGGCGGCACTTTGGGCGCCAAGAATCGCCGCGAGCAGCACTATCGCAGCGCCTGCAAAGCGTCGCATCGTTGCAGCCTCAGCCACCCGGAACAGCCGGCCTGCCATTCTACACAAGGCGTCAGGCGACGCCACGGACCGGCTTTATTCGCATGTGCGTGTGTGACAGGCCGGCGACAGGCGCTCTAGTCGGGGCGCGCCAGCGCGGCATCGATGAGCTTGCGGCATTCGGCAAGCTCGTGCAGCACGGCATGCAGTTTGCGCAGGTCATCGCGCGCAAGCCGCGCCGGCGGGCTTACGGGCGCAGGGCGCGCGACCACCGGTTGCAGTTCCATCGCCGACGGCGCCGGCTCGGCCGCGCTATGGATGGCGCGATCGCTTGGCTCGATGCGCGGCACCGGCGCGCTCGCAAGCGGCGGCCCGCGGCGCGCCTCGACGTCGTCCTCGTGGTCGCCGAGATCGCGGCCAATGAGGGCCGACAGCCGGCTGCCCAGCCCGCGCGCCTCGTCGGCCGCTTTTGATTCCGCCGAGGCGGCCTCTTCAGCCAGCGCCTCTTCCTCGGTCGCGCCATGCGGCGGCTGCGGCGCGCCCTCCTGCCAGACGGCCTGCACGAATTTCGTGCCCTGCTCGCGCAGGATGCGTTGCACGCCGCGGATGGTGTAGCCCTCGCCATAGAGCAGATGGCGAATGCCGCGCAGCAGATTGACGTCGTCGGGACGATAATAGCGGCGGCCGCCGCCGCGCTTCATCGGCTTGATGTCGCGGAAACGGCTTTCCCAGAAGCGCAGCACGTGCTGCGGCAGATCGAGTTCGTCCGCCACTTCACTGATGCTGCGAAACGCCTCCGGCGCCTTGTTGTCCAAAGCGGTCCTCACGAAGCTCGGGTTGAACGCAATACTGCGTCGAACGACACGGCAGTTATTCGCCGTGGCCGTTGATACGATGCTTGAGGATCGCCGACGGTTTGAACACCATCACCCGCCGCGGCGAGATCGGCACTTCCTTGCCGGTCTTCGGATTGCGGCCGATGCGCTGGCCCTTCTTGCGCACCACGAAGGAGCCAAAGGAGGAAAGCTTCACAGTTTCGCCACGTTCGAGGCAATCGGTGATCTCTTTCAGCACCAACTCCACGAGCGCAGCCGACTCTGTCCGTGACAGACCGACCTTCTGGTAGACCGCTTCACAGAGATCCGCCCGCGTCACTGTTTTACCGGTCATCGCCTGCCCTGCCCCCGGCGAAGATATCTCGCTGAATTATCAACGATATTAGCATCCCCCCCGGGGGTCAACGGGTCAATACGATTTATGAAGCAGTATCTGGATGCTGGTTAAAGCCGCCCTTCCGCGCCAGGAAAGCACGCAATTTCGCGCCTTGCACCTCTTTGACAAGGCAGTTCGGTTTGCTGCGGCTCACCAGCGCAGCAGCGCCGAGGCCCAGGTGAAGCCACCCCCCATCGCCTCCAGCAAGATAAGATTGCCGCGCCTGATGCGCCGGTCGGCCACCGCATCGGTGAGCGCCAAGGGGATGGAGGCGGCCGACGTGTTGCCGTGCCGGTCGACGGTCATCACCACCTTTTCCGCCGCGATGCCAAGCTTGTGGGCCGATCCGTCGATGATCCGTTTGTTGGCCTGGTGCGGCACGAACCAGTCGATGTCGGCGGCCCCGGTGCCGGTCGCCTTGAAGGCGTCGTCGATCACGTCGGTGATCATTGCCACCGCATGCTTGAACACCTCGCGGCCTTCCATGCGGAGATGGCCGACCGTCTGCGTCGAGGATACGCCGCCGTCGACATAGAGCTTGCTCTTGAAGCGGCCATCCGAGCGCAGATGAGTTGTCAAAATGCCGCGGTCGCCGGTCGTGCCGGGCTGCGGTTGCGCCTCCAGCACCAGGGCGCCGGCGCCATCGCCGAACAGCACGCAAGTGGTGCGGTCGTTCCAGTCGAGGATACGCGAAAAGGTCTCCGCCCCAATCACCAAAGCGCGCTTGGCAGCGCCACTCTTGAGCATGGCGTCGGTGACCGACAACGCATAGACGAAGCCCGAGCAGACCGCCTGCAGATCGAAGGCGGCGCCCCGCGTGATACCAAGGCCGGCCTGCACCGCCACGGCGGTCGCCGGGAAGGTCTGGTCCGGCGTCGAGGTGGCGAGCACGATCAGGTCAATCGAATCCGCCTCGACATGGGCATTGCCGAGCGCCGCCCGCGCGGCATGCAACGCGAGGTCGGAGGTGAGCTCGCCGGATGCCGCGATATGGCGCTCGCGAATACCGGTACGCTGCACGATCCATTCGTCGGTGGTATCCACCGATCTGGCCAATTCATCATTGCTGAGGATACGCGCGGGCAGATAGCTGCCGCAGCCCAACACCACCGAACGCAAAACCGTCAATAGATTGCTCCGCTCGCCATGCGCGCCATTGCGCTTGTCTGTTGATCGCGCGCCATCGACTCGCCGATTTTGGCGAGCAATTCGTAGCGGAACATGTCATAGCCTATGTCGATGGCGGAAGCGAAGCCCTCGGCGTCGGCGCCGCCATGGCTCTTGATGACGATACCGTTGAGGCCGAGGAAGACACCGCCGTTGGACCGGCGCGGATCCATCTTCTCGCGCAGCGTACGGAACGCTTGGCGCGACAACAGATAGCCGAGACGCGCCGCCCAAGTGCGGCTCATCGCGTTTCTCAGGTAATAGGCGATTTGCCGCGCGGTGCCTTCCGCCGTCTTCAATGCGATATTGCCGGCGAAGCCCTCGGTCACCACCACGTCGACCGTGCCCTTGCCGATGTCGTCGCCCTCGACAAAGCCGACATAGTTGAAGTGCGGGAAGTTGGCCTCGCGCAGCAGGCGGCCGGCCTCGCGCACCTGTTCGAGACCCTTGACCTCCTCCACGCCGATATTGAGGAGGCCGACCGTCGGCCGCTCGACGTCGAACAGCACGCGCGCCATGGCGCTGCCCATGATGGCGAGATTGATCAGATGTTGCTCGTCGGCGCCGATCGAGGCGCCAACATCGAGCACCACCGACTCGCCCTTGATGGTTGGCCACAGCGCGGCGATTGCGGGCCGCTCGATGCCGGCGATCATCTTCAGATTGAAACGCGCCATCGCCATCAGCGCGCCGGTATTGCCGGCGGAGACGACGACGTCGGCCTCGTTCTTCTTCACGGCGTCGAGCGCGAGCCACATCGACGACTTCCAGCGCCCATGGCGAAGCGCCTGGCTCGGCTTGTCGTCCATGCGGATCGCCACGTCGGTGTGCACGACCTGGGCGTTGGCCTTGAGCCGCGGCAGGCCCTCCAGCAAGGGATCGATCACCGCGCGATCGCCGTAAAGCTGGAACTCGATGTCGGGATGGCGGCTGAGCGAAATGTCGGCGCCCGGCAGGACGACCGAAGCACCATGGTCGCCGCCCATAGCGTCAAGCGCGATGCGGGCGTTGTCAGGCATGGAGCGACTGTGGCGGCGCCGGCGCGAACGCCGCCGGCTCGGTCAAATGGGTACGGCGCACGGGGGCGACCATAACGGCTGCGTCGGGGCAGACAAGGCGGTTGTGACGCCGGTCCACGATTTGCGATTTCCTCACGATTTGCCGCTGCCGAGGCTCTTTTTCAGCAATTCCAGCGCGGCAAAGGGGTGTTCTCCGCCGTCTTCGCGCGTGGGCGGGGCGAATTCGGCGCCGGCCTTGCGCGGATAGGGGTCGATGCCGAGGATGAGGAATTCGGTCGCCACCGCGCCGAGGTCGAGGCTCCCCTCGATCAGAGGCTCTGGCGGCTCCTCCTCTTCCGCCGCATGCTGGCGCCCGACTTTGCGCGCGCCTGCGGCTGCCGGCGCAAATTGCAGGTCGATCGCCTCCTCGACCCTGTTCTCGATCGGCTCTAGCGTCACTACACAGGTTTGCCCGACCCGGGCGCTGACGTGGCCGGTGACATGCACGCCGGCACCCTTGCGGGAGAGATCGAATTCGGCCGTCAGCAGCGGCAAATCGCGCAATCCGGCGAGCTTGGCCACTTCGGCGCGGATCTCGGCCGGGGCCTCGAGCGAGAGGTGCAGGCCCGTATCCGGGATATCATCGCCGGTCACCGGCACGCTCCAGGGGTTTGCGGTTTTCGTCTTCAAAATCAGTCTCTTAGCTTTTACTCGCGGGAATCTGGCTCGGCTCCGGAAAGTTGAGCTCGCCGGCGGCCAAGCTGGCGGAGGATTGCGCGGCGAGAGCACGTAGCGCCTCCCGCATATAGGCCGCAAGCCGGGCTGCTGCCCCCGCCGCCCCGTTCATAGATATTCCGCTCAAGCGCTTGTACCAGCGGCCTGATCGTCCGCGGCGGCCCAGGCCGTCCGGTAGGCCTGCGAACGGCCGTAGAAGGCTTCGCCGATGCGTCGCATCTCCTTCGGCACCTTCAGGTCGCCAATCCCCATCTCGCGCAGATTGTGGTCCATATCCTGGCAAAACCGGTCGAAAACGCCCTGGCCGAGGCCCTGAAATGCCGGCTCCTGCGCCAGCCGGTCGAGCACCACGGCCAAATGCAGCACCAGCAGGTCAAAACGGCCGTTAACCGTGTCGGCGACTGCGTAATCGCGGTAAAAACAGGGCAATCGCGCCTGCGCCACGATCATGCCATACAGGGTGGAAATGGTGTCGGGGCCGCGCAGCTGGCGGCGAAACAGGGGGAAAATCATTGCGTTGGTTCGGTGCTGCCCGGGACTGCCGCCCGGTACGTGAACGCCCTCGCCGATGCAAGATCGAAGTGACGGTGCCGCGCTTGGGCTCGACCACCATCCAAAATGGCCATAAGGCGCTGCGGCTTGCGCTCATGCTCGCCGCCGGCCTGATGCTGTCCGCCTGCGGCGGCTTCACCGAGACGCTGCAGCGCGGCTATGTGCTGCAGGAGGGCGCGCTCGAGCAGATCCCGATCGGCGCCACGCAGGAACAGGTGCTGATCGTGCTCGGCACGCCCTCGACGGTCGCCACCGTGAGCGGCGAAACGTTCTATTACATATCGCAGACGTCGCAGCGCGCGGCCGCCTTCCTCCCTTACGCAGTCAAGGACCAGCGCGTCATCGCCGTCTATTTCGACAAGGACCGGCGGGTCGAGCGGCTGGCCAATTACGGCTTGAAAGACGGCAAGGTGTTCGACTTCATGTCGCAGACGACACCGACCGGCGGCAGGGAATACGCGTATTTGAGCGGCGTGCTGCGCGCGCTGTCGCCGAAGCTCTATTGATGCCGTCGCACGCTTAATGGCGCACGTGGAATGAAAAGGGCCCGCAGCAAGCGGGCCCTTTTGCTTCGTCCAATGGTCGCGGCGTCAGTGCGCCAGGATCGCCAGCAGCAGCAGCGCCACGATGTTAGTGATCTTGATCATCGGGTTCACCGCGGGGCCCGCCGTGTCCTTGTAGGGATCGCCGACGGTATCGCCGGTCACCGCCGCCTTGTGCGCGTCGGAGCCCTTGCCGCCGTAGTGGCCGTCCTCGATGTACTTCTTGGCGTTATCCCAGGCGCCGCCGCCGGAGGTCATCGAGATCGCGACGAACAGGCCGGTCACGATGACGCCGAGCAGCATGGCGCCCACCGCCGAGAAGGCCGCCGACTTGCCGGCCGCGCCGCTGCCCGCGATGAAATAGATCGCGAAGTAGCAGACGATCGGCGACAGCACCGGCAGCAACGACGGCACGATCATTTCCTTGATTGCGGCGCGCGTGAGCATGTCCACGGCGCGGCCGTAATCGGGCTTGCTCGTGCCCTGCATGATGCCGGGGTTCTCGCGGAACTGACGGCGCACCTCCTCGACGATCGCCGAGGCGGCGCGGCCGACTGCGGTCATGCCCAGGGCGCCGAACAGATAGGGCAGCAGGCCGCCGAACAGGAGGCCGACCACGACGTACGGATTGTTCAGCGAGAAGTCGAGGTGGATGCCCTGGAAATAGGGATGCGATGCCGCCCCCGAAGTGAAGAACTGCAGGTCCTCGTTATAGGCGGCGAACAGCACCAGCGCGCCGAGGCCGGCCGAGCCGATGGCATAGCCCTTGGTGATTGCCTTGGTGGTGTTGCCGACCGCATCGAGCGCATCGGTCGACTTGCGCACCTCCTTGGGCAGGCCGGCCATCTCGGCAATGCCACCGGCATTGTCGGTGACCGGGCCGAAGGCATCGAGCGCCACCACCATGCCGGCGAGCGCCAGCATCGAGGTGACCGCAATGGCGATGCCGAACAGGCCGGCCAAACCGAATGCGGCCAGGATGCCGGCGATGATCACCAGCGCCGGCAGCGCGGTTGCTTCGAGCGACACCGCGAGGCCCTGTATGATGTTGGTGCCGTGACCGGTGACGGAGGCCCGCGCGATCGACTGCACCGGACGATAGTCGGTGCCGGTGTAGTACTCTGTGATCCAGATGATCAGGCCGGTGACCACCAAGCCGACGATGGAGCAAATGAACAGCGCCTTGCCGGTGTAGGGCGTGCCGCCGATCGGACCGAAGCCGATGAGCTCATAGGTGACGAAGGCGATCGCGAACAGCGACAACACCGCGGTCGCGACGAAGCCGCGATAGAGTGCGCCCATGATCGACTGACTCGCCGGCAGCTTGACGAAGAAGGTACCGATGATCGAAGTGATGACGCAGGCACCGCCGATGGCGAGCGGATAGATCATCATCGAGAACAGCACCGGCGTGCTGGCGAAGAAGATCGACGCCAGCACCATGGTGGCGACCGTCGTCACCGCGTAGGTCTCGAACAGGTCAGCGGCCATGCCGGCGCAGTCGCCGACATTGTCGCCCACGTTGTCGGCAATGGTCGCCGGGTTGCGTGGATCGTCTTCCGGAATGCCGGCTTCCACCTTGCCGACCAGGTCGCCGCCGACGTCGGCGCCCTTGGTGAAGATCCCGCCGCCGAGACGTGCGAAGATGGAGATCAGCGAAGCGCCGAAGCCGAGCGCGACGATAGCGTCGATCACGGTGCGGTCATTGGGCGCCATATGGCGCGTGCCGGTCAGGAAGCCGAAGTAGAGCGTGACGCCGAGCAGCGCGAGACCGGCGACCAGGAGGCCGGTGACCGCGCCCGCCTTGAAGGCGAGCTCGAGACCGCCGGCCAGCGTCTTGGTGGCGGCCTGCGCCACGCGCACATTGGCGCGCACCGACACGTTCATGCCGATGAAGCCGGTCAGGCCCGACAGCACAGCGCCGACGGCGAAGCCGATCGCGACCAGCCAGCCGAGCGTGAAGCCGATGATGACGAAAATGACTACGCCAGCAAAGGCGATGGTCGTGTACTGACGTTTGAGATAGGCCTGCGCGCCCTCGCGCACCGCGGCAGAAATCTCCTGCATTCTGGCGGTGCCGGGATCGGCGCTCAGCACCGAACGAATCGCCCAGATGCCATAGAGGACAGCGAGGACGCCACAGCCGACGATCACCCACAATGTGTTCATGGTGGTTCCAACCTCGATTGAAATGGAGCAGGCGAAAGAAACGCTCCCGCCGGCGCCAGGAGCGTCGAGGATGGCCGCTTGTTGAGGG
>Ga0187771_10002309_pt1 | contig 13110 bp, 12 predicted proteins | sample 0116_SJ02_MP15_1_FD_133139 | JGI IMG/M metagenome (GOLD analysis project Ga0187771, IMG submission 133139) | Tropical peat soil microbial communities from peatlands in Department of Meta, Colombia - 0116_SJ02_MP15_10_MG | ecosystem: Environmental > Terrestrial > Soil > Wetlands > Peat | place... | reverse complement strand
CGGGTTGGTTTGCAACATGTCGCTGAGTGCGGTCAGAGAGCGGGAAGCCTCGTCCAAATCTTCCAGGGTCTGGACAATTCGGTAACCGATCGGCGAACTGGGATCGAAGGCGCCGTTGATGCCCGCGAGCGTCGCCTGCGTCGAAGCCAGTGTTGCCGTGGCCTGATCCGAGGTTTTGCGCAGACTGCCTATAAGCGGGTCGAGACGTTTGTCGATATCTCCCGTCGCCTTTCCGATCGCCTGCGAAGTGTCGCGAAGACTCGCGACCGTCTCATCGAGCTGCCCGATGGCGCGTTTCAGGTCCGGCGAGCCGATAAAGCTTCGGGCGGCGTCGGCGGCTCCGGTAAGCGCATCAATCAATGATTTGAAATCGATCTTGTCGAGCTTGGCCAGCGCGCTGGTCGCGGCTTCCTGAAGTTCCTCGATTTCGGTGGGGATGGCCGGAACTTCGCGATACGGGGAATCCGGCGGAAGAACGAGCACCAACGGCGCTTCCGGATGAAAGTCCAGATCGATGTAGAGAAGCCCGGTGAGGAGACTTTCGGTATTCAACCGCGCGCGCAGGCCAAGCTGTATCAAGCCGGCGAGCGTCGCGTTGCTGCCCAGATCGCCCCGGGTGCCCAGGGACTTGACTTGTTCCTCGTCGACCTCGAAGAACACCGGCAACGCGGTCTTTTGACCCTTGGCTTGCAGAAACGGCGGCTGCTCGGGAAGCCGCAGCTTGATATTAGTGACCGAGCCAATCTGCACGCCGCGCATCTTGACCGCCGCGCCGACCTTGAGACCGTTCAAATCGCTCGGAAAGAAGCAAACGAACTGATATCTCGTGCGAAAGAACTTTCCGGATCCGAAGACCATCACCGCGGCAAGGATGATAGCAAAAGCCGCTACGACGAATCCCCCCACCGTTGTGTTACTGACTCGTTTAGCCATTGTCTTATGCCGCCATTGATTGATCGCCACCGCGCGTCAGAAATCGCCTGACCTTCGCCTCGGGACAATGGTCGCGCAGTTCCTTCGGATCCCCCTGCGCGATCATTGTGCGGGTATCGGTGTCCAGAAACACGCTGTTGTTTGCGATCGTGAAAATGCTTTGCAGTTCGTGCGTCACGACGACGATCGTCGCGCCGAGACTCTCGCGCAGTTCAAGAATCAGATCGTCAAGAAGACGCGAGCTTATCGGATCGAGTCCCGCCGAGGGCTCGTCAAAAAAGAGGATCTCCGGGTCGAGCGCCATCGCACGCGCCAATCCCGCGCGCTTCTGCATCCCGCCGCTTATCTGGTTGGGATAGTACTCCTCGAAGCCCTTGAGCCCTACCAGCGCCAGTTTGAGCGCTGAGATCTCACGAATCTGAGAGGGCGGCAGCTTGGTGAATTCGCCGAGCGGCAGAGTAACGTTTTCGATCAGGGTCAGCGAACTGAACAGCGCGCCGCTCTGATACAGGATGCCGAAGCGGCGCAGAAGTCGCTCGCGATCTTCGGGCTCGGCGCGCGTGAAGTTGAAGTTGTCGTAGAGAATCTCACCCTTCGCGGGCTCGAGAAGGCCAATCAGATGGCGCAGCAGCGTGCTTTTGCCGCATCCGCTGCCGCCCATGATGATGAAGACGTCGCCGTGGTTGACGACGAAATTCAGATCGCGCATCAGCACGAAGCTACCGAACGCCATCGTCAGATCACGCACCGTGATGTGCGGTTTGCCCGGCGTATTGGTCTGATCAGCCATCTCCCGTCAGATTCCGATAATGTTGGTCACCACGGCGAAAAGTCCGCACGCGACTACGACCATCACGATTCCCGCTACAACCGCTCCCGTTGCCGCGTCGCCGACCGCCGACGAACTCGAACCACATTTGAAGCCGTAAAAGCATCCCGCGATCGCGATCAGAAGCCCGTAAACAGCGCTCTTTATGAGGCCGAGCATGAAATTCGTGACCGACACGGCGTGGATCGTCTCGCGATAGTACGATTTGAAGGGCACGTCGAGCATCCCGACACCGACTGCGGCGCCGCCGAGCATTCCGACCACATCCGAGAAGGCGCACAAAAGCGGCATCATCAGGAACAGCGCGATCATTCTCGGCAGTACCAGGAACTCGAACGGTGAAATGCCCATAGTCGTGAGCGCATCGATCTCCTGCGTGACTTTCATCGAACCCAACTGGGCGGCGAACGCAGCCCCGGTCCGTCCAGACATGATGATGGCGGTCATCATCGCGCCCATCTCGCGAGCCATGCCGATACCGACCAGGTCCGCAACGTAAATCGACGCGCCGAACTGCGATAGCTGAACGGCGCCCATGAACGCCAGGATCGTGCCGACCAAAAAACTTATCAGCGTAACGATCCCGACCGCGTCGGCGCCGCACTGCTGGATGACGATCATCAAATCTTCGGTCCGATAGCGCGCCTTGCCCGTGAAGAGCTTGGCGAATGCGATTGCGCATCGACCCAGGAAGCCCAGAGCTTCGGAGATCGACTCGGCGGCTGACCGTGCGCCGACTCCAATTCGGGCGAGGATCGGTTCGCGCGGCCCTTCGCCCCGCGCTGCGCCCGATCGCTCGGGAACGGCGAGGGCGAGTTCGACGAGGCGGCGCAGGCCGTCGGGCAGGCCTGATCGATCTTCGGCAATCTTGCGCCCCTCAAACGCCTGACTTGCCTGAACCAGAAACGAGATTACCGAACTGTCCCACTGCCCCAGTTGCGAAGCCTCATAGCTGACGCGAGTCGGTTTCTCGCGCCTCAGTAACCCTTCGAATGACGCAAACGTCGGAGCGCCTTGTTCCAACAGCCACGGACCCGACAATTCAACGATGACGCCGCCGTCGGGCGTCTTTCGCGCGTCGAACCTTCCCTGTTGAGATTTTGTTTGAGGCTGTCCCATCGGTCGGCGTCCGCGATTGTTGCAGTCGAGTCAGGCTCTGGCAACTAGCCGATCGGCCAGTGATTCAAGGAAAGCGAGCGCATCGACAGAGCTGCGCAAGCAGGCCTCGATGGCGCCGGCCTGCGAAAAATCGGGCGGAGATACAGCACTTGGTCGAGCGTCCGCGCTGTTAAATGTTCGTGCCCGACGACGGAGCGGCGGCGCCCCATCCCAATTCGTGGCAATACTGCGTAATAGACTGGACCACCTGGTCGGATGTCATTTTCTCAAGCGAGCCGAGCGATGATCTCTCGGCTTTGACGCCACTGGCGGCGACATTTACTCCTGCCGACGCTATCATCGCTGCGCCGCCCACCGCCGCTCCCGGCGCACCGGTGACCAGAACCCCGGGCATCTTGCCGCTGTCGGCATGCGTGGCGAAGCTCAACAGCTCATGCGAGCCCATCGCGTCGCGATGGAACATCTCGACGTCGGCGTTTACGACCGATTCCCCAGCGCCAAAGCCGATCACGGTGCGGCGCAGTCGATTGCCTTCGCTGATATCGGTGAACTGACCATCGACGATCAACACATTGTCGGAAGAAATCGGAACTCCACGCTTTTGGCAAACCGCACTGTAGCCGAGCTGATTCAGGCCGGTAACTATCTGCAGACAGATGTTCGCCGCCGAGTTGCGTGCGATCTCAGTCTGTTCAGCGCTGACGTTTGCGCCGGAGACGTTGCGATAGACCTTCTGGACGATACTGGAGTTCAGGTCGATTTCGCCGGGATCCGTGGCGAAAGGATAGACGACTATTTGCGACGGAGGAGTAGGATTGGTCGGTGCGAAAGCCTGCTGGTTCTGAACCGATGCGCCGGCACATCCAGCGATCCCCGCCGCAAGCAGTGAACATAGAACGAACTTCAGCGATTTCATTATTCGTTTTCCTTCAGGGTTATTTCGGTATCGACTGAGACAAGGGCGGACACAGGCTGGCGCCCTATTCAATGGCCAAACAGGATGTCAGGGTTTGCGGAGATTCGCCATCGGACGAAAGTCCTAAACGAAACGGGCAGTTCAGAGGTTGAAGTCAGGCAAGAGCAACGTGACCCCGAATCGGACGCTATACATCGGGGTGATTGCGGCAAATTGCCGGTATGAGGTCCATTCTCCCGAAACCCAGGTGTCGAGCTTCAGCGAGGGCCAATCCCATACTCTACCGAAACCCAGGCTTATCGGGAGAGTAGTCGAGGTCTGGTGACGCCAGTTGACAGTCCATGTCGAGTCGGCGGACTTGACGTACCATCCGTTGCCCAGCCTGAACGAAATGACCGGCTGGAACAGCATCTGGTTCTGGGACGTCGCCGATTTCGACGTGTAGGCATACGAAATCGGATTCTGGAAAAGAAATCCGATTCTCATCCGCGGCACGCCTCGGAATTCCATCGCGAGCGCAGGACCAAGCTGCCACGCCTCCTTTCCAGTCTCCGAGGCAGTAGCGGTCGGGAAAATGAACATCGGACCGAGCGCCCATCCGAAGGACGTTGCTGCCTGATCGGGCCAGGGCGAGATAAAGAGGTCGAAGAGCTGCAAGTCGTCGAATTCCGTGATCGTCCGACTGCTTGATCCAACTGCCTGTGTCTGGATTTTCAGAGTGGGGCGCACGACCTGCTCGACGGGAATTATCGAAAACGGATCGACGGGCAGGACGCTCTGCAACTGGATGGTGTTGGTTTGGGCCGTGCTCTGAAAATTGCGCGGAGTGTAAATGTCCTGGAACTTTAATTGCGTGAGAATCGCGATCGGGTCGTTGACTTTGTCGGAAAGGACTTCCGCTTCGGTTTCGACCGTAGTTCCCGTGAATTGCTGAGCGCGAGCGATTGCGGCCAGGGGGGCAATCGAGACAGCCGCACAAAGCAACAGTCGGAAGGTCGCTTTTCTCATGCGCGATTCGCGATGGTCGCGCAGGCAATCCACGTTTCGGCCGCCGCCGCGGGACGCGCTCGCGGCGGGCACTCGCTTGCAAGCGAATGCCCGCCGCCGTCAAAGTTCAGTTGCTCGGTTTCGTGACTCGTCGGATGTCAGCTTTTGGCCGGTGTCTTGCCTTGCAGTTCCAGGAACCGGTCGGAGATCTTTTCCGCCCAGTAATCCATCGCATGTTCGGCATCGCCCCACTTGAACGAAGTCGCCGCCGACAGCCCAAGACCGCCAGCGCGTTCATCGACTGCCGCCGCCATCAGCTCACCGCTGACGGAATCGGTGGCCTTCATCTCCGCTTCCGCCGATCCCGCAAAGGCATAGCTATCCGTCGCGAGAGATTGCGCCGCGTTGAGGATTCGCGCCTGCGGCACGACTACCGAGATGCTGCGCAGTCCCGGAGTCGCCGTCGTCGCATCCATCAGGGCGACGCGCAGGGTTATGGTGTCGGGTCCGGGCTGGTCTACAACAGTGAAATTCTTCGACAGGTCCGTCTTGAGGACGTTGTAGAAGTAGCCCGTGAGAACCTTCTGGTCGTCAGCCGATACCTTGGAATCTTCCGAAGCCCAGAACTCCACCGGCAATAACTGTATCTTCGTGTACTTGGTCCACTGAGCGTTGGGATTCACGTAGGCAAGCGCCGCGCCGCCTTCACGACCCTTGGTGAGCTTGGACGCGTCGGCGCCCATGAAATTGGCGACGGCCGGGGGCGGCGGCCCTCCCGCTTCCAAGGCTTTGGCGGCTTCTGGTGTCGCCTCGATCGTGCTCGAGCACCCGCCGACAACCAGCGCGAGAAGCGCGCCCAGACCTATGCCAGCAAACGTTGCAATTGATTTGTTTCCGATGTTCATGAGATTTCTCCGGCCTCCCTGACTATCGCTTCCAAGTGTCAAAGGTGAAACTGATTCCAACTTAAGGCAATCTGACGATTATTGTTCCGCGCCGCCTGTGCTCCCTTGGTTTAGCTGCATTCCCACCAGTCGCGCCACCATTATCGCGAGATAAAATTGCCCGGCGATCGACTCAAAGACCGCGATAAATCGCGCCTGAAGCGTAACCGGCACTATATCGCCGAATCCGGTCGTCGTAAGCGTCGCCAGGCTAAAGTATCCAAGAACCGGGAAAATTTCCTCTGGTCTGTGCGCTCCGGCGTGTTGGACCGATCCAAAGTTGATCGCATTGGGTTGGAATTGAAAAACCAGTGCATAGATAAACGTCCAGGTAAGCCCGATCAGCAGATAGACCGACACCGACAAGCTGATGGTGTCTGCCGTTATAGTCCTTTCTCTGACCAGAGCGAGAATCTGCGTGAACGTCACAAAAGCGACTAGGCCAAACCACAGGACCAGATCGACACTGACGAGCGCACTACTGTCAGATACGATTGCGGCGAGTCGCCCGAGCAACGCAGGGACGCCAAGGCATAAACCGACCCTTCGAAGATTGCGACGGAGATTCCTTTCCACACGCGAGCCTTCGCGAGCTTCGATTTGCAAGGCGTACAGCTCGACCAAGAGAAGCATCAGCAACGCGACGCTGAAGATCGCGGTGGACAACGCGCTGACGCCGAAGGCCGGTCTTGCCAGAAATGCCGCCACGATGACGACGAGCATCAGCGTGTGCGGATGCTCGTAGAACCAGCCGCGTACCGGCTTGGTTTTGGCCCGAGCCGCGCTTTTCCCGGTCGTATCTTCCGGATGCGTTTGCGTTGTCGCCATGGCGGAGCGCGACAGCAGCCTACTTCAACGACGGTTCGTTTGGAATCCTACCTTGGCCGGATGGGAATCGATGGGGGCGGCGGGCATCGGACAAAAGTCGGATGGTCAGCTCGTCGCAAACCGGCGCATTCTCGAAAGAGTCCGCGAATTGAGTAAAGACATTGCCGCATAAGCGATGCATCGCCGTTGTCGATGACGACACGTCCGTCTTGCGTGCCTTGCGACGGATAATAGCCGGCGCAGGATTCGAGGTCAGGACCTTCGAGCGGGCCCATTCGCTTCTCGAAGCTCAAATTCCCGAGCATCTGGTATGCCTGTTGATCGACCTTCACATGCCGGAAATGAGCGGGATGGAATTATGCGCAACGTTGGGAGCGGCACGGTGCCTGGTTCCTATAATTCTTATTACGGGAGCGACCAACGTTCAGACCTCGGAACTAGTCCGCGAGGTGGGCGCGGTCGCGATTCTTAACAAACCGTTCAAAAAGTCCGAATTGTTCGCAGCCCTCGCCAGAGCTTTTGCGCTCGGTTTCGTCCCGTAAAACCGCACTCTTCCTACCGGTTGACCCGCTGTTCGGTCTTGACCACAATGTGCGGCAACTGTGCCGGTTACCGATTAGAGCGACGAATGTTCTTGCGCGCGAAAATCGTGATTCCGCATCGCCGGACCCGTGTTGAACGCCTGACACGTGGGTGGAAAAGGCACGGAAACGAAGGGCAATTTTGGTTCGAAAGATCGACAGGGATCGAAGATTCGAAGGCCTGGCGTTTGATCTGTCGTCCGCGCTGACCCAGGCGCCGCCTGAGGCGATCAACCGGGAAATCGATCGCTCGATCAAACGGATCGTTTTCGGTTTGGGGATAGACAGATCCGCGCTCAGTCGAATCGTGGACGATGGGCGATCGGTGCGGGTTACGCATTATTGGTCGCGACCCGGAATTGAGCCCCCGCCTGGCGACTTGGTACGGCTTCTGCCCTGGTACTCGAAAACGATTCTGGGTGGCGGCGAAGTTATCTACTCCAACCAATCCGAATTACCGCCCGAAGCGGCCGAAGACGTTGCGCGGCTTGGCCCGGCGATGCCACGATCGCACGTCGGACTCCCGCTTCGCGTGGGCTCCACCATCGTCGGAGCAATCGGTTTCGCAACTTTTCGCAATGAGTACGCGTGGGATGCCCCAAAGGTCAGGCGATTGCGGTTCATCGCTGAAATTTTCAGCAATGCCCTCGAACGCCAGCGGGTGCTCGAAGAGCAGGTGAAGATGCGACGGCAGCTCATAGAGGTGTCGCAAGTTGCTGCAATGGGCGAACTGACGGCCGCGATCGTGCACGAAATCAATCAGCCGCTGACGGCTATACTGAGCAACGCCGAGGCCGCGCAGACACTGCTGGAAGCCGAGAAACCGGACTTGACGGAAGTCAAGGCAGCGATCGCCGATATCGTCGACGATGATCTGCGAGTGGCCGAAATCGTCAAACGTCTGCGCAATCTCTTCATCCGCGGGGAGCTCAACAAAGCGCCATTGGATTTATCTGACGCGATTGGAGAGATCGCGCCTTTCCTGAAAAAGAACGCCCTGCTTCATAAGACTTTGTTCGAGATTTCCGTCGACGAATCGATTCCGCCGATCGCAGGCGATCAGATGCAACTCCAGCATGCGATCGTAAATATCGTTCACAACGCGCTTGAAGCAGTAAGCGAACTTCCGGAAAGACTCCGACGAGTCCTCCTGACGGCCAGAACAGGGAAGGACGGCTGGGTCGAAGTCGCGGTGAAAGATTCCGGTCTCGGCATCAGGCCCGATGTGCTTCCACGAGTCTTCGATCGCTTCTATTCGACCAAGAAGAGCGGAATGGGAATCGGGTTGGCGATCTCGAAGTCCATCGTCGATGCGCACGACGGCACTTTGGTAGTTGCTTCCAGTTCCGGGATGGGGACCGTCTTCGAAATGCGCTTGCCAGCCAAGCCGCGCGATCACGGTGCGATAAGAATGGCGGGAACGCCGTAGATGCCGCACGCAGATAACACCGCGACGGTCGCCGTCGTCGATGACGATCGGACCGCGCGCAATTCCGTGAAGAGATCGCTCAGCGCGGCAGGATTCGAGGTTCGTGACTTCGCATCCGCGGCCCATTTCCTCGCGGATCCGCTGCACGACCGCGTCCTGTGCGTGATCTCGGACATGCGAATGCCGGACCTGAGCGGCCTCGACCTGCAAACGACCATGCGCGAAAAATCGCCGCATACGTCATTTATCTTTCTGACCGGATACGGCGAAGTTGCCGATAGCGTAACCGCGATGAAGAACGGCGCGATCGATTTTCTTCAAAAACCGGTCAGGAAAAAGCAGTTGGTCGATGCGGTTCGCAACGGGATCGAACGCGCTCGAACCGCGATGGCTCGCGAATCCGAACGCGAAGATCTTGAGAAGAGACTTGCAATCCTGACACCCCGCGAACGCGAGGTCCTGGCGTTTGTGACGTCCGGGCTTCTCAACAAGCAGACCGCTGCCAACCTGGGTATCACCGAAAAAACCGTCAAGCAGCATCGCAGGGCCGTGATGGACAAAATGCGTGCGCAGTCGCTTGCCGAATTGGTAATCATGGCCGAACGGCTCGATTTGAGAGCCGGACATCGCGAAACCCCGTCGGAAGCCGAGGCCCTAAAGCGCAGCAAATTATGAACCCCGGCCATGCCGCGTCAAGGAGCGCAGTTCGGAAGAGCGGAAAAACGGCGCCGCCGGCAATTGCCGGCGGCGCCGCTCAATCTTCTTATGCTCGTTTGAACCGTGTTGGCGCCGATCGACGGAAACTCAACGGCGCACTACTCGCTCGCTCGATTATTTCGCTGACCCTCTTCGGTCAACAGTTTGATATCGGCCGGAGACAGCTGCGGACGGTTGATGACGAGCGTCAACTTTTTCAGTTTGCCGTTGAACTCGAAAGGCACTTGATAGTCCTGGTCATCGACCGGAGTGCCGGTATCCGCGCCAACGTCGAAAGATTCGTCCCATTGAAGAAGAAGCGGGATCGTTCTCTCCATCTTTTGCGTGGCGACCTCTTTCCCATCGACCTTCAGCGTCCCCGTCCCGCCACGGCCGATTCCGCTCATGTTGTTGAAGGCGAGCGTGGCGATTCCAAGTCCGTCGTACTTGAAATCGAATTCAAGCGTATGGTCGCCGGGAGTCAAGGCTTCGGGTGCTTCCCACTTGATTCGTTTCAGCCCCAATAGATTCCACGTAAAGACCGGCTTGCCCTTCAACAGGTAGAAACCGTAACCGCCGAAGCGGCCGCCTTCCGTGTTCAGCATTCCTTCGCCGCCGCCATCCGGAACCTCGATCTCCGCAGTTATCGTATAAGAAGCGTCTAGCAGGTTCGGTGCGTCACCCATCGGGATGCCGGTGATCTTACCGGCATATGTGAACGTCGTCCTGCCGGCGGCGAGACTCGGCTTCGGCGTGATCACCCGAGTCGCAACGGATGCATCGAGCGGAAGCACCTGATACTTCGCGGCTTCCTTCCAGAAGAGATCCTGCAGCTCCTTCAGCTTTGCCGGATTGGTTGAGGCCACGTCATTGAACTGAGTCCAGTCTCTGGTCAGGTCGTATAGTTCCCATGTCGCATTGTTCGCGGGATCCTGGTTCACCGGTCCGACCGTCACCCAGGGTGGACGAATGACCTTGGTGCTCGCGATCCAACCGTCGTTGTAGATCGCGCGATCGGCCATCATCTCGAAGTATTGCGTATGATGCCTCGACGGCGCATTCGCGTTCGCCTGATCGAACGTGTAGGCAAGGCTCACGCCTTCGATCGGCTTTTGCTTCGTACCGTCGACCATCGTCGGTTCTGGAATCCCGGTAACATCTAGAATGGTCGGCACGATGTCAATGAAATGACAGAACTGGTTGCGGATTCCACCGGCGTCCTTGATGCGCTTGGGCCACGAAATCACCGTGCCCTGTCGCACTCCGCCGAAATGCGACGCGATCTGTTTGGTCCACGAAAACGGGGTGTCGAAAGCCCATGTCCACGCTACCGCCATATGCGGATAGGTCTGGTCTGAACCCCAGGCGTCATAAAAATACTTCAATTGATCCTCGACCGGAATTTCGACCCCTTGCAGCGACGCGACCTCGTTCGGCGTGCCTATCGCGGTTCCTTCGGCGCTGCTGCCGTTGTCACCGACGATATAGATGATGAGCGTATTGTCCGCCTTGCCCAGATCTTCGACGGCTTGGATAACGCGGCCGATTTCGTGATCCGTATAAGCCAGATAGGCGGCATAGACCTCAGCCTGCTTAATGAACATCTTCTTTTCGTCAGGCGTCAGCGCATCCCATTTCCTGAGCAGGTTGTCCGGCCACGGTGTCATCTTGGCGTCTTGCGGGATTACGCCAAGTTTCTTTTGATTCGCGAATATCTGATCGCGGAGCGCATTCCAGCCGTTGTCGAACAGATGCTGGTTGTGGATCTTTTCGATCCATTCGGGCGTGGGATTATGCGGCGCATGCGTCGCTCCCGGGACGTAGTAGAGGAGGAAGGGCTTGTCGGGCGCGACCGCATTAATCTGATTCATCCACTGGATGGCGTCGTCCGCCATCGCGGTGATCAAGTTCCATCCAGGATGACCGACGTACGGATAGATTGGAGTCGTGTTGCGGAAAAGATTGGGTTGCCATTGATTGGCGTCGCCGCCCACGAACCCATAGAAATACTCGAAGCCCATCCCTACGGGCCATTGATCGAACGGGCCTGCCTGACTCGCCTGAAACGCCGGGGTGTTGTGATCCTTGCCGAACCACGACGTCGAATAGCCATTATCTCTGAGAATCGTTCCGATCGTAGCGCTGTCTTTTGGAATAAAGCTGTCGTAACCGGGGAACCCGGTCGCCTGCTCCGCGACGACGCCGAAGCCCACTGAATGGTGGTTGCGACCCGTAATCAGCGCCGCGCGGCTCGGCGAACATAGCGCAGTTGAATTCATGTTCGTGTAGCGCAGCCCGGTTTTCGCCAACTTGTCGAGCGTGGGCGTCGGAATCACTCCGCCGAAAGTGCTCGCGGCGCCAAAGCCGGTATCGTCGGTCATGATTAGTAGGATGTTTGGCGCTTCTTTGGGCGGCACGATCCGCGGCGGCCACCATGGCTTGGACTGTGCCGCGTTACGATTGATGACTCCGCCGAACTTCAGTGCAGGAGCGGGCAAGACTTTGGAATTCGGGAATTCCGTGCCTGCGGGAGATCCAAGTTCCGAGACCTGCTGGGCCCTGGCGTCAAAGAAAATCGCCGAGACCGCCAGCAGCAAGAGAGCCATCAGGGCTCGCCATCCGATTGCGCGCACTGTCGCCTTCATAAGGTTTTCCTCTCCCAGGTGGCTAGGACTGCTTTCCGAGTCGAATTGTTTGGCGTGAACCCAAATACCTAAACGCTCTGATCTTCGATGATGATCTCGATTCTCCGATTCTTGGCGCGTCCTTCTGGCGTGTCGTTCGAGGCTATCGGATGGTATTTGCCGAATGCCTCCGCCGACAATTCGTTGGGGTCGATGCCCTGCGATTCCAGGTATTCAACCACGGAAATCGCCCGTCCTGCCGAAAGCGCCCAGTTGGTCGGGAAGCGCCGCCTGAGCGGTTCCTCGATCGGCAGGCTGTCCGTGTAGCCCTCAATTACAATCTTTTTTCCGCTGAGTCCCTGCAGGGCGGGAACGACCTTGTTCAGAGTCTCTTTGCCCCTGCGATCAAGCTCCCATCCGCCTTCGGGAAACAGAATCTGATTGACCAGCGTCACTTTCAGACGGTTCTGAAGCTGCTCAATTTTCACCTGATCGGCGGCCACCTCTGACTGGAGATTCTGATTGAGCTGCACATAGGTGCCGTTGAGATATTGCAGTGTCTGAACCTGCTGAACCTCCTGCTGATACTGCTGTTGAGGCACGCATCCCGCGAGCACCGGGAGCACGAGCAAACCAATCAATAGGCTGCGTTTCATTTCTTCCTCTCTTTAAAGTTTCCAGTTTAGGTTTACGCCGATAAAGTTCAGAAAATTCGCCGAATAATCGCCTTGGACTGTTCCCGCAAGAGGACCCCTGCTCACTTTGAGTGGAGCATTGCCTCCGTTGAGGTATTCGTAGGCGGCTCCGACCGTTACATCCTTGTTGAGCGTGTATTGGATGCCGGATGCGAAGCGCAGATTTCGATCCAGCGGCAGTTGGGGCAACCGAAACTGCTCCGACACCGGAGAGCTGTCATAGGCGAAGCCCGCTGACCACAGCCACTGCTCCGCAATTCGATATTGCGCCGCGATTCCCGTGTGAACTGTGTCGGAAAAATTCAGATTGGCCGTGAGGCTTTTCTGAGTGGTTGCCGATATTCCGATCGGAATTTCTCCGAATGCCGACCAGTTCTGCCATCCGAGGTCCACCATCAGCGCCAGATCGCGCGTGAGATCATAGATGAGGCTTGCCATTATCTGCTGCGGCTCGGTCATGCTCGCGTTGATTTTGGAATTCAGCAGACCGCTCTTCTTGAAAGCTGCTTCCAGTCCCGGACCAAGTCCG
>Ga0187771_10002308_pt1 | contig 13111 bp, 14 predicted proteins | sample 0116_SJ02_MP15_1_FD_133139 | JGI IMG/M metagenome (GOLD analysis project Ga0187771, IMG submission 133139) | Tropical peat soil microbial communities from peatlands in Department of Meta, Colombia - 0116_SJ02_MP15_10_MG | ecosystem: Environmental > Terrestrial > Soil > Wetlands > Peat | place... | reverse complement strand
TCCATAATTGAACGTAGAAACGATGGCCCCACAATCAATTCAATGTGTGTGATCGAAAAAACAAGAACGATCAACAACAAAACGACATGCAACCTTCTGAGCGACCCGAATTCTCGAGATTTCCTCTTCGACTCTGAGTAGACCGGACAAAACCAATACGACCAATACGATGAAACCTAATACGCCGAGCCAAATCGCAAGACCGACCCCTGAGGCACCCGGGAAAAGCAGTGCTCCATGAATGCCTATCAGCACCGTTACCGCTATAGACAAAGCCGTGTGGATTCCGCCCCAACGATTAATGTCAAGCTCGTAACGAACAAGCCCCACGCCACTGCCGTGAGGCTCCGATCGTTTCTTCATTTTTCGATACCCCCTGAATCGTAACGACGAGCGCACCGACCATTCCATTCCAGCCTAGCAGGGCACTATAGCTTAAGACGGAGGGAGCGGGCTCGAGAACGAAGTACGTGAGAAGTAGTGCTAGGACGGCAGCAATTCCGCCGCTAAGAACCCACTCCTTAGCCTGCATGCTCCCCTAACGCCTAGTACCCAATCTCTCCCAGTTCCACAGTTAACTCGCGATCCCGGCCCCCACATCCGACTGCGCTAGTTAGTTCGGTTTGCCAAACTCATAGGCCAAGTTCGCCAGTGAGAGAGACCCGTACTTGAGAACATCTTCATCCACTTTGAACTCCGAACTGTGGGTCGTGTTCACGCAACCCTTCCTTGGGTTGCGGGTGCCGAGGAAGTAGAACGTGCCCGGGGCTTCCTGGAGAAAACGTGAGAAGTCTTCTGCACCCATTATTGGTTCGGCCTCGATCGTTTTAGTGCCACGGATTTTTCTCAGTATTGAAATAACTTTCTTGGTTACGGCGGGATCATTAACGGTGACTGGGTACTCGTCTGGTTTGAATTCTACCTCCGCCCTAGCTTTGAAGCCTCTGCTTACTGACTCAGCAACTTGTCTGACATACTTCTTCGCTTGGGTTCGGGTTTTCTCGTTGAAGGTACGAATCGTACCCTCCAACCGAGCTTCATCGGGAATGATATTGTCTTTCGTCCCCGAATGAATGCTGCAGACCGACACAACAAGTGGCTCACGCTGATCGACCATCCGACTCGTGACGCCTTGAAGCGCCATCACAACGTGGGCGGATACGAAAATCGGATCAACCGCGTTGTGCGGCGTTGATCCATGTCCTCCTTTTCCAATTATCCTGATTCGAAACGTGTCGGGTGCGGCCATCAGAGGCCCAGACCGGAGCATGAAGACGTTCGACGGTTCAGTTCCACTGATGTGTAGTCCAAACACGTAGTCAACCTTCGGATCATTCATAGCTCCATCTTGTATCATCGGCTTAGCTCCTCCTCTGCCGCCAGCCTCCTCGGCTGGTTGAAAAAGAAATTTTGCCTGCCCATGCAACTCATCACGATGCTTGGCTAGAAGCATCGCCGCGCCCAGTAACATCGAAACATGCGTGTCATGGCCGCAAGCATGCATAACCCCCGGCCGTTTAGATTTGAATGGGACATTCACGTTTTCAGTGACCGGCAACGCGTCCATATCAGCCCTAAGCGCAACTACGTTCCCGCTCCGAGCACCCTTAAGGAGACCAACAACACCGGTCCCGCCAACTCTCGTCCTCACCGCTATGCCTAATGTTCGCAACTTCTGAGCAACGAGTCGCGCAGTCTCATATTCCCTATACGATAATTCTGGGTACGCGTGAATCCTTCGCCTGATTTTGATTATTTGACCTTCGAATTCCTTCATGTCCGACACGTCAAATGCCAAGGGCCGGCTGCACCTATCAACAAGAGTTCACTTCTTCGCAACCAGATAAAGTGTGGCACAACCAGTATGTTTGTCGGAGTCGAACTACCCTGCTGTAAACAGCCCGCGGGTTCACTGCAGGCTTCAAATATTGTCCAAGTTAATTTAGTTCCGGTGGTTTCACCCGCTATGACGAAGATTCTAATCACCTTTCCCGCAGACGACCAGTTTCGGAATGCTATTCTCAGTACTCTAGATGCCGTTGCGAACGTGGTCTTTCTTTCGGATGTTCGGGAGAAAGAACGTTCATCAGAGCTTGCCACTGCTGATGTGTTGATGTCATGGCAGCCGGATCACGAACTGAAAACTTCCGAGCTCGCCACGATCTCAAACGTAAGACTACTTCAGCTACTCTCCGCAGGAGCAGATGACCTAGCTTTCTCTCAAATACCCCTAAACGTCACAATCGCGAGTAACGCGGGAGCCTACGCCGAGCAAATGGCGGAACACGCCATAGCAATGATCTTGGCAATCAGTAAGAACCTGCTCGACCGTCACAATAAACTCGTCAAGGGTGTCTTTGACCAGAAAGACATGAACCGGGTGCTCGCTGGATCCACATGCGCGATCCTAGGGTTCGGAGGGATTGGAAGAGTCGTCGCAAGACGCCTACGTTGTCTGGATGTAAAAATTCTCGCAATCAACACTTCCGGGAAGACCAATGAATCGGTCGAATTCGTCGGAACACTCAAGGACCTTGAGTACGTGTTTCGACTCGCAGACATAGTAATTATTTCGCTCCCGTTAACAAAGTTCACGCGGGACCTTATAGGAAAGAGAGAATTAGCCTGGATGAAAGATGACGCTACACTCGTAAACGTTGCCCGCGGAGACATAATTAACGAGGCAGCACTCTTCGAAAAGCTGAAAACGCAACCGAGCTTCAACGCAGCCATCGACACTTGGTGGGCGGAGCCATTCAGTGAAGGAAAATTCCGAACTCATTATCCATTCCTCAAATTGCCAAACGTCCTTGGATCCCCGCACAACTCAGGAATGGTAGCAGACTCTATGGTTGTCGCCGTTGCCCGTGCGGCCGAGAACGTGAAACGATTCCTAAACAATGAACGGGTTACGGGCGTAGTCAACAGAAGCGACTACACATGAACCGGCTGAAATGAGACACCGACTTCATTTGCCTACTAAATTTCTCTCCATCTCGCCTTCGTCGCCGCTACAACAAAAAGCAGTACTGTCACTATAACGAGCACCGCCCAGTCGACGACGGTTGCAGTGAACGATAGGGGCAGGTATCCGGCGGCGTTCTGCGCGAGTTCGGCAGCGTAGGTTGTCGGGGAGAGGTATGCGATATACCTGTAGGGCAACGGAATGTAGGTTATCGGGTAATAGACGGGGGGTATGGTGGAGAAGAGGGTTGAGATTAGGCGTGAGAATGCGAAGCTTTGGACGATGTCGGTAGAGAAGGTTGAAAGCGTAAAGCCGATCGCGATCGATGTCAGGAACATGAGAAGTAGTACGCCAACGAATATCAACACGCCCAGTGCGGGCAAGTTCATGAAATAATACGCGAGCACCACTAGCACGACTAGCGCTGGGAGGGCGTAGACGATTTCGGAGAGAGCCATCCCAAACATGTACGTCTGCCACGTTGTCGGCGAACTAACTACCATATCCTGAAGCTTGAAATCATTCTTCAGGTGAGAAAGGTCGCCCTGCAATCCTACACCAGCAGAGAACATGCTCATTATGAAACCGCCTAGAATCGCCTCGCCCAGTAAGACGCCGTGGCTAACGAACACTATAACCAACAAGAATGAGAGAGGCGAGAGAACCGTGTTGATTAGGACGATCGGAAAGTTACGCATCTCGTAAACGGAATTAACCATAATCCCCGCAAGAATCTGGCTAAAGACACTTCGCTGAGACAAATTTCTCAGGGTCACGGACTCACTCACTTGGACCTCCCCACTAGATACAGAAAAATGTCATCGAGCGAGATCGGAGTGACCGCGAACTTCAAACCCTGTCTCGCAAGCTCCCTGGACATCTTGTAGGCTTCCTCCTCAGTTGTGAACACAGTCACATTACCGTCGATACCAGCTACAATTTCACCTTCCTTGGGCTTCGGTATCTGTTCCCTATCGGCTGAGAAAATCCGTAAACTGTAATTATGGCTCACGCTCTCCCTCAGGTCCTTCAACGTCCCAAACCCGACGAGTTTACCTTGGTCTAGAATACCAACATGATCTCCAAGCTCCTCAGCTTCTTCTAGGTAATGCGTGGTAAGGAATGTGAACCGTTCTTTTCCGACCGCCCTCAGCGTTTCCCAGAATTGTCTTCTCGAGATTGGGTCGAGACCCGTCGTTGGTTCGTCTAGGAATATTACCTCCGCTTCCGAGGCGAGGACTGTGGCAACCATTACCTTCCTCCGCATTCCACCCGAAAGTTTGCGGTTAAGTTCATTGCAATAGTCGCCCAACCCTAGCCGACGAAGCGTATTGAATGCCTTCTCTTTGGCTTCAGAGTATCTGAACCCTCTCCAGAGAAGGTACGATTGGGCAGTTTGCATCGGCGTCATCCAAGGAATCGGCCTAGCCTCCTGCGGGACGATCGCGATCCTTTCCCTTAATTTCCTTGCTTCTCGTACGACATCTATTGCATTTATCGACGCCCCGCCTGAGGTGGGCTCAAGCTCTGTCGCCAAGATTCGTACCAAAGTTGTTTTTCCCGACCCATTTCTTCCGATAAGCGCGAATATGCCGTGCGAAGGGAAGGAGAAGCTCAAATCGTCGAGGGCCTTGGCTGCGCTCTTCCCGTAGACCTTAGTAAGATGGTCGCAAACGACGCTCTGAGAATTTCCCACTTTCTAGCCGGCCCATCCCAGCACTGAAATCATTTAGATCGTAGGCTGTTCACACCGAGCGACCGCAAAGTTATCTACTTTTGCCTGATGTGCCTACTCCGAAACCCAATGGATCCCATTCTCCTAAAGGAGTTCGAGTCGATCGTTGGAAAGGATCAGGTGATTACAAGAAGAGAGCACATGCTCAGTTACTTGTCCGACGAAACTCCTGCGATAATGGAGCCAAAGCCCGCTAGCGACATCGTGGTCCTCAAACCCTTGAGAGCCGGCGAAGTGTCAGCCGTCATTAGGTTCGCAAACGACCACAAGATTCCCGTATTTCCACGTGGTGGCGGGACGGGGCTAGTTGCGGGAGCGGTGCCAACCCTGGACGGCATCGTGTTATCCCTGGAACGGATGAATCAGATTCAGATAGACAAGGAAAATCTCATGGCGGACGCGGAAGCCGGCGTTACACTAGGTAAATTAGCCGAAGCAGCGAGGGAGCATGGCCTATCCTTCCCGCCACACCCAGGAGACGAGAACGCTCAGGTCGGCGGATTAGTAGCAACGAACGCCGGTGGTTCGAGAGCGGTCAGACATGGAGTTATGCGAAATAACGTGAGAGCCGTGCAGGTTGTCCTCACGTCCGGAGATATTGTCGACCTCGGGGGAAAGATCCACAAGGATAATGTCGGCTATGATTTGATGCAACTCATCATCGGGAGTGAGGGAACACTTGGCGTCGTAACGAAAGCGACGCTGCAACTCTATGGAAGCGAAAACGCCTCAATCACCCTAGTTGTTCCCTACACTAGCCGGGCGGCCGCGATCGCTACAGTCCCTAAGATTCTCCAACAAGCGGGGCCCCCCCAAGCGATCGAGTACGTTGAGAAAGACCTGATGGAACGAACAGCTGAGCACCTCGGAACCCATTGGCCTGTTGCAACCGGCCAATACTACCTAATCGTGATCCTAGCGGAAGCAACGAGGGATGAAGTACTCGCCAAAAGCCTGAAGATATATGATGCATGCAAGGAGTACACATCCTTGGATGTCTTTGCGGCTGAATCGGCGAGAGATCAAGAAAACATCCTGTCAATTAGAAGCAACCTCTACACGTACCTCAAACCACAAATTCTCGATATACTAGACATTGTTGTTCCAATTTCCAAGCTTGAAGAAATCGTAACAACCATACAAGATATCGCGAAAGAATCAGGGATTCCCCTGCCAGTCTACGGCCACGCAGGCGATGGCAACCTCCACGTTCACATCATGCGGAAACAAGGTGTAGAGGCATGCAAGTATTTAGATGACCTAACCGACAGAATCTACAAGGCTACCTCAGAGGTTGGCGGAGTCATAACTGGCGAGCATGGCGTAGGGAGAACCAGAATTACCAAGGTGGAGAAGTACCTAAGTGAAAGAGAGATTGAACTCATGCGGAACATGAAACGGATTTTCGACCCAAACAACATCATGAATCCCGGAGCGAAGGTACCCCTCTAAGCAGAAATTCCGGATAGGATTCAGGATTTAGGATTCTACTTCACAAGCTAGAATCCTAAACCCGCGAGAGGCGATCCGCATCTGCCACAATGGCGTGCGAACGGAGGGTTTCTGAAGTAGCACACCGGGCAAACGCCGGTTGCGGTTAATCTCGCGGGCTGAGCGAGGGGGGTACCGCAGATCATACAATATCTATACCCCATTGGGTTCACAGTTCCGCAGACCGCGCAATACCCAAAGCGGTACAACAAATAACCCAACTTTACCTAACATCACTAGCGGATTAAAGCCTTTGCCACATTTCTCCATACCAATCCTTTTCAGGTCCATGGAGAACAAGCGTTGCGTGGGCTACGTATCATCCTCGCTCAAGCCGAAAGGTGAGACGCGATGGCTTCGAGTTCGCTGATATAGTCCCAAGACACTAGGTTTTCGACGGTTTGCGGCGGTATAGGTAGAGGGGGATCAGAATTAGCAGTGCAAGCTGGATGGCTGAACCAAGGAGAAACGTGGCAGATGCCAATGAAAGACCGGCTTCAACGAATGAATAATGCTCCGGCTGCGGTAACGAAACTGCCAGCGTAAGAAGCGCCAGTACAAAAGCCAGCGGATAAGCGATTGATCGACCCTTCGCAACCAATACCGCAACAACCAGATAAGCTAACCAGCCAATTAGAACCGAGAAAAACAACCAAGATGGAACTAATCCATACAATTGAGGGAGCAAGGCGACACCCAACGCTACAGAGAGATAGATCAACAAATTCGCAGCACGCCTGAGCCAAGTCACCAATTGTACACCTCTGGTTAGTTTGTGATTAGTGCCACATCGCTCAATATGAAGTTAGAAGTAAGAAGGGTGGAGGATGCGGAGCGTTAGGCTTATTGTTGCTTTAGCTCTGCGATCCGTTCAGTGACGCCTTTCAACTCATTCTCCAAGTTGCTTTTGTAGTCTTCAAGCCACTCGATCCTCTCTTCCTTCGTCAGGAACCTTCGCCCACCATAACACATGCGTTCAACACCTCCTTCCAGTTAGACTCTCGATTTACAGAATCCATTAATTGGCTCGGCTGAATTTAGCGACTGACCCCCACGGAACCCCGTCAATGGGCGCCCAGCATCACATCATGGATGAGAACCCATGTTCCTTGGATGATTCTTGGCTCTGAGCTTTGGGGTTGCGTTCGTTGAACAGTTTTCGCGGTGTTCACCCGAGTCGGAGGTTTGACACGACGGTATTATAGTGTGTTCCTCTTCTAGACTATACTAGCTGACCGATCAAGAAGCTACGGAGAACCAAACTCAGTTGACCGTTGTTCCTCAAGATCCGTTGGAGGCAAAGCCTCACACGGCAGTTTACAGAATGCACAAGTATTTCGCCCGACGTCCCTGGAACGTATTCTCATCTCTTGTCGATCAGTATTCATCGGAAGGGAGCATTGTCTTGGACCCCTTCTCTGGGGGAGGAGCCACCATTGTGGAGGCGATGAAACTTCGACGAAAAGCCGTCGGCGTAGATGTCAACCCGATCGCTGTTTACGTCACATCTATGGAATGTGCACCTGCCAACCTAGCCCAATTTACCGCAAGCTTCGATGAGCTTCGTGCCCGCGTTGAGGACGAACTGCAGTCGCTCTACCGGACGAGATGCAGCGAGTGTGGATTAGGTGCGGTCGCGGATTGGCTTGAGTGGGATGAAAAAACGAGACGGGCGTTGCTAGTGAAACTTGACTGTCCGCGTTGCGGATCGATTGAGAAAAAAGCCGATAAGAAGGATCAAACGCTAGCAGAGGAGATTGAACAAGACTTCGACCAGCGAATCAAACAGTCAGGGCTATGGTTTCCTCAGACGAAGATTCCGAAGGGGGACAAAACGGATTCGTTGCTGGCAAGGAATCTAGTCTCTTTCGACGAGCTCTTTACGAGAAGAAATCTGTTGGCTCTGGCTACGTTACGTCAGGAGATTCTGAGAACGAAGAGCAATGCGGCCCGAGAACTTCTCTTGTTCGTGTTCAGCAGCTCTTTGAAGTGGGCAAGCCGTCAGTCCCATCTTAGGGGGCGGATAGTAGAAGGTTGGGCTATGCACGCCTACTGGATCTATCCGAAAAGCCTAGAGATGAACGTATGGAAAGTGTTCAAGCGCCGTTACCAAGCGATTTCTCGGGGCAAAAAATACAGCAACGAGCACATAGGACCATATTGCAGATTCGCCGACGACTTCACTCAATTAGTACACGGAGATGCGACATGCTTCCTGCTGGATAGAGACGCAGCCAAGCTTCCGATTCCTGACGACAAGGTAGACGTGGTAATTACCGACCCGCCATACGGCGGAAACGTGAACTACGCCGAATTATCAGACTTCTGGTATGTTTGGCTGAGCGATGGTCGGACGATCGATAAGAAGGGGGAAGCGGTAATAAACAGAACTCAGGGGAAGTCGATCGAAGAATACCAGAAGCACCTTGAGTTGGTGTTTAAGGAATGTTATCGTGTGTTGAAGCAGGGTGGCTATTTTGTCTCAACTTTCAACAGCAAAGACTCTCGCATCGTGGCGAGCTTCATTCTAGCCGCATCGATAGCCGGATTCACACTTCTGCCGGACGGCGTGAAATATCAAGCTCCGATCAGACCATATGCGACTACTTTTCACGCCATGCAAATTGGTGCATTCGTGGGAGATTTCATCTTCACGTTTCGAAAAGGTACCCCACAGCCTAAGCTGAGTTTCGACGACACTGAATGGCGTAGAACCCAAGCTGAAATCTCTCAACTCGTCAACGAAGGCGTTAGGAGCGGGCGACCTGAACCGAACCTCAGAGAGCAAGCATACAAACTGCTAATCCCCTTACTCGCCAAGTACGCATCAACAAACGCAGCTAAATGCAGGTCTGTGGCTGACTTTTTCGAGCGACAGATTAGGAAAAACGATAGCTACCTCAAGCACACACGCGAAGAGATAGTCGAAAAGAGAAAGCGGACTTTCGGTTCTAGGTAGGGTTTAAGCAGCTAAGACATCTTCGTAGCCATTGATTCTCCGCGCTCTTGCCGTTCGGCGTCGCCGCGGTCATAATCCCACGACATGATGCGGTCGGGTCGCAGTTTGAATACGAGCCTACCTTCCTGCTTTACTGCTTCGCTTAACCATTCCTTTCCTTCCGGCTCTCCGTATCTGGTCGAGATTCGTTCTAACCACTTGTCCTTATCCTTCTGAACGAGCTGAGGTGTTCCGAAGGCGCACACGGCACGGTACGGGCGCTCGTCGGTTGCGATGCTTAAGGCGACTTGTGGATTATTCTGGATGTGATCGCTCTTCACTCGTCCGAGTCGAGTCGTGAAGTAGAAGCAGCCATCTTCGTACACGTACCAGATGGGGCTGACGCGGGGTTTGCCGTGTGCGGAGACTGTTGCAAGGTGAGCCATTCTTGGCTCGTTCAGAAAAGCGGCGAGTTCCAGCTTCGTTAATGGCATTGCTCTTCACACACGTCGTGTGTAACTGCTTGTTTCAAAGCCTACGAATCTTATTTGCTTGTTTACAGTTGTCCACGGGTCAACGAGTTCCCGAAGCGATCGAGGTATGCAACTTCGCCGATGGGTTTTCTGTTCTTCTTCCCAACAATCTTCTTTGCCGGATAACCGAACCCCACTATTACGCTTGGGTTTAGGTCCTTTGGGATTCCGAAGTCGCGTTCGAGGCCCTCTCGATTGACTCCTGTGAAAATTCTGGAGGCCACCCCGAAACTCCACGCAGCGACCTGCATACTCTGCAGTGCTCGACCTGCATCGATCAGGTGGAACCCGTATTTGGGGTTGGTTAGCACAATCACAGCGAAGTTGGCGCCTTCAACCCATTTTCCAGTCGTACTGTCGTTAGCGAGAGTCTTGATACGATCGCGTCCTTGAACTAAGATGAATCTCCAGTGTTGATTGTTCATTCCACTGCCAGTGAGTCGGGCCGCGTCAATGATCTTAAGTTTGACATCTGACGGAACAGTCTTCGGACCAAACTCAGCAACATCCAGTTTCGATACAACTACTTCGTACGCGTCCAATATCGCACCTAGACGAAACTCGCACTAGGCACGCATAAACTTCGCGTATTTTAGCCGAGAATATCGCAGTCAGTCAAGCGCGATCTTGCGCGGTGGGGTTTGGTGTTACCCCTGCGTTAGCATGTAGTTCTTTACGCCTTTCTGGTCGAGGTTGATGATTGCGCCTCGAAGAATGCCTTCTCCGTATTCGCTTCCAGGGTTTATGCAGAGGGTGCGGCCGATCTTCACGAAACCTCGTGATTCATGGATATGCCCGTGAATCCCCAACAACGGCTTGTACTTTTCAATGAGCTGCCTTACGGTGATACTGCCGACATGGATCATGCTGATCGCACCGCCCTTTATGACGGGCTTCAGGTTTGCGTCAAGTTCGGGCGCCAGATCGATCGGCGTCTCGTATGGCGGATCATGGATGTTAAAGATCGCATTCTCCATGTTCTGAACCTTATCGATCATCGGTTGGAACTTCTTGACCAATTCCGCTTCCGGCACTTCCCTCGGGCTCTTCCAAGGGGTTGTGCCAACCCAGCCGCTAGTGATCATTTCATGGTGGTCATCTATGGAGACCACCTCTTCCTCTGGATAGGTGACTACGGAAGACCCTCGGAGGACGTCATCAATGTCGAAGCGGTCGTCGTTCCCTGGACTGATGTAACATTTGACAGCCGAGCCCTTCAGACGCTCTTCGGCTATCCCTACCCATCTCTTGACGCTGGCGGCCATAACTTTCGAAAAGAGTTCATCGACGAGGTGTTTGTCTGCCTGCAGTTTTTCAAATTCGTCAAGGGTTGTCACGTACGGATAATATCCGCTATTTCTGATTCTCTTTTCAAGCCCCTGTCGCTCTTCGGCGGTTTTTATCGCTTCATGTGTTCCAAGAAAATCTGCTACCGAAGTTCCGTCGCCTTGATCGACTATCGGAACAATCATTTTCCCGGTAATGTCTCCTCCAAGAATTAGAACGTTTGCTTGGTAGAATTTCGCCGCGTTCAAGAACTTCAGAAAACAGACTTCGGAGCCATGCACGTCAGACGTGAAGAAGATGCGGGTACTGGCCATGCGCTTCCCACCTTACACTCAATATTTAACGTCTCTCTTACGATGCCAACCTTATGCTCACGTGGATTTGTGATCGGAAAACAAAACCGTAAACTCAAGGTCGCGACGAAATCGGATTCATACGATTTCGTTACTCTGCCTGGCATGTACATTTACCGCAGCATCCGGAGTGATACTGCTCCCTGCGTAAGCGGTCAATATCTAGATCGAACTGCGAAACGATGCGACACCTAGAAAACGACCTTTAGAACCAAGCTCCTCCTCGATCCGAAGCAATCGATTGTACTTTGCCGTTCGCTCACCTCTACACGGCGCTCCAGTCTTAATCTGCCCGCAGTTTAGCGCTACAGCCAAATCCGATATAGTCGTGTCCTCTGTCTCACCGGACCTGTGGCTTGTTACGACACCGTAGTGATTGCGTGATGCGAATTTTGCGGCATCAATCGCTTCCGTAAGGGAACCTATTTGGTTCACCTTCATCAACAAGGCGTTAGCAGCTCCGTCCTCTATTCCCTTTTTCAATCTGCGGATGTTTGTTACGAATAGGTCGTCGCCGACCACTTCGACGGTGCTTCCAATCTTCTTGGTCAGCTGTGCCGTGTGTTCGAAATCGTCCTGCTCAAACGGATCCTCGACGTAGAGTATTGGAAACTTTCGCGTTAGCTGTAGATAGAAGTCCCCGAGCTCGTCCGGTGATTTATTTTCGCCGTCAAGCATGTACACTCCCTTTTCATGGAACTCGGAAGAAGCAGCATCAAATCCGACGAAGGCGTCTTTTCCTGGGGAGTAACCCTCTTCAGAAATCGCCTGCAGGACTAATTCAAGTGCTTCTTCGGTCTTGTCGATTGGCGGAGCGAAGCCGCCTTCGTCGCCCACGTTCGTGGCCTGTCTTCCATATCTTGACTGGATTACCGCTTTGAGCCTATGGTAAACCTCGGCTCCCATACGCAGCGAGTCGCTGAATGTCTCTGCGCCGGTCGGTATGACCATGAACTCCTGCATTTTCAATCCTGTACCAGCATGTTTTCCTCCGTTGATGACATTCATCACAGGAACGGGGAGGGTGTGCCCTCTTCTCTTGCTTAGATACCCATAGAGGGAAACGCATTCCAATTGGGCGGAAAGCTTGGCTACGGCAAGAGACACCGCCAATATCGCGTTCGCGCCTAACCGTGACTTGTTAGGTGTTCCGTCAAGGCGGATCATGAGGCCGTCTATCTTCGACTGATCGCGCGGGTCAATGTTCTTAATTTTTGGCCCAATCATCTTGTTGATGTTATCAACGGCTTTCAACACGCCCAATCCATCGTAACGTTTTGAATCACGATCTCTCAGCTCAAGCGCTTCATGTATTCCAGTTGACGCGCCTGAAGGGACCGCCGCCGTGGCGGATATGTCTCCCGCTGAAACAATGCATCCGACCGTGGGGTTTCCCCTTGAATCGAGAACCTCCCGACCCATCACTCGGGTTATCTTCATGGCGCGAGGCATTTCTATTCGAACGAATGAAAAGGAAACGCAGATATCAACTATTGCGGCGGAAGTCACGAACGATTAGGACGGGTTGGCACTGTCCTACGGTCAACGAAAGAGTTGGCGGAGAAGGGGCACGGATCAGACGACGCCATAAGACCGCCGCAACCCTACGTTCAGAAAGCAACGAATTTCACGGGTTGAAGCTTTGCGACTGGGAGGTGGAGACGACTCGGTCCACCGGTACCTTGGAGTTTCAGTCGGTTGGTTCGCGACACTAGCAAGGCCGCGAACTCAGTTAAGTCTGGTAAAGTACCTTTTGCTAACTCCTTTCTTGAACATCCCGAATTTCCGGAGCCATGCTGCCCAGCAGGG
>Ga0187771_10002307_pt1 | contig 13114 bp, 11 predicted proteins | sample 0116_SJ02_MP15_1_FD_133139 | JGI IMG/M metagenome (GOLD analysis project Ga0187771, IMG submission 133139) | Tropical peat soil microbial communities from peatlands in Department of Meta, Colombia - 0116_SJ02_MP15_10_MG | ecosystem: Environmental > Terrestrial > Soil > Wetlands > Peat | place... | reverse complement strand
GGCCTCGCTGCGGGCATGGCCGTAGATCACGATCTGCACAGTGCGGCGCGGGCCATCCGAGCCGGACAGGAACACGCTCTCCTCGATCTGCACGCCGCCCTCGGCGAAGCTGTTGAAGGTCCAAACTTCGCGGTCGGGCAAGAGCAAGATCGCGCCGCGGCCGTCCGATAGCCGGTTGGCCTTGATCGCCGGATGCAGGTGAAAGCGGATGGCGAACTCGTCGCCCTTCGTCACCGGCAAAGTGACGCCGCTCGCCGGCAGAAAGCTGTCCTCGCCGTCGAGCGTGCGGCCATCGGCGGAGAGCCACAGCGCGCGCTGGTGGATGACGGCGAAGGAGTCGGCATAGCCGTCATGCGAGGCGGCGAGATGCGTCCCTTCGGCGGTGTCCTCGCGCCTCACGGCCACATCATGCGGCCCGCTCACGATCGGCATGCCGAACAAGAGGTGGCGCAGCCGCGGCGACTCGAGAAAGCGGCAAGAGGACGCGTCGTTGAAGGTCACCGTCGAATGCGCGGCGGTCGCACGCGCCACCTGTCGCCAATTCTCTTTGTTCACCGCCGGTAAGCCGCAATTGACCACCAACCGCTGCGCCCGCCACGACAGCTCGAACGCCAGGCAGCCGGCATGCGCCTCTTGGCTCAAGGCGAGCGGCGGCGGCCGGCCGGTCTCCATCAGCAGAGCGGTCTGCCCGGCGTTGATGCGCTGATAGCCAGAATGCGGCGCGTTCGATACCGGCGCGCCGCGCGCATCGTCGTAAGCGAGCACGGTGGCGAGCAGATCGACCGGTGTCGGGCCCATGCCGTTGAACAGCACGAAATTGCCGTCGCCATGGCGGAAGAAACGCAGCATCGGCATCATGCGGTCGATGGCGTTGTTGAGCGCCTGCGGCGGCTGCAGATGGCGCGCCGCGAATAACTGGCGCAGCGGCAACAGGTCGACCAGGAGCTCGATCAGCGCGCCGGGATTGCGGCCAATGTGGCCGCCGTCGGGCAAGATTTGCGCGCGCAATTCCTCGATCAGCTTGCGCGCATTGCCGCGCAGTCTGCCGGACTGTCCCTGCATGCACAGCGCGGCATAATTGAGCGCGATGATCGCCTGCAGCCGCGGCAGCCCGTCGCGCGACTGCTTCAGCGAGCGGCGCAGGCAGCGCACCTGCCGCGACAAGCTGCGGATGAAGCGGCGGTAGAAACGCGCATCGGCATCCTGCAGGATGAACGGCGCCTGGCTGAGCCAGCACACGATACGACGCGAGAGGATATCGACGCGCCAGCCGAGCGGATGCCAGCCGCCTTGCAGGTTGATCCAGTCGTCGATCAGCGAGCGGGCATTGGCGCGCGTGATGGCGCTGTCGGCCGCGCGCAGGTGACGCAGCCAGGAGAAGGAGAGCAGCATCACCGCCCACTCGTCGGACGGCGGCATCATCTCGAAGGGCGAGCGGCGGTCGCAGATCACGACTTTGCCGACGAAGGCGAAGCGGCCGGCGTAGATTTCGCTGGCGCGGGTGGCGTCGGCGGTACGCAGGTCCTGCGGTGCGATGATCAGCCGGTCGGTCTTGGCCGAGCCGAACAGCCAGCGCAGCAGCGGATGCGTGAGGATGGAGCCGAGCAGGGTGCGGAACGCGCGGCGCGCGATGAACACGGAGAGGCTCAATCGCTCCGCGAGCGAAATCCGCATCATGAAGGCGTTCATCCCCTGCGGCGTGGCGTGATTCGCGCGCGCGGGCAACACGATAGCGAAGGGTCGTGCAAGGGCCAACTCTGGGCCCCGCTGCCGCCGGTCAGCCCGCCTGGCGCTTGAGGCGGGCGGCGTAGAAGCCGTCGAGGCCGCCCCAGCGCGGGTCGGGGTCGGGCAACTGCGGCGGCAGCGTGCGCAGGTCACCCTCTGGGCTAAGGAACTCGGCGTGGCCGGCGACTTCTTGCGCCGCAATAGGCAGGCGAACGACGCGCGCATCGCGCGCCAGCAGCGCCGCAATCTGATCCTCGGCTTCCTCCGGCTCGAGCGAGCAGACGCAATAGATCAAGGTTCCGCCCGGCTTGATGAGATCGACAGCGCGGTCGAGCAGCCGCTGCTGCAGCGAGGTGAGCGCGGCGATATCGGCTTCGCTCTTGAGCCAGGGGATGTCGGGATGGCGGCGGATGGTGCCGGTCGCCGAGCAGGGCGCATCGAGCAGCACGGCATCAAAAGGGCCGCCTTGCCACTCCAGCGCATCGGTGGCGACGGCTTCCGCCTGCAGCTTGAGCCGCGCCATGTTCTCGCGCAGGCGATTGAGCCGCGCTGGCGAGCGGTCGAGCGCAGTAACGCGCGCGCCGGCCAAGGCGAGCTGCGCAGTCTTGCCGCCTGGCGCCGCGCACAGATCGGCGACCGTTTTGTCACGTACGTCGCCGAGCAAGCGCGCCGGCAATGCGGCGGCGGCATCCTGCACCCACCAGGCGCCTTCGCTGAAGCCGGGCAGCAGCGATACCGCGCCCTGCGCTAGCGTGCGCACCGTGCCGGTCGGCAACAGTCGCCCGCGCAGGCGCTCGGCCCACGATTCGGCGCTGGCTTTGACGGTGAGGTCGAGCGCCGGCTCGTGGCCATTGGCTTCGGCGATCGCGCGCGCGGTTTCCGCGCCGTAGCGCCTGCTCCAGCGCGTCAGCAGCCAGTCCGGCGTGTCGCGCGCGGTGTCATCGGTGAGCGCCGCATCGCGGCTCTGGGTCACGCGGCGCAGCACGGCGTTGATCAGGCCGGCATAGCGCGCGGCACGGCGATCTGCTTGCGCCAGCCGCACCGACAGATCGACCGCGGCATGGTCGGGCACATCCAGCCAGAGGATTTGCGCGGCCCCGATCAGCAGGATGGTTTCCACCCGCGGCGCATCGGCAGGGAAACCTTTGTCGAGAAAGCCGCCGAGCAAATGGCGCAGGGTGCCGCGGCGGCGCAGGACGGTGGCGGCGAGCCGGCGCATCAGCGCGCGGTCGCGGTCGGCGAGCCCGTTGAGGCCGGGATGCGCCGCCTTGCCGGAGAGCTGCTCGTCGAGCGCGAGCTTGCGCCGCAGGACGCCGTCGAGAATGTCGGCGGCGATCCTTCGGGCGGCCAGGCCGGGAACTTCCGGCTGCGGGGAGATGCGCCGACGCGCCATGCCGGAATGATGGCCGCCAATTGTGGCTGGCACGCGAAAGGCTCGAGAAAAACCTCAGCAATACACAGGTCAAAGCCAGCGGCATGGGCGCACTGCGGTAGTAATGTACTACGAATGCGACTTTAGATCGTGCTCGCGAATCGGGTCTGGCGGCATGCCAGGACTATGTTCATACCGCTGAAGGCCTTTGCCGACCCGCAACGCGGCGGCGCGCTGCTGCTGGCGGCTGCCGCCTTCGCGGCCGGGCTCGGTTCCGGCGCGCTGCTGCTTGCCAGCGGTGCGGCAAAGCGCAGCGGTGGCGGCGCCGCAGGCTGGCGAACCGGCCGCTGCTGCAGCGCTGCGCAGTGGCCATCCGGCCGAGGTGTTGCGCGTCATCGACAGCGATACCTTCGTTGCGCGCGTGCGCCTCTGGCCGGGCATGGAATCACCACGCGCGTGCGTCTGCGTGGCATCGACGCGCCCGAGCTGCACGCGCGCTGCGACGGCGAGCGGGTGAAGGCGCTGGCTGCGCGCGATGCGCTGGCGCCGGTGCTGGCGGAAGGATCGGTCGGCATTTCGCGCGTCGGCAGGACAAATATGGCGGCCGCGTCGATGCCGACGTGTCGGAGGCGCTGTTCGCCGGCGGCTATGCGCGCCGCTACAACGGTGGCCGGCGCGAGAGCTGGTATGGCTAACGCTGGACCACCACCGGCGTGCCGACATCGACCAGGCGATAGAGCTCGCGGATGTCGGCATTGTACATGCGGATACAGCCGTGTGAGACGAAGCCGCCGATCAGCTCCGGATGATTGGTGCCATGGATGGCATATTCGCCGCCGCGCAGCGTGAGCGCCGCCGCGCCCATCGGATTGTTGGGGGCCCCGCCGGGGATCACGCGCGGCAGCCGCGGATTTTCCGCGCGGATCGAGGGCGGCGGCGCCCAGGCCGGCTCAATATATTTGCCTTCGACATGCGCGCGACCGGTCCAGGCCATGCCGGCGCGGCCGACGCCGACCGGAAAGCGCAGCGCGCGACCATAATCGATCACGTAATAAAGCCTTCGCTCATGCGTCTTCACCACAATGGTGCCGGGCGCGAAGCCGGAGAAGCTGACGACATCATGTGTCGCGGCGTTTGCCACGGGCGCTGACGCCCAGGCGAGCGCAACGGCAGCAAGGATCACCAGGCGCTTGAGCGAAATCATGCGCAGGCCCATGAGCGGAAGATCAGCGCTATGATAATGCCGCTGGCAACAGGCGCGGATGAAACTTCGACTAAAAGTAAATATTAAGCATGCGTCGGCGCGCCGAAGCCCGCACAAGGGTAGTCAGGCATCGGCGTGCGGCATGGTGCGCCAGATGGCGGCGGCGACCATCAGTGTCGTCACGCCGATCAAGAGAAAAAGTGCCGGCACCGTGACGCCATAGTTCTGCATGATGGCGACGATGACGCTCGCGCCGGTCATGCCGGCGGCGTTGAGCACGTTGACTGCGGCCACCGTGCGTGCGCGGACATCGGCGCCGGCCCAGGCCTGCACCGCGGCGAAGGCCGGCACAATGAACAGCCCGCCGGCGATCGCCATGCCGGCAAGATCGATGGCGGCGCGAACCCCCAACACGGACGAGAACACGGCGCCGGGCGCTTGCAGGCTCGAAGCGGGTACCCCGCCATGCGCGGCGATGCCGAGATCGAGCGCGAAGGCGCCGAGCAGCACGGCGCCTGCGAGCGTGATGTTGAGCACGATGCGGCCATGCGCCAGCATTGCCGCGAGGCCGGACCCCATCCCGACCGCGATGGAGAACAGCGCAAGGAAGATCGTCAGCGTATCCTCGTTGCCGCCGATCAATGTCTTGATCAGTGGCGGCAGCAGCGACAGCACGACGATGCCGACTAGCCAGAACCATGTCGTCACCATGGCGCCCCACCACAGCCGCGCGTCCGCGCGCAAATGGCGGATCATCGCCGCGGTCGAGGCGGCGATGTTGAGGGAAACCTTAAGCTGCGGCGCGCCTTCGCCGGTCGGCGGGATCATCAGCGCCGACAGCCAACAGGCAAGGGCGAAGCCGATGAGGAGCGCCGCGAATGCTGCTACATCGCCGCCGCCGCGCGCGGCGATGCCGCCGACAATGGTGCCGGTGAGGATGGCGACGAAGGTGGCGCCTTCCACCAGCGCATTGGCGGCAGGCAGCTGCTCGCGCTGCAGATGATCGGGCAGGATGCCGTATTTGATCGGCCCGAACAGCGCGCCGATGATGCCGAAGCCGGCGAGCGCGCAAAACAGGATCGGCAGCGATTGGCGCGCGAATCCTAAGACGGCGACGGCGGCAACGAACATCTCGGAAAATTTCAGCCATTGCGCCACGCGCGCCTTGTCGTGGCGGTCGGCCAGTTCCCCGCCGAGCGCGGAGAGAATAAAATAGGGCGCGATGAAGATGGCGCCGGCGAGCGTGATCAGCGTTTCCGCGTCGGTCTTGCCGGGGCGGAACAGGATGACGAAGACCAGCGTGGTCTTGAGAAAATTGTCGTTGAATGCCGCGAAGAACTGGCAGGCGAACAAGGGCGCAAAGCGCCTCGACAGAAGAAGGGGCGGCGACATTGCCCCCGAGTATGGCAAAGTTCCCCGCCCTCGGAAGCCGGCCACGCGCAATAAAATGGGCGACGATGCGGCCGCCCATCAAGTTCGCTTCAGACAGGACGCAGCTACAAACGGAACTTTCCTCCGTTCACGGAGTCCACGACGATCGCCGCCATGGTCAGGGCGATTGCGATCACCGCGGTAACGGCAAACAGCGATGTCCACATGGCGTAGCCTCCTCGTTGGCGCGACGCGCGCGGGGAAGTCTGCCCGCAGCAACGCGAAGGGTCCGCCTTTCGTTCCCGGTTCGGCCGGGCCGGATTTGTGGTTTGGGTGACCGAGCGGCTTGCGAAATCTGTAAGATTGCGGGCGAAAACGCGTGAAATTTGAGCGAACGGAGGGGAAATCGGCGAAATACGCGTGATTTCGCTGTAAGGCCGTGCCGAGCCGAAGCTGCGCAGTAGCAAAGGCTGGTGCCGGCGGAGGGATTTGAACCCCCGACCACCCGCTTACGAAGCGGATGCTCTACCGCTGAGCTACGCCGGCGAAGCCTCTGAAATTTCGCGCCACTAGTATCGGCGCCACGGTCGAATGACAAGGATTACCGGAAGAGCTGCAGGAACCGCCGCCAGGGGGCGCGCGATGGCGATGCGGGTTCCGGCACCGGCTCGTGTTCCAAGGCGGAATCGGGCCCCGGATCGTCGGGGGCATGCACCAGCGGGATCACCGGCTCCGGCTTCACCACCGCCGGCTTGACCGCGGCCGGCGCCGGCGGCCGCGGCAATTTCGGCGCCGGCGCAGCCGGCTCGGCCGGCGGCGGCGGAGCGGCCTCGATCACCGGCCGCGCGACGCCGATCTCGGCCAGCGGCACCTTCCAGGCAAAGCCATCGAGCCGCCCGCTCGGGGATATCGGCAGCCAGCGCTCGGATACGGTACCGTCGGCGGTCCACATCGGATCGCCGGCGGCGCGCATGGCGCGCGCCAGCCATTCGCGCACGCGGCCTTCGTCGCCATGCTCGGCCTCCTCGATCTCCGCCATCAAGGTGGCGACCCGCCGGGTCGGCGCCGACAGATAAGGCGCAAGCGCGGCGCGGGCGACGGCAAATTCGCGCGCGGCGAGCGCGGCGCGCGCCACCGCCAGCGCGCCTTCGAGTTGCCCGGGCACCAGGCCGGCTAGCTTCTGCATGCGAGTGAGCCGCTCGCGCGCGCTGTCGCCGAGGCGCAGGTCCGCATAGGCCTCGGCGAGATCAGGATGCGGATTGATGCTCCACGCCTTCTCCAGAATCTTGCGCGCCTTGCGCCGATCGCCGGATTCCGCCAGCCGCCGGCCGGCAAAGGCCGCCGCCGGCACCAGATCGGGCGCGAGCTTGACCGCTTCCAGCACCGCGGCGCGCGCGCCGTCGCGGTCGCTCTCTTCCAGCGCCAGCGCGCGAGCGGTGAGCAGCACGGCGCGCTTGCGGCGATAATTGGCTTTGTCGAGCGTGGGCTTCATGGTGTCGAGCGCGTCGAGCGCGCCGGCCCAATCGGTGGCGGCACAGCGATAATCGAGCACCGCCTGTCCGGCCCAGGCCGGCGCCGGCGAGGTCTTGCCGGCCTCCTCAGCGGCAAGCCGCGCCGCCTGCGCATCGTCGCGCCGCTGCGCTTCGATGAACAGGCCACGCAAGCCCAATAGCTTGGTGTCCTCGCGCCGCGTCATCGCGCGGAAGGCGCGCTCGGCGCTGGCGCGGTCGCCCGTCATCTGCGCCGATTGCGCGGCGAGCAAGAGCGCGAGCGGGTCGCCCGGCGACAGCCGCGCCGCGTCGTCGGCGGCTTTGCGCGCGAGGCGCAGGTCGCCGGCGCCGACGGCGATCAGCCCGCGCGAGATGGCGAGATAACCCTTCATGGCGCGGCGGTGGCGAAAGAACAGCGAGACCTGCTCGGGCGAGCGCAGGATCGCGCGCACGATCGTCCACACGACCATGAGCACGACCAAGAGGGCGGCGATGGCGAGCGCGGCCACCATCACCGAGGTTTCGATGCGGTAGCCCATCCAGGTAATGGCGACGTCGCCGGGCCGGTCGGCGAACCAGACAAAGCCGGTCGCCAGCACCGCAACTGCCAAAAGGAAAATGACGACGCGGATCATTGCGTGCCCGCCTTTCGCCCGAGCGCACGCGCGGTTTCGGCCGCATAGCGCCGCGCGGCGGCGAGCGCAGCGTCTCGCGCTTGCACCTTGGCGATCCAGGCTTGCGCTGGCGCGCGTGTGGCGCTGTCGAGCTTGCCGAGATCGTTGAGCGCGGCGTTAAGGTCGGCCTTGGCCGCGTCGATGTCGAGGCGTGCCAGCACAGCGGCGGCATCGTCGCCTTCGGGAGCGTTAAGCGGACGGATGCGCACCAGCTTGCTGGCATTGGCCTCAAGCCGGTCGAGGAAACCGCCTTGCGGCGCCTGCGCGCCGGAAAGCTTGGCCATCTCCGGCAGCAGCGCCTTGAGCTCTTGCGCGAGCACCTGCGCGCTCGGCACGCCGCTTGCTGCAAAAGGCGCCAGCGGCGCCAGCGCCTTGGCGTCGCCGCCGAGCTCTTTGACCGCCGCCAGTTCGTCGGCGAAGGGCGCGCCGACGACAACGGCATCGCGCAGCACGTCCGCGCTCAAGGCAAGCCGCGCCACCATGTCGTTGGCGCTGCTCGCGCTGGCGATCTTGCCGATGTCGGCGCGCGCCGACTGCGCCGCGCTTTCCAATGCGGCAACTCGTTTGCCAAGCGCATCGATATCGGCCTGCGAGGCGCCGGCCGGCGCGGCCGTCTTCATCGCCTCTTGCAGATCCGCAACCGCCTTGGCCGCCGCATCGGCGCGCTCGCGCGCTTGGGCCGCGTTGGCGGTAGTTTGGTCGCTCCGATTATTGAGCGCGGCGAGCGCGACGCCGAGCGACTTCATGGCGTTCTCGGCGGCGGTGAGCCGATCGGCGAGGCTGGCGTCGGCCGTTGGCAGTTTCTTGATCGCGTCGTCCAGCGCGCTCACGCGCTGGCTCAGCGCGTCGAGCGCTTGGGTATTGGCCGCGGCTTGGCTCTTGGCGTTCGAGCCCGTCAGTTGCAGCGGGAGCAAGCCGGCGAGCCAGAGCGCGGCAAGCGCGAGCAGCACGATCGCCCCGCCGGCCGCTCCGGCGGCAAACGTGACGATGCCGAAGGCAGCCTGCGGTGGCGTTGCAGGCGCTGCTGCTGCCGCGCCGTTGGTGGGTTGAGGCGGCGACTCGTTTGCGGTAGCCGGCGGCTCGGGCGGTGCTGCGGTCTGCTCTGGCGCATCTGACTGCGGCGGTACTTCGGTCGCGGTCAGATCGATGGTCGGGCCGGCGCGTTTCTTGCGGCGCGGCTCTTCGGGCGCAGCCTGCGGCGCGCCTTCGGGCGCTGTGGTGCGCTTGTCTGCCATGCAGTCCCTCGACGAATCGGCCCAGCCGCCCGCAGGAAATAACGCAAATGGCGCGAGCGCGCCAATCAAGCCTGCGGCAGCTCCAGGCTGCCGATCAGCGCCGCCTCATCCGGATGCGGCGCAACGGAAACATGGCTCGCGCCGGCATGTTCGAGCGGTGCGGCAACTTGCGCCGACAGGCAAACGTGCCGCACCGCGAGCGCCTGCTGCGTTACGCCCGCCTGCGCCGCGCCAGCAAGATAAGCCTCGGCGCTGCGCTTGGAGAAATGCAGCACGGCGTCGACGTCGCCTGCTTGCAGCGTAGCGGTGAGCTCGGGCGGGAACGGCGCGGCGACGGCGCGATAGACGACCACCATCTCCGCCGCGATGCCGTGCACGATGAGCTCGGCCACCAGATCGGCGGCGCGGTCTTCGCCGGCCAGATACAAAAGCGGGGCCGTCGCGTCGGCGCGCCGCTCGGCAATGAGCCGCACCAGATCGCGCACATCGCCGCCGGCGGAAGCGACGTCGGTAAAGCCCGCCTGCCGCGCGGCCTCGGCGCTGCGCCGCCCGACCGCGAAGGCCGGCAGCTTGCACAACATCTTGCGCGCCGGATTGTTGGCGAGCGCGAGCGCCGCATTTGCGCTGGTGATGATGACGCCGCCCCAGCCGCCGGAAAGATCGGCGTGCACCGGCTCGATCCGCATCAGCGGTGCGACGAGCACGTCGTGTCCGTGCGCACGTAGCGCGGCGGCGGTGCGTTCGCCGTCGGCCTGCGGACGGGTGACGACGATGCGCATGGTTTTAGTCGAAGAAGCCCGGGCCGGCGAGACGCTTCAATTCGCGGCCGGCTTCGCTGCAAATTTTCACCGCATCGGCGCGATGTCCGGTCGCCGCGATGTCGTGCGCGGCGGCGCCATCGGGCCGCGCGATCAGGCCGCGGAACGAGACGGTGTCGCCGGAAAGCGTGGCATGGCCGCTGATCGGTGTCCGGCAGGAGCCATCGAGCACGGCGAGGAAAGCGCGTTCGGCCGACAGCGCGGTGAAGGTGTCGGCGTGATCGATTCGCGCCAGCGCCTCGCGCGTGCGCGTGTCGTTCTCGCGCGCCTCGATGCCGATGGCGCCCTGGCCGACCGCAGGGAGAAATTCGTCGGTGCTCATGATGCGGGTCGCGTGCTCGATGAGGCCGAGCCGCTTCATGCCGGCGAGCGCCAGGATGGTGGCATCCACCTCGCCGGCGTCGAGCTTGCGCAGCCGCGTTTCCACATTGCCGCGCAGTGACGTGACGCGCAGGTCGCCGCGCGCGCGCTTGGCGATCGCCTGGCGGCGCAGCGAAGCGGTGCCGAGCGTAGCGCCGGCCGGCAGATCGGCAAGCGAAGGCGCCCTACGGCTGATGAACACGTCGCGCGGGTCCTCGCGTTCGAGGCAAGCCGCCAGCATCAAGCCGGGCGGCAGCACGGTCGGCATGTCCTTGGCCGAATGCACGGCGAGGTCGATGCGGCGGTCGATGAGCGCCTCCTCGATCTCTTTGGTGAACAGGCCTTTGCCGCCGACCTCGGCCAGCGGGCGATCCTGGATCGTATCGCCTGAGGTGCGAATGATGACGAGCTCGATCGCCTCGTCGGCGATGCCCAGCGCCGCGGCCAAATGCGCGCGCACGGTGCGCGCCTGCACCAGCGCGAGCGGGCTGCCGCGCGTACCGATGCGCAAGGTGGCGGTGGATTGCGTCATGGGACCTCTCGATGCTAGGGCGTCTTTTAGTGCACCCTTTCTGGAAAAGGGAGGGCCGCGTTTCATCGTCATCCCGGGACGGCGCGCCAGCGCCGGACGCGGAATCCAGAGCCGAGACCACGGTATTTGTTGCTCTGGATTCCGAGTTCGCTCGCCGCGCTCCGGAATGACAGTGGGGATCACATGCTCGTCCTCGGCATCGAGACGACCTGCGACGAGACCGCTGCGGCGGTGGTGGAACGCTCAGCGGACGGCCGCGGCAAGATCCTGTCCAATGTCGTGCTGTCGCAGGTCGCCGACCATGCCGCCTTCGGCGGCGTGGTGCCGGAGATCGCCGCGCGTGCGCATGTCGAGGTGCTCGACGCGATCATCGACGAGGCGATGCAGCGGGCCGGCTGCGGCTACGCCGCGCTCGACGGCATTGCCGCTGCCGCCGGCCCCGGGCTGATCGGTGGTGTGATCGTCGGGCTGACCATGGCTAAGGCGATCGCGCTGGTCGAGGAGAAGCCGCTCATCGCCATCAATCATCTGGAGGCGCATGCGCTTACCGCGCGGCTCACCGACGGTACCGCCTTTCCCTATTGCCTGTTCCTTGCGTCCGGCGGGCACACGCAGATCGTCGCCGTGCGCGCGGTCGGCGATTACGTGCGGCTCGGCACCACCGTGGACGACGCGATCGGCGAGGCCTTCGACAAGACCGCCAAGCTGCTCGGCCTCGGCTATCCCGGCGGGCCGCTGGTGGAGAAGCAAGCAGCAGCCGGCAACGCCGCGCGCTTTGCGCTGCCCCGGCCAATGCATGGGCGCAGAGATGCCGATTTCTCGCTGTCGGGCCTGAAGACGGCATTGCGGCTGGAAGCGGAGAAGATCGCGCCGCTCACCGACCAGGACGTCGCCGATCTGTGCGCCTCGTTCCAGCAGGCGGTGGTGGATGTGGTGCTCGACCGGCTGCGCGCCGGCTTGCGGCTATTCCGCGCGCGCTACGGCGCGCCGCGCGCCCTGGTTGCTGCCGGTGGTGTCGCCGCCAACCAGGCGATCCGCAAGGTGCTGCAGCGGCTTGCCTTCGAGGTTGGCACCGAACTGGTGGTGCCGCCGCTCGAGCTCTGCACCGACAATGGCGCCATGATCGCCTGGGCCGGTGCCGAACGACTGGCGCTCGGGCTGATCGATACGCTCGAGGTCGCGCCGCGCGCGCGCTGGCCGCTCGACGAGATCGCCGCGGCCAAGGGCAAACTGCAACGCACGGCGGCGTATAAGTGAGCGCGGCATGAGCATTCAGAAGATCTCCGTACTCGGTGGCGGTGCCTGGGGAACGGCGCTGGCCTTGACCTGCGCGCGCGCCGGGCGCGAGGTCACGCTGTGGGAATTCGACGCCGGCAATGCCGAGCATCTCGCCAGCAAGCGGGAGAGCCGTTTTCTGCCGGGCGTGCGGCTCGACGACAGCATTACAGTGACGCGGGCGCTGGGCGAGGCTTCGCGCGCCGATGCGATCCTGCTGGTCGTGCCGGCGCAGGCGGTGCGCTCAGTGGTGAAATCGCTGGCGCAGACCGTCGGCCATGGCACGCCGCTGGTCGCCTGTGCCAAGGGCATCGAGCACGCCACGCATGCTTTCATGAGCGAGATCATCGGCGAATGCGCGCCGCAGACGGTGCCGGCGATTCTGTCCGGCCCGAGCTTTGCCACCGACGTGGCGCGCGGACTGCCGACCGCGGTCACCATCGCGGCGGGCGACGAGGCGCTCGCTCGCTCGCTCGCATATGCAATGAATACGCATACGTTCCGACCCTATCACTCGACCGACGTGCGTGGAGTTGAGATCGGCGGCGCCACCAAAAACGTGCTGGCGATCGCTTCCGGCATCGTCACCGGCCGCGGGCTCGGCGCCAGCGCCTCGGCGGCGCTCACCACGCGCGGCTTCGCCGAGCTGGTGCGCTTCGGCAGGGCCTATGGCGCGAGGCCGGAGACGATGATGGGCCTGTCCGGGCTCGGCGATCTCATTCTCACCTGCTCGACCCCGCAATCGCGCAATTTCTCCTTCGGCGTTGCGCTCGGCAAAGGCGAGACGCCGGACCGCGCCACGCCCGGCAAGCTGGCGGAAGGCGCCTTCACCGCTCCGGTGCTGCTGGAGATGGCGCGCGCAAAGAACATCGAGATGCCAATCGCGGCCGCGGTCGCCGCCATTCTCGCGGAAGAGCTGAGCGTGGACGCGGCGATCGAGTTGCTGCTAACACGACCGCTGAAGGCGGAGGGGTGAGTTGCACAGCTCCAGCCGCTGTCATGCCCGCGAATGCGGGCATCCAGTAACCACTGCCTTTGATACAGAATTGCGCTCGGTG
>Ga0187771_10002306_pt1 | contig 13120 bp, 6 predicted proteins | sample 0116_SJ02_MP15_1_FD_133139 | JGI IMG/M metagenome (GOLD analysis project Ga0187771, IMG submission 133139) | Tropical peat soil microbial communities from peatlands in Department of Meta, Colombia - 0116_SJ02_MP15_10_MG | ecosystem: Environmental > Terrestrial > Soil > Wetlands > Peat | place... | reverse complement strand
TCGAGGAGTGGAAACGCCGGTGCTGTTTCTTGCATTGAGCCTTTCTATATCGTTTATTCCTTCCAGCAATTCCAGCAGGGTTTCTCTCAGGCCGCTTTGAGCCGCCAACTCGGCGGTCGCATCCTGCCTGTCATTTATCTGCCTAAGATCGAGAAGCGGATAGCGCAGCCACTGCTGGAGCCTGCGGCCTCCCATCGCGGTTCGAGTCCGGTCGACCACATCGATCAGAGAGCCCTTTCTCCCCTGAAAGCCGGGGGAATAAAATATTTCCAGGTTTTTCACGGTCGCCTCGTCCAGGACCATGAACTCCGAGCGGCTATAAGGTCTGATCGTCTTAATGTGTTCGCAGGAGCCGAAGAGGTTTTCGTGAACGTACGCCAGGACCGCTCCTGCGGCCTGGATTGCCGAATCCATTCCACCGATCCCGAAACCGTCGAGCGAGTGCACCTGGAAATGGGAGGTTAGCCGCTCTTGCGCTCGCCTTTTGTCGAAATGGACCTCCTCTACATGCGTGAAGGCAACATCAAGCCGGGATTGCGCCGATTTTACCCACTCGGATGCAAACTCTTCCGGCAGCAGGATCTCTTTGGGGTTGATTTTAATCAGCTCTTCAATCAGATTCTCCGGTGAATCCAGCTCGGTTATTCTGAATTCGGCGGTCGAAATGTCCAAAAAGGCAAGCCCGATAGGTTTTGCGCGGCCGGGGTCCCAGACGGCGGCCAGGTAGTTTGGCTGGTTGGAGGTTAGGTTCTGAGTGTCGACGATAAGCCCCGGGGTAAGCACCCTGGTGACTTCGCGGCGGACGAGGCCTTTCTTTTGCTTAGGATCTTCGACCTGGTCGCAAATGGCGATTTTGTAGCCGGCCGAAACCAGTCTGGCTATATAGCTTTCCGCCGCGTGATAGGGAACCCCGCACATGGGGACCGGATTTTCAGCCTGCCTGTCCCTGGATGTCAGTGCAATGTCGAGCACCTTGGAAGCGGTCAGCGCATCTTCCATGAACATCTCGTAGAAGTCCCCCATGCGATAGAGAAGCAGCGACTCCGGGTATCTCGATTTTATCTCGAGGTACTGCTGCATCATGGGGGTAAGATCGTTCATCTGAAGCTTTCCAGGGCGGATGAGTCGACAGCGGGCAGTCCCCCGCAACGCGGGACCGCTCGAACTTCCGTCCGATTGTCCTGAAAGAAATACCGGCTCGGTCCAAGCCGGGTTATAATATATTATGTTTGCTTTTGTTAATTAATTGGAGGTTCAATATCAAGACATAAAAAAATTTGGGTATCGAGAAATTAAGGAAATCAGGGATTCGAAAATTCCTCAATCCCTAAATTGCTGAATTGCTAAATTTGCCTTTAACTTGGAGTTTGCCAGTTGGAGCAGGACCTTATCCGTCTCCGAGGCGTTCGCCAGCATAATCTGAAAAATATTGACCTGGATATTCCATTAAACAGGCTGATCGCGCTCACAGGCGTCAGCGGTTCGGGCAAATCCAGCCTTGCCCTTCACACGCTCTACGCCGAAGGGCAGCGAAGGTACATCGAGACTTTCTCGCCTTATGCCCGCCAGTTCCTGGAACGCATGGACCCGCCCGAGGCCGACCTCATCGAAGGCATCCCTCCCAGCATCGCGATAGAATCGGGTACCGCCGTTCGAAGCTCCCGTTCCACGGTAGGGACAATAACCGAAATAAACGACTACCTCAAGCTGCTCTTTGCAAGGTACAGCACCCCGCACTGTCCATTGTGCGGCAATCCGGTAACCAGAGACACGCCCGAAACGATTTACGCAAAGCTCGGAGAGCTTGCCGCCGAAGACAGGGTGCTCGTATGCTTCCCGTTCAGGGGGGACCTGAAGGGTCAGTGGAAGACCCAGCTTGTCTCCCAGGGTTTCCTGCGAATTTTTGTCCAAGGAGCTGTTGTTGATCTTGAGGGTCTTGGCACAGATCAACAGGCCCTGCTTGGCGGGACCGATCTGCTGGTTATAGTGGACCGGCTGCTCTGGGGAAAAGCCGCGCGGAACCGGGTATTGGATTCCATCACCACCGCATTCAGGATGGGAGCAGGTCGGTTGGCGGCGGTAGTGATGCCCGACCGCATAAGAAGGTTCAGCTCGGAGCTTTCATGCGCGGACTGCGCTGACCCGGTTCCGATTGCGCCTCCCAACCCGAACCTGTTCTCTTTCAACAGCCCCATCGGCGCCTGCCCCAAGTGCCGTGGTTTTGGCAGGACGATAGGAGTCGACCTCGATCTGGTCATTCCGGACCGTAGCCTCACCTTAAGAAACGGAGCTGTTAAACCATTCGGGACGGACAGGGAAGAGTACTTCGAACTTCTTGATTTCTGCAAGAAGGAAAGAATCCCCCTTGACGTTCCATTCATCGGGCTGGATGAGTCCGAGAGGCAAAAGATCGTCAACGGCACAAAGAGCTACTACGGAATCAAGGGATTCTTTGAGTGGCTTGAAACAAAAACATACAAGATGCACGTGCGGGTTTACCTGTCACGATACAGGGCCTACGTCGTCTGTGATGCCTGTGGAGGATCGCGCTTTCAGCCGTCTACCCTTCTCTACAGGCTGCGCGGATCTCACATAGCGGAGCTTGCCTCATGCAGCATTGAAAAGCTAAGCCGTTTCTTCGGACAGGAATGGCCGGAAATTGCCCGGGACCCGGCGGCATCACTGCTGATGAGCGAGATCCGAAGCAGGCTTCAGTTCCTGATGGCTGTGGGGCTGCACTATCTTACTTTGGACCGGCAGTCGAGGACCCTTTCCGGCGGGGAAGTACAGCGTGTGCATCTAACCCGCGCTCTGGGGTCTGCGCTTGTCAATGTGCTGTACGTGCTGGACGAGCCAAGCGTCGGTCTTCACGCGCGCGACCAGAAAAAGCTGATGGACCAGTTGAACCGGCTCGTGACTATGGGAAACAGCGTTGTGATGGTCGAGCACGACCCTGGAATGATCCGGTTTTGCGACGAAGTGATAGACATGGGGCCGGGCGGAGGGGAGAGGGGAGGCAAAGTAGTTTTCAAGGGGCCGCCGGATGCAATGGGGCAATACATCGAGAGCCTTACCGGCGCCTATCTTTGCGGCCGGAAATCGGTCTTGAGCTGCCTTGCCGCGCGAGGCGACACGGGATCGCGGTCCGGGGCGAGCTTTGCAAGCGCCTGGCCCGGCAATGGCGGCTCGCCGCCTCGCCGCCCGCCTCGCCAGTGGAATAAACTTACTATCACAGGCGCGCGTGAGAACAACCTCAAGGGAATCGACGTGACAATCCCTCTGGGGCTTCTGGTCGGAATAAGCGGTGTTTCAGGTTCGGGCAAAAGCACCCTGGTCGAAAAGACGCTCTACCACGGCTGGCTCAGAAAGAAGGGCAGGCCCGCTGAGGCGCCGGGGTTGCACAATGAAATCACCGGGTGCCAAAGCGTCAGTGAGATCGTGCTCGTTGACCAGCAGCCTGTGGGTCGCACTCCCCGAGCCAACCTGCTTACATACACCCGTGCCCTGGACCCGCTTCGTAAAATGCTTGCGGCCACCCCGGAGGCGATTGCGAAAGGTTTTTCGACCAGGCATTTTTCTTTCAACGTGCCTGGAGGAAGGTGCGAAACATGCGGCGGCGAGGGGTTCGAGCGAGTCGAGATGCAGTTTCTCGCCGACGTCTTCGTGCGCTGTCCTCAGTGCGCGGGCAAAAGATTCAAGCAGGAAGTGCTCGACATCAAACTTAGGGGAATCTCAATAGGCGATATGCTGGAAATGAGCGCGCGGGAAATTCTTGACAGGTTTCCTGAAAACGCGCAGCTCGCCCAGACGCTGGAACCGGTGATAGCTACAGGTCTTGACTACATCCGCCTGGGCCAGCCCCTCAGTACGCTCTCGGGTGGAGAGGCCCAGAGACTTAAGCTCATCCGCCACCTGTCCGATCCTGCTTTAGCGCGCGGGGACTCTCGAGTCCCCGGAGGACGGGCTGCGTTTATGTCCGGCCGCGGCGGCTCGCCGCCTGGCGGCGCAAGGCTCTTTATCCTTGATGAACCAACCACCGGCCTTCACCCGGACGATATTTCAAAATTGATTCGCGTGCTCTACAAACTGGTCGAAAAGGGGAACACGGTCCTGGTGGTCGAACACAATCTGGATCTTCTCGCAGCGTGCGACTGGATCATCGACCTGGGTCCGGAAGGGGGAGAAGCGGGTGGGTGGATTGTTTGCGAAGGCACGCCGGAAACTGTGTCCGAATGTCCCGAGAGCATAACCGGCCGTTACCTCGGGGAGCGCCTCTCGGAGGCCGGGCGGTTTTTCGGAAACGAGGCCGGAGCAGGTCCGGCCGACTATGGATTTTTGCAGGCGGCCCAACCTCAGGCCGGCTTTGATGTTAAGCAGGAGGAGGCAATCGGGAAGCAGGCAGCCGGGAGCGCGAAGCAGGAAGCACCAAGCGCGCGGCGGCCTTTTCTTCCTATTCCTCGCTCGCCGCTTCTCTCTCCTGATATTCTCATTCGCGGAGCACGCGAACACAATCTTGCACTCGATGAAATCCGGCTTCCCCGCCGTAAGATGAGCGTTTTGACGGGCCTCAGCGGCTCCGGTAAATCCACTCTGGCTTTTGACGTCATTTTTGCCGAAGGTCAGCGCAGATACCTGGAATGTCTTTCGTCCTACGTCCGTCAATATTTCAAGATAATGGAGAAACCGGACGTGGACCAGATCCTGGGGCTGCCTCCAACCATCGCAATCGAGCAAAGGACCAGTCAGTTCGGCAGAAGGTCCACGGTCGGCACGATTACCGAAACCTACCACCTGCTGCGGCTGCTGTACGCCAAACTGGGAGAGCAGCGCTGCCCGGGGTGCGGCAGGGCCCTTGAATCCCTGAGCCTCGACGACATTCTGTCGCGAATCAGGCGTGAAGCGGGCCGAGGTCCCGTTAGGCTCCTGGCGCCCCTGGTTCATGGCCGAAAAGGGATATACCGCGACCTTTTCGCCCGCCTCAGCCGTATGGGATTCAAGCAGGCAAGAATCGACGGAGAATTTGTGCCCCTCGATCCGGTTCCTGAAATCGCGCGGCACCGCGAGCACGACATCGAAGTCCTCATGCCGGGACTGGATCGCAGCGCGATAACGGCCGACGATCTGCTGGGATCGGTTCGCCGGGGGCTTGCGATGGGCGGGGGAATAGTCTATCTCCATCTGGGGACCCCGGAGATAAAGGTCTATAGCCAACATCTCTATTGCCCGGCCTGCGACGCCGGGCTGGCCCCTCTTGACCCGAGGCTTTTTTCCTTCAACAGCAGGCAGGGGTATTGCCCGGCCTGCCTCGGAATCGGAACCCGCGACGATCTGCCCTGTCCCGAATGCGCCGGCAGCAGGCTGAACCAGCAAGCGAGATCGGTATATTTCCGGGAATTCAACATCAGCGGGATGAGCGCCCTGAGAGTGTCCGAACTGAACAAAATGTGGAACAAGTTTCGCTTTACCGGCAATGAAGTCCCGATCGCCGGGCCTATTTCCAGGGAGATTCTTGCCAGGCTCTCTTTCCTCCGCAAAGTGGGCCTTGGGTATCTATCGCTGGACAGGTCTGGCGACTCCCTCTCTGGGGGTGAAACGCAAAGGATCAGGCTTGCCGCTCAGCTTGGCTCCAATCTTCGCGGCGTCTGCTACATTCTCGATGAGCCCACCATCGGTCTGCATCCCGCCGATAACCTGAAACTGCTTGAAAGCCTTCAGCAATTGCGGGACAAGGGCAACTCGGTCGTTGTCGTCGAGCACGATCCTGAAACCATGAAGACAGCCGACGTAGTCGTTGAGTTGGGGCCCGGGGCAGGGGCTAGCGGCGGGAAACTGGTCGCGGCTGGCAGTTTCAATAAACTCGCCAAAAACCCCGAGACCCTTACGGGCCGGTGGTTCGGAAAACCCCTTGAGCAGATGATCCGGTCGATTCCGGCAAGGAAGAAGGCAGGAGAATTCGGCTGGCTTGAGTTTAAAGATGCAAGGGCAAGAAACCTCAAAGGGATAGACGTCAGGATTCCGCTTGGGCTTCTGGTTGCGGTCACCGGCGTCTCAGGGGCCGGTAAGAGCACCCTGGTAAACGAAGTAGTCTGCCGGGGGCTTCGCAACGGCGCCTTGCCGCCGTACAGGGTTCTGGAGGTTGACCACAATCCGATCGGGCGCACGCCGCGCTCCATTCCCGCGACATATATCGGCGTCTGGGACGAAATACGGAAATTCTTTGCCTTGCTGCCCGAATCTAGAGCGCGCGGGTTCGGGCCGGGAAGATTCTCATTCAACGTAAAGGGCGGCCGTTGCGAGGCATGCAGGGGCCAGGGGCAGAGCAAAGTGGAAATGAATTTTCTGCCCGACGTCTTCGTGCCCTGCGAATCCTGTGCGGGGAAGCGGTTCAATGCCGAGACCCTCGATATCAAATACAGGGGCCAAAGCATCTCAGATATCCTGGCAATGTCGGTTGAGGAAGCCGGTCGGCTTTTTTCCGAGATTCCGCGCATTTCGCGCCAATTGAAAATCCTGGGCGATCTTGGACTGGGTTATCTGGAGCTCGGCCAGCCCAGCCCAACCCTGTCAGGAGGCGAGGCGCAGCGAATCAAGCTCGCCGGAGAACTGGCAAACGGTGGAAGTCATACGCTCTACATCCTGGACGAGCCGACAACAGGTTTGCACCGCGCCGATATAAAGCGCCTGGTGGATGTTGTGAGCGCCCTTACCGGCCAGGGCCACACGGTTCTGGTCATCGAGCATAACACCGATTTTATCTGGGCCTGCGACTATGTTATCGATCTGGGCCCGGGCAGCGGAGACGAAGGCGGCGAGATAGTCGCCCAGGGAACGCCGGAGGAAATAGTCGAGGCCCGGGAAAAGTCGCTGACCGGCCGGGCTTTGATGAAACTTGTCGAGGAATTTAGGAATTGAGAGATTTATGAATTGAGCAATTTATCTGCTTGAAAGGCCCGCTATATCGTCTCTCCTGGTCTCGCCTTCACCCAATTGCAACTTTCCCGCAACATCTTTGTAACAGGAATTCAACCTCGATGTATTGTATATTAGCAGCTTCTTTGAGTCTTGAGTTTTCAGTTTTGCGCTTTTATACGGTGTTGCGTTCAAGATTGGGCGGGGGTAAACCCCATAAGCGCTCAAATAAGCGCGTAAGTTATTGAATTTACTGATGGCACGATTAGGATTTTCGTCACCCCGGCGGAAGCCGGGGTCCAGTGCATTAATTATTGATTTTACAGTAAAAAACAAAAATCTGGATTCCGGCTTTCGCCGGAATGACGATCCTTTCCCTTGTACTGCCTCATCCTTATTTGAGCGCTTATGGGGGTAAACCCCGCCGCTACGTAGAAGGGAAGGGGGAGCGCAGCGAATGCGTCGCGCGATGTATGCCCTCCCGGGCACATCGATCTTGAACGCAACCTGGTATTAGTCAATTCAAAACTTACGGCCTGGATCTGATCCCGCGCTTCGCGGGACTAAAAACCGTCTTTAGAGGAGCCGGCATGAAAGCAATATCGGGACTTATTCTCGCAGGATTGATGGCAGTTGCCGTTTTGAACGGGTGCAACGCCGAACAGCCCAAAATTGGCGTTGTTAATATGGGCAGGGTGATAAGCGAATCCCAGGAAGGCAAAAGAGCCAATGCCGAGTTGGATGCCCTTGTCAAGGAAAAGAGGGCTGCGGCAGGCCGGATGGCCGAAGAAATAGATAAGCTCAAGAAAAGCCTGGATAAGGAACCGGCCGCCACCAGGAAAAACAAGGAAGATGAACTTGCGCGGGTGAGCGCCGAATATCCAAAAATGGTGGCCGCCTACGAGTCCGAGGTACAGAAAAAGGCAGCGGAACTAAGGGCCGGGCTGCTTAAGGAAATCAAAAACATACTGGATGCGATCGGCCCCGAGGATAAATATCTCCTGATTCTCTCCGCCGAAAATGCCCCCTACTTCCAGAAGACCATTGACGTCACCGACCGGGTCATCATGAGATACAACGAATTGCAGGGCACAAAATGACCCGGCATCGGGCGGATTGTTCCGGGTTAGAAGCAATGAATTCCATATATCTCTTGCTCCGGTCTTTCCTGACTGCTCGCGGTCTCTACTCTTCGTCCTCCGCGCCTCTGCTGTGGATTTTTTTTCCTGTAGCCGTGCCGCTCATCCTCATCTGCGCCTCTGCGGTGGATGTTCGTGCCGCCGATTGGTCTTTCACGCCCTCGGTGACCGTTTCCGAAAGCTATAACAGCAATTTTCAATTCACAGCGACGCCCCTTCCGGGTACAAGAAAGGACGATTTTATAACCACCGTTACCCCTGTGGTCTCGATTAGCGGGGAGACCGAAAATACCAAATTTACCTTCGACACCGTTACTCCCGCGCAGGCATATCTCTATAACCCGCAGTATGACACCGTCAATACGAATACAACCGCCAGTCTCACGGAAATCTGGTCGCCCAGGTTTTCAACCAGCGCCAGTTTTGGGTTCTCTCACAACCAGACCCTCGAACAGCAGCTCCAGGCCTCCGGGATTATCGCTCTCAGGACGGACCAATACCAGTTCACTTACGGGTTGGGCTGCACTTATGGCCTGAGCGAATCGGTAAACCTCACGGTATCCGGCTCTTACATCAAGTCTATTTATCCCTCAGGTTTTCTGCCTGAATCCGACGTTTACCAGGCTGTGGCAACGCCGGTTTGGATGGTCTCTGAACGCACCAATATCGGGCTGAGCAGCACTCTTTCATATACCGACTATGGCGCAGCCGGCGGCGCCGGCCTCGCCGGCGCGGGCGCCGCCGCCACGGGCAGCGGCACGACAATAAAGAGTCTAACCGAGATGTTATTTCTTGAACGGAGTTTTTCCGAAACCCTGAGCCTCAAGCTGAGCGGTGGATATTATCTCTCATCACTGGCTTTTGCCGCCCAGACGCCTGAATTCATCGGGTGGGTCATTACTCCAACCGGAATATTTCCGTATTATATTCTTCGTACCCAGCCCGCCACGGCAACGGAGGGCGGCTTTGTCTTTTCGACGGAACTCAGGAAAGACTGGTCCGAGAAATTTTCAACTTCTTTTTGGGCGGGCAAACAGCAGTACAATGATGTGAGCGGGAACAGTTTCGATTCGATGTATTTTTCCGGAACCGCAATCTATAAATTGTCTGAACTTACGACTTTAAGTTTTACCGCCAGGTACAACACGAACGATCAGATCTCGGGGGGGACCCAGAAAATCGACTATGTCACCCTCAGTGCCGATATCGAGAGAAACCTTACTGAAAACATCAGTGTCAAGCTGGGAGGTTCATACGAACATGAATATCAGGGTTTTGGAGGCGCCGGCGTAGCCGGCGTAACGAACTTGAACCTGGGACGCTATATCGGCTTGGTCGAGCTCAACTATAAATGGCCGAGAATTCTAGCGAGCCATTGATTGGGTGAAGGGTGATGGGTGAAGAGTGAAGGGTTTTTGATTTATTTATTCTTTAGATGCCTGATCAGACCCAATGTCAATCTTCTAACGCTCTCTATGTCCTTCTCGACTTTGGCGGATCCGCCCGTAAGTTGAAGCTCTTTGGACAGAATGTATTGAGTATCGAGCTCAGCTGTAGAGCCAGGGGTAACATACAAAAAATGCATGAATTCTTTATCAGCGTTTCTGGCGGCGCCCTCGGCTATGTTACTGGCGATTGAGACGGCCGAACGCCTCATTTGAGGCACCAACCCATAGACTTCAGATGCTGGAAACTCTGCCGTAAGTTCATAGACGGCCTTGGCAAGCTCAATTGCCATCTTCCAGACTTCCAGATCTTTATGGTCCGCCATTCTAATTCTCCACTCTCCACTTTTGTCTCTTCACTCTTCACTCATCACCCTTCACTCTTGTACCGTCTCACCGCTTCACTCCACAGTCACGCTCTTGGCCAGATTTCTTGGCTGATCGACGTCGGTGCCGCGCAGGACCGCCACGTGATATGCCAGCAGTTGGAGCGGGAGGCTGAAGAGCACCGGAGAGAGCCACTCCGATGACAAATTGACGACGAACTGATTTTCTGCCGGTCCGACGATCTCGTTCGGCTCACCTTCGATCAGGGCAAGGATCACGCCGTCTCTGGCCTTGACCTCCTGGATGTTGGAGATCATCTTTTCATAGAGAGGCCCCCGCTTTAGCAGGACCATTACCGGCATTTCCGCGTCGATCAAAGCTATGGGGCCGTGTTTCATCTCTCCGGCAGCATAGCCTTCGGCATGGATATAAGAGATTTCCTTGAGCTTGAGGGCGCCTTCGAGGGCTATCGGATAGAGCGGGCCGCGGGCAAGATAGAGAAAGTCCTTATAGTCCTTGTATTTCTTAGCCCAGATGCCGATCCTTGCCACATCGGACAGAATTTTTTCCATCTTGCCCGGCAGTTCGAGCAGCTCCTGGATATATCGTTCGACTGATTCTCCGGACAACTTGCCGGTTTGGGCGGCCCAATGGATCGCCAGAAGATAGAGGGCGACCAGTTGAGTTGTAAACGCCTTGGTCGAAGCCACTCCAATTTCGGGTCCGGCATGGGTATAGATCACCCCCTGGGCCATCCTGGCAATGCTGCTTCCGACCACATTGACGATTGCCCGGCAGTGAGCGCCTTTATCCAGCCCTTCTTTGAGGGCTGCCCGGGTATCGGCGGTTTCCCCGGACTGGCTTATAACCAGCAAAAGAACTCTGTCGTTAAGAATGGGATCCCTGGAACGGAATTCGCTCGCCAGGTCCACTTCGACCGGGATGCGGCACAGCCCTTCGATCATGTACTTTGCCACAAGCGCAGCATGGTAGGAGGTCCCGCACGCAACCAGGAAGACCCGTTCGATCCTGTCGAGCAGCGCTCGATCCAGGTTGAGTTCAGGGAAACGGACTTCCTTGGCTTCGAAGTCCACCACGCTGCGGAATGTGTCGATAACGGCCCTGGGCTGCTCATAGATTTCCTTCAGCATAAAATGCTTGTAGCCTGCTTTCTCGGCCATTATCGGGTTCCAGTCCACCAGGTGAGGCTTTGGCGTGCGCTCTTTTCCATCCGGCAGCGATTCGATGCGGTAGCCTTCCCTGGAGATGAAGATTACCTCCTCGTCATTCAAATAAACCACCCGTCGAGTATAGGGCAGTATGGCGGGAACATCCGAGGCCAGGAAAAAGGAACTGTCCGCAAGCCCCAGAATGAGCGGGCTTTCTTTCCTGGCGGCAACCAGGGCGTTGGGTTCCTCTTCGTTGACTATCACCAGCGCGTAAGAACCTTTGAGCTTCTTCAGGGTATTGCGCACGGCCTGCTGATAGTCGCCTACTCTGCGCCACTCGCGGTCAAGCAGTACGACTATCACTTCTGTGTCGGTCTGCGACTCAAAGCGGCGCCCTTCGGCCTGAAGTTCTTCCTTCAGAGCGGCGTAATTTTCGATTATCCCGTTGTGAACCAGGGCAAACGGGCCGCAGCGATGAGGGTGAGCGTTTTGCTCCGAGGGTCTGCCGTGGGTTGCCCAACGGGTGTGGGCCACGCCAACCGTTCCACTTATCGGGTTGGCTTTGAGCTTGCCCTGCAGTCCGCTGAGCTTGCCCTCGCTTCTAACGATCTGAAGCCGGCAATCAGGTCCGACCATTGCTATCCCTGCGCTGTCATAGCCTCTGTACTCAAGCCTTGCAAGCCCGTTCATGAGGATGTCGCGACCTTCATCCGGTCCGAGGTATCCCACTATTCCGCACATGGTTTATTCCTGCATTTAGGGTTAGAAAAACTTCTCCAGGTTAACTCCGGATCACCTCATACCAGGTTGCGTTCAAGACGGGCGGGGATTAACCCCTGCACCTCAACCCTAGGTAGGGGAAGGGGAGCGCAGCGCTGTATGCCCTCCCAAAATTTTTCATCTTGAACGCAACCTGGTATCGCATTACATGCGCTGAATGTAATCTCATTGCCGCCCGGCGGCAAGCTGAAAATACCACGGAACCGGAAGCAGCAAGCGCGATGAAAAACCGGGTTCCCAGCGCCTGGCGGAGTTCCCGCTTACTTCTGCAAGACAGTATAAGGCCGGGCGCAGCGGACAAAACCGGCATGCCAGCTCCCTGCCTCTCGCTTCTCACTCCAAGGTGCAGCTTTTGTCGATGCAAGCTCCTCAAAGCAGGGCGATTTTGTCTATCAGGCTCTTCATCCTGGACCGCAGTTTAAGCACTTTCCGTTTATGAAAGGAAGCCTTAGCCAGGCTTCCGGGAGTGCGAACGAGAGTCAGGTATTCTGAAGAGTGGGCTTTTACCTGCTCCTCCAGATCGATGAGCTTTGAAATCAGCGCTTGTTGGTTCATTGTAAACACCCCTGCAATAAAAAGAGTAAGGCGCCGCCATCCATCCTTTACTCATCTCCTTCGACCTCGTGCATTGGCAAAACTTATGCCATGTTCCAGTGATCGGTTTATTTTTAAAAAAGTTAAGTCTATTTGTGTTAGATTGGATGATGTCGCCTTTCATCGGTAACTCGAGGAGAAAACCTGGCAATGTCTTTTGTCCACCTGCATGTTCATACACAATACAGCCTTCTTGACGGCGCCATCCGGCTGAAAGACCTGTTCGAAACCGCCAGGGCCTATATGATGAGCGCAGCAGCCATCACAGATCACGGTAACATGTTCGGCGCTCTGGAATTCTATGATCTGGCAAAAAAGTACGAGATCAGGCCTATAATCGGCTGCGAGGCATACGTTGCGCCCAGGAGCCGTCATGACCGCGGCTGGAAGTTCCCCGGATCTCCCCCGGCCTTCCCGGTCACCGCCGCCCCGCGTCCCTCCGCGGCGGACGCCGAGAGCGGTGGGACCGCCGGCCGGATGGCCCGGCCTGCCCGGTTACCAACACCTTACCCTTCGGCTGCGGGCGCACGGGATCGAGGCGCGGCGCAGGGTGCGCTGCCCCACCCGTTGTCAGGCGCGGACTCCGCCCGCCCGCTTGCCGGTGAGGCAAACGGCGATGAAGACCGCAGTTTTCACCTGACCCTTCTGGCCCGCAATCTGAAGGGTTATCAGAACCTTACGAAGCTGGTCTCGCTTGGTTACACTGAAGGGTTCTATTACAAGCCGCGTATAGACAGGGAAATCCTGGAGCGCTTTA
>Ga0187771_10002305_pt1 | contig 13122 bp, 12 predicted proteins | sample 0116_SJ02_MP15_1_FD_133139 | JGI IMG/M metagenome (GOLD analysis project Ga0187771, IMG submission 133139) | Tropical peat soil microbial communities from peatlands in Department of Meta, Colombia - 0116_SJ02_MP15_10_MG | ecosystem: Environmental > Terrestrial > Soil > Wetlands > Peat | place... | reverse complement strand
GAATCCGCCGTTGGATCAAGCCGTCCGATGATACTGGCGGCAGCGTCCTCCCGAACGCGCAACCCGGCCTCGCTCATCCGGTTTTTGAACCAACGGCGCGCCTGCATGTCTGCGTCAGACAAGGCAGTGCGCATCACGCCACTGTCTTGCTCTTCTCCATATCGGGCCAGATCAAGGAGATCTTTTCTGAGTCTGTCTTCTTGTACGCGTATTGTCGACGCGTCACTTATCCCTCTGCGGCCGGACAAAAGCGCCATCGCCAGCTCTGGCGGTGACTGAGTTGCCGTCGTAAATGGTTTTGCCCCGCAGGATTGTTCGAACCACCTTCCCCTGAAGGGTCATTCCTTCGTAAGGCGTCCATCCCGCGGATGTGTACATTGCGCTGCCCTGGACGGTCCAGCGGCGTGAAGGATCGAGAATAGCGAAATCAGCGTCAGCGCCTAATGCGATATGTCCCTTTTTCGGGTAAAGCTTGAAACGCCTGGCCGGCTGCTCCGAAAGCACTTGCGCCAGCCTGAGGGGGGAAATGTCCCGTCTGACAACTCCTTCGCTGTATAATAGCGGAAAGATGGTCTCGAGCCCCGGTGCGCCAGAGCCGTTATCAAAGATGCTGGGAGCCTGCTTTTTGTTCAATGGCCATGGTGCATGATCGGAGGTGACCATGTCGATAGCGCCGTTCTTGAGCAGTTCCCACATTTCTTCCACGTCCTCTCGCTTACGAAGAGGTGGATTGATCTTTCCAAACGCTTTGAGCCTATCCATGTCATCTTCATTAAAAAGCAGGTAATGGGGGCACGTTTCCGTGGTGACATTAATTCTCTCTTTCTGGAAGCGCTGGACCAGGTGGATGCTTCGAGGGTGGCTCACGTGGTAAATATGAAGGTGTGCACCGGTCCAATAAGCCAATTCAAGCAGCTTCAGTACCGCAAGGGTCTCGCTTATGGGCGGCCGCGTCTCGCAATGGGCTTTTGGGTAAGTTTTTCCTTCCTTCTGGTACTCGGCAATGAGCTGGGAAATGATCTCGTCGTTTTCCGCATGAAAACCCACTGGTAGCCCGTAGGTAGCGATCATTGGCAGGGCTTTCCATAACGTGCCGTCGCCAATTCGGGGGAACCGATTTGGGTCAGTCTCGAATAAGGACAGCTTAAACCCGCAGGCCCCCATGTCCGCCAGAGGGTTAATCACGTCAGGTGGACCATCTTTTTTCAATGTAGCCAGGAGGGCAATATCTACCATAGCCAGTCGTTTGACTCGTTGTATCTTTTCTTGGAGTGTTTCGGGGGTGGTGGTAGCGGCGCCGGCATCATAGGGCATTTCAATGAAGGTAGTAACCCCTCCCGCCGCCGCCGCGGGGGTCGAATGCTCAAATCCTTCCATGCCCAGAATGCTGTAAGAATGAACGTGGGAATCGACGATGCCGGGGAACACCAGAAATCCACTGGCGTCAATGGTCTCTTTTGCTGAAGGGATTTCCAAACTGGAATACAAAGCCGTGATCACGCCATCTTTAACGCCAACAGCGGCGTTTCTAGCGATCCCGTGCTGGAGAATGAGATCCCCTTTTACTACCAAGTCTAATTCATTCTGGCCCATACGTCACCTCTCTCCGCGGTAGGCCGATCTCCTGTGGGGAACATGGTTAGGAATTGAGGCGGAATTTTCAACTCGACATATTCCAGCGTCTCCAATGTGTTCGTAAGCAGGGGCTCCAATGGCTGGTTGATGCTGGAGACCCTTTACCTCGGGATCATGGTCAACTTCTGGCAGTGCCCCCTCTTGGGGGAGAATATCCACCAGCTCTGCATCCAGGACTTCCCACTCCAGAAGAGCACTGGCCAACAATAGCAAATAAAAATACAAAAGCACTTCTTTTCTACTTCTTCCCCGGTACAATTGCTTCCTTGGCCGCTTTTGCTACCCTCATCTTCACTACAGTTTTAGCAGGGATCTTGATCGCCTCACCGGTAGCCGGATTGCGCCCCATGCGGGCCTTTCTTTTGACCAGAACCAGCTTTCCAATACCAGGAAGGGTAAAAGAACCAGTTTTCTTGGTCTCGGAAACTGCCAGAGCTGCGACCTCATCAATGATTCCAGAACCTGTTCTCTTGGAGATTTCGAACTTCTTCGCAAAATGGGACACGATCTGCGCCTTGGTCATGGGTTTTCTGGCCATTTTTACCCTCTCGTTGGATGGAATTTAACGCTGGATAGCGGGAGTATATTGGAAAGGGACGGGAGATTCAAGAGGAAAAAATTTGCGTTTGACTTGCTCTGCCACATTTTATACAATCCCATCCGAAACAACAAGCCGACATCCCAGTCCTTATCCATCAACCATAGCTTTCATCCCTTTCAGGTAGAGAGGAGATTGGATAGGTCGAGTGCCTTGATAGACCCTATTTTTTTAACAGATGGGGTTTTGTTTTTAGAAATGAAAGAAGTTTTCAAGCGCTGAGGAATTTATCATTTCAAGGATTGACCGGTAGGCCCAGGATCGCCAAGAAGGCGCTTGAAAATTCCAGGACCGGCTATGTTACGGATATGAGGAAATCATCTTCGAAGGGAATAGCTTCGAATTATTGAAAGAGGAAAAAGTGAAGCTCTGCTATCTGGGAGGAAAAGGGGAAATAATCGACGATGCTCCATCTTTCGATGCTGAGCTTTTATGGCAGTGCTTCACCACCGTGCTCTCGGCCGGTTCTGCCTGGGTCATCCATGATTTGGGGCGAAGGACCGGTCGGACACCTACTTCTGAGCATTTTGAGCCCTTCGTCTGGGCATTCAAAGAAAGGGGTGACCTAATCAGTGCCCCAGCGTATCTTTTAGCATTGCAGGATTTACAGGGGTTGGCACGGGATATATCCGCTTTTTTTACAGATTACGACCTTTGGCTAACCCCTACACTTGGCGGACCACCAGTGTCACTGAGGACTTTCAAATTTGCTGGAGGGGATCCTTTCGAGTTGCGAAGACGAATGGTTACCTTCGCGCCCTTTACTTTCATCAGCAATGTCACGGGTCAGCCTGCGATGTCCGTCCCCCTTTTCTGGAACAGAGAAGGCCTGCCTGTGGGGACACACTTCATGGCGCGTTTTGGGGATGAGGCCACCCTCTTTCGGCTGGCAGCCCAATTGGAAGAGGCACACCCTTGGGCAAATCGCCGTCCCCCATTATCCTAACCGGAGGATAAATGTACGATCTTTTGATTTTGAACGGCAAGGTAATCAGCGGCCATGGGAATCCCTGGTTTTATGGAGACATTGCGGTCGTGAGGGATAAGATCATCCGGATGGGCCACCTTTCGCAGGAAAAGGCCGCGAGCATAATTGACGCCAGGGGTCTCTTCGTAACTCCTGGTTTTATCGACGGGCATAGCCATTCGGATCTGTTTGTGCTTGTCGATCCGCTGGCCGAGCCCAAAGTCATGCAGGGGGTCACGACGGAGAATATGGGCATGGATGGCATGTCCGTGGCCCCGATTGATGAAAAAAACGTCGGCCTGTGGCGCAAGCACCTTGCCGGTTTGGCTGGAGATCCCAAGATTGATTGGACCTGGCGGAGCTTTGGCGATTATTTCAACAGGATTGATGAACTGCCCCCCTCGATCAATGTCAGTTCTTATGTCGGGCTGGGTACCCTTCGCCTCAAAGTCATCGGCATGGCCAACCGGGAGGCGACCCCGAGGGAAATAGAGGAAATGAAACATTTGGCCGCTCAGGCCATGGAGGAAGGCGCGCGGGGAATCTCCTCCGGACTTATTTACCCGCCGAGTCATTATCAAAAGCTGGGGGAGATCGCTGAAATCGCCAGGGTGGTGAGCGATTATGACGGAATCTACGACGTCCACCTGCGAAGCGAGGGTGACCGCATGGTCCAGGCCATCCAAGAGGTCACGGAGATTGGCCGCCGATCGGGCATTCCCGTCCTCATCACCCATTTTAAAGTGAGCGGGCGGCAGAATTGGGGAAAATCAGAGATGATGCTGAAGATGGTGGATGATGCCAGGCGTGAAGGCGTAGAGGTGACGATTGCCCAATACCCGTACACCGCCGGAAGCACCATGCTCCAGGCAGTGATTCCTCCCTGGTTCCATAGCCTGGGGCCAGACAAACTGATCCAGATGCTCCGCAATGAGAAAGGCGTGATTTTAAAAGACATGCGGGAGAGGACCGATTGGGAAAACCCGGCCAGCAAAGCCGGGTGGGAAGGCATTATCGTCTCATCCGTGGAAAAGCCACCCAATAAGAAATTGGAGGGCAAAAGCATTTCCGAGATCGCGGCCTTAAAACGTCTGGATCCTGCGGAAGCGGCGTTGGAGCTTTTGGCGCAGGAGGAGTTGGCCGTGGGGATGATTATGCACCATATGGATGAAAGGGACGTAATCAATATCATGAAGCACCCTTCGGGAAGTTTCATCACGGACGGCCTGCTTGGCGGAAAACCTCATCCCCGAGTTTATGGGACCTTCCCTCGGATCTTAGGGCGGTATGTAAGGGAAAAAAGAGTTTTGTCGCTGGAGGAAGCGGTCCGGAAAATGACCTCCCTTCCGGCCGAGAAGCTGAGACTCAAGAATAAGGGGTGCCTTGCCGAGAATTACGATGCGGATATTACGATCTTCAATTTCGATACGGTGGTGGACAATGCAACTTACGAGGAGCCCAGGAAATTTCCCACGGGTATCGAGTGGGTGGTCGTAAACGGAAAGATTGTGATCGAAAAGGGCCGGCATACACAAGCCGCTCCCGGGAGGACGATCAGGAGCCGGTAAATAAACCTAGGATCCTAGCAATAGTTTCGCTCCGGATACCTTGGCTAGGGCATACCCAAAATCCACCTGCGCCTCTCCCAGCTGAAGGATCAACGGCATGAACACCTCTTGTTTCACCCGGATCAGTTCCCTCACCGCTTCCTTCACCTGGGTGTACGGCCCCTCGTACGCCATCTCCCGGAAGCGGTCGTAGTTCCGCTTGGCCGTGTGGCGTTGTTTCTTCGGTAGGGCCTTGTCTTCTTCGATGATTTGAGCGATCCGCTCTAGGTAGGGGCCGATCTTCGGCTTGGAACGGGGCTCCTTCAGACGATAACCAGGCGGCTCGGAATACTCCAATATCTTCTTTAATGTCTCCCAGCCAATCCTTTCACGCCGCAGTATCTCTCGTTTACTACTCTCTTCTCTCGACACCTCCAGTCGTATCTTGGTCCACCAATCCATCCCTGTGTACACTCCTCTCTCCTCCCTCGGATCAGAAAATCGAACTCCTCATTCGAAGAAGGGTAAATGAGGGTGTCACAGTTTTCAACCGCCCTTTATAGTTCGTCAGATGAATGAGTCATATAGACCTTTCTCGCCTTATTTCAAAGGTTGCACCTTTTTATCGCTTTCCATCGTGACGCCAGCACGTCGAGAAGGCCTTCGCGGATGAGCATCAGCATGATGATCAGGATTCCCCCGAAGACTAAGCCCCGCATTTGAATATAGGAACTCAGGTAGGCACTCAGCTCGGTGACGATCACCGAACCCAGAATAGGGCCCGCAAATATTCTCAATCCGCCGACCATGATCATAAAAATGGGTTCGGCGTTTTTCGCCCAGTAGGCATGGTCCGGGTAAGATCCGCTGAGGTGCAGGGCCATCAGCCCTCCCGCCAAGCCGGTAAAGATCCCGGAGATGATAAAGACGATCATCTGGTATCCCTTGACGTTGATTCCCAGAAAATTAATTCTCTCGGGATTGTCCCGAATGCTGCGCAATATCCAACCGAAGGGCGAATCGGTGACAATCTTGAGGAAAAAGAAAGAAAGGATCGTCAGAATGACGATCAGGTAATACAGACTGAAAGGAGAGGTCATATCGATCGGGAAACCAAAGAAGGAAAGGGGAGGTTTGGGAATCCCGCCGATCAGCCCCTGATCGCCTCCTGTGAAGCTGGCCCACTTAATGATAATCGCATATACGATTTGACTGAAGGCCAGGGTCAGAAAGGAGAAATAAATAGAGGACAAGCGGGTGCAAAAGTAACCGATGACCAAGGCTGCAAATCCGGAAAAAATCATCGCGCAAAGCAGGACGGCCGGTATGGCCAACGGCAGGAAACCCGAAAGTCTTTGCAGCATGATCCCCACCGTATACGACCCAACGGCGAAAAAGGCCGCATGGCCGAAGGAGATGATCCCCGTATAGCCGATCAGCAAATTAAGGCTTACCGCGAAGAGAGCCATAATGAGCATTTCGGAAACGATGTTTACAAAAGACAAAGTTGGGATTATTAAAGGGAAAATAGCCAGGAAACTGGCTAAAAAGAGCAACCAGCTATTGGATCGGATGAAGCGCATATCTTTCCTCTTCAGGCTGTGGCCCTTCCGAACAGTCCGGAAGGACGAAGAATCAAGACCACGGCCATCAAAATGTAAATGAAAGCCAATTCAAAGAAGGGGAATCCTAGAATTCCGAAGGATCGCATCAGTCCGAAGAGCAGGGCTACGAGAAAAGTGCCGATGATATTGCCCATTCCCCCAATGACCACGATAATAAAAGACTCGATGATGATCGAATTCCCCATCTCCGGAACGATGGATCGCAAGGGGGAAGCAATGACCCCGCCCAAACCGGCCAGGAGGCTTCCCAAGGCAAAAACCGAAGTGTACACCAGAGGGACATTCATGCCTACGCACATCAACATCTCCGGGTCTGAAGCCGCGGCATTGATAATCTTGCCGAATTTCGTTTTCGCAAGGAAGAACCAAATTCCTAAGACCAGCGCGGCGCCTGCCAGCATGATGAATAAATAGTAAAAGGGAATGATCGTTCCCATAATGGTGACCGGGGGCCGGCGAAACCAGCTTGGAACTGGCACGGAAAGGTCAAAGATTCCCCACACCAATTTGGCCATATCATCTAGGACCAAAATAAAGGCATAGGTAAGCAGGAGCTGATAAAGGTCCGGAAGCCCATAGACTCTTTTTATAAAGAAGCGCTCCAGGATGATCCCGACGATTCCCACCCCAATCGGGGCCAGAAATAAAGCCAGCCCGAAATTACCGAAAGCCTCCATCAAGGTATAGGTAAAGTAAGCCCCGATCATGTACAGGGAGCCATGGGCGAAGTTCATGACCCCTAGGACCCCCAGAATGAGACTGAGCCCGGAAGCGACGAGAAACAGAACCATGGCGATGATTACCGCCCCGATGACCTGTCCCAAGATGCATCCAGGGCTGCCCAGGCAGCTGAATAAGCTTGCTAGGTCCATCGTTAATCCCCCTGAGACTTTTTAGCGCCTGGAAGGAAGCCGCTGGCCCAGGCAGAGAGGAGCCCTGGGGTGAATCGCCGCCTAGGGCTCCTTCTGCCCATCAGGTTTTAAGCCATCCTTTTTCCTTCAGCCATTCACTTTCGACCTTGATAATGTCATCCCAGGACATGTTTAATACTTCTTCCACGTAGGGCATTTTCGACGTGGTCTTTCCCCAGGCTTCCGTGTAAAGAATAATCTGATGGTCCCTCCCCCTTAGGACGCATTTTTGGCCGGGAGGGGTCCCCCAGGGGCAAACAATCTCCAGGTTTTCCAGAGCCGCCCGGACGGCGTCTTGATCCGTGGTGCCCGCCTTTTCAACCGCCTTTTGGTAGAAGAGGCAGGCCGTATAGGTCTGCTGGGACCATCCGGAAGGCTCATAATTAAATCGTTTTTTAAACGCATAGAACCAATCGCTGTTCAACCTTGTGTCGGGTACAATCGGGTTGGATCTCGTACCCATGAAAATTCCGGGAGGGAATTTTCCGAATGCTTTGATGACTGGGTTGATGGCCGTAAAATCTCCCAGGTCGATCGTAAAGATCTTCACTCGGTCGGAGAACCCATATAACCCCCCTTGTTCCAACAAGGCCACAATATCTCCCCCCCATTGCGAGGTAAAGCAAGCATCCACCTTCGCGCCCATGATTTTGTTGATGTATGGGGTAAAGTCGGGTTCGTATAGCTTGGGCCAAAGCTCGGCGACGATCTCCGCTTCGGGATAATAAATCTTCAGGAACCGGATAAAGAACATCACGTTCTCCCGGCCGTAGGCATAATCAGGGGCAATCATAGCCCACCGCTTCCAACCGTTCTTTTTGCAGATATCGGCGGCATATTTGGCACCGGCGGCCATATCATGAATATTGGAGGGAGAGGATCGAAAATGAAAAGGAGAGAAAGTTTTAGGATCTGCAGTGAGCTCGGTGGTCTTCGAGGTTCCCGTGATGGTCAATATCTTCAGGTCGCGGGAGACCTCTTTTACCCCGAAAGACTCCAGGCTGCTGCAGCAATCCAGGAGCAGATCCACTTGCTTGGAGGCCGCCGCCGCTCTAGCCAACCTGGTGGACTCTTCGATTTTCACTTGGCTATCGCGAAACTGGACTTCGATCTTTCGCCCTAAAAGTCCCCCCTGGGCATTCAGTCCCTCCGCCCACATATTCACCGCATCCCGGGTCGTCACCCCCGTCACCGCCGACCTTCCAGTAAAACTGCTGATGCCTTCGATCCGAATCGCTGGTTTTTGGGCATAGGCTGCCCTTGGGGCTAGGAAGGGGATTGTACAGACCCCCACCAGGGAAGTCGCGGAGGTCTTTAAAAAATCTCTCCGGGTGAGCCCCCGTCTTCCGATTTTCTTTTTTAAAGCTTTTTCCATTTTCCCCTCCTTTTTTGATTTATTGACCTTACAGCCTTCCCTGAAATTTTTTCCGGGGCACAGGAATGGATTCCTTCTTTTTAATTCCTTGCCGAGGCTCCAAAACGACCAGCAAATCTTGGGGAACCATCAAACGGCCAGATAACGGTCATGCACCTCCCGGTTTCTCTGCAAATCGTCGATCGGGCCCTGATACAAAATCTTGCCTTTATCGATCACATAACCCCGATCCGAGATCTGGAAGGCGAAAAGAACATTTTGCTCCACTAGCAGGATGCTCATCTTTTCTTTCAGGCGTTTGATCAAATCCACCATGGACTGGATGATGAGCGGAGCCAAGCCCTGGGTCGGCTCGTCCACCATCACCAATTCCGGATTTCCCATCAGACTGCGGGCGATAGCGAGCATCTGTTGCTCCCCTCCGCTCATCTCCGTCCCCAGATGGTTTTCCAGGTCCTTCAGTTTCGGGAAAAAGTCATAGATCTTTTCAAGGGTCCACCCCTCCGGGCGAAAATTTCTTTGGGCGATTTCCAGGTTATCTTTGGCGGTAAGGCGCGGAAAGATTCTTCGATCTTCAGGAACATACCCCACTCCCCGGCGGATGATGGAAAAGGGGGATTGGCCCATGATTTCTTCGCCCTTAAAAAGGATAGAACCCCGCCGCGGAACGGTTAGGCCCATGATGCTCCTGACAGTCGTCGTTTTTCCCGCTCCGTTTCTGCCGATCAGGCATACGATCTCCGCAGATTGAACTTCCAGGGAAAGACCCTGGACGATATAACTGGTTCCGTAATAGGTGTGAATATCTTTTACCTTCAACATTATTCCTGATACCCTCCCAGGTAGGCTTGTTTGACCGCTTCATTCTTACGGATTTCTTCGGGAGTTCCATCCGCCAGGATTTTTCCATAATTGAGCACGATGATGCGGTTGGAGATGGAAAAGACCACATTCATGTCGTGTTCCGTGAGAAAGAAAGTGGTTCCAGTGGTCTCAAAAAGGTTTTTGATGAGCAGGACCATTTTCTTGGTTTCTTCAGGATTCATCCCCGCAGTGGGCTCGTCCAGAAAGACCAGTTTGGGCTCACTGGCCAAAACAATTCCCACCTCCACAATTCTCATATCCCCGTGCGAAATGGCATGGCAGGGAGCGTCTTTTTGGTCTTCCAGGCCGATCAGTTTCAGGATCCTCAAGCTCCTTTCGTACAACTCATCGATGTAAGCTATGGGTCTCAAGAAATTCATACTTTTTCCCATATGCACAATTAAAGCGGAGCGGATGTTTTCCAGAACCGTCAGACTCTTAAAGATATTGGTGATCTGAAAAGATCGGGAGATTCCTTTTTTCCAGATCTTGTAAGGAGGAAGGCTGGCAATCTCTTCCCCCCGGAAATGGATGCTGCCGGAAGTAGGAGGGAATTTGCCCGTCACTACATTGTAAAACGTGGTTTTCCCTGCCCCGTTGGGCCCGATGAGAGAAGTGATCTCCCCCTCCTTGACGGACAGATTTATATCCCATAGAGCGGCCACATGACCAAAATTTTTTGATAAATCTCTAATTTCCAGGATCGCCACAATTCATACTCCTCTTCCTAATTAGAAAAATTATATCCCCGGATTCCCTTATTCCTATCTGGGAGCAATGATGGCGCGAGCGACCGATCTGCTTTCCGATCGTTCCAGGGCTTCTTTGGCCTCTCCCAGAGAGTATTCGCGATCGGAGAATTTTTCATAGGGATATTTGCGGTGATTTTTCTCCAGGAATTTAAGCGACCGATGCAGGTAATAGGGGGCATATCGCACGATGCCTTTCACCGTGATCCCCTTGCGCGTGATGACTCCCGGAGCGATGGAAGTCTCGAATTCGGGACCGGTTAAAATATTGCCGATCCCTATCACCCGTCCACCGGTGCGGACCAGCTGCAGGGCCTCGGCGAAGGCCGAGGGGACACCGGAAACTTCGAGAACCACATCCGCCCCGTCACTTCCAGAAATTTTCTTCACCTGCTCCAGGCGCTCGTCGACCTTCGTGAATTTCTTCAAATCGATCAAATGATCCGCGCCGAAGGATTTGGCAAATTCCAACCTCTCCGCCGCTCCTTCGATAACGATGACCCTGGCCCCTTTTTCTTTGGCCACGGCGCTGGCGTGGAGGCCTAACCCTCCAGCCCCCTGGATGGCCACCGTTTCCCCCATCAATAATCCAGCCATATCCAAGCCGTAGAAAACCTGAGCGAGCCCGCAGTTGGCTCCCGCTGCCACCGCGTCCGCGAGGGCCTCGGGGACTTTGTAGAAGTATTGATTGGGATGGACATAATAATGCGTAGAGTAGGAGCCGTGAAAATGAGGGGGGGTCTCCGGCGATGCGGCGGTGAATTTATAGGCGTTCTGGCAGAGAGAAAACTCCCCGCGCAAACAGGGGGGACACTTGAGACAGGTGAGAAAATAGGGGGCCACGACTCGATCGCCTACCGCCACCGGCGATCCCGCATAATCCGTTTTCACTCCTTCTCCGAGTTTGAGCACTCGGCCGATAAATTCATGCCCCATCACCACACCCTTCTTGATAACCGGGTGCAAACCCCGCCAGATATGCAGGTCGGATCCGCAGACATTTGCCTTTACGACTTCGAGCAGCAATGCCCCCGGCTCTACTGGAGGCAAATCAAATTCCTTAACCGCAATGTCTTTTACTCCCATCAAAATCGCAACTTGACCTTTCATTTTAGGGATCCTCCATTTCCTTTAAAGGTGATAAATCAATGTTCCTGAGGAATTCCTTTTCTCAGAGCTCCTCATTTTTTAAATACCCGTTTTCTGGAGACAGTGGAATAGACATACGGCGGGGGACAGCAAGTCGGAAGAGCGAGAGAAGAAAACGCCCGTCTTGTCGGGAAGTTGATATTTCTCAATCGCCTGACCAGGTTGGGACATCTGACCCCTTCTTTCTGCAAAGTCGGGATTTGATCATCGATTGATAAGGACTGACTTGACGGTAAGGCCAGTATACGGAAAAGGGGATTGGGGGTCAAGAAAAAAGGCCATAGAAAATTTGCCCTTCTTCCATTTCCTATGGCCTTTAATCAGTCCGGCAGCATTCCTCTATTTTTTGGGAATCAACCAGTCCAAACCCAAAAAGCTAAGCCTTCCCTCGGTCGGCACTCCGGTTTGAGGATCCCATCCCATGGCCTGGTAGTAAAGTTTCAGGGTATCGGCGAAATCCTCTCGGCTGATCTTTTTCTCCCGGGGAGTCCCGGCCTCCAGGGTCTCGAACAAACGTTCGGGGAGATAATCATCCTTGCTGGACAACCCTTCCCGCATGTTGAACATCCTCGCCATCGTGACCGTCCGCTCCCCTAACTCCATCAATTCGTAAAGGCTTGTATTCCAGCCGGTAATGGCCTCTACCGCTTCGGCGAGCGAAACAAGAGGGAAAGCCGTATACGGTGCGGCCGCAAAGTTGCAAACCCCCAGGGAGTTGAAGGCGTTCCAGATCGCCTGGGTGTGCGCAAACTGCCGAACCTTTCTCGGCCCCATCTCCATTGCCGGAACGGGCTCCATAACGCCGGCCGGCCTGGCCCCCTTCAGCGCCGGGCCCTCGGTCAGGAAAGAAGTATCATGGGGTGCTTCGATATGATCCGCCCCGGTCGGGGAAGTGGCATAACTCAGAGTCAGCCCCTGTTTCCCCCGCGGATCATGCATGGGCAGCTCCTGCCCCTTGATGTGCATGGCGTATTTCTCGGCCCCTTTCCCAATCTTCTGGGCTGCCCGCTGCACTCCCTCCGCTAGGACATCCCCGAACCCTTCGCGCCGGGTGATCTTCCCGATCATGGCAAGCATGGCATCCGTATTCCCGAACCGCAGGTCGATTTCGTCCGTATCTTTCGGAGTGAGGATTCCCTTCTCCACCAATTCCATGGCGAACGCGATCGCCACGCCCACGGAAATGGTGTCTAATCCATACCGGTTGCACATCTCATTCCCCTGGGCGATGGCCGCCAGGTTATCGATCCCGCAATAGGACCCTAAGGAGGCGACCGTCTCGTATTCCGGGCCGCCGTATTCCGGAGCGGCGTTATACTTCCCCTCGACCTTGACCGCCCGCTTGCATTGAACCGCACAAGCGTAGCAACCTTCCGATTTTACCAGGATTGTGTCGGTCATCTTTTCGCCGCAAATGGCCTCCGCTCCTTCAAATTGCCCCTTCTGAAAATTGCGCGTGGGCAGGATTCCGGAGTTGTTCAGGGGCATGACAAACATGGGCGTCCCGAATTTCTTCAGATTCTGAGCCAGGGCGGATTGAGGAAGGATTTCGAGTACCTTTTTCCCGATCTCCTTCACCTTTTCGGGATCGGCATAAGAAAGTCGCTTCGTTCCCCGCGCGGCGATTGCCCGCAGCTTCTTGGAGCCCATCACCGCCCCCATGCCGGTTCGACCGTTGGCGTGCTTCAGTTCGTTGACCACG
>Ga0187771_10002304_pt1 | contig 13124 bp, 8 predicted proteins | sample 0116_SJ02_MP15_1_FD_133139 | JGI IMG/M metagenome (GOLD analysis project Ga0187771, IMG submission 133139) | Tropical peat soil microbial communities from peatlands in Department of Meta, Colombia - 0116_SJ02_MP15_10_MG | ecosystem: Environmental > Terrestrial > Soil > Wetlands > Peat | place... | reverse complement strand
TCACAAAACTGCGCAACAAGTCCACCAGACGCACGGCCGCGGCGTACAGGCCAAGCTCATAGTTTCCTAAGAGCCAGCGCACCAGCACATGCCCGGCCCGGTGATACATGCTGGACATCAATGACGACGCAGCGTAGTGCAGGCTGGGTACAAGAATCTGTTTCCAGCGCGCCGGCTGGACATTGGGTGAAATTCTGAAGCCTTGGCGAAAAAGAATCGCCCAGCCGATCAGGCCCGATAACAGTGATGTGGCCAGAATACCCGCCGGTATCCAAACTACATCGGCAGGACTTCGCACCAGCAAGAAGACGCTCACAGCGTAGAGGGCTTGCTGTCCCACAATCAGCAATGAACGGGCGTGAAACAGCTCTAGGGCAGTGAGAAAATGATCCGCGGCAGCCAGATTTACAATCAGCAGCCCGATGCCGTAAAGCCGCAGCAAACGGGCGATATCAGCGCGAGGTTCCCAGTGCGCAATCCCTACAACCAGGCCCACTCCAACCCCCATGCAGCACAAGCGAAGCACGAAATAATCGCCCAGCAACTCAGCTGCTTCCAACCGGCGGGCTGCCACCTGACGTGTGATATGAGTCGTGATCCCCGGGTCAGCAAGCGTGCCCAGAACTGCAGCCAGGGCGGCTACATAGCTCCATAACCCGTAGCTTTCTACGCCAAGAACCCGCACGAGATATGGAAAAGTCAGCGCACTGATCAGGATGCCTGCCACCCGGGCAGCGGTCGCCGAAAACAGAAAGCCGCTATAACGAGCTATTCCTTTGTTCTTCACGTAGTTCCTAAGTCCGCCTCGCAACCGTCATTCAACGAGGAGAAATCCCCTGGCAGCTCCATCAGGAAATTCCAGCGAGTGCCGGCAGAACTGCGCTCCAGTGTCGCGAGATTACATTCCAGTCAAACAATTCCTTGCAACGCTGATACGCGGCGCGCCCAAGCTTCGCGATATACTCCTGGTTGCCGAGCAACATCGACAGGATCTCGGCAAATTCCTCAATGTTCTCGGGATCGACCAGCACCCCCGCATTTCCCAATACTTCCGGAATGCCGCCCCGGCTTGCACCAACTACCGGTGTCGCACACGCCATGGCCTCAGCATTTACCAGCCCAAATGGCTCCTCGAAGATCGAAGGGCTGGCAAAAAGCGTTGCCCTTTGGAACCAAGCGGGCAAATCCCGGTCATGATGAAGATAGCCGGTAAAGTGAATATTTCCGTGCTGCGTCTTGACGATCGAATTTGCCAGGGATTCCACTTCCCGAACATAGCGGTCCGGCGTATGCGTTCCAAAGCCCGTCGTGCCGCCGATCACGAGTTTGGCCTGAGGGCGATTTCGCAACACCCGCGAATAGGCCTGAACCAGCTGGAGCACGCCTTTCTCAGGGTGAAATCTTCCCACAAAAAAAATTGTTTGTGGTTCGCGCAATTCCTGGCGCGGATAAAACAAGTTCGTGTCTACGCCATTGAAGACAACTTTGGTCTTAGCTGCCAGGCGCGGAGCTTTGGGCGCAAAGGTATGACGCAAGTACTCGCTGCATGTGACGACGAGATCCAGTTGCTCGGCCAAGAGGTCCAGCATTTCGGCGGTCCAGTGACCAAGATGATCGTTTTGCAGATGCAGGACGATCCTTCCACGGTAACCAAGATCACGCAGGATTCGCGGCCACTGGGGCCGGTTATGAATGTGTACAAGGTCGGCTTTGCTCAGCTCCGGCAGCAGCGCTCGCAACCAAAGATGCTCTTCGTAGCGACGAACGAATGGGACCTTCGAAACGACATTACACACTCGCCAGCACGAATTGGTTGCGTGACGCAGTGGATACAAGTCCTGACTTGCGGTGGGATAGCCAAAAACTGTGACATCGAGAAGATTGTCGAGCCGGCTATACACTTCGTACGTCCATCGCGCTAAAGCACCACCAAAATAGGGGCTGAACTTCTCGCGGCTCGAAAGGAGTACGGCTACAGCTAGCTTCTGTCTCGTCGACGTCTTTGCCTGTAACGCCAGACGGCCGTCGCCGGCCAAGTCCGCATCGTGGCGGCATTCCAAGCTGGACCTACTGGGCATGCGCGCCTTCCTCAGCCACACATTGAGGACTGGACAACCCCCTGCGTGCGGCTACTATTTGACAGAAAAGCTCCGCCCATTTCGCACTTATGGAATCCCAATCAAAACGTCTCGCCAGTTGCACTGCGGCTTCCGCCATCCGTTGCCGGAGTTCGTGATTCGCCAGCAGCAGATCAAGTCGCTGAGAAAGCTCCACGTCAGATCCCACAAGGAAACCAGTCTCGCCGTCCTCGACGCAATCGGGACGATAGATGTTCATTGCAATACTTGGGAGACCGCACGCGGCGGCCTGAATCAGTACCTGCGGATGTCCCTCCAACATGCTGGGAAACAGGAAGACATCTGACTTTCGCATTTCATCGCCCAATTGTGCGGAAGACAAATGGCCGAGAAACCCAACATTGTTGCAGCCAAGGTCGCGAAACATCTGACGACAACGCGCTTCCGTCTCGCCTTTTCCAGCCAAACGAAAGATGACGCCGGGCCAGCGAGCAGCCTGCTCAATCACGGTCTCAACGCGCTTGCGTGGTTGGAATGAACCCGCATAAAGCACAACCAAAGGCTCGGGTTTGTCTCGCAGCTGGCGAGGAAAGAAGAACCTCTTGTCAACACCGTCGTACATGACGACCGATTGCCGACCGAACTCCTTCCAAATAGTTTCGGCCACGTAGGTTGAGTTCGCACATACCAGGTCCGCCTCGAGAATCGATCGTCCTATCAACCCGTTGCTCGTGGCCTTGTTCATCATCATCACGATGTAGCTGACCAGCGCCGTCCCGGAGTAAACGTGCTTGCGGAAATCAAAGAAAGCTTGATCCAACGGTCCGCAACGCGGAAAGAAATAGATATCAGGCCTGCAGAACAGGCACTGGCGCAGCAGACGGAGGGTGTTGCCTCGATCGGTCCATTGCACCAGCCGCAGGTTCGGGCGCGAGGCAATCCGCGGGTCGGGCGTGCCCTGGCAAATCATCGTGATGTGAAACTTGTCGGCGGGCAGGCGCGCAACCAATTCCTTCACCGTCAAATTCTGCGCGTTGGTGTTGCCCTCATCAGCGAACGACGGGGTGAATATTCTGACTGGCCGTCTTGTCATGCCACGCTTCATGCCAACTTTGACCGCCGGACCTGGCCACCCTTTGCCACTGGCATCCATCGCGGCCCGGAAAATAGATCCTCCAACTCTTCGGTAGCCAACCGAGACCAAGTTTGACGTCTGGCTGAAGGCAATCGTGCTTGCTCGTGAAGGCGCACAAGAATTTCGGCGATCTGCTCAACCGACTCCAGAACTTGTCCAACCCCGAAACGGACGAATTGTCTCTGATACCCAGAATGTGCGTCTCTCAACCAGCCACACAAGAACACTGGGATTCCCAACTCCGCGCATTGCACCGCAGTTGTGGATTGCACGGTCAAAGCCAATCGTGTCTTCTGCCACAACTCGGCAGAAGGTGGACCCGCGACGACCTGGATGGCATTCGCCCGCTTCGGCGAGTAGCGCCGCAACCTGCGACGGTGGTCTTTCACGCTCTCAAAGGGGTGGATCTTGAGGATCAATTCCAGTCCCATATTGTCCGCAAGCCGAGACAATTGTGGCAACAACTCTGCGTAAACCTCATCGCTGCGCCAGTAGGTGACACCATACGGCTCACTGAAAAACACCAGCCAGGACCGCTCGGCAAGTTCACTCTGCGTTGGCCATTTCACGGATTCCTCCGCCTCGCGGGTCCTACCGCCCACAATTCTCTCCTCCTCCAACCCGCAAACGCGAAGCACATAATCTCGCTCCATTTCACTCTTCGCCATGTAGGAGTCTGCCTTCGTTGTTTTCAGGGCCATGAAGCAGTCGAGCGCCCCATGATGACACGCCAACGCTGGGAGGCCCCTGGCCTTCGCCAGGTCGAGTGGGATGCGAGTCGGCGGATTGCTGTCGTCCGTGCAAAGGCACGCTGTGATGTTATTTGTGGCAAAAACGCGCTCCCAGGCATCCCGGTAAGATACTGCCCAACGCAACAGGAGTGGGACTCTATGCAGCACTCCCAGCGCGTTCGCAACCTTGTATTCTTCCGCCTGGCTTGTAAGATGGCTTTCTAAGTTCTGCCATCGATCGAGAAGCTGTGCTAACTCTCGGCTGCTGTGCGTGGCCGAGGCCATGGCCAGCGGAACGGTGGCGACGTTCGCTGGGAGCGAAGAGAGTCTCCCACTCTTTCTTGTGTACACCAAGAGGAACGTGCGTTTTGGAAGCTGCGTGGCAAGCTCCACTGCGGTTCGCGAAGCATTGCTGTATGCGCTCGGAAGCAGAATGACTGGTTCGCTGGAGCAACTTCTCGGCGATGAGAACGTTCGCCCGAATCCGTTCAGATGGAGCTTGTCCTCCAAAACTTGTGCTACCTGATGCCCATCAAGTCTGTTGAGAAGCTGCAAGTAGTGCCTGACTTTTCGGCGCCACGTCGGCGGAGCCCACGCAGCGATCCGCAAAGGAGAGTTCGCCATAAAGGCTAGCGCATTCGCAGCCAGATCGGGACGACTGGCCTCAAGCTCACAAGGGCTGTCAAGCCGCCGCGACAGGCGTTGCGCCAAGATGAGGCGCAACAGATCAGGGACGAGCTCCAGACTGACCACATTCCACCAGTCGATTCCGTCGGCACCGACGAGTTGTCCCCCGCCGAGTTGTAGCAGGCCGCGAATCTTATAAAGGTCCTCGATCTCTTCCGCAAAGTCGTATAGACTCAGCACCTCACAACCGGTGCTTTGCTCCCACTTCTCGTACGCACTGCGCGGCGCGCGCCCCAAATCGACAACCAAATCCCACACTTTCTCCGTGGTCCGAGGTAAATCGTCCTCGGGATGAAGCAGCAACACCCTCATGCCCGCGCGCTCCCGGTCACCGTTTTGCTGAGCAGCCATCGAATGCAATGCTCCAACGGTGGGACCGACTTGATGGCCGCCGCAGTGTGATATCGCAACCTCTCGCGAACGTGATGCGCCACCGAACTTGTGACCGTGACATACACGGTTTCCCGGTAGCTGGTTGCGAAACGGCTCTTGTATCCTTCGTCTCCAAGACCAAGATCGACGCGGCCGATGCCTGCCGTATCACAGGCATCTACCACGATTCTTGCCAACAGGCAGGTTCCCGGACTGTAACTGCGGAACCGAATGTCGAACGTGAACTGATAACAAAACCAACTCCCTCCGAAATTGAATCCATATTGCCACGCGATTGGCTGGCCGCCGACGCTGAGCCGCCAGAGCGCCATCCAGCCGCGATCGGCAAGAAGACGCGCCACCTTCACCAAGAAATCCCAGCGCTGGGGGTCGGCTAGGTTGCTGATCCGTCCCAAGCTGGAGAAGCGTTGCAGGTGTGCTTCCCGATAAGCGGGAAGCGCCTCGCAAATCTCGCGCCCCGTCGTTAGGTGTTGGACCTCGACGGGTCCAATCTTCGCCATCGCCCTGACTTGGTAGCGAATGTCCTTCTTACTGTGGACCGCCCGCCTCACGGATTCCCTCTGGACAAAGGTGGAAAGATCCACTTGTGCACACTGGAAAGCAGGCCTGGAAAAATGGGCGCAGCCTTGCCGCGCTGACGAATCTCTCAATGCCCAGGCGGTCACAGAAGAAGCCGGCAAATTAGGCAGCACCAGATGCGGTGTGACCGTTCGCAGTTTGCTCAAAACCAGATTGACAAATTCCAGCCGGTGACTCGGATCGGAAACAAAATCGCAGTAGTCGGCTGTGTTGCCCGCAAGGAAAGACGCTTTTTGCAGTTCTTCGTCGACCGCCAGGGCTGCCACGCCGACCAGGGTTTCCCGCTCATAACCGAGCATCAACAAAGGTCGCATCGAGCCTTCGTAGCCCCGGCTCACAGCCAGCGCCCACTCGTAGGTGAAGAACACCTCAGGAGATTCCATGCGCAGCACCAGTTCATTCCACTGGCGCCGCAGATTGTCGTCTTCTGGAATCCCGTGATATAAAACCAAACGCAAGGTCGATCTCCGGTCAGAAGGACTGTCGTTGTGACAAGTGCACCTTCGCGCAACTCATGCCAACAACCGCCTGAGCGACGAATGAAAACCTGACAATCGCGCCTCCAGTTCCGCCAAGCTCATTTCTGCCGTGACATGCACTCGCGGCAAAGCAAACCGCGGGTATTCGTTTTCTGGTTCGTATTCGTGATTCACAAATGCGCATGTGAAGCCGCACTGCTCGGCCAGCCTCATTTCCCGCGCTGAAACTGACGCCGGATCGCCAAACGGAAAGGCCAGGGCCCAGACCTGTTTCCCTAGGGCGAGTTCCAGTTGCTCACGATTCTGCCGCAGCTCGCGCACCGCTAGTTTTTCTGGCATCTGTGATAAGTTGGGATGCGAGTCTGTGTGCGCGCCGATGCTCATGCCTGCATCCGCCATCTGCCTGAGCTCATCTCGGTTCAACGTCAAAAAGCGCTCGGCCAACACCGGATGCTCACGATACTTAGCGTCCAACGAGTCTGGCTGCCCAAGCTGCGTTCGAATTTTTTCCAACATCTTCCAGCGCTGCTCGCTGTCGACGACTGAAAGCCGCAGGAGCAGTCGCCGCCATAACTCGCGCTTGGCGGGCAGGCTACGCGCCTCACTTTGCACACCGGCCTCGGGCAAGTCCAGTCGAATTGTCGCTGGAGCCGTCAATAACAACAGGTACAGCTGCTCGTGCCATAACATTGTCGACGCCTTTTCCGCTGAAGGCCCAGTGACAAAGAAGAGACATCGCACAGCAACTTCCCGCAGAACGGGCAGCATAGTGGTTAAGTGATTTCGCAGTCCGTCATCGCAAGTCAGAAGCACCGCGCGCGGCGGCAATTTGCACTTTGCCTCGCAGCTGTCGCGAAAATCCTCCGGCGAGATTACCTCATAATGAGTTTTCAGGAATTGGATCTGCTGACGTAGATTTTCCACACTGAGCAGGTTACCGTCCAGTTGGGGATCAATGACCTGATACCCCGCGGGCAAAACCCCATGATAGGTAACGACGGCGGGCGACTGCCCCTTCCGCTGGCGCAGATACCCGGTCCGGGAAAGACCGGGATACAGCACATGCTTCACAAATGGGCTGATTACTCGCATGTTCTCACCCATGCCCCTGAGTTCCGATGGTGAGGCTCGTTGCCCATCAGCCCTCCTGCAGCACCTTCTGCAGAATGTGCTGATTCAGTTCCATCAGTTCAGGTTCTTCATCGAGCACGCTGAGCACATCGCGCCAGGAGAATCCATCTTTGTCCTCCATCCGCTCATAGACAGCGCGAATGAACGCTAAGTCCTCCGCGGTATCAAGTGTCCAGCGACAGTGGCTGTAGTCCTTGCGGCCGCGCACCCGGACAATCCTGAACTGGTCCGGGTTCTCGTAGATGTACGGCGTGACGTGCGATCGTTGGTAAAACGCCCGTGCTTCCCGCCAACAGCGTTCCAGCGCCTGCCAAGTCAAAACTTCCGTGTCAAGTCCCCGGGGATACGTCCGCTCGAGTGCATTACTGGCATAATCCGCTTGCGCATCAAGGAAGCTCTGGATCGTCTGGTCAATAATTTCAGGATCGATCAACGGGCAATCCGAACAGATGCGCACGACCGCGTCCGCATGGAAATGGTTTGCGGCGTTGTAATGGCGGTCCAGTACATCACTTTCGCTACCTCGGAAAACCTCCGCGCCCAGCCGCGTGCATTCTTCCACTACCACATCGTCTGATGATTTCGTCGTTGTCGCGATCACCACGTCCCCCGCGAGGCGTGATCGGCGCACCCGCTGCACCACCCTCGCCAGAACGGTCTGCCCGCAAACATCAAGCATCACCTTCCCCGGCAATCGAGTGCTGCCCATCCTAGCCTGAATGATTGTGATGATCTGCATAGTTGCAGGCCCCGCCCAAAGTGTTGCGCGTCCCAAACGCTACGCGAAAAACCGCAATTTTCAGCTCGTAGTATAAGCGGCTGATTTGAGGAATACTGCGGCGGGAACCCCCGTTATCACTAGGGAACCAATGAAGTGGATAGAACATCAGCCCGTTGAATGCGATGCTATGTTCAGGGCGAAGTTTTGCTTTGCTGGCGGCGGTGAATTGCAAGGTTCGGTCTGCGCGCCAGGCCCGATGAGCGGCAAGGAGAATTAATGCAACCGGGCGCGTTGTCGTCGATCAACGGTCAAATCGTCCACGATCGTCTTGGCTGGAACGGCGGCTTGGTTCTCGGGTCCGCGCCGGTTTCCTGCGCGGGCACGCTGGCGCAGGATTCCCTATTACACGACTACCTCCGGGTGCTGATCAAGCGGAGATGGCTCATTCTGGCGAGTGTTGTACTGGTGGTAAGCGTCGTCGGCATCTCAACGCTGCGTACGCCCCCGGTCTATGTAGCTGTGGGCAGCATCGCTATCAACAAGATCGACCCGATGGTGTTTTCCCTGAAGGAGTCGTCGCAGGCAGAGTTCGAATACTACGACCCGGCCGATCTGGATACCGAAGTCCGCATTCTGAAAAGCGACCTGTTGGCCTTGCAAGTCATCCGGCAGCTCAATTTGGACAAACCGGCGGGATCCACAGCACAAACTGTGGGCAATGAGTTGTCGACCGATGCGCTGCAGGCTGACCCGGCGAGAACCGCAGCAGCGCTCGGTTCTTTTCGAGGCAACTTGCAAGTGTCGCTCGTCCCGAACACGCGGATCATTGAAATCCGCTACCGCAGCACCGACAAAGAACTCGCCGCTCGCGTGGTCAACGCGCTTGCCAACACGTATGTAGAACAGAACTTCAAGACCCGCTTCGAATCCACCATGCAGGCCTCCGACTGGTTGTCCAAGCAACTCGTCGATCTGCAGATCAAGGTGGAAACTTCGCAGGAAAAGCTGGTCCGGTATCAAAGGGACCATCAAATTCTCGGCATTGACGAAAAACAAAATATCATCACCGCCAAGCTCGATGAATTGAATCGTGAACTCACGGCGGCCGAATCTGCCCGCATGGAAAAAGAAGCGGTCTACGAGTCGGTGGAGGCCGGTGATCCAGCGGTGCTTTCTTCCGGCAGCACGCTTGATGCAAGCGGCAAATTGGTTCCTGCCAGTTCGACACTTCTTGAGAAGCTGCGCGAGCAGGAGGCGGACCTGCGCATCCAGATCGCCCAAATGAGCGCCCAGTTCGGCCCGGCTTATCCGAAGTTGGCGCAGATGAATAGCCAGCTGAAGGAAGTGACGGCGCAAATCCAGACTGAAACCAGAAAAGTGCTGGGACGCCTGCGAGCTAATTATCTGGCTGCCGCGCAGCAGGAGAAGATGTTGCGCGCGGCTCTGGAGCAGCAGAAGATTGAGGCCAACAAGCTGAACGAGAACTCTATCGCGTATAGTTTGCTTAAGCGCGATGTCGATACCAACCGCACTCTCTATGAAGGATTGCTGGAAAAGCTGAAAGAAGCGGGAGTGACCGCCAGCTTGCGCTCCAACAATTTCCGCATTGTGGATGTGGCGCGCGTTCCCACCGCGCCTTCGGAGCCCAACCTGCCCAAAAACCTGTTGGTCGCGCTGGCCTTGGGCTTGACGACCGGCATCGGGTTGGCCTTCATGCTTGAAGGTTTGGACAACACGGTGCGCACGCCCGATCAGGCGCAGGCTGTTTCGTCGCTGCCCTCGCTCGGGATGATTCCGCTGGGGTCCAGAAGCCGCGCGGAGTTGCCGAATCGCAAGCGGCTCGCCTTGGCGCCGTCCAAAGAGGCCGTGGAGCTGGTAACGCTGGAACGGCCGAAATCCCAGATGGCGGAGTCTTATCGCGCCTTGCGCACCTCGCTGCTGCTAACTTCGCTTGGAGGCCCGCCGCACGTGATCCTGGTAACCAGTGCTCTTCCCGGTGAGGGCAAGAGCACGACCACTCTGAATGCCGCGATTGTGCTGGCGCAAAAAGGGGCGCGGGTACTGCTCATGGACGCGGACTTACGGCGTGCCACGCTGCACAAGACGCTGGGCATGGGTCCGCGTGACGGACTCAGCAATGTTCTGACCGGCAACGCTTCCTTGCAGCAGGTCATCATTCCTTCGAATATTTTGCCCAACTTGTTTCTGCTGCCCGCCGGCACGCCGCCGCCCAATCCTGCCGAATTGCTTGCTTCCAGCCAAATGCAGGAACTTCTGGTTCAGCTTCGCGGCCAATATGACCACATCGTCATGGATACGCCACCGACGCTTTCGGTGACTGACCCGGTCATTTTATCTACCCTGGCCGACCGCGTTGTGCTGGTGATCCGTTCCGGCCAAACCACCAAGCAGGCTCTGCGCCGCGCGCGCGACATTCTGCTGCAGGTCAACGCCCACGTCTGTGGTGTTCTGCTCAACGCCGTGGATCTGGCTTCTCCCGATTACTACAACTACTACGAATATCAGGAGCGGTACAGCAACGGCTACTACGGCGAGGAGCGCGCCCACAAACCGGCCACTGGAGCGGCCGCTGCCGGTGATTGATTTGGAAACGCAAAATGGACTTCCGCCCGGAGAATCGCATTCAGATCGTCCTTAGTACTGCGGCAAGAAAAGCTTGCGTCTTGGCGGCAGCCTTGCTGGCGGCCATCCTTTACATGACCTTCGCAGCAGCGCATTTCCTGGCGGCGCAACTCTCCACGGGGACCAGGTTAGCGGACCTGCAATGGGCAGCCCGGCTCGATCCTTGGAACGGCAGGTATGAAGACATGCTGGGCCGGTACCACCTCTTTGCCGACCATCGGCCTGATCTTGCGCTTTCGTCCTTGCATCAAGCCGTGGCCCTAAATCCCCATAATTCCCGCTACTGGTTGGACCTCGCCGCCGCCAACTTTCAGCTTGATGATCGCAGCGCCGCCGACCGGGCCTTGAATCAAGCGATCAGTGCAGACCCCAAAACTCCTGACACGGCCTGGGAAGCCGCGAATACCTACGTAGCCCTTGGTGAAGCCGAGCGAGCGCTGTCGCTTTTCCGCGTGGTAATGGAGGGCGATCCTTCCATGTGTGGCGCAGCTCTCGACTACTGCTGGCGGCTGCGTCCGGACGCGACGGCTCTGCTGCGCGATGTAATCCCGCCTAACGCAGAGGCCACCGCCGATTTTCTCGGGTTCCTGGTCACGCGAAATCAAAAGGTTGCTGCTTCCGCGGCTTGGAGTCAACTGGTGCAACTCCAGCAACCGGTGGAGCGCGCGTATGTTTTCAACTACCTGCAATATCTGATTACGCAACACGATTTCGCGCAGGCCAGATTGGTTTGGAAGCAAGCAGCGGACGTCGCCGCGCTGTCCCGTTACCAACCTTCACAACAGAACTTGGTGGTCAATGGAGATTTTCAGTTCGCCGTCCTGAATGCCGGTTTCGACTGGCGCTACGAACAGTCGCCGGGCGTTTCGCTTTCGTTTGATCCCACCCAATCGCGATCGGGGTTTCGGTCGCTGAAAATCACCTTCGACAGCCGAGGAATTGAAGACGCTGGCATCCGCCAACTCATCCCGGTCGAGCCGAGCACTCACTACGAATTCTCCGCATATTTCCGGACCGAGGACTTCCAGGGCGCTGGCGGTCCCAGGTTTGTGATTCAGGATTTCGTTACCGGCGAAACCTATTACTCAAGCGACGACCTCAAGAGCGACCTAGCCTGGTCGCTGGCCCAGGGAAGCTTTGCTACTGGACCGCAAGCCCAGCTGGTGGTGTTGCGAATTCAACGAGTCCCATCTGGTGCCGCGATTCGCGGTACGCTGTGGATCGACAGTGTTCGCTTGACGCTCGCGCGCACTCTCGCCGAGGTGAGCCCGTGACTTCACCCCTCCCGGTTTCGGCCGTCGCCGAAGACGTTCCCGTCATTCACCCCGCATCCGCGCCCAGCCACGATTGGATTCTGCAGGGCACAGTTGCACTTCTTCTGTTCGGCCCATTGGCGTTCGGCGCAACCGAGCCCTGGTCGCAGTTTTTGCTGGAAGCTGGTTCCGCTTTACTGTTTGCTCTTTGGGCAGTGCGGCAGTTTAGGTCGGGCACCTTGCAAATCCGTGGCAATCCGCTGTTCGCACCGATGCTGGCATTTGGAGTGCTCATCGCTCTTCAGCTCACGTTCAGGCAAACGGCATCGACGGAGCGCACGCTTTCGGCTGCCCTGCTATTCACGGCATACGCTCTGCTATGCTTTCTTCTAGTCCAAACTCTTCGGCAAACCCGGCGGGTGGAGTGGATCGGCCGCACAGTTTCAATCTATGGCGTTGCCGTCGCCTTGTTCGCTTTACTGCAAGGCTTTGCTTCTAACGGCAATCTGTACTGGCTGCGGAGGCCGTACTTCGGAGGCTCGATTTACGGCCCTTACGTGAACCACAATCATTATGCCGGGTTGATGGAGATGCTCACGCCAGTTCCATTGGTTATTGCTCTATCCCGGCGGTGCCCCGTGCAAAAGCGACGGTTGGCAGGGATCGCCGCCTCGATCATGGCAACGTCAATTCTATTTTCGGGATCACGCGGCGGAATGATCGCTTTCGCAGCCGAAATGCTGTTGTTGGCCGTTCTCCTCCTGCGGCACAACGCCCGGTTCAAGACCATGGGCGCTATGGTTGCGTTTGTGCTATTGACTCTCGCTCTCACCATCTGGATGGGAGACTCGGAACTCATCCAACGACTCGGCAGCATTCACACTCAAGCCCGATCCGAACTTTCCGGAGGTACGCGGCTCAGCATCGACCGCGACGCCTTGCGGATGTTCGCCCAGAAGCCAGTTCTCGGCTGGGGGCTTGGTTCATTCCCTGAGGTTTACCCGCAGTTTCGCAGCTTCTATACCAACTTCCGGGTTGACCACGCGCATAACGACTACCTTGAACTGCTGGTCGAAACGGGGATCGCCGGGTTTCTGGTTGCAGTTTGGTTCCTGATCATCACGTTCCGGTCGGCAGCGAGGAAGCTGCGGCAGCGCGAATGGGGAACGAACGGCTTGGCCGCACTAGCAGCGATGGTCGGGATCACCGGAATCCTGGTACACAGCCTGGTGGACTTCAACCTGCAAATCCCCGCCAACGCAGCCATCTTTTATGCGCTGTGTACGTTGGCCGC
>Ga0187771_10002303_pt1 | contig 13126 bp, 11 predicted proteins | sample 0116_SJ02_MP15_1_FD_133139 | JGI IMG/M metagenome (GOLD analysis project Ga0187771, IMG submission 133139) | Tropical peat soil microbial communities from peatlands in Department of Meta, Colombia - 0116_SJ02_MP15_10_MG | ecosystem: Environmental > Terrestrial > Soil > Wetlands > Peat | place... | reverse complement strand
ACGCCCAGCCCATCATGGTGCAATCCAACAAGGGCATGATCGCGTTGGCGCACAACGGAAATCTGGTCAACGGGATGGAAGTTCGCCACCGTCTGGAGGCGCAGGGTTCTATCTTTCAAACCAACAGCGACACCGAAGTAATTGTGCATTTGATCGCGCTTTCCCGGGAACACACTCTGCCCGAGGCCATCGCGGATGCCTTGCGCCGCGTGGAAGGGGCTTTTTCTCTGGTGATGCTCAGCACCGACCGCATTTTTGCGGCGCGCGATCCGCGAGGTTTTCGTCCGCTCGCTATGGGGAGAATTCCCGCAGGGGCCGGCGAAAAACAGGACACGATAGTCTTCGCCTCAGAAACCTGTGCCTTCGACCTCATCGGCGCGAGCTTCGAGCGTGACGTGAAACCAGGAGAGTTGATCGTTGTTGGGCCGGAAGGCATGACCTCGCGTTTTTATTCACCCTCCTTGGCACAATCCAGCTGCATCTTTGAACACGTCTATTTCTCTCGTCCGGACAGCCGGGTCTTTGGGCGGGCAGTACAGGACAGCCGAGAAGCTCTCGGTTGTCAACTCGCCCGCGAGGCTCCGGCCGAAGCCGACGTGGTGGTGCCCGTACCCGATTCCGGCGTGACTGCGGCTATGGGTTATGCAGCTGAAAGTGGCATTCCGTTCCGCTTTGGCCTGATCCGCAATCACTATGTCGGACGAACGTTCATCGAACCTCGGCAGAGTGTGCGTGACTTCGGAGTTAAGCTCAAACTGAATCCGGTACGCAGTTTGCTCGAAGACAAGCGGGTGGTCCTGATCGATGATTCCATCGTGCGCGGCACCACCAGCCGCAAGATTGTGCGCATGATCCGCAATGCGGGGGCCAAAGAAGTCCACATGCGCATCTCGTGCCCGCCGACCATCTCGCCTTGTTTTTATGGAGTGGATACACCATCGAAGAAAGAGCTGATCGCCGCCAACAAGTCGATTGATGAGATCTGCCAGTACATTGGCGCGGATACGCTGGCCTACTTGTCGGTTGAAGGCCTTAAGAAGGCTTGTGGAGAGGGCGAAAAGACTACGTACTGCACAGCCTGCTACACCGGCAAGTATCCAACGAGTTGGGTGGATGTCGAAGAGATCCAGCCCGCCAGCATCGGCAAGCGCTAGGCCGGGAGGGGCCGCACAAGGGAGCAATGACATGCTAAAGCGCTCCACCAGTTCCCTCCTGATCGTTCTCGTGCTGTTTCCGATTTTCTTAGCAACGGCACAAAACGACAAAAAGCTCACTTTGACATTCAAGACAGTCTCAGTCCCCAACTCCAAAGCAACCGTCGTCTTCGGAACCAACAATCACGGCGCCATGGTCGGCTACTACAGGTCGAAGGACGGAAAAGAACACGGCTTCTTGCTACAGGGCGGAAACGTTACGAACATCGACGATCCGAATGGCGTCAAGAGTTACTGCAATGGCCTGAATGCCAGCGGCACGATCGTGGGCAACTACTACGATTCGAGCAACGTCGTTCACAGCTTTGAATACCAGAACGGGCAGTTTACCGATGTCGGTCCAGCCGGGTTTCCCTCCATCGCTCAGGGCATCAATGACCAAGGCGAGTTCGTTGGTGGATACGTCAGCAACGGCGTCACTCATGGATATTTGTGGAATGGCACAGAGTACGTGACCCTCGACGTTCCCGGCGCGAGCCAGAGCTTTGCGGTGGATATCAATGATCGCGACAAGATCGTCCTCCAGTGGGTCGATTCCAACGGTAATTATGAAGGAGCGCTTTACAACGGCAAGAAATACACGACCATCAATGTGCCGGGCGCAGCCCAGAGCTTGCCCAATGCTCTCGACCGTGCTGGCGATGTGGTCTTCTCCTGGGCAGATTCCAGCGGCAAGTTTCACGGCGCGCTACTCCAGGGCAAGAACTTCTCCACCTTCGATGACCCAAAGGCGAAGGGAGCTACCTATGGTTGGGGAATCAACGACCATCACGTGATCGTGGGCGCATACTGCGACGGCCGCTCCACTTGGGGATTCAAAGCGAAATACTGAGGATCACCGCGAGGCTGCATCGCGTTTGCGAAACGCGTGCAGGATGATCGCGCCGCTGACTGCAAAGCTGCCCACCGCAAGCAGCGCCATGATCTGCGCGAGCGCTGCCTTTAGGCGCAGTACGTCTGCGAACAGCGCCGCCAAGGCGAAGACAACTCCCACAACGTTCAACCACACCGGAACCTCAACTGGCTGGCTGTGCTCGCGGTTGTAAAAGCGCAGTTGCACCAGCACGGCTGCCAGACCGATCGCGGCTACCACCACCACTGCCAGAGGACTGAAAAAGGCGCCGCGGTTGGTGTAAAGAACCACCAGTGCGAGCATCAAGCAGAGCAGGCCTGATGCCAGGACGGCCCAGCGCCGGCGTTGAAGCGGGGCTTCGGTCATAGTGCGCTCTTGCTGCAACGGCAATTGTAATCGCAATCGGTAAGCCTCGCGAATCCATCAGGTGTCAGCGAGGAGTGCAACACCCAGAGAAAACCCGCGATGTCTTGGCTTTTGCTGATGCTCACTTGCGGCCGAGAAATCTTATACGTGAGGTAAAGCCGCGGCGATCGTAGGAACTGAACGCAAGAAATTGCGGCGAGTTGACGTCCGTGTTTACCACGTAAGGATTCTGATGGTTGGTTATGTTATCGAAACCTCCGCGCAGCGCCCAGTAGTAGCCGAAAAGGTGAAAACGCTTTTCTAGATACAGGTTCAGGGTGAAATATGTCGGGAAACGATACGATCCTGGCGCTCCCACCAGTTGCTGCAGGTCATTGTTCACGCTGAAGGGGAATCCGGTGCGAGCTTCGGTGGAGTAGGCCAAATCGAGTGCATGAACCAGCGGCAGCTTGAAAAATGGCACGAAACCCCAGGAAAGAAAACGATTGGGCGCATCCCAGGGATACGGTCCCGGGGCTTGTGGGCTCAAGATCGGACTGTCGACATTGAAATCAAGCACTTGGTTGGATCGCGTGCGCGACCGTGTGTACGAGCCCATCACCATGTAGCGCTTGCCGAAACTGCGGCGCAGATTGACTTGAACCGCGTCGTAATGATCCTGGCGTGTGTTCTGCAGCACGAAATTGCCGCCTGGCTGGCTATTCAACGTGTCGTAAACGAAGCCGTGGGTGCCGCGCTTTTCAAGAAATTCTATCTTTAAGAACAGCGCAGCCGGAAGCTTCTTTTCCAGGGCTACGCTCCAGTTCAGGAAGCGAGGCTCTTCCAGCGGGTTGCGATTCACGGAGAAGCTGGTCAGGACCTCCGCGGGAGTCGGGAGCGGCGTGCCGGATGAGCCAACGAAGAAGTAGTCCAGTCTCTGCCCGGCATAGGGACGCGCAATCAAGTAAAGCGGAGTGGCGTCATAGACAACGCCAATGCCAGCCGACAGCTTGGTGTCACCGCTGTTGTCCAAAACATAAGTTCCCGCCAAACGTGGCGAAATTAGTGGCTTGCGTACGATCTGGTCCCGGTCGAGACGTAAACCCGGTTCAAGCAAGAGGCGATTGCTGGCCAGCCAGCGATCTTCCAGGTACCCGCTAGCTTCAAAATTGTAGGTCGTGTGAAGATCGCCGCCGGAGAAGGTTGAGTACCTTACGCAAGGCGGCGTCGCAGATGGCGAAAAGCTGAAGCATCCGCCAACGGGAAGAGTTGCCTGGTTTTCGCTCAGAAACGAAATGGGCTGCCGCGCAAACCGCGCATCATAGTCCAGACGATCTACATCTACCCCAAGCTTCACGTCGTGGCGTCCGTGCCAGTGCGCTGGCGGAAGATACAAATTGCTTAGACCCTGCCAGCGACGCGCGTGGGTGCGTGCATTGAGGTAGTAATTTCCTCCGGCTGTGCCCGAGGAGATGAAGTATGGCGAAGTTCCCGCTGGCATCCATGCCAGGTTGTACTGATCAAAATTAAATCCAGCTTCCAGAAGTTCGCCGCCGCCGAAAGAATGCTGGTCCTTCACCGTGGCAACATAGGCGGATTCCTTGTCTGCGGGCGTGGTTGGCAACGGGCTGAAGATCGAAAGCCCCTCGTGCGGGTCGTTGAGGTAGTTGTAGAGAAAGCTGGTGGTCAAAATATCGCGCGAGCTGACGTTGGCTTGCAGCTTGGCTAGGTTGCTGGCCCGCCAACTTGGGTCAGTGTCGGAACCACTGGGAAGCTGGGGAATTACAAAGTTGTCGTAGAAGGCATCGGCTCCATCGAAAAACCAGATTTTGTTCTTCTTGATCGGGCCAGAGACGGCGAAACGCGGTGTCCACTGATCCAGAGCCAGCCCTTTCTTGTTCTGCAGCGAAGGGGGGAAATCGGTCGCCACAAAGCGGTAATGGTCGTCGCCAATTCCGGTACTCAAGCTGAGCACACCGCCCGAGCCCTTTCCGTACTCAGCTGGCTCGCGGCTGGGTTCGACGGCGATGGAGCGAAACGCGTCGGTGCTCACGCGTACCAGCAACTGACCGTTGGCAGGTTGCGTCACGTTGAAACCATCGAGCACAGTCTGCGTCTGAAAAGTCTCGGCACCTGCGACGTGAGGTTGGCCAGAACTATCCTGCACAACCCCGGGAATGAAGTTCAGAACATTGCGATAGTCGTTGGTCGTCGGGTAAGGAAGGTCGATAATGTCCAGCCCGCTGAGTTCTTCTTTGGAGGAAACTTGAGCGGGATCGATCGCGGGCGGAGACTCGACTACCTGCACCACCTCGCGCACTTCCTGCTGGTGAGAAAGAGTCACGTCAACGTTGCTGGTTCCGCTCGGCTGCAGGTTGGGTTCTACCGCCGCATAAAAGCCCTGCTTTTCCACGCGCAGCTGCACGGGCTCTGGGCCAAGCCCGCCAAATTGGCAGTGTCCGGCGAAATCGGTTTCGCAGCGCAACGGCGTCGCGGTCGCCGACGTCTGCAGCATGACCAGGGCGTCGCTGACTGCAATGCCGTTCTCATCGCTGACGCTGACCAGTAGTCCGTACCGTGCAGACGTTTCCGCGGGGGCCGACGTCTGTGCGCTCGTCATGCCAGCCAGCAAAACCACCGCCAAGCCAAACATGAATGCCTGCAATTTTGATGACTTCATTACATCTGACCAGATCTGTGAATGAACAACATCATTCTAGAGGTCCAGCCAAGCATCTATCTTAGGGAAAGAAGAGGGTAGGATGCGAAGCGGCTTCTCGGCGCGCTAGCAGTGGGGCGCCTCTATTCCAGGGTCGAGCCCATCGGTTGGTAGCGGTATTTCTTTCCGTCCCAAAACAAAACTGACATCATGGCAGCGCCGCCGCTTTCCTCGACGTAAATGGCCATCACCGTTTTCTTCTTCATCACCAGCTTCTTCACAATCACCTGATTAAACGGCAGGTTCACAACCATGAATTTGGCCTTCGGCTTGGCCGAGCGCCAGGCATCCGGGCCCGCTCCATGAATGATCAGCAGCGAATACCCACGCCGCTGCGGGTCCTCGGTGGAGAATTGCGTGGTGATGGCAGGATTGCCGTATCCGAAGAAAGCGTTGAATGGGTCGATCACCTGGTAGCTGTTTTCCGCCTCGTCCTGCATGGGTCTGGTGCAGTGCGCCGGGATGACTACATCTTCTACGCTGTCGCCGTCCAGGTCTCCGGTAAGCGGCTGCTGGCCGATGAGGGAGCAGTTCGAACCAAATTGTTGGTGGACAAAAGCATCGTCAACAGACGCTGCAGCATGAGGTGCCGGAGCCTGCTGACCGGTTGAGACCACGGTCAAAGACAGGAATGCGGCGGCCAGAAGCGTACACCGAGATAACCACATAGAACTACTCTAGAACGCCTGAACGATGGTGAACACACAAATGAGAACAAACGGCAGCACGAAAGTCACTAGCCGGAAACAAGGCGCTCGTTCTCGGTGTTCATCACTAACGAGTAAAGTGCTGCCAGCCCTGCGGCTTCAGCTTAGCTCGCTTGTCGTCGCTGATCAGATACAGCCCGGGATCGCGGCAGATTCTCCCGATTTCTGTCACCCGCACGCCGGAGATTCTGTCAGGAACTCGCCCACCTTTGGGCGCGGTGAATATGAGTTCGTAGTCTTCCCCGCCGTGCAAAGCAAACCGTAGATCAACAATACGCGCGGGTCTGCCGATGCTTGCGCGGGGGATGGCGTCAGCATGAATCTCGGCGCCGACTCCACTTTCCTCACAGATGTGAGCCAGGTCGGTCGAGAGCCCGTCGCTGATATCGATCATGGCGGAAGCGATCCGGTGGTCGCGAAGCCAGCGTCCTACCTCAAGCCTTGGGGTCGGGTAGAAATGTCGGGGAGAGTCTGCGACGCGCAATCTGCGTCCTGAGAACAGGAAATCCAGCGTGGCCGCCGAGCCCCCTAATTCCCCCGTGACGTAGATTCGATCTCCAGGCTTTGCGCCCGAACGCCGGATTGCCCGGCCCTTTGGCGCTGAACCGACCACCACTATGTCGGCAAGAATTCCGGCAGGGGATTCGGCGGTGTCACCGCCGGCTAACGACACTTTGTGTTCTTTAGCCAGCTTGAGCAGACCGGCCATAAAACGGTCCACCCAAGTTTGCGGAAGCCGTCTCGGCAGCGCCAGGGATAGGAAAGCGGCAATCGGTTCCCCTCCCATAGCGGCAATATCGCTAAGGCCACGAACTAGACAACGATGACCCACTACCTGCGCTGGGTGCCATTGACGGCGGAAATGAACCCCTTCCAAGCTGAAGTCGGTCGTAACCAGCGTCTCATGGCCTTTCGGGACGCTGATAATGGCACAGTCATCTCCAATGCCGAGGATCAAGCCTTTACGGCTGGGGGCACGGCTTCGAATGCGCGCAATCAACGACTTTTCAGATAAAGGCAAGATGCCCTCAATATAGCAAGTTGACGCGTCTAGCGGGCGTGACCGAAGGCAAAGCCTTGCGGGAGCCCGACTGCCGAAATCCTGAGCCGCCTCTCTTGCGGCGAAGGCCCCCTCAGGGGCCTGAGGGCGGGCGGGCTGAAATCCGTACAATCCTGCCTCAGGTGGGCGCCTCGCCCTGCTTTGCCCCCCAGCCGACCCTTCCTAAGACCTAAGGGCCGGTCACTTCCCACTGCCTTCCGTAACAAGAATAGGTGCTCTGCGTCGTTGACATTCGGGAACCAACTTTGTTAACGTGACCAAGCTGCCACAAAAGAGAGTTAGAAAGCGCACCTAAGCTCGCAACCGTGCGAAGATTGCATGAGCTGGTACACTCTCGGCTGACCCGGTTCTGATGGTTTGGGTTTGTTGCCAGTTTTGGTCAAAATAAGGCGAACCGTTAGGGTTTGGCGGGTTTTTATAGGAACCGGGCGGATCGGATAGATTCTGGCCTTAAAGGACTTTTACTTTTGTCCAAGCGATTTTACATTCTCTTTGTAGCCCGCGGTGACGACGGGCAGCTACGCAAGATCCGCATTCCGCTGCGCTATCTATACGTGCTGGCGGCCGGGGCGGTGATCGGCGTACTCAGCCTCACGGGCATTGCCAGTTCCTATGTCCGGATGCTGCTGAAGGTTTCCCACTACAACGAACTGCGCGCCCAAAAGGAAGGTCTGGAGAACAGCTACTACCGGCTGGAACAAGTTGCGAAGGAGCGGGACATCCAAGTTGCGTCGTTGGGATCGCTAGCCAACGAGGTTTCCTCCTTGTACGGCCTGAAGCCGGAGCCGATTCTTGCAGCCAACAGCGGCGGTGTGGCGGACGAGCAAATCAGCTCCTCTTTGGACCGCTTTTACACTCTCAGAAACACAGCTTTGAGTGGTGCAGCGGCTGTTGGCATCTCTTTGGGTCTGACGCGTAACGTAACCCCGGCGGATTGGGCGCGGGCGAGCTCCGTGCCAAGTCTGTGGCCGGTTGAAGGCCCGATCACCGGACCGTTTGGCGAGCGCACTGACCCGTTCAACGGTGAAGGCGCTTTTCATTGCGGGGTGGACATTTCCGCTTCGTTTGGTCAGCCAGTGATCGCGCCAGGCGAAGGGACGGTGGTGTTCGCCGACTTCATGAGCGGATACGGCCGCGTCATCACAATCGATCACGGGCACGGCATCAGCACCCGCTACGGGCACCTGGCTAGTTTTGCGGTGGCTCCCGGCCAGCAAGTGCGCCGCGGCGACACCATCGGATTCGTTGGCTTAAGCGGGCGCAGCACCGGTCCGCATCTGCATTATGAAGTCCGCATCAACGACACACCTGTCAATCCTCACAAGTTCTTGCGCTTGACCGTTGCCCGCAGCGGCGGATTTGCCGCGGGCAGCTAGAGAGCAGTTCCCACCCTCAGTTGGCCAGTTCTCGGATCTCGCGTCCCTACACACTTCCGCCAACAATCCGCCAAATGATCGCCGGCAACTCGCCAGTAGCTACTGACGCAGCCCGATCCAGCGTTCGGAAACAACCAGGGAATTGCCCGGGTTCTGGGGATCGTAACGCACCGAGGTTGGCAAACCCAGGCGGCAGGAGTGAAGGTTGATCCAGTGCCGGAGGTGGGTCACATCCTGGGAGGCCTCGTAGGAAACACCCGCCACGTCGTACTGAAAAATCAGCATCGTGGCCGGTGCCAGGCCGTCGGTACGCACTTCCTGCACGTCGATTACAGTACCGTCGGTGATTCGTCCCACGCGGTCAAGCCATTCCCGGCGTTGGCGCTCAATTTCTTTCGCTGACCTGGGTTTACGACGCAATACCAAGTAAGCAGCCAGAGCCACGCCTAAGGCTGCCAGAAGCAAACTATACAATCCCATCGGAATCATGCCCTGCGGAGACCGAGCCCCGACGAATCGGCAGCTCTCATAAACAGGATAAGGCTGAATTGCCAATCAAGGAAGGGGGCCACCACGTAACCGAAGTGTCTACCCTCTCGCTTCGCCCTATGTAAAGCCGGGAGTCTCAGGTTGGGCGAAGGTTCTAATGCGGGATCCAGCAGCAGCTCAACGCCTATGCGGTTGCATCAGCGTTCAATTAAAGTATCTGGTAAATGAAATACGTCATTTGCCTGCTCTTATTGCTCTCCAACATTAGCAAAACCAGTGCTCAGAGCACGCGAACAACACCTATGTTTGATATGAACGCAGCGGAGCGCTTCGCGAATCTAGCGCTGGCGTGCGTGCACAAGGAATACCCGAACAAGATTAGCCACACCCTGAACAGCGATGCAGACGTTGCTCCTCCCCGAAAACTGACGCCCGCTTTCTACGGTTGCTACGATTGGCATTCTTCGGTGCACGCGCACTGGCTGCTGGTACGGCTAGTCAGAACTTTCCCCGATGCCGCCTTTGCTGCGCCTGCGCGCGAAGCCCTGCGACAAAGCCTGACTGCAGATAACATCGCCCAGGAAGCCGCCTATCTGCGGGCTGAGGGGCGAGCCAGCTTCGAGCGTCCGTATGGGCTAGCGTGGCTGCTTCAGTTGGTTGCCGAACTCCGCGAGTGGGACGATCCTCAGGCTCGGGAGATGGGAGCGAACCTGCATCCGGTGGAGCAAGCCGCCCTGGATCGCCTCAAAGATTGGTTGCCCAAGCTCTCGCATCCGGTGCGAATCGGAGAGCACTCGCAAACCGCCTTCGCGCTTGGACTCATGTTGGACTATGCGCGCACCACCGGAGACACAAAATTTGCCGATCTGGTGGAATCCAAAGCCCGGCAGTTCTACTCGGCCGACAAAGACTGCCCGCTCGCGTATGAGCCTTCCGGAGAGGATTTTCTTTCGCCGTGCCTCGGCGAAGCGGATCTAATGCGACGCGTGCTGCCAAGCGACGCGTTTGCCCGCTGGCTCGGGAGCTTCTTGCCTCAGATCTCTCGGGCGAAAAAGGGCGCGTCTTGGCTAGAGCCTGTGGTTTCGCCTGACCCCAGCGATCCCAAGCTGGCCCACTTGGATGGTCTCAACCTGAGCCGCGCATGGATGCTAGAGGGCATCGCTGCAGGCTTGCCCAAAGGGGACAAACGCTTACCCGCAATCACGGCATCAGCTGAGGAACACAAACGAGCCGGACTCGCGGCCGTGACCGGCAAGCACTACGAAGGCAGCCACTGGCTCGGTAGCTTTGCTGTATATCTTGTCACCAGGAGAGGCATTTCAAGCCACCCACCGTCGTGAGCGAGGTCTATCTCCCGAAGGAACGCCCGGCTGCAGCGAACAATCCGTTGGCTGCACTCAGAAGCAACTGCGGGACGAACCGATAGCCATTGACTTAGTTGGCGTCCCCGACGGGATTTGAACCCGTGTTACCGCCGTGAAAGAACGGCGCTTTTATTGCTTTACAACAACTTACAGGAGGCGGGCGGCACCCAAGTCCCTGTAAATTCCCCCAAGTCCTGACCCAACCGTAGCGTAACCCGTAGTTGGGTTGAACTTAGGATTTGAGGTCAAAATTTCGGAATCATCCACCTGTCAAACTAAGGCAACTATATTCGAGACACACATTACGATGTGTGTCAGAGTGGTTGCGTGAGATCACAGCGAATCTACGCGAAAGTCTGGCAGAATTGGGCCTTCTATGTCTGACGTTGGGAATAAGAGGCATCACGTTACCTACTGGGTTGGGGTGTGGGGAACTGTGATGCTCGCCCTGATTTTGGCGTCGATCACGTTTGATTTTTGGGGCCGCTGGATTTGTTGGTTTATTACGTTCATCTTAATTCTCACATTCATTGTCCCCGAAGGGCTGGAAGAACTCCGAAGTGGGATATCAAGTAAATCTGTCCGCTTTGTAAGAATGTTTCTATCCATGCTGTTCTTCGCAGCTTTCATCGTAAATTACAGACTTCCAGCTCCGATAAATTGTCGATCCGAAATCATGCCAACTAGATACGCAATAGGTGCCGGAATAGGCGGCGTTCGTTTCCTGCCTGAGTGGACAGACTTTCGAGCTGAAATAGAAAACCCCACCGATCAAGATTACGAAGATGCTGAGTTCACAATTTCGAGCGACATGGAGATAAATGGGATAGGGCAGATTTCATCAATCCCCGAAGTGAGGTTCGTAGGGCAACCATATAGGGGAGAATTTATCCAACGAGACAAAGAAGGGAATGTAATCCAGGCTGTCCCTGCCTACGTACCGACATTTGAATCGAAAGTCCGACTCCACGTTTTCCCTAAAAAGAGCACCCTGGAATTAGTATTGGCGTTATCACGATCAAATCCTGTTGTAAATGGCAAATCACCAGAGCACCAATATGCTGACCACAAGCGCCCCTGCTGGGTAAAACTCAGGGGTTCGTATTCAGCGTGGAAAAGAACAAGGACATTTGAAGAACAGCTAGATCAGTTTGATCTACCAATCGAGAAGGAATACCAAGCAGCAGCCGTTTATGACGAGTTGGCATGTTCGGAAGGCACAATCATGTTGAAAGTCCGTGAAATTGTGAATGGCGTACTGAATACGGTCATTATTGATAATGCAGGGAAGCGTTTTGTATTTGATCCAGTTTCGCGGAACGTCTTATTTCGTGCACAACTCGAAGGTCGGTCTATTTTCTTAACGCAGTCTTTTTCGGATACAAAAGAAGGTCGCCACGTTCTTGTGATAACTTGGAGCCCTTCAGGCGCGAGACTTGGCGTTGATGGCGTTGTGAAGGAAGACTGGAACAATGATGACCTTGCATTTTACGGCCCCTAGAGTCGTATAGTTCCGTCCGGAATGAAGTGAGGGTTGTTCCTTAGCGGAATAATAGTGACGCGCTACGCGATTCTTTGTTTAAACTAACACGAACGTTCGTGCTATTATTAGAGGGTGAACAAAGCATCACAAGAGCGATCGCAAGAAACCAAAAGGCACAGGCAATCCTCGAAAGGAAGAAAAACCCGTAGCAAGATCCTCATGCACGCAATGATGATCGCAGCCCGAGAAGGACTAGCGGGTCTGACAATTGGGCGTTTAGCCCGAGATCTAGCCATGAGTAAAAGCGGGCTGTTTGCCCATTTCCGTTCCAAACGTGCTCTTGAAATTGCCACAATCAACGAAGCGCGCCAGGTATTTGTTCGCCAGGTGCTTTCACCAGCCGCTGCCAACAAGGGTATCTTCCAGCTATGGTTACTGTGCGATTCGTGGCTGGCGCATGTTGAGCGGAAGGTCTTCGCCGGTGGGTATTTCTTTACGGGGGCGTTCTTTGAATGTGCCGAAAGATCTGGACCTGTCGAAGATGAGATGAATCGCATGGCGCTAGAGTGGTGGGCGACCTTAAGAACTGCTGTTGAGGAAGCGCAAGAGCGCAAAGAGATTAGCTCGTCAGTCGATTCAAGGCGTATAAGTTTCGATTTGAACGGAATATTAATGTCGGCCTATTGGACTTACCTAGTGGAAAAGGAAGTCGGCGTCTTTCGAGAGGCAAGAATGGCGATCTTAGCCAAACTCGAAGGGTTAGCAACACCACGAATACCGGCCAGCGCCTTCAAGTCCGAGAACACCTGGAAAGAATACTTGAAGGCGGAACCGGGAAACAAAAAGATGCCAAGGAGCATTTTCGGGGGACTGGCCGCAACGAAACCAGTGCCGAGCCCCATTCCACCGTCAATTCCTTCGCGATCCAGCCCACCCCTGAAGAAGTCTCAAAGTATTTTTCGTAGTCTGGCAAGACTTACAAAGCGCTGAAACACCTTGTCCATCGTTGTTTTGAGGATGTAGTTGTCGCGTTTATGCTCGCCTGCTGAGTCAATTCAACCGGAAATCCTGAATATACGAGATGGCCCGCGTCTACGCGAGACCAACCGCCAGCTTCACCACGTCCGCCCGACGTATAGGTTGAACGTGCGCAGGACTCCGTTCAGGTCCGGATTCCAATAATCCCGATAGCTACCGTAGTAGAAGACCAAACCTCCCTCCAGCTTGTGCGGGAAGAGATAGTAGCCTTTGGCTTGCCCGATCCACTGGGGAACGATGACCTCAGAGACTTGGGTGGACGACAGTTGCAAATTGCCAACCGCGTACGGAAACAGGCCGAGAGGATCGAATGTGTTCGTTTGTTTCAAGTACTGGTTGCCAAGCTGCGCGGCATCAGCAAGGTTCACATCAGGGCGGAATCCGCTGCGCGCCGAATTGTAGGTGGCTCTGAGGGTCAGGCCCAGACGCTGCTTGAGCGTGTAGCTGGTCTCTCCCCAATAGGTTTGGCTGATCTGTT
>Ga0187771_10002302_pt1 | contig 13127 bp, 14 predicted proteins | sample 0116_SJ02_MP15_1_FD_133139 | JGI IMG/M metagenome (GOLD analysis project Ga0187771, IMG submission 133139) | Tropical peat soil microbial communities from peatlands in Department of Meta, Colombia - 0116_SJ02_MP15_10_MG | ecosystem: Environmental > Terrestrial > Soil > Wetlands > Peat | place... | reverse complement strand
CGCGGTGACGGGGTTGCACACGTACGCGTTGTCAACCGATCTCGCGGTCGTCGTTGGCTTTTTCGCGCTGATGACGGTTGTGGGCTCAATCCTCTTTAGAAACGTGCGCTGAGCTGTAAGTCGAGCGGTGCAAAAAAGCAACAAAGAGCGCGACTGGCGGTGAGGTCATTTGGCGGACGGGGCGCCTCATACGAATTTCTCAGGATCTCTGTCGAACATCACCTTACAGCCAGGCGCGCAGAAATAGTACTTCTTTCCCTTGTATTCGCTGACGTACTTCGCGGTCGCTTCGTCGACGTCCATGTTGCATACCGGGTCCTTTACCATGGTTCTAAGTAAATGCCGCGTGTTCTTAAGTGTTCCACGTGAGTTCAGCTAATGGAGGGCGTCGATTTGCAGTTCCAAAAAAAATCGAACAGCTCCGCCAACAATCGGTAGGTCTCGTCAGCGATCGGGACGAGAAATCCGCACGACATGTCCTGCTGGCCGCCTTCTTGAGCCGGCACTCGCGGGAAAAAGATGAGACCGTGAAGCTCATTGACGAGTAGTATTATGCTTATCCCGTCGACGTAGCGGACATTCTGGGCCGTTGTTTCATCGGCGTCTTTTAGGAGCACTTTGACTTCACGCGTATTGAGCGCAGTCTGATCGACAGCATAGTTCAAGACCCATAGAAATATTCGCGCTTCGCGCACTATCTCCGCAGCTGTCGCGTGTAACGCCTCACTGTCTTGGAGCAGCGACTCTCCGAGGTCACCCGGCATGGTTTTGAGATGTCTAGGGAGATCAGTGGTGCTGTGCCGCTCCCAGTATTCCAGCAGGTCGTGAACGTTGCTGATCCCTTCAATGAAGGTTACAAGCACCTTGCCGTACTCAGATATCAGGTAGTCTCCGTTAGGGAGTTGGTAGACGAGTCCGACATCTTCCAAGCGACGAATGTGTCGCACGGCTTCGTGCACGAGTAACCCAAATCGCCGGCAAATGTCAATGACCGACGTTTGCTCGTGAAGCTGGTTCAGTATGTCCAGCCGGCTCTCGTCTGAAAGTGACAAAAAAAGCCTCGTCAGTTCATAAGAACTTCGCACGGGCATAGTCTCTCCGCCAGGATTTGGATGCCGGTGCTGTACGCGTACGGTAAGAAACGTATAAATAACATTCCCTTTTAGAATTTAGTGCGGTGGCTGGCCTTGAAAGAGCCTTGGGAAGACGTTACGCACGAATTGTCGGAAATCTTGGATGCGTTGGATCCGCGAGAGGTGCACAAGCTGCACGTCGTGTGTGCGCCAAGCTTTTACCTAGACCGTTTCGTACAGGTCGACAACCTCGGGTCGTTTTGCGATGCCCTTCGTGCAAAGTTTGGTGCGGGCGGCGGCAACGTACCAGGCTTTGTGCAGCACGAGCTATCGGGCGGCGGCGCGGCAAATACGGCGATCGCGCTGTCGCGGCTCGGACTACGCTCTCATCTTATTGGCCGCACGAGTGAGCTTGGGTACCACGTCTTGAAGTTTTTCGCTGAAACGAGTGGCGTTGACATTGCCCACGTGAAAACTGACGGAAGATTGGGGCAGACTCTTGCGCTGGAGATAGGCGAGCGACGCATCAACGTGATGCTCAATGATGTCGGCTCGAACTATGATTTTGCCTTCGACAGTCTGCGCGATACCGATCTTGAACTGATCGAAAATAGTCACCTCGTGACCGTGCACGATTGGGGCACCAACGTCGTAGGCGGCACCGACCTTGCCGTCAAGACGTTCGCCTATGCGAAGCAATACAACGTCAAGACGTACTTTGACTCGGCAGATCCGAGCCCGCGGCTACGCGACCTTGGAGAACTCTTCGACAACGTGCTTGCCAGCTCAAACCTAGACATGATGAGCCTCAATCAAAACGAGCTCGAAAAGCACACAGGGGAAGCTACCTTGGAGCATGCGATCGCGTTTAAGCGGAGAGTTGCCACGCGCATTGATTACCACACGCCCCGTTTCTCGTCTTCCATTGACAACACCGTGACTTTGTGCCCTACCTACGACGTGGAACTGCACCGATCAACTGGGGCTGGTGACGCGTGGAACGCGGGCAACATTTTTGGTGAGCTGGTCGGGCTGGCCCCCATATTGCGCCTGTGCCTTGCGAACGCGGTGGCAGGCTACTACGTCTCGAGCAGACGCGGTGTCCACCCCACGAGCGATGAGCTGCTGACATTTGTCAGAAGAGAGAAGCTGCGCCCGATGCCGCCAGAGGTTGCGAGCACCGCAAAGTAACGTTCCAAATGGGTGAAGCAGCACGCGGTCGCACACAAATATCGTGACCTCGCCCGCACGAACGGTTATTCGTCCCGCTCCACGCCAATTTCCGAATAGAACCGGCGCGTGACGACCTCTTCGACAAGATGAAGGAGCGTCGTTCGGTCTCTCACTCCGGTGAATACGCCTAGGGGGATCTGCGCGGCGGCAGCGTTCGAGTGCCCGCCGGCGGAGCCAATGTCGCCGAAGGCTTGGCTCATGATGGCGCCGATGTTCACACGGATATCCTTGCTTCGCGCGGATATGTAGATCTTCTCTTCGTCAAGCCCGAACACGGCGACCGCAGTCACGCCTTCCAGATTGAGCACATAATCGGCCGCTTGCGCGAGCGCATCGACGTTGTGCATGAACCCGACACACGAGAGGAGGTAGCTTCCGGTGATGCGCTTGTTGTGAATCGCCTCGCCGATTATGTCGAGCGTCTCCATCGACATCGTCGGTGACTCAATCTGATTGAGGATATCTCGGTCAGAGAGCTGCATAAGCTTCATCGCGGCACTGAGATCTGCTGCTGTCACGTGCACCTTGTAGTCTTGAGTGTCGATGCGAATGCCATACAGCAGCGCCGTCGCGAGCCGTTTGTCGATGTCGATGTCCAGCTCTTCAAGGTAGTCCGTCAATATCGCCGCCGTCGACCCGACATCCCGGACATCGGTGTACAACACTCGTTGTTCGGGAATTTCGTGGTGGTCGATGATGATGCCGACGTTGTCCAAGCTAGTCAACGGGTTATTCGCGCCTGGAGTCCCCGTGTCGACCAGCGCGAGCATGTCGTACTTCCTCGGATTCACCTCGTCAACGTGGATCAAATCGATGTTGAGAAGGTTGACAAAGGCTCTGTTCTCCTGTCGGCTGATCTCCCCGTGGTAAATTATCTCGGCGTCCGTGTCTACGCTCGCAGCGATCTGCTTAAGTGCGAGCGCGCTCGCGATCGCGTCAGGATCGGGATTGTCGTGCACGAGGATGCCCAGCTTCTTTATGCTTTTGAGGATCTCGTGCAGGCGATTCGCTGACCGCTGTGATTCTGCCTTTTGGAGATCGTGCAGCGTGGCGCTTGCAATGAGCGCCGAGGGGTATACGACCGCGTCAGCCCCCAACTCTTCCAGCTTGTCCTTGCTGAGCGGATCTGGGGCCCTCACGATCACGAACACGTCGGGCTTCTTCTCCTTGATCACGCTCAGCGCTTTGGTGTTCGCTTTCACGTCCGAACTGAGAATCATAACGATCTCGAGATCAGGCGTGAGCAGGTCGTCGATCACTTCTTCCTTGGTGATGTCACCCACGTGTGCGTCAAAATTCTGGTCACGGAGCGTCTCGACCCGTTTCGCGTTCTTCTCGACGATGGTAAACATCCGGCCACGCTGAGCGAGTTCCTTCGCGACGAGAAAGCCGACGCTGCCCGATCCGAGTATCGCATACGTGATTCGTTCGTCAATCTTGAGGGGAATGCCTTGCTCGAAGCCTGTCGAATTATAAGCCGAAATAGCCACCACCTGCGTTCTGAGCGTGCAGAGCGCGCCTCAAATTTGGTTTGGGTAACTTATATATGCGGAAGGGGTATAAGAGGATATGCCAGAACGGGCCGGTAGCTTAGTCAGGCAGAGCGTTGGGCTCTTACGGTATTCTTGTTGTGACCTGTTGACCAGAGATACCCAAAGGTCGAGGGTTCAACTCCCTCCCGGCCCGCGTTTGCGGGGCTGTGGCCTAGTCAGGAATGGCGACGGGCTCCAGCGGTAAAAGTTCTCGATATGATGAGCAACGGGTCAACTGATGACTCAGGGACGCTTGAGCCAGGTGATGTCCCGTTGGAGCACTGATCGGAGAGACCCGTCGATCGAGAGTTCAAATCTCTCCAGCCCCACCTTTTTTTGGTCGAAGAGCGAGTCTATTTGGATCCCATCTCCGCACGCCTTAGTCTGAAGTAATGATTTTTTGGCTCATTGTTTCATTCAGTGCACATCAGCGAATGGTTTTTGAATTGAAGCGTTTTTTATAAACGAATACGCGCTTGTGAGCGTTCAAGTGACCAAAATGTTAAGTAGGTACAAGTCTAACGGTAGCGCGAAGTCCCGTGGTGTAGTGGTCAATCATGCGGGCCTTTGGATTCACGTGGCCCTCAGCCACTGATAGAAGAAAGCCCGCGACTGCGGTTCGAATCCGCACGGGACTATACGCCTTTCGAGGCTGTGTCGAGGTGGGACAGGTGGTCACGTATCGCCCCTATTCGGCCAAAGCTCAAGTCCACGCACTTATTATCGCCCCCTTGCAAAGATCACGGGAGAATATCGGATTCGCTTAGAAATCACGGCGAGATATACGCCGAAAAGCTCTTGAAAACGTGCTCAACGAGCTGAACAACGAATGTCCCGGCGCCTGACATGCCGATACTCAAACCAGTAGGCCCTAATGCGTGATGCAAAATTGCGCCGAGTAAACTTAGCTCAGTCTTAATGTCACCCAAACAAGCGGATATTACTGCCGTCACAGAGTTCACCTCCCTTTTCTGAGCTTTATGTCAGTTTTGTAAACACAAGCGCTAGCAGTTCAGACAAAGCACAAGCGCTAGCAGTTCAGACAAAGCTTCCGATAGCGTAACCTTTATTTTTGCGCGACTATCGTTTCAAAACTGGCTGGACAGCTTCGAAGCGCTCTGATTAACACCAACCCCTTACGCTCAGCGGAGACCGGAGAAAATAATGTGAACAACCAAGCGACATTTGCAGCGCGATTAGTTTAACAAGAACTGTATTTTAGCTCACTGCGTCCGAGGCGACCAAACTAATCACAAGCACGCGCTGCCTGAGCCCCTATGCAACGTCTATATGTCATTTTCGACTCGCTGGAGAGCATAAACCGGCACGGATAAGTAGGGAGACGATTGCATTACCACTGGCTTCGAGGGGGCCGGGAAACCATAATCCGACTTGTAAGGAGCTGACGTATTCTCCGTAGAGAAGCTCTTTCTCGATCGCGAGTAAATGGGGCATGGATGAAAGAAGTGAAAGATTTCGCTGGGGCGCTGATGTACTCAGCGCTGGTCGCGATTATGTCTGCATTAGCCGTGTTCTGTGAGTCTTTGAGTATTGCTATAAACTCCATTTCGTTACTTTCGCGATACTCCCAGGACCGGATATTAAGAGCTTGAGTTTATCCTTGAGTATTGTGCGCAGATCCACTCCACCCGTTTCACAGGGCAAACTCAGCACAAAGCCTGCAGTAGTTTAGGCCAAAGTGGCTTTTTTCCGATACTCTGGGCGGCTGCAGTCTTAATCGTCTTTTGTACGTCACAAGTCAAAGCAATCCCTTGATGTCGCCCCAGAGCTGTCGGATTGGCGCTCGACTAGCCCCGGCCCGCGTGATGGCGAAGAAGTACCAGACGATGTATTTGACCGTGCAGCAGACGGGGCAATTGGAGCACTTGCTCGACCGGTTGAATTATTCGTTATCCGACGTGATTGTTGCAGGTCACGGCCCGTTTTTGAGGGCGGAGGAAGCAGCCGCACATAGCCACGATTCGCAATAGGAGCGCACACGCGCCGCGATAAATGAATAGTCTGTAGCGTTCGGCTCACTTGATTCTCTTTAGCAAAATAGTCTCCTGAAATTAGACATACGCTGTTAAATTCGTCTTTCAGCTATGTCTGCAAAATGAAAATCTTGGGGACTGATAACTCAAGAAATTTCGCCGCCTGCCTCCTAGTTGACTCGCAAGCTGCTCGCTGGCCGTGACACGAGACCAGTGTCACGCTTTTCAACAACACAAGTGCTGTCACGTTTTTCTACAAAATCCCTGCCTCACGCGGGCTTATCATGTTTTCGGGCGCAGGTTAGAAGTAGAGGTGAACATTATGACACGGAACAGTAACGTTTGTTCCTACGGCAAGCACATTGGCTGCCCATACGCGGACGATGCGAGCTGCAGACGGTGCGCAGAGCGCTTGACCCACGCAGTGAACTATATGGCGGTCGCCGCCAACGTTACGTCAGCGGAGGTCGCCGGACGCGGTCGAAGTCAAAGCTACGCGCTTACGAACGATAATGGCAACACTTGTATTCGCCTTGCTCCGTCGCGGTGCCCCCCATAGCAAAGGCCAATCAGAAGCGTAATTTCGGCCATACGTTCAGGCTGCAAAAAATGTCACCCGAAGAGATAAGCGAATTATATATGGACCTAACGCGCCGCTCCAAAAGACTCCTTGAACCTCACACAATTGACAAAATGAACGCCGATTTTGCACGGGCAAAAGCAGAATATCGAGCCGGCAACATCGACGGCGGCTTTGCACTCAAGGAGGATGTGCTGGGCCGGTTACGTGACTTCGTCGCTGAAATTGAGGACGTGCTGTGCGGACTGAATGTCCTGTCAGAAGAGGGCGACGTACAGTCGTTTGTGCGTCAAGCTAGGGCAGCTTGCATCAGGCAAAAGGCCGAGTGCGCCGAGTTGTTAACGAAGTTTGAAGACGATTGGCAAACGTCATCGAATGCATACTGGCGCCAATTGCGGCGTAGGTGACTTCAACTCACCCAATTTTGACTGGGGTCAATCCTAGGAAGACGATGTCTGGGAATCCATCGACCGAAAAGGAGGCTGGCCAGTTCACTAGCATGTTGACTAATCCATAAATCCCCCCGCCACCAAACTAGCTATTTTCGTCTCTGTTATATTGATAGTCGCGTTTCTGTTGTGGCTTCTCACGTCGGAATGTGATGTAAAGAGAAATGAAAGACAGTACCAGGAACTCAAACGTGCACACTCAGAAAATCGATTTGGAACCAGAGGAAAAGTGTGGTAAGGAATGAGCAGAGGAACGCCGAAAAGGAGAACAACGAAATGTTGCGAGTGGAAAACGCGTTAAGCGCGGCGACTCGTGCTCACGATGCTCCGGTGAAGAAATCACAAAATTCGCTGTTGGCAATCGCCCGTGCCGCCTCGCAGCTTATCATTTTGCGTGACGTTGCAACAGGTATTGTAACGTTAACCGTTGTTTTCGCGCTTGGCGTTCTGCTACGCGGGGCGTTAACGTTTACGTTGTGATCGTGGTACAACCGTATAGGCTAACGAGTTGCTCTGGTCCGCGCATTGTTCTTAAGGCGGACGCCCTTCAATTTTCATAATTAGCATCGTGTTTCGAGCGCCGCAATCTCTGCCTATTACTTTCGCGCCACTTTTCGCCAACAGCCACAAGGCTTGGCCCACTGATTGCCACATATGAACCGCGACTGTGTTGAGGTCGATGTGCTGATTCTCGAAATCTCAGACCGGAAAAACGACTACGTTGGAATGGCCGTCGAAAAGCTTTTGCGAAAGTGTTCGACCAGTTGGGAGGCTTACCAATACCTCCGAGACCGTCTCTCTGACCCAGGGATTCCGGATTCGGCGCGTCAGCATCTGCGACGTATAATCAAAAGTATACAAGTTCAAATACGTCAGCGTCGGGAATATGGTCATGCATAATACGTGAACTTCTCCAAAAAAGGCGATTTTGAGGCTAAAAAAGCGAACGGAACAAACCGAAAAACATTATGTCATTGGCAACACAAGAGAATTACCGCTAGGACAGGGAGAAGATGCTCGAAAAAAGCTTAATCATCACCGGCTCTGAAGCCGAGATTTTGAGCCAGGCAATTACGAATGTTAAGGCCAAGGCGTATGATGAGAGCGAGGTAACTCTTGACGATACACAAGCGTTTCACGCTCTTATTGCGTGTCTTAATACTACAGAAGAAGGCGAAAAAGACAACGAAACGCCTCACATGCGTCTTAGCTCGCTTGGGAAACGCCTAGTTCTGGGCACCGTCATCGGAAGAAGCGAGCTGTAGCAGGGCCTGATGTTTCACGATCAGGGCAGGCCTACCACGCTTCGTATTCGTTTTCCTATCTCATCATGTTATTTTAGCTTGATATTGTTTTGACCTCCGCGCGTTTGTCAAGAAAGAAAATATGCGCCACCGAAGGCCGTCGCTAGTGGAGATTGGCACAGAAATCACCTGAAGGCGTGTGATCGCTTCACATTGGGTCTCTCGTCTGGGAATATGCGTGGTTAGGCCGCGAGTTCTGTTTCTTCGTGCTGCCATCACCGGGAGCTGCACTATGCACAACTTGCAGCAAGTTTGCCGACAATGAGAAAAAAGCCATTCTTAGCCTTAAATTGACAAAAGAAATCAACATTGGCAATATAAAGCACGCCAAGGGTTATTAGGCATGTTTGTTATAGCGAGTACGGAGGGCCGCCGGGACGAAAATTGGCGTCGTTAGATTTTCGGTTCGCGAAGGACTATGTGACTTCTTCACCTTCTGCCCCCTTTGCGACCAACGCGGCGGCCTATCCTCCGGTTCTCTTTGTTTTGACCCCGAAAACAGTTGTGGGGTTACACGGACTGCCCAATGAGCTGCTCGGACCTGAGAAGCCTGCAAGATAAACACTTAATTAAGTCTCGCTGCCTTTTTGTGAACTATGAGAGAGTATTCGAGGGACGAGATTATCAAATTCTTTAAGACCGTGGTCAATCCGGTCCTGTCAGATTTTGCTATCGAACTCAACGAGCACGGTTGGCAGACGGACCTTCAAATCCGGAATCCACAGGAATCGCGGCAGTGGTTTGACGGCACGTTTAGCGCGTCGATTACGGCATCTCAAAATGGCGAGGTGCGGTTGTTTTACTATCACATTGAAGCACAGGCCACACCTGCGTCAAGTGCGAGGTTCCACGTGGCGTGCAGGAGGACGGTTGACCAGCCCGATGATCAAGCGTCAATAGTGAGCGGCATTGGAATGTTTGAAGGCGACTACCATCGTGATGTCACCATTACCACGAGGGAACAGTTCCTTAAAGACGTGCAAGAGGGCTGATTTGCTATCGTCGTTTCTTTCGTTTTCCTTCGTCACGTAGTTCGTATTCTTTTGAGAAGAGCTCTTGCTGTATCGTCGATTGAACTTTTCCTGTCTTGACGTTTGGTTTGGGAGACACGTCTCGAAATCGCACTTGCAACCTTGATACCTCGCTGTTTCGTGATGTCTGATCGCAAGGATATCAGCGCATGTCTGATATTTCCAAAACAGAAATAAGGAGTGACACGCTACTCTACGTCGGCCATGCGAAGGTAGGCAAGGTTAGGGTAACGGCGGGACGTAGCCACAACTTGGTCTCCCAAAACGCACGCCCGCAAACAGGGAAGATTGTCCACCTTTTTGAACTCACAAAAGATGCGAACCGCCTTCCTTGTTTCCATCAATGATAGTTTAAGCCAATCCACAAAAGGTTTAAACCACAGCGCAAGAGCATAACTCTCTAGAAAGGGATTATCCGCAACTATGCGCCTTTCGCGGCTCTGCCGAGGTGGGGTAGCCTGGTTATCCTATGGCCCTGTGGAGGCCACGACGCGGGTTCGAATCTCGCCCTCGGCCTTTTCTTTTCTCTTTTTGAAGAGCTAGAGTTTTCTGATTCAATATTTAAGCTTTCTAGGTGCCCTATTTTCGCTTCCAATGCTTCTAAGCGTTTTTCTGTGAAGTATTGGCTTCGAGAGGGCAGAGAATACTCGTTGATTCGTGAAAGAATGTGCAACAATATTATGACACTGCAAGTTGACAGCTCAGTAGCGCAGTGCTCCCCCGGTAGAAAGCATTATGCGTACATGTTGGCACTGGAGGCGATGTCGAATCCCTGTCTTAAGTATCATTTCGTGCAGAATGCTTGAGGATGAACTCACGTCAATACTTACTGATAGTGACATCAAGCAGCTAATCGTTGTTGATAGCGCAGAACAAGATAGCCTCGCACGAAAGTTGCGATCTCAGAATCGCCCGTTTCTCGTTACAAGTTTTGACAAAGCCGTTACACTCACCGCCAAAAGCCGACAAAGGACTGGCCTTTCTGAGCATTCAACGCAAAGACGTGGTTTCTTGTCGCAGCTTTTGCGCAAAGGAAGTCTGGACGATCTCGTTGTTGTTGTGAACGTGCTTAAGCTGGGATTGCACCTTGATAGCAGGTACCTCAAGAAAGAGGTATACCGTCAGATAGAGCGCATGGCAAGCTTTTCCGATGGAATCTTCCTGCTCTACGGAATCTGTGACACGCTCAGCACGTTAGAGCAGGATTTCAACGGAGACGCGTGCCGACTCTTTTTCCTTGAAGACGATAAGGGCGCAACAGTAGACGACTGTATTGCGCTTGCGCTAGGTGGGAATCAAGCGTATTGGGACTTGCTTACAAACGACAAAGATATCGCGTTGTTTTTTACGCCCATGTGGGCAGCCCATTGGCAGGACTTGCCCGACGATTTTTCACTGCTGAAGTATGTGCGTTTTAAGAAGATAGCCAAAGTTGATACGGGCTTGCTTTATGAATCGGACTTCGAGGCAAATGTGAACGAGTGTGCCAGACGGTTCTGCATGCGTCCCGTGCCGCTTACGGGCAGCACATCGGTGATACGTCAAAGCTATAGCAAGGCAAAAAGCGGCGTAATCGAAAAGGAGAATGACCCATGAAAAAATCCATAGGAGCCAACTCAATAGTTTATCCCGCTCCAGTATTTGTGGTGGGAACGTACGATGCCGAGAATAAGCCGAATGTGATGACTGCAGCGTGGGGAGGAATTTGCTGTTCTGCTCCGCCATGCGTCTCCATTTCTTTAAGAGAAGCGACTTATACGTACACCAACATTTTAACGCGAAAAGCCTTCACCATAAGCATTCCCTCAGAAAAATATGTCAAAGAAGCTGATTACTTTGGCATGGCGTCTGGAAAACAAGTTGACAAATTTTCTGTTTCTGGACTGACGCCAGCTAAAAGCGAAGTGGTCGATGCCCCTTATGTCGATGAGTTCCCGTTTGTGTTAGAATGTCAACTACTTCGAAGCGTCGAAATCGGGGGGCATACGCAGTTCATTGGTGAAATCAAAGACACAAAAGTGGATGAAGATTTGATAAAAGACGATGATCCGCTGATAGGAAAAATAGCGCCCCTCATCTTAGGGATAGATAATATGTCTTACTATGGAGTTGGAAAGTATATAGCGAAAGCCTTCTCCGTTGGAAAGGAAATTGCGAAAAAAAATCAGTAAGATTTCCGCACGACGCCTCCTCAGACGGCTGAGCGTCGCTGCTCGAATTCTACTCTCCCCAATACCGCCTGTAAACGTCGGGCACACGCTCAGGCAGCGCATGTTTGTAGTGCTTCTAATCGATTCTTGACCCGTGCGTTAGGATATACGCGCGATTTGATTGATTCCACCCTATCGTGTCGCCGTGCCGCTTACAAAACTTTTGTACATCTAAGGACCGAAATACTTCATCGCAGCAGGCTGCGTATTATTACACTTTTGCCGCTTTGTGTGACCGCCTGCCGTCGCTGTGAGACTCAGAAGACCTTGTTTCTAAGTTGAAAAAAGAAAGGAAAGGAAGCGCGAACGCCCCTGTGCTGTGAGTGTTCCGCGGCCTTTACCAGAACTGGGTGTGGAGCATAAAAGCGCCTGCATCAGTGAGCAACTGCCACACATTGTTCCACATTTGCTGCCACGAAGGCAAATTAGGCTGGGAAGGCAGTTTGACATCGACCGTCTTTGTAGCTTGCACGAGGCCAATCTGGTCAGACGCTATATACGTGACCTTGACCGCCGTCGATACCGTATCGGTCGTAGTAAACGTGCCATCTTGTTGTGTGTATCCTCGCGCCACCGGGACTGAATTCCCGACTATACGGTTGACGAATATGTAGTCGCCGACGACCGGGGTTCCCTTTGCGTCCGTCACCTTAACCGTGATGGGAATCGGCTGGCCGACAATGGCCGTCTGAGGTACGGTAAGGGTGATGGTAAACGGCTTAGTGGGCGGGACAGTCGGTTGGACATAGATCGCCTTCACGCTGTTCGCGCCCGTGGTTAGTTCCTCCCCCTTATACATCACTACACCCGTGACCGATACCGTGTCCTTCACGATAAGCGTGCCATCTGATCCCGTTCTCCCTTGCACGACCGTGGTATATTCCATGTTCGGCAATGCACGCTGGATAAGAACAGGGGCATCGGCGACTGAGGCTCCCGTCGCGTCTGTCACCTTAACAGTGAAGGAAAACGGCTGATTGATGGTGGCGGTCGCAGGAACGATGAGGATGACGTTATAGGGCTGAGGCTGCACAGCCGAGGCCGTCACCATCCCCGCGCATGACACCACGGCGATAGTCACAATCGCCACGAGGGCGACTGGCAACATTTTTTTCATTGCTATTCGTTCGTTCATATCGGTACCTACCTGTTTTGCGGCCCATCGAAAATCCGTTTGCACACGCTCGCCGCCTACATCGCTGCTGTCAACGATATGTGCCCAGCACAGCTACGCGAGGATGCTGATCGGCGGCAAGCTACAAGTCGTGGTTCGTTGACCTCTTGCAGTGGCCGCTCCGATGAGCCGTCTGATTATAAAAGGCGTATAAAAGAACGCTTATCACATATAGTAGTTGCGTGAAACGGAGCGGCGACGTCTCGCGTACTAGAACCGAACGTCTCTCCGAACCGCATATACGCGTCATACATGTGCTGCCGCAGCGGATGCTTGTAGAATCGCCAATCAACTCCACTGACCCCGTGCGTGAGTATGTAGTTCTTATTTGACTGATCCCACTGCAATATGTCGCTTGTTGCTCACAGAATTTCCGCAAGTCCCCCGGTACAAACCATTGGCCTCCGTGTGCAAGTGGGATACTGCACGCTCGTAGCCACCTCGCGAAAGACAGTTGCCTGAACATCGGTTCATCGTATTGCGTGTTATCTAAAAACGGTTGTATAACGTCAACGACTTGAGGATGTAGAGGGCAGTAGTGCTGCAT
>Ga0187771_10002301_pt1 | contig 13128 bp, 10 predicted proteins | sample 0116_SJ02_MP15_1_FD_133139 | JGI IMG/M metagenome (GOLD analysis project Ga0187771, IMG submission 133139) | Tropical peat soil microbial communities from peatlands in Department of Meta, Colombia - 0116_SJ02_MP15_10_MG | ecosystem: Environmental > Terrestrial > Soil > Wetlands > Peat | place... | reverse complement strand
GCCTTTTCTCCTATGCCATTGCTTTTGGTGAATTCTTCAGTTTTCTTTATGACTTTGGCCTTTCAACTATCTTCATTAGAAATGCCGCGGCCAGCCTTAATTCCAGTGACGCAACCCGGATATACTCCAATGCCCTAACCGCACAAATACTAATGGTTTTGCTGACATACCTGATCATCGAATTATGCCTCAGATTGTTATCAACTTCTCCAGAAGAGCGGGTCCTAATCCGATTGCTCAGCTTGACGGTAGGGTTCACGATTATAAGCAGACTAAACCTGGGCATTTTCCGGATATTTGAACGCCTGCAATTTGAAGCTATCGCGGCTATCTTTGAACGGCTGGGGATCATGGTCGCGGTCGGGATCGCCATTTGGCTAAAAAGTAATTTTTATCAGATAGCATTGACGATGGTTTTTGCCAGCTTAGGCTCTTACCTCTTTACCCTTTGGTTGGGTCAGTATTATTTTTTACGATTTCGGCTAACGACCGTGAGATTGAAAGAAATTTTCCATCTCCTGCGCCAGGCCGCGCCTTTAGCCTTTGCCAGCGTTTTTTCAGCCCTAAAGGACCGGGGAGGGATATTCATTTTGCAGTGGCTGGCCGGCAGTTTCGCCCTTGGCTTATTCAGCGCGGCTTATCGGTTGGTGGGGCCGCTTTATCTGGTGGGAGTTGCTTTGCAAACGACCTTTCTGCCCATTTTCGCCCGCTTATCCGCAGGATTGGAGGACAAATTCGCCGAGACCTATCGGCTAAGTTTACGCTTTGCCGTAGTCCTGGGCTTTATCCTGCAGACCGTCCTGATGTATGCGGCAATTATGGCCATTCCCTTTATATATGGTCAAGGATTCCAAGAGTCGCTGCCGGTTTTACAAATACTCAGCCTGACCATAATTCCAAATTTTGGATATTTAATAACGGTGTCAATTCTGATTGTGAAAAAGAGAATGGCAGCAGTATCTTGGCTTTGGATGATAACCGGATTTAGCACTCTCTTATTTAGTTGGCTGCTCTGCCCCTCTTGGGGGGCAAATGGTCTCGCTTGGTCCCTGGTGCTCTCGGAATTCTTGCTGTTTATCTGTAGTTACTTCTTTGTATCGGCCCACCTGATGTCGGGAAAAATTTTTCTCACCATGGGAAAGTGCGGCGCCGTGAGTATCTCCACCATGATCATCTTTACGATTCTAAGACATTACGGCGTTTTATTAACCCTTATTGTAACCAGCTTAGCATACATTGCGGGATTTCTTGTTTTGAAGGTGATTAATTTGCAAGAAGTTAATCGACTTTCGGATGAAGGACTTTGTAAGGTCTGATATGCCAAGCAGAAAAATCATCGCCTCCCTTGAAGATTTGCGAAGGTCATACAATCTCCGCTATACTCTGGACCCAATTGAGGCTCCGGAAGAGCATTACCGCTGGGTCTTGGAAAAATTGCGGCCGATTCCGGGGAAGACTCTCCTGGATGTGGCCTGCGGCAAGGGCAGATTCCTGAAAATTTCCCAGGAGCAAGGATTAAAGGTTTACGGTATTGATATTTCCGAGATTGCCCTAGCGCAGGCCCGGGATTATTTCCGCACCCCCTCACTGGCCTTAGCTTCCGGCGAGTCCCTCCCTTTTCGCGATAACTTCTTTGATTATATTACCAATCTGGGTAGTTTGGAGCATTTCCTCTCGCCTGAGAATGGGGTGCAAGAGATGGCAAGAATAATAAAACCCGAGGGAATTGTTGGTATCTTGCTCCCCAATTTGTACCCTCTTTTTGAAATCTTACATGTCTTGAAGACCGGCTATGGGCGGCCCCGAAACCAGGATTTGGAAAGATTCGAGTCGCTGAACGATTGGCAGGATTTGCTGGAAGAAAATGGTCTGAAGGTGCTTAAGATATACGGCGACAATGGCTGCAGTAAGAAACTTAAGCACGTTCTGCTGAAGCCTTTTATCCCCTTACGGTTGGCCCACCATTTCTTATTCATCTGCCAAAAAAAGTAATTTGCCAGGCAAACCTCAGCAAATAAGGTTATGTTTTGCCGCCCTGGAGCAGCCGGAATGGCTGACCGAAAGGGCCCGGGGCCTGGCCCGTTATTTAGGTCCGGACATCCAGGTTTCCCAGCTATTTATAGGGACCCGCGGCCTTCGGGGCTCCTGGCGCGGCTTCCGGTCTTTGCTCCAGGCCGGGAGAAAAGCAGAGGTATTGTATCTCATCAGCATGCACCCGGTGCGGGTGCTGGCGGCCTGGCTGGCCCGGCTGCTGTTTAAAAGCAGGTTCGTGGTGGATACCGGCGACCTCTTATATGAACAGGCCAAGACCCGAGGGGACGCCCGCTGGCGGTGCTGGTTCACGTCCGGGTGGGAAGCTATCTGTCTCCGGCTGCCCGACGCCCTGGTGGTCCGGGGCTCCTTGCACTTAAGACTGCTGGTGGAGAGGGGTTTTCATAACGTGACTTTTATCCCGGACGGGGTTGATCCCGCCTCCCTGCGGCCCATGAAAAATCGACGACTGCGGGACCAGTTGGGGCTGAAAGATAAAATCACGGTGGGAATCCTGGCCACCGTGGGTTGGGACCCGCATCTGCGCCTTCCCAGTCCAGGTTGGGATCTGGTGGCCTGCCTGGCCCGGCTGCCGGAGCTGCCCCTGCACGGCCTGGTCATCGGCGACGGTCCGGGGCTGCCTCAACTTAAGGAATTGTGCCGAACTCAGGGTCTGGAAGACCGGGTCACTTTCCTGGGGCGGGTGCCCTATGCCGAGTTGCCCGCCTGCCTGGGCCTGCTGGACATCTGTCTCCACACCGCCTTGAATAACCGGATGAGTATGGTGCGCACCACCGGCAAGTTACCGGTGTTGTTGGCCTGCGGCGGTTGCCTGGTGGTCTCGGCGGTGGGCGAAGCAACCCGAGTGCTGAAAGACACGGGAATGCTGTTGCCTTTTGACGGCACCCCGGAAGAATACGGCAAAGCCCTGGCGGCCAGGGTCCGGCGGCTGGTCACGGAAGGCAATTTTGACCGCTACCGGCAACGTGGTCCAGAGATTGTCCGGCGGGAATTTGCTTACCAGGTCTTGTCGCAAAGGGTGGAGGATCTGGTGCAGCGCCTGGTTAATGCTTGAGCTTAGCCTTTTTGTCGAGGTCTTCCCGGGGCTCGAAGCTGAGGAGGCGGCATAATCTCCGATTAGGGGTCTTGACATGAATATTTTGGTCACCCAGATCAACAACCTCGGCGATGCCGTGGCCTTCCTCCCCACCCTGAAAGGCCTGGTCGATTTCTTCCCGGAAGCGAGGATTAGCGTGGTCTGCACTCCCATGGGGGAGAAGGTGTTTTCCGGAATAAGCGCTAGGGTGAATTTTTATCCGGTGGATAAAAAAAAGGTTTGTAGCCTGAAGAGGGTATCTGTAGTTCCAGCTTTATTGAAAACCGCCCAGTCTCTAAAGCACGAATACTTTGCCTTTTCTTTGCATTCTTTTGAGGGACCTTCATTTGCTTACTTGGTAGCCGCTTTGCTGCGCATCCCCAGGCGTATCGGCTATGACAGCCATATGAGCAAAGCGCAAGGATTTTTGACGGAAAAGATACCCTTCGAAATTTCTCGTAACGTAGTGGAAATAAATTATGACTTAATTAGGCAGGTTACCGGAAATTGGCATTCTTTTCCCGCCAGGGTGCCTATACCATATACCTCGCAGGACTTTGCCAGGGTTTTGGCGCGATTATCTCAAGCGGGCCTGGGAGAAGGTGCGCCCTTCGTTGCCATTCATCCGGGGGCCAGATTTAAATATCAACAATGGGGCCTTAATAATTATTCTGAGTTATTTGATCAATTAAAAAGAAGCATGGATCTACCAATACTCTTTTTAGGTGAAAACAATTACCAGATCAATGCCCCGGTAATTAACGGGTTGAGTATTAAAGAATTGGCCTGCCTTTTAGAAAAGGCTGCGATATTTATCGGCAATAACTCAGGTCCTATGCATATTGCCGCGGCTGTGGGGACTCCATGTGTGATAATTCAAGGGCCTTCGGCGGTAAACTGGGAAATATTTTGGCAAGACATACCTCACCGAATAATAAAGGCAAACCTTCATTGTAGGCCCTGTGAGAAATTTGACTCAAAAGGCGAATGCCTGCATAAAGAAAACATTTATGCCTGTATGCGGGGAATTTCTGTTGAATTGGTGAAGAATGTGGTGCTGGACCTGAAGAGAGATTTAGGAGAAGGTGCGCTCTTTATGCCAGGGCGCAATTCCCCTGGGACCGCGGGCCCATCAGGACCGAGGAACTTTTTTAAATCTGCCAGCCGGGACCCGATGAGCGGCTGAAGGGAAGTTTTGTGAACCTTTTATTGGTTGACCCGCTCGGGAACCTCATGGGAGCCAATATCGGTTTGGCCTATCTCGCCGGCGCCGCCCGCCAAGCCGGTCATAAAGTAGCGGTGCTAGATCTTAATCATTTCCGACAAGCCATCCCGGAAACCTTCTTGAAGGAAGCCATCCGACGGTGCCAACCAGATTTGCTCGGTTTCTCGGTTCTCACCCTGTCTTATCCAGGAACCGCCAAGTTGTTGGCCACCCTGCGCCATTATTATCATGGGTTCGTGGTCCTGGGAGGAGCGCATGTTTCCGTGGAAAGGACAAACTTATTAAATAAGCACCCGGAAGTAGATTGCCTGGTGATCGGGGAAGGCGAGAAGACTTTATTATCTCTCCTGGAGCATTTGGCGGGGGCCAAGAACCTGACGGAAATCCCCGGTCTGATCTATCGCGAGAAAGGTCATCTCAAAGAAAATCCGCCGGAGCTGATCCGCGACCTGGATTTCCTGCCCTTCCCGGAATACCGCATCCTTGGGGTGGAAAAGATGGAGACCTATCCTCTGCTCACCAGTCGCGGCTGTCCCTATCATTGCACCTTTTGCCTGGCCGCCGCCCTGTCAAACCGGAAGTGGAGACCCCGGGCGGTGGAATTTTTGGTGGAGGAACTCCATCAGGCGCGCCACTTATACCAGATCAAAGCCTTCACCATAATGGATGATTGCTTTACCCTGGACTTAGCCAGGGCCGAAAAATTCTGTGACCTGCTTATCGCCAGCGGTTGGAACCTCCCCTGGCAATGCTCCAATGGCATCAGGGCCGACCGGGTGAACGAAAACCTGGTGAAAAAAATGAAGCAGGCCGGTTGTCAAAGGGTCTTTCTGGGGGTGGAAAGCCTGGTGCCCGAAGTCTTTAATATGGTTAAAAAAGGAGAGGAACTCCAGAAAATCCTGGATGCCATCAAACTTTTTAAAAAGTTCGGCATCTGGGTGGGGACCTTCCACATCATTGGACTGCCCGGCGACACCTATGAGAGAACCATGGAATCTTACCGTGGTTCTAAGAAATTAGGAGTAGACCGCTCGGTATGGCAACTCCTGGTGCCTTTCCCTGGCACCGAGGTGCATCAGTGGGTGTCGCAGTTCGGCAGGCAATGCTCTCCCTATGACCAAGCCACCAGCTTCGGCACCGTCACCTTCGATACGCCCGATTTTCCGGAACCTCTGCGGCGGGAAGCCTTTCTAAAGCTTTCCCTGCGAAATAGTCTTTTTCCTACCGATAGCCGGCTCTCCAACGCGCAGAACGCCAGGCGGTTGGTCTATTGGTTCTTCCGGTACCACCCCTTGGGAGCCCCAGCTCTCTTGGCCAGCCTGGCCTGGAAGGCGGCCCGATTCCTTCTTCTGGGTGAATCTCGGGCCCGGGCCCGGGCCCAGTTCAATGTCAACCTGGCCTTTACCGACTTTCCCCTGCCAGGTTCACCGCTGCCAGCCTAACTGGATTACTCATGCGCATCTTGATGTGTAACAAATACTTTCGAACTTCCGGGCCTTCCACCAAGTATTTTTTTGGGCTGTCCGAGACCTTTGAAAAACATGGCCACCAGGTGATCCATTTTTCCATGCAAGATCCCCGGAATGAGCCTAGTCCATACGCGGACTACTTCGCCAGTCAGGTGGATTTTAACCAACGCCTCACCCCCTGGCGCTATGCCCGGGAATTTGCCCGCGCCATTTATTGTCTGGAAGCTCGCGCCAAAGCGGAACGGCTGGTCCGGGACACCAAGCCTGATATAGTAATGCTATTTAACATTTACCACCACTTATCCCCTTCTATCCTGGAAGGGTTTCGCAAATATTCTCTGCCCACCGTCTATCTCTTGGAAGATTTTTTCCTGATCTGCCCCAATTATCGCTTATACGCGCATGGAGCAGTTTGCGAGCGTTGCAAGAACGGCCATTTCTCCGAGGCGGTGCGACAACGATGTTTTCAGGAATCGACCTTCCGAAGTCTGGCGGCCGCCGGAGTTGCTTATGTCCATAAATGGTTAAATCTTTATAGACGGTCCATTGACGCGTATATAGCCCCGAGCCAGTTTGTGTTGGATAAATTTGTCGAGCATGGGTTCGAGCAAGAGAAGATAACGGTTATCCCCCATGGTTTGCCCGTGGACCATATCGTGCCTCGCTTTGGGGGCGATGACTATATTGTTTATCTGGGCCATTTGGAGCCCTGGAAGGGCACCAGCACCCTATTTCAGGCGATGCGGCAACTGCCTGACATCCGCCTGTTTTTTCTCGGGGATGGCAAGAGCAGATCGGAGTTGGAACGAGAAGGCAAAAGATTAAATTTAACCAATATGGAATTTAAAGGTTACGTAACTGGCCCAATCTTTCATGAACTTGTTCGTAACTCCCGCTTTGTGGTGGTCCCCTCTGAATGGTATGAGGTATTTGGCACAGTTACCTGGGAAGCCTTCGCCTATGGGAAGCCCGTTATAGGCTCCAGAATCGGGGCTACTCCAGAATTAGTAAAGGAGGGGGAGACTGGAGTCTTGTTTGAGCCGGGCAACGCGGCGGATCTAGCTGAAAAGATCCGGTATCTTTATGAAAATCTCCAGCAAACTGCGAAGATGGGGAAAAATGGCCGACTGCTGGTCGAAACCAGCCTCAGCCTGGATCACAACCATGAAGCCACTATGGCGCTTTTTGACAAATTACTAGCCGATATAAATCCGTAAAATATTGATGATTAATATCATCATAATAGTATCGGCTGATTAATAGTATATTAATTAAGTTAAAGGCTATCAATTTTATGGAATTTATTTTACCATTTATTTGCATTTTATTACTAGGGAGCTTTGCAATTCTTGGGCTTATTAATCCATTCATGGCCTTGGTATTGTTTATTATTTTACTGCCATTTACCAATGCGAGCTTAATCATTCATATGGGAGCATTTGACCTTTCTTTTCTTTACCTAATGGGAGCGATTCTCCTGGGGACATGGCTAGTTCGCAAGATGTTCCAATTCGAAAAGACTGTGATATCACTTGATAAATTTCATTTAGCAATAGGTATATTGTTATTATTCATGGCAATATCAGCCATTCTATCTGACCAATTAGGGATCGGTATAAAGGAATGCGTTAAAATCTTATTTTTCTGTACCATGAGTTTGATGACAATAATATTGATTGATGACCATAACAAGATCGAAACGTTGTTAACCTTATGGTTTTATTCTATTGTCATCTGCGTCATTGGAAGTCTGGTACTTTTTTTGCTCGACCTACCCTCCGCCCCGCATTACGAACTGACCTATCAGGGAGAATTATCTTTTGAAGCCGTCAGATTAGAGACTGAATATGAAAAATGGGCTAGTGGAGCCGCCTTTTATGCCTTGAATATGGGCTTTGGCAACAATCCTGACAAACTTGCTGGCTTAGCGGTGGTGGGAATTATCCTGGGCATAGGTTTAATGCAGTATCAAGAAAATTATGATGCGGTTAAGATATTTTCAATTGGCATTCTAATAATCGGCTTGCTAATGACCTATACCCGGTCGGCGTATCTAGCCTTATTTGTTGGTTTATTTTATAAACTAATCATATCTAAAAGTTCAGACATACGCTGGAAGATTATCTTTGTTTCTTTAATCGGTATGTTTTTCTTAATAATATTATTTGTAGGTAACTTTCACGAAAGGATTATTGAAACTTTTGCTATGGCTGATGCCAGCGAATATGTCCGTTATTATTCCTGGAAAGTTTTATTAGACGAGATTATTAGTCATCCCCTCTTTGGTATCGGGCCTGGCTTATCCATTTTTATTCTGGCTCCAGGCGCTGCTGAACTGGGGTGGACCGATACGGACGTGGACAAATTCGCGCCTCATAATGCGTTGTTGACCTTCTGGTCTGATGTGGGAACCCTGGGTTTCCTTGTTTTTCTTTGGTTAATATTTATAGCGATGAGAGCGGACAGAAGGGCTGCCTATGATAATAACGACCGATTCCATTTTCTGATAGAAAGCCTAAAAGGGGCTTTTTTGGCCTGGACAGTTCATGTCTTCTTTCATCCTGAATTAACGATATGGTTTTGGATACTATTAGGACTATGTTACGTTATGGAACATCGCCAGAATACCATCGCCCCTCGGTCTGCAGAAGCGGTTGTATTTGGAAGAAATTGCTGCCAAGGCGATATGGTGCCGAAGACGGGTTAATAATTGCGGGGAAAGAAACATGTTTAATAACTTGGAAGCCGCGGTTATTCCCACCTACCGCTGCAATGCCCACTGCCAGATGTGTCATATCTGGCAGCATCCCAGCAAGCCCGAAGAAGAGATCGCCCCGGTGGTCATCGACAAACTGCCCTCCGGATTTACCCGCATCAATATCGGCGGGGGAGAGCCCATGCTTCGGGACGACATCCTGGAGATCGTGGAGGTGCTGCGCCCCAAGACCCGTCACCTGGAGTTCAGCAGCAACGGCTGCTACACCGAAAACCTGGTTAACATCATCCGCAAATATCCCGATATCCGGGTGCGGGTGAGCCTCGACGGGTTCCCGGAAGTGCATAACCGCATTCGGGGTCTGAAAGGCGGCTTTGACCGAGCCCTGCGGACCATTATGCGGCTGAAAGAGGTGGGAGCTAAGGACATCGGCTTCGGCATCACCATATCCCACCGCAACGCCACCGAGATCATCGACCTGTACCGGCTGGCGGTGGCGCTGGAGGTGGAGTTCGCCCAGTGCATCGTGCATGACGCCTGGCAGTTCCGCATCCCCAACAATGTCATCCAAAATCCAGAGGAAGTGATCGAAGAAATTAAGAAGTTTATTGCCGTGTTGCTAAGTTCCCGGCGGCGCCAACCGTTCTTGCGGATCAAGGATTGGTTCAGGGCCTATCTGAACCTGGGGTTCATCTCCCAAGTCCAGGGGCAACCCCGGCTGCTCCCCTGCGGGGCGGGCCGCAATCAATTCTTCCTCGATCCCTACGGCGAGATGTTCGCCTGCAACGCCATGGAATATTCCATGGGCAATCTCAAAGAGGCCGCCTTTGAGGAGATCTGGCAGGGAGATAAGGCCCGGGAAATCCGGCAGCAGGTGGCCAACTGCCAAAAGAACTGCTGGATGACGGGGACCTCCCGGCCCGCGATGCGGGAGAAACCATGGGATCCCATATATTGGGTATTGAACAACAAGGTGCGCCTGTGGTTGGGAAAAGAAGTTAAATATTGTTAATAGGTTCGGGACAATACCAATCATGCGCTATTTTATAACCGGCGGGGCTGGCTTTATCGGCAGCAATATGGTGGATACCTTGGCGGAGATGGAATGCGAACGCATAACCGTTTACGATAATTTGACTTCAGGGAAAAAGGAGTTTTTACAAGGGCATTGGGGCAAAAGTTACTTCCATTTTATTGAGGCGGACCTGCTGGACCTGGCGACCTTGAGCAAGGTCATGGCCGGGCAGGAAATGGTCTTCCACTTCGCCTCCAATCCAGATATTGCCAAGAGCATGACCCAGACGGACCTGGATCTGCACCAGGGGATTATCGCCACTTATAACGTCCTGGAGGCCATGCGTCTGGAGGGCGTCAAGAAAATCGTCTATGCCTCGGGGAGCGGGGTTTATGGCGACCTGGGTTATCATGAGACCCCGGAGGATTTGGGGCCGCTACTGCCCATCTCCATGTATGGGGCCAGCAAGCTGGGGGGCGAGGGTTTCATCAGCGCCTTTTGCCACATGTTCGACCTGCAGGCCTGGATCTTCAGGTTCGCCAACGTGGTGGGCCGTCGCCAGACCCATGGGGTGGGCTTTGATTTCATCCGTAAGCTGAAGGACAACCCGGCGGAGCTGCTAATCAGGGGGAACGGCACTCAGAGCAAATCATACATCCACGTGGATGACGTCATCAACGCCGTGCTTTACTGTGTGGCCCACGCCGCGGACCGGGTCAACCTCTTCAATGTGGCCACCGAGGATTATCTGGAAGTTAACGGCATCGCCCGCATCGTCATGGAGGAGATGGGCCTGGCCCATACCCGGTTGGCCTATACCGGCGGCGCGCGGGGTTGGAAGGGAGACGTGCCCATTGTGCGGTTCAACCTGGACAAGATCCACCGGCTGGGCTGGCGGGCCACTCATGATTCCGCGGCCGCCATGCGGAAATCCATCCAGGAGATGCTGGCCGGTTAACCAGAGTGGCGGTCCCCTGGGAGACCTTCACCGGAGCAACAGCCGATGCAGATGGTGATTCTGGCCGGCGGCCTGGCTACCCGGTTGGGGGAATTGTCCCGGCAGACGGCGAAATCCATGATTATCATCCAGGGCAAGCCTTTCCTGGAATACCAGATAGAGTTGCTCAAGGCCCAGGGCATTACCGAACTGTTGCTGTGTCTGGGCCACCTGGGGGAGCAGATCGAGGACTATTTTCGGGACGGCAAGAATTTCGGCCTCAATATCCGCTACAGTTGGGAGTCCTCGCCCTTGGGGACGGGCGGGGCCTTAAGGAATGCCGCCCCCTTGATAATGGACGAATTTATGCTGCTGTATGGAGATTCATATCTCCCCCTTAACTATCAGCAAGTGATCCGGTTTTTCAGACGGCAAGATACCCTTGGGACCATGGTGATTTATAAAAACCACAATAAATATGAGAAGAGTAATATTGTTTTAAATGGGCGGCGTATCTTGATTTATGACAAGCAGGCCTTCCACCCGGGGATGCATCACATTGATGCAGGTTTGTCGGTCTTCAAGAAAAAGGCCCTGACCCTCCTCCCGGCGGGTGCCAATGCCCCCCTGGATATTATGCTCCAGCCTCTCATCCGGGAGGGACAACTCTCGGCCTATGAGACGGAGCAGCGATTTTATGAGATCGGGTCGCGGCGGGGAATCCGGGATTTTCAAGATTATCTGAGAATTCAGGCAGCCGCGGGGCTCGGGCCGTGAAGATCGCCATGGTGGGGATGAAAGGGATCACCTTATCCCCCGGGGGTGGCGGCATCGAAAACTTTGTCCAAGAACTGGGCGTCCGCCTGGTCAAGCGGGGCCATACGGTTTGTGCTTACACCCGGCCTTATTACGAAGAAGTCCGCGGCAAGTTTCGCGGGATTAAGCTAATCAGGTTGCCTTCCATCAACACCAAGCATTTAGATACCCTGACCCATACCTTTTTATCAGCCGCGGATAGTTTGTTCAGAACCTTCGATATTGTGCATTTTCATGGAGTCGGCACTGCCTTAATGACGTTTCTGCCCCGTCTAACCAAGACAAAAACGGTTCTCCATATTCATGCTCCTGATTGGCTGATGGATAAATGGGGGCTGGGAGCCAAGATGTTTCTAAAGGCTTCCAATTATCCCAGTGCTTTTTTCCCTAATAAAGTGGCGGTCGTATCCCGGGGGCTGCAAAGTTACTACAAGGAACGATTCGGAATTAACGCCAGTTATATTCCTGGGGGTATTAATGATTGTAATTTCCGCCAGGCAAGCCGCATTTTATCGTATGGTCTGGACCAGGGGAATTTCCTCTTATTCTCCGCCGGCTTAAGGCCTCAAAAAGGCTGCCATTATCTGATAAAGGCTTTTAGATTATTGTCCCCGGAGCTCAAGCTGGTTATTACCGGAGGCTCTCAACATTCGGATGATTACGTTGCCGATCTTCACCAGCTGGCAGGGGATCATCCCAATATTATTTTCTTGGGATTTGTAGATGACGAGACTATGGCAGAGCTGTATAGCAATGCCTTTATTTACGTGCAGCCATCTGAGGTAGAAGGATTTTCCCATGCCCTGCAACAGGCCATGGGATATGGTAATTGCATAATTGCCAGTGCAATCCCACCCAATATAGAAGTTCTGCAGGATCATGGCTATTATTTTCCAATTAACGATGTAAAAGGACTTGTCAGTATTTTGAGTAGATTAATCAATGATCATTCTTTAGTGACAATGAAGAAAGAAAAGGCGCGCCATTATGCTAAAGAATATTATAATTGGAATAATATCACAATAAATTTAGAGAAATTATATTATGAGACCATATCTCCGAATTAAATAGGTCTATTAAGATGATATGGCGCCAACTTCACCATAGATTAATCGCCCAGGCAGGAGATGTGATTACCGTTATTTTTAGCTGTATTATGTCTTATTATATCTGGCATTGGTTGCGATGGTTCACCGCCTGGTCCTGGGGGGGGGAATTAACGGCAAATACCGCTCATATTTTCCTTATAATGTACTCCGGGATCATCTTTGCCTATCTGTTCCACTTCTTCGGCGCTTATTCATATCAGCGTTTCACCTGTATTGGCACAGAACTTAAAGTTATCGGGAAAACAGTTTCCCTCGGCGCCCTGATCCTGCTCGGCTTCTTGTTTCTGTTGCGGCCGGGATATATCCCCCGCAGCCTATTCCTTATTTTCTGCCTCCTCAGTTTTGTCTTTCTGACCCTGGAAAAGCTGCTGTTATTTACCGTGGCTCAATTTATCCGCAACTGTAATTATAACCGCAAAACCGTGCTGGTGGTGGGGACCGGGAATCAAGCCCGGCGGTTTGTGGAAACCATTCGGAAACATTTCTCCTGGGGCCTGGACATTATTGGTTTTATCGCGGTCACCCCTGAAAAAGTTGGCCAAGAAATATTCGGGAAAAAGATTCTGGGCGCTTGCCGTGATACCCCGCAGGTATTAAAAGCTCACCTGGTTGATGAGGTAATTATCGCCGTATCCATTAAGCGCCTGGGGGAGGTCCAGGAGGTTTTGCAGGTCTGTGAGCGTGAGGGAGTGCAGGTCAGGATCATTTCCGATT
>Ga0187771_10002300_pt1 | contig 13131 bp, 16 predicted proteins | sample 0116_SJ02_MP15_1_FD_133139 | JGI IMG/M metagenome (GOLD analysis project Ga0187771, IMG submission 133139) | Tropical peat soil microbial communities from peatlands in Department of Meta, Colombia - 0116_SJ02_MP15_10_MG | ecosystem: Environmental > Terrestrial > Soil > Wetlands > Peat | place... | reverse complement strand
CAATGTACGCTAGTCACCGTCGTGGTCTTCCCCAAATCGGAATTTAGTTCTATGCAGTAGGACGGGGCAGCGTCTCCAGTCCTAGAATTAGCACATCGCCATCTGTATATCTTGACGGCCTGTACCAACACCGGTTGGCGCAAACGGAGGCTACGGACCCTGACGTGCTCAAGGGGACAACCCTGCGTGTCTACCGTTACCTCTTCAAGCTGGGTCGTCCTGCCGGGATTCACGAGGTGCAGAGAGGGCTCGACCTTAGTTCGCCATCGGTCGCCGAATACCACCTGAAGAAGCTCCTCCGGTCAGGCTTGGTGGACCTAGGAACCGAGGGTTATCAGGTCGACAGGGTGATGTGGGACAACATGATCAGAATCAGGCGGACAGTGGTCCCTCTGCAGGCATTCTACGTGGCCTTCTTCGCCGGTGCGCTAGTTGTAATGCTTCTCTTCATTCGGACCAGCCTCGAGGACGCTGTGCTGTTCGGTGAGTTTGTCATGGTCGTTGCTCTCGGTCTATCGGCTTACGCTTTCCAGAAGACGCTCAGGGGGCAGTGACTCCTTTGGCTGCACCGGTTCGACAACATGGGAAAAGTCCCGGGATTGGCCATGAGTCAAGTCAAGACGGAGAGATGGATTCTTCTCGTCGACTTGTCGAGGAATCCGCGGCTCTGCTGTCCTGCCAGCTCCCTGCTGACACCCAGCTACCCCTGCACCTGCCCCCAGGGGGGGCCGGCCCGTCCCCTATGGTAGACGCATTTTTGGGCAAGTTAGGCGAGCTAATGAGCCCCAGCAGAGCCAATTTGGCACAGCTAAATCGTCGAGCTAAATTTTGACCATGGCGAGCTGAAGAATTGGTGCAGCTAACCAGCTCTGCTGGGGCTGGCAGGCAAGTCCTGACCGTGGACAGACAGCCAATCAGCTCTGCTCCCAGCTCATTTTTGAGCCCCAGCTCAGCCCCCAGCTCTGCTGGGGCTCTGCTCTCCGTCTATCCTATAGGGCGTGGCCGAATGGCTTCTCCGTGCAATCCGTTTTCGACTCAGCGCCCTGGAGAATAGATACCCATTTCTGGGTAATCGATTAGCCCTTTGGAGGGGATATGAGTGGACAGTGCAGTCGAGACCTTCGGCCTGACGAAGTCGTACGGCAACGTGAAGGCCCTCGACAATCTGAGCGTCAAGGTAAGAAGAGGAGAAATCATCGTCCTCCTCGGCCCCAACGGCTCCGGTAAGACAACCCTTCTGCACCTGCTCTCGACTGTCCTTAAGCCCACAGCCGGGACGGCGACCGTGATGGGTTACGACATAGTCAAGCAGTCACTGAAGGTCAGAGAAACGATAGGCATCTCCTTCCAGGAGGCCAGAGGGTTCTGGAGGCACAAGCCCGACCACATCCTAGCCTTCCACGCTGCGGTCTACGGCCTTCGCGGGAAAGAGAGGGTCGAGGTGGTGGACCAGACACTCAAGGACTTCGACCTCTGGCCTTCTCGAAACAAGAAGTTCATGGAGCTCTCAGGAGGGCAGGCGAAGAGGCTCGAAGTCGCGAAGCTGTTCGTGCACCGCCCGGAGGTGGCGGTCTTCGACGAGCCGACTGCCATGGTTGACTTGGACGGAAAGAGGATGATCTGGGATAGGATAAGGGGCCTTCGCGAGCAGGGCTCGACGGTGGTGGTCGCCACGAACGAGGTGAGGGAAGCGGAGTACCTGGCTGACAGAATCAGCATAATGAAGGCAGGGAGGGACGTCGTCACCGAAGACCTCAGGACGCTCAAGGACAGCATTTCCGGCGGAGACGTAGTGGAAGTCGGCATGTCTCCCGCCATCACCAGCGCGGCGCTGAAGGTGATTTCGGAGGTCCCTGGCACGGTCAGGGTCACGCAGGCTACTGAAGATACGCTCAACGCTTTCGTCAACAAGTCAGAAGACTGGCTGCCGCAGATGATGGCCTCCATGCAGTCGCTCGGCGTCAGAATCACATCCATCAGGGTCTCTGAGCCTTCGCTCGACGACGTCTTCCTCCACTATACGAGCAAGACGGACAGAGAGGTCGCGACCGCCCGTGCGTGAGCTCCTCACTCTCTTGGGCTATGAGCTCAAGGAGACTTTCGATTCCATCCCTTGGACGGTGTACTTCTGGTTCTTCTTCGGATTCCAGTACTTCGTCTACGGCCAGCTGGTGTCCAGGCTGGTGGGGAGTAATCTGCCCAACTACTACGTCTACTACGGCACAGGCCTCCTGATCATAATGACATTCAACGTGGCGTCGTGGTCGGGAAGGCGGTTCGTCGAGGGCGCGCACGAGGGAAGGCTGAGGTACATCCTGTCACTCCCGATTAGGCGCGGAGAGCTCTTCCTGGAGCAACTGATGCTGGGCTTCATAGCCAACGTCGTCAGAATCGGTCCCCCTCTCGTCATCGTTCTCTGGCTAAACGGGATGCCCCCTCTCGTACTGTTGACGTCCCTGATTGTGCTCCTCTCCATGAGCGTGGGCGTGATGGGGATAATGATCTCGCTCTCGTTCATAGCCTTCAAGTCGTTCGACATCTACAGCGCGATAGTGGCCAGCATGAGCGCAATCCTGCTCAGGTTCAGCACGATCCTGTACCCGCTCTCCTTCATGCCCAACGCCTACGCGTCGGTTGCCAGGTTCAACCCGCTCACCTACGGAGCAGACCTGTTGAGGAACGTGATGAACGTCGATGTGAGCCAGCTGCTCAATCCGGGATCGTCCGCTTTCATTGTTGCCGCAGTCGGAGTTTCCATGCTTACCCTCGGCATGGCAATCGTGCCCCAGACACTGGAAGGAGTGAAGTCGTCATGAGCCAGATGAACAGGATGCTCCAGATAACCCGCGTCGACCTGTCGTACTTCTTCAGGACGAAGTGGTTGGTCGGGACGTTGCTCGGCCTGAACATCACGGACATGCTCGTCGTTGGCATAGTCTACAAGGGGATGATGCCCCCGGCCATCGAGGGCCTTCTCAACTACTTCCAGTTCTACGCTCCAGGCGTGATCATAACCGGGCTCTTCTTCGCATCGTTTGACGTCGGCAGGCGAGTACACCTCGGACTTACGGAGGGAGTCTCACAGTACTACCTGACGCTCCCGGTCAGCCTAGACGAGGTGGCCTGGGCGCACCTCCTTTCAGCGGGCCTCGGGGGTGCAATCTACGCGGGCCTGCTTACCATGATGGCCGCGGTCCTCGTTCCGCAGCTGGCATCGCTGTCGACGTTGGTCCTGATCCCATTCCTATTCGTGCTTTCGATGGGCCTTTCCGGAATCGCCGCAGCCCTGAACCTCTTTTCAAAGACAGGAGACAGGTACTTCGTCTTCGCCGATGGAATCCAGACATTGATGGTCAGCATGAGCACAGTGGCATACCCCATCACCGTAATCGGCTCCTACTTCCCCTCCCCGCTGGTCACCTTGATCGAGTTGAATCCATTAAGCCAAGGGGCCGAAGCCTTACGGGCAGTCATCAATGGTTCTCCTTCAAGCCCGGTGTTCAACCTTCCCGCGCTGGTGGTCACTTCTCTTGTGCTGCTTGCCGTGGGAGTGGTCTCCTACCGGCACGTCTTCACCAAACTGAGAGAGGTCGGCAAAATCTAGGTCCTGCCGCTCCCCCAATTCAACGCTTTGCGGCCGGCGCCGCGGCTTGTGCGGAAGGAGGAGCCTGAACAAGTGGTTTCACCTGGGCCGGTTGGCCAGTGAGCGTCCCGAGCATGTTTCTTCCCAGCTCGCTGAGTTGGTACACCGCAGGGCCGCCGAAGAAATCTATCTTGTATTCGACAAAACCGAGAGACGTCAACTGTCTCACGGTCCAAAGTGTCATCCAGTTCGAATTGTCAGCCATCAACTCGTCGAGTTCAGAGTTGCTGAGCCCTTCCTTGCTCTTCATCAGGAATGTCATCGCCTGCAGGAGGTGAGGCGATGCCGCGACGGTCTGAAGGAGCTTTCTCTGAGCTTTCGCATCAGTTGGCCAGATCCAGAGGCCTGTATTCATCGTTCCGTCCGACGCCCCACAGTTGATAAACACTATGAGGCCGAAGTGGTCACAGCCGTTTACGAGGTTGTCAACTGTTTTTCGTTAGGTATGACAAGTAAGCGGCGGTCCATTGTAGCTTCGGCAACCAATGGAAGTTGTAACCGAATATGCCGACCAAAGGACAGAGCTCGAGGGGAAGATCAGGTCGCTAGAAGCTGAAAAGGCTTCACTCCTTGCTAGCATAGCCTCACTGAAGGAGAAGATCGCCACATATGAGTTGGAGAGGTCTGCCACCCAGCTGGAAAGCGAGGTGGAGGCACTCCGGACGGAGAAGGCTGTGCTCGACGAGAAGGCTGCGGCCTATGAAGCCGAGGCGGGATACGACCTTCCGCCCACCGCAGGTGGAGTCTAGGACTACCGAAGCTTAGAAGCCTTCTGCTCGAGTTCGCCCTTTTCTTTTCTCAGGTAGCTGACGAAGCTCTCCAACTCTGAGAGCCTGTCCCGAAGGCGTCGCACATCGTTCTCCTTCGCCGTCCTGTCCATCGCGCTCTCGAGTTGCCGTTGTTGTTCGGCCATGTCCCTTACCTTCGTGTTGAGGCCATCGTTGTCTTTCTTCACCGCATTCAACTCGTCTTGAATCGACTTCAGTTGCTCCTCGGCCACGATCAAGTATCTCTGCCTGCTGATTACTGTAGGGAACTTTGTGTCACATTTTGAGCATGTGTACATCCCGACCCTCCTCTCCGTCATCCCCCGCTCGCCCTTCGATGGCTCGACGATGACCGAGAAGGTTCTGGTCGGCAAGGCTTCCTTGTTCCCGCACTTGGGACAGTTTGGCAAACGCGTCTGCGGAGACTGTGAATGTGTTAAACCTTTACTGCTCTCGAATCGATTCGAGCTCGGAAACGGCAGACCAGAGCGTGACCCTCGCGAAGGATGGCATGTTGGGGTCCTGGGCGACGTCATCGAGGAGGCTGATCGCGTTGGCCGCTCTTACTGCCATGCTCTGCTTCTGGTCCTGGAGCATAAGAACGGAGTCCTTGACTATCTTCCTGATGTTGCGCGGAGTTATGTTCGAATCGGCGATCTGGTTCAGGCTTACGGTGGCCTTCGCAAGCTTCGCGTTGTTCTCCTCCTGCTTCTTCAGTTTGGCACTCATGTAAAGGAACCCTGTTTGCGAGTTTGGTCCACCGTTTGGCGAGAATAAGTGCTTTTCGTCACGCGAGCCTGGCTTGCCGGGCTGGATAGGTTGGTCTGGCTGCATTTGTTCGAACCGGGTCACTGTCCAAAGTCTGAGTGTCGTCTTTTATAGAACCAGACCTTCAGTCGAGACAATGAGCGGGGCCAGCAAGGACAAGGTGAAACTCGCCGTCGAGCTAGTCAGGAAGGGCGCGACCATGCTCGGGGAGCCGTGCGCGAAGTGCGGGGGGGTGAAAGTCAGTTACCTCGGAAAGGTCTACTGCACCGGGCACGAAGACCTCTCATCGGTGGTCGCCGCCGAGACGGTTTCGATGGACACGGTCGTCGCCGGCATGAGGGAGATCCTTCTTACGAAGCTCCAAGAGGCTGTTTCGGCGCTGGGCCAAGAAAAGGACAGCGCCAAACAGGAAGAGTTGGTGTCGCTGCTGGCGAAATACTACGACCTGCTTGAGAAGCTTCCCCGGAGACAGCAGAGGCCTTAAATCAGAAGCTGGTTTTTTGCAGTCGTGGCCCCGAGGATAGGGCAGAAGGCTCCGGAGTTCGCCCTCCCTGACACTGACGGCAAGACGCGTTCTCTTGATGAATTCACGAAGCGGGGGAAGGTCGTGCTCGTATTCTTTCCCTTTGCCTTCTCCGGCGTATGCGACAAGGAGATGTGCACGTTCAGGGACGGGTCAGGGACTCTGCAGGATTCAGAAACCCAGACCGTAGGGATCAGCGTGGACAGCAGCTACTCTCTCAGGGCCTTCGCGCAGACCTACAATCTGCAGTTCCCACTCCTGAGCGACTTCAATAGGAAGGTCTCTAGGCTTTACGGGGTGCTTCAAGATCCATGGGTCGGTCTTGGGTACAAGGGGGTCGCCAAGAGATCGGTCTTTCTGGTCGACGGCCGTGGCATCCTCCGTTACAGGTGGGTCACCGACGTACCTTCCAAAGAGCCGCCTTACCAAGAGGTCATGAAAGCGGCAGAGAAGCTGACCGCCTAGGCCCAGTATTTTTATACGAGCGAAGCGTCGGCAACTAAGAATTGACCCAAGAGACGGCCGTGAAGCCAATTGTCGAGCTCACAGAGTTGGCGGCGTCCGAGCTGAAGCTCTACCTTGCCAAGCAGGGAAAGCCGAACGCGGCGCTGAGAATCTTCGTAACTGCCGGCGGTTGCTCGGGTCTTTCATATGGCATGGTCGTAGACGAGAAGCTCACAGATGATGATTACGTGATCGACGTGAACGGGGCAAAGGTTGTGGTCGACAGGTCAAGCGCACCCTTCATCACGGGGTCGACGATAGACTACAAGGCCGAGAAGCTGATGGGCGGCGGCTTTGTGGTCAGCAACCCCAACGCTGTTTCCACATGCGGCTGCGGCGAGTCGTTCAAGACTGCGTAGACGGATTTCCCCCTAAAATGAGGCGCCGGGGGTAGGATTCGAACCCACGAGACCCGAAGGTCACGGGCTGACTGGTTATTCGATCTCGAGTTGCGGACCCGTTTGCTGCCTCGCGAGTTGCCCGCGCATTAACCACTCTGCCACCCCGGCCGAACCGGCGCATGACCGAGCCACTATTATTTCTTGAGGGAGTTCGACCTCACCTGAGACCCTGCAGTGTCCCAATCGCTAAGCTCCAAGTTGCGAAGCCGCTGGAACGGCTAGAGAGCCCTTCCTACGGAATGACCGTCTGAAAACCAGGTTTGCCGATGCGTTTGCAGATGCGGATGCCTGTGCCCATCACACCTTGGTCACCGGCGATGAGAGCCAAGACTCCCCAAGTTTAAATCGAATCCGCGTCCGGGTTCAGAACGCACGATGAAGGTTTCTCTCGTCTGGTCCAGCCCGAAGCCCGAGAAGACTATTGCGGTGGCGATGAGAAGGTGCTACAGCACGAAGGCGATTGAGGACATCGAAGCCGAATTGGAGTCGAAGGGCCCCGAGTACTGGAAGTTCCTCCTCACCAAGTGTCTGCAGGACAAGTCGCTCGACGTCCTCGAACACTACACGATGTCGCTGCTCGTCGAGAGCGCGAGCGAGACCGAGGTGAGCAGGCTCGTCCTCAGGTTCCCGTACATTCATGCCACCTGCCTCGGCGAAACTGATTGGCTCATCTCCGTGAACGCGAGGACGTTGGTGGAGCTTTGGAGGGACCACGATGGAAAGCCGTTTGCCGAGTCCGTGGTTGCCGAGCTCGACAGGCAGAAGGTCAGCCCGCTCTTCAACGAACTTGCATTTGGTGACAGGACGCATGCGAGTTAAGCTCCTCTACAGCACCGACCTGAGGGCCATGAAGGAGGCCTTGGCAGAGAAGAGGATACACTTCGACCCCGAAGCAATGATGGATCACATAGTCTACATGTTCGAGATTGAAGACTGCAGCAGGGTCACGACTCATCAGTTGGTCCGCCACCGGGTCGCGTCATACGACCAAGAGTCGCAGAGGTTCTCCGCGGCCACGAAGGAGGGCGTCGTGACTCCGCCAAGCATCCTGACCAATGAAGCCGCTAGAAAGGCCTACGACGAGGCACTGAAGTCCGTGTACTCAGCCTATGAAAAGATGGTCGCGGCCGGAGTGCCGAAGGAAGACGCCAGGTACGTCCTGCCGACCGCCATCAAGACCAAACTCGTAATGACGATCAATGCCAGGAGCCTGATGCACATCGTCTGGCAGCGCACGGCCCTACAGGCGCAGTGGGAGATCAGGGAGCTCGCAGCCTCCCTTTACGATCTCGCACGCGAAGCGACGCCTGAGCTCTGGACCAAAATCATAGAGCGATAGGAATTGGTCAAGGCCTTCGGGACGGCTGGGGTCAGGGGAGTTTTCAACAGGACGCAGATGCCCGAACAGGTCTACAAGCTCGCAGAAACCGTTGTATTCGCTTCAGGGAGGGGGCGTTACGGGGTCGGCTGGGACGGCCGCAAGACATCGGCCTTACTGGCCAAGACGGTGACCTCGGCTGTCAACGCAGTAGGAAGCGATGCCCATGCATTTGGGGTCGTTCCCACCCCGGTGGCAGCTTTCGGGACTAGGTCCCGCGGATGTCTGGCAGGCTTCTCCGTGACCGCCTCTCACAACCCCTCCGAATTCTCAGGAGTCAAGATCTTCAATGCCAAGGGGATGGAGCTACCCGCCTCGGATGAAGAGAGAATCGAAAGGGCTCTGGCCGTCGATGTCATGCGATCCTCTGGTGACTTCGGCCAGCTTGTCCCGGACGAAGAGGTCGTGGACGACTATGTGCATGCGCTCCAGTCGCGTTACGGGGAGGCTCGCGAGCCCCTCAGGATATCGATCGACTGCGCCAACGGGCCGGGAGGTATGGTGACTCCGCAAGTCCTGAAGTCTCTTGGCCACCGCGTGTTCCCAGTCAACGCTCAAGTGTCCTGGAGATTCCCTGCGAGACCCCCGGAACCTACGGCTTCCAACCTCGCGGACTTCTCGAAGGCTGTCCCCGCGCTGGGAGTGGACTTCGCCTTCGCACATGACGGAGACGCCGACAGGCTGGTTATGCTCGACGCCCTTGGAAGGGTTGTCCCCGACTCGATTGTCACAATCCTGGCGCTCCGCGGACTGGGTGCTTCAAGCGGAGTTGTCGTCGTTTCAGAGAACACCTCCACGGCCGTGGTTGAGGAGGCTGAGAGGCTCGGACTCCGCGTCATCAGGAGCAGAGTAGGGAAGACTTTCGCGGTCTTGGAGGCCGAGAACGGGGTCTTCGCATCGGAACCAAGCAAGATCGTCGATCCCCAGTGGGGGCTCTGGGAGGACGGAATCAACGCCGCCGCGATGATTTCTGGTCTTGTTTCAAGCGATAGAGGGGTGATGGGGAGGGTGATGGAAGAGGTCCAGTGGAGGTATCGACAAGTCAACATCAACGTTGGAGTCAGGATGAGGGTCTTGGCTGAGAAGGCGAGGGAAGCATTCAGAAAGTACCGTGTGAGGGACGAGCGAACGCTTGACGGCCTGAAGCTGATCTTCGCCGACAGCTCCTGGGTGATGTTCAGACCTTCCGGGACCGAGCCGAAGACGAGGCTTTACTGCGAGTCGAAGGACCCACAGCTCCTCGAGGTCTTGGTTCAGCTGGGAACTCAGTGCATCGAATCTTCTAAATAGCGTGAACGGTTCGAACGGCTCGTGTCAGAATCGAAGGCCATAGCGAGGGTCCTTGCGTCAGGCTACCTCTTAGATGCGAAGGCGTTCGATATGATCAATCGCATTCCAGCGGGAGTAGACGTGGACAGTCTCGTCGACAGGCTTCTGGAACAGAAGGTGGGGAAGGCGACAGGGGAAGCGAAGGTAATCACTGAATCAGATGTGGTCAAGGTGATGCCTGAGATGGCTGTGCAAGATCGGGAAGAACGGGGTGTCCCTCTCAGGGAGCCTGCAGAGCTTGAAGTTGTGTCCGACCCGACGTTGGCTATCGCTCCGGCGGAAGCATCTGAGGGCTTCAACCGGCTCTTCCACGACAGGTACCATCGGCTGTACTCAATTCTGCGGAACCGCCTCGATACGAAGGGCGCGGTCACAGTCGGCGCCACGAAAGGGCTGCCACCCAACAAGAAGGTGCGGGTTGCCGGCTTACTTTCCGACCGTTCGAGCAGAAAGGGGAACGTCGAGTTGAAGGTAGACGACCCGACGGGTACGATGCGGGTCATCTGTCAGGACCGGATCGTCGAGGAAGCGGCGCTCAAGGCTCCCTTCGACGGCATGGTCGTGGTAGAGGTTTCGCGTGGAAGGAGTGGCCAGCTGTACGCGAGCTCGGTGCTGCTGCCTGACGTCCCCCTGAGAAAACCGGTTTCTTCCTCTCACCGAGTCTATGCCCTTCTCCTGTCCGACTTGCACATCGGGAGCAGGATGTTTCTGGCGGATGACTTCAGGCGATTCCTTCAGTGGATCAACGGTGGGCTTGGGGACAAGGACGTTGTGAACCGGATCAAGTACATCGTTATCGCCGGGGACATCGTCGATGGGGTTGGCGTCTACCCTGGTCAAGAGTTCCAGCTATCCGAGAGGGACCCCAAGAAGCAGTATGCGATGGCTTCAGAGCTCCTCAAGCAGGTGCCGGGTCACATACAGATTGTCATCTCCCCCGGGAACCACGACGCAGTCAGGCAGGCGCTGCCACAACCGGCCGTCCCAGTGGAGCTTGCTGAGTCCCTCTATGGAATGGAGAATGTAAGGTGGGTCGGAGACCCTGCATACATTAGGTTGCACGGCGTGTCCTTCCTAGTCTACCATGGGAAGAGCCTCGACGACGTCATAGCCACGACGCCCGACTTGACCTACGACAATCCAACAGAGGCGATGAAGCTCCTCCTCCGGTCGAGGCACCTCTCGCCGACGTATGGGAAGCGGACAGCGCTGTCTCCGGAGCTCCGGGATTTCATGGTCATAGACCAGGTCCCTGATGTTCTGCACTCGGGACACGTTCACACATTTGGGGAGCTTAACTATCGGGGGACCCTGCTCGTTAACTCTGGGACCTGGCAGGGGCAAACTGACTTTCAGTCGAACATGGGGCTCGAGCCGACCCCAAGCGTCATACCCCTCGTCGATTTGTCGACAATGGAAGTCTTACGGCGCAACTTCGGCGCGGCAGGCTACCAGCCCCTACACGAAAGCAACAGAGCCTGAAAGAGCAGTGTCCTATGCGGGTTTTCCGAAGGTCGAGTCCTCCGAGAGGGTCTTCTCAAGAGTCTCGTCCCCGATTAAAAGCTGAATCCTCTTGGTCCTGCCGCGCCTCCCCTTGCTTACAACCGACGCTTCGATTAGGCCGAGCAGGTCGAGCTCCGCGAGTATCCCGCTGACGCGTCGTTGTGTGAGCGCCTCGAGACCGGCCTTCCTGCAGAGGCTGCTGTAAGCTAAGTAGAGTTCGCCAGTGTTGGTACCACCCTTGAACCTCGACACGGCCAACAGGATGGCTTTGTTCTGGACTGGGAGCGAGCGTATCGCCTCCTCCGCCCGGTCGTGCTCCATCTTGTCCGACGCCCTGCGGATGCACGAGTCGTCGATCCCCCGAAGCCCCTCCCTCTCTGCCACCTCGCCGGATATCCTCAGGAGGTCGATAGCCCGTCTCGCGTCGCCATGCTCCGAGCCGGCCATGGCGGCACAGAGATTGATCGCTGCCGGTGATGCTGCCCCCGGCCGGAATGCCATCCTAGCCCTCTCGGTCAGGATTTCCCGCAGCTCCTCGACCGTGTACGGCGGGAAGACTAGCTCTTCCTCGCTGAGGCTACTGAGCACCCTCGGATCGAGACTGTCCTTGAATCTTAGGTCGTTGGATATTCCGACTAGAGACAGAAAACCCGGGGCCAGTCTCTCGCCGGAGCGAGTGAATTCATAGAGGACACTGTCGCCGAAGGTCTTCACCAGGTAGTCTATTTCGTCGAGCACCAAGATGACTTGATTCCTTCCGGATTTCACCGCCTCGAAGATCCTTTCGATGACTTCGCCGATGGACAAGCCTGTGAACGGTATCTGTCTGTCGACAGGCAGATCGATGAATTTCGCGAATTCGGCGAGGGTCCTGTACTCCGTGTTCGACAACCTCGTGTTGACGTACCCAACCGTCAAGTTGGGGGTGTTTGCCTCGGTCCTCAACCTAGCGAGGACGTAACGAGCTACCGCTGTCTTTCCAGTACCAGTCTTGCCATAGAGCAGAAGATTCGACGGTTTGGAACCGTGTAGGACCGGAGCGAGCACCTCGGCAACCGCTTTGGTCTGACCGTCTCTGAAAGGGAGGTTCTCAGGGACAAATTCAGGGCTAAGCGCGTTGCGATCCGTGAATAGGACCTTGCCTTCTTTCGCTCTGCGGAAAATCTCATCGATGGCGCTTGGCAATGGCTATCAGTTATCAGTGGAAACACTGGTTAGTTAAGCCCTCCGCCCCAACCCTTCGACTGCATCCACTGTAGGACCCGCTAGCCAAACATATCTTCACGATAGTAAAGGGTCCCGCTCTTGGTATGCGTCATTGTCAGGATATACCTTGGGGTCTACAAGAAGAGACGCAGGCTCTACATTTTACTGAGGGTAGGGCGAATCCTGAATGGGAGAGGGTCCAGTGGAAGTACAGGGGCCGGGGACCGGCAGTGAAGAGTAGTGAAGAGCCACGCTTCCTTAACGAGGAACACACCCCAATATTTCCATTGCAACTTGTCCAGCCTCCTGACAATCAGAATAACCAGATTCCAACCCCTTTGTTTCCATTGGAACCGCTGTTTGCCTATTCAAATTTCTTGACGGGTGAACCCCTGTGAACCTGCCTAAGGCTCTCAATGCAGAGTCAAGGAAACTTCGTCTCGAGTTCACAAGTTCACACTACCATGGGCTTTAACACTATGAGTCGCGAAACCAGGCGGACACCCCTTGCGCAGGCGGATCAGGATTGAGGTTGAAGACGGAGAAGGGACCAAGTACACTCTAGCATTAGAAGGCAAGGTCTCCCGCGACAAGCTGATGAAGGCGGTCGACATGTTGGAAATCATGGACGTTCCAATCGACCATTCCTACAAAGCACCAGACCAAGGTACGTTCTTCGGCAAGGTGATGACGCTACTTGAGACCGAGTTCGCTGCCGGAGACTTCTCATCGTCAGATGTCGCACGGGGCTTCGAGGAGAAGTACAACCAGCCGGTAAAGCTGAGCACAATATCCACGTACCTAGCGAGGCTCGCCGAGAAAGAGTACATCAAGCGTGAGAGGTTCGGGAACTCTTGGGTCTACAGGCGAGTCTACCTCAGGACGAATCAAGTCGCCGAAAGGTAACGGCGCCCGCTCTCGGTGAGTTGGTAGACGAATGGTTTCTTTGAACTGTCCCGTGTGACAAGTCCTGAATCGAACAATGCCTTCATCAAGCGCGCGGCATGTTCCCTGGACTTCCCGATAAGCTCCTTGATCTCAACAGAGCTCCTGGACTTGGCATCCAGAAGTCTAATCACAGACATCTCTGTTTCATCAAGCGTGACTTG
>Ga0187771_10002299_pt1 | contig 13134 bp, 8 predicted proteins | sample 0116_SJ02_MP15_1_FD_133139 | JGI IMG/M metagenome (GOLD analysis project Ga0187771, IMG submission 133139) | Tropical peat soil microbial communities from peatlands in Department of Meta, Colombia - 0116_SJ02_MP15_10_MG | ecosystem: Environmental > Terrestrial > Soil > Wetlands > Peat | place... | reverse complement strand
TCATCGGTATTATAAGTCTTGGGAAGTGATATGCATCCCGCAGTGCTTACACAGCAAATAACCAATATTATTACCATTGAGATTTTGATGTCTGTCCTCACTTCTGACTCCTCACTGCTCAATGTTTTCACTTCCCAATACGGGTGCGGCTGCGCACCATGATGAGGTAGCACACCGCTGCGGTCAAAAGCAGGGCCAGGGTGCCGGGTTCGGAAATGCCGTGGTGGTGGATCACGTTGCCGCCGCCTCCGCCTCCACCCCCGCCGAAAAACACAGGTGGGATGATGAAATCAAATCCCCAGAGGGAACTGCTGGCGACTGTCGGCGCGACAGCAGCGACTTTGGCCGGCGCGACAAGGGCGGGGACTGCAAGCTCTATGATTGTCGCCTGTTTTTCTTCGTTTACAGGCATACAAACGACGGTCACAAGATCACCATCGTGCGGGATGTAATCTTTTCCGTTCTGCTTGGCCTCTTCGATAAGCTGAACCGCTTCGGGGCTCAGTTGTCCAATATTTTTAGCGCCTGTGAAATACCATACAGCCTCTTGGATGGTTTTCTTCGAAGCGGACTGCGGTTTGTGATTAAGGATGTAGTTGATCCGGTTAAAGTCCATGTCTTTCAATCGCGGCGGAAGATCGGGACTGGTGTAGTCGTAGAGTCTGACTTTGTAAATGGTGTTCTTAGGGAGCGGCCTGCCCTTTTCGAGACACCATATTTTGTAGAATTCGTAGTCCTCCACATCCCAGCCGTACCGGGCATCTATGAAGTAACCTTCGAACCGGCTCTCCGTGCCTTCCCTTATGAACATATGGACCGGAGTGTCAGGAAGTTTGAGGGTAGGGGTGACCTGGACGACATCCACCGCAACCGGGGGTCCCCCGCTGTTCGGCTCCGGCACCGATTCCATGGGCGTAGCCAGGCAAGCGCAGGACGACCAGAAAACAAACAGAAATGAAAAAACCAACACTGTGCGCACGGTAGTTTCCTAATCCGCGGTCCGAAGATTTGCGGGACAAATTCCCATGTTTCTCCAAGACAATGGAACCATCTCTTCGCCGTCCGTAATCAGATTAAAACCTCAATCGAGCGATTCCACCGAGCATCGGCTCCGAACGTCATTGCGAGGCGTCACCCCGACGAAGGCCGGGGCGAAATCCACGCCGCACAGCACACCAACCGGGTGCGGACACCAGAAGCGGAGCCTGCAACGGAAGTGTTCAACCCAGGGTCCGGAGCAATCCTGCGCTTGGGGGATCGCCGGCATGAGAGTGTTTTAGAATTTAAATCGCTCAATTCGGATGAAACAGCCGTTCCACATTAAGCGCCAATGGCTCTTTTTGCAACAAAAAACAATGTGTTCCCGCTCTCGCGCCCGGTCCGGCCAAGAGTTTTTTTACCAATACTTCTAAAGTTCTCCCCATCCATTGAGTCAGGGGGATTACCTTTACACTTTTTTCGGAAGGTTAGGCTCTTTTGTTTAGAAATATTTTTCCCGGCCTTTGACAGGAGTTGAACAAATTCAGCGCAGCCTTAGAATAGTAAACTGCAAGGAGATGAAGATGTCATCGTTTAGACTGCCCGAGTTTCTTCCACCCGATTTCACGGCGCCCCATCTGCTCAATGCGCCCGTGGTGCGGTTCGAACCGGTCCAAAGGGCCGGAGTGGCGCCGCCGGGCTATCATGCAACCTCCATATACCCGGAATATTTCCATGTTAGCAGGGCAAAGTGGACCCTGGCGAAAGATTCGCGCATGGACTGCGTAGCGGTGCTTCTTGCCGACGGCAGCATCGAAGTGCGCGAATTCCGCCTCCTTGAGCCGGGCGACCTGGTCGCCTGCGGACGGCGCGAAAACGGCGAAGACGGCATATTGGTCCATGTGGAGCCTTTCGGTTGGCGGCCCGAGGCCCGCGAAAAGTTTGCCTTTCGCACCCGCGTGTCCCGCGAGACATCTTTTTCCTACGACTACGACGAACTCTATAACCTGCTGGAACACGATCGCCAAAACGGCTTCATCCTGTGGGTGCTCGGCCCGGCGGTGGCCTTCGACAAAGACTCCCGAGACTCCATTTGCGCCGTTATCGAGGCCGGGTTCGTCCACGCAGTTCTGGCCGGCAACGCCCTGGCCACTCACGATATCGAGGCCGCGCTCTTCGGCACCGCGCTCGGACAGGACATCTACACCAAACGACACGCCGAACTGAGCCATTACAAACATCTGGACGCCATCAACCGGGTTCGCGCCCTGGGTTCGATCAGGCAAGCCGTGGAGGCCGGAGTGGTAAAAGACGGCATCATGGCCTCTTTAGTCAAGCGGGGGGTGCCGTTCGTGCTGGCGGGCTCCATTCGCGACGACGGCCCCATGCCCGATGTGATCGCAGATTCGGCTGAGGCGCAGGACAAGATGCGCGAGCTGGCAAAACGCGCCACCACGGTCATTGCAATGGCCACCCAACTGCACTCCATCGCCACTGGAAACATGACCCCTTCCTACAGGGTGATGGAAAACGGCACGGTTCGCCCTGTATACTTTTTCGTGGTGGATATGTCGGAGTTTGCGGCAAACAAACTGGCCGACCGGGGATCGCTCACCGCAAGGTCCATCCTTACCAATACGCAGGACTTTGTGGTGAATTTGCGCCGCAGACTGATAAGCCGCAAACCCCGCAATCCAGCGCGGCGCGGGGGCGGGGCGGGTGGGTGAAGCCCGCAGTCCGGCGCGGCGCGGGATTGCGGGGTTTAGGGATCAGGGTTCGTATTGTCCTTTGAAATTTCTCCACTTGATGTGCACAAGGTCCCGCAACATCGCAAGTGACATCGAAAGCACACGCCGGCCTTTGCTGTATTCATGCCCGCCCCCGGCATACGCTTCGAACTCCTCCACCCAGTAGCCGCATTTGCGGGCAACAAAAAGCACCTCGGCATCGAAACTGAACCCGCTCAGCCCGCTCCTGCCAAACAGGCGCCTTGCCGCCTCACGGCGAAAACCCTTCAAGCCTGCCTGCGTGTCACGGAAGGGCAGATTGAGCAGAGAAGTCACAATCCAGTTAAACGACACGCCGAGCACCGCCCTCATCGTATGGGCCTCCTTCAGGATGCGGGCGTGCAGGCTGCGGGAGCCGATAACGATGTCGGCCGACTCCAGCTTTTGCTTTATCACTCTCAGGTAATCGGTCGAATACGCCATGTCGGCGTCCATGTAACAATAGGCGTCGGCCTCCATCATCTCGAAGCCGGTCCTGATCGCATGCCCTTTGCCCCGGTTGGATGCATAGCCTGCGCAGGAAACATTGGGCGCCTCGCATCCCTCCAGGGCCCTTTTCATCACCTCCATGGTGCCGTCAGTGGAACCGTCATCGACGAACAGAAAATGGAAAGCCGGATTGCGCTCCGCAAACCCGACGGCCTCACCCACGGCGCGCCCGATGACCTGGCTTTCATTAAAGGCAGGCAGCACCACCGCCACTTTGTCGATGTGGACCTGCGGCGGCCTCGGCAAGGGCGTCTCGGACACAAACGGCACAAGCCGGGTTTGCCTGATCGCCAAAAGGGTCGCCGCCCAGAGCGTCAGGGTGCTCAACAAAACGAGCCCGAAATCCCGGAGGTATAAAAACGGCCCCCTGTCTATTGAGGTCGCCAGGTGAGAAATCGCCGCAAACCAGAACACCGCCTTCCACAGAGCCGGGATATGCCCGTATGAGTACCTCTCCCATAGTATGACGATAAGCACCATCACCAGCGGCAGCGCCATCGAAACGTAATGGGGATGAAATACGGGGTTTGCCGCCAACATCAACGGGATAAGCGCACAGAAAAAAGACACCTCGGATACGGTCGCATCCACTTTGCCGCCCCGCCCCTGCCTCTTCCAGCCCGAAGCGGCCAGGGTGACCGCCAGCATCGCAGCCGCCAGGGCCCAATGAGCGGCGCGCGTGCCGGGGCCGGGCGCGCTCGGGCGGCCGGTTCTGCGGGGATGACCAATATTGTGCAAAACGACCATGAAAGAATTGCTGTCTGTGTTGGCAATCCCGCCCAGCTGCTCTGCCGCCCGGCTGCTCCCGGTCCCGCGTTCGGCCGACCATCCCCCGGCGACCGCAAGTCTTTCACAGTATGATTTGTACGTGGCCGCAGCGTTGTGCGGGCCAAGCACCATGAGCGGCGCCAGGACAAGCCCGGCCAGAAGCCCGGCGGCGCTCCCGCAGATCATCCGCCGGTCGCGCCTCCACAGCGGAAAGGCAAGCAGAACAACGGGCATCTCCTGTATGCAGATCGCAGCCGAAAGCCACAGGCCGGCTCGAAACCTCTTGCCTCTCAAAATGGCGGCCACGGTGCAGCAGAGAAAAAATACGACCATCAGGCCCACCTGCCCGCGAACCTGGCATCGCCCGATCGCCGGCAAAAGCACCAGCACGGGAGCGCACCGCAGCGCCCACCAGCGCAATGAAAAGCGCCGCCCCCTGCCTGCCGTAAGGTTTCTGAAGGGGTCTTCCACGGCCCTGGAAAAAATGCCGACCCCTGCGGCCCCAAGGGCCATGGTGATTATATACCAGATCGCCACGCTTGCCTGGTAAGGCAGATAACCCCTGCGGTCTTCTCCCTGAGGCGGGTCCGCAAGCGGAGTCAACAGGATCGCCAGGGGCGGCGGACAAACATAATGGCGCCCCCGGTCATCGGTTACCCCGTACATCTGCCCGCCCGTTCGCACCGACCACGCCGCCCGAAGATAGGCGTCAAAGTCGGTAAAACGCTTATTGGCCAGCGCCCCGCGATATTCCACCCATGCGCCGAAAACGATTACGACGGCCAGCAGAAGAGTTAAGCCCATTACATGAAGCTTCGAAAGAGGCTCTGAGAAAGTCTTCAAAATGGGATTCACGGAAGATTTATTTTCCACGGCCAATGTCCAGTGACGTGAACAGCACTTAACCGCTGGATATACCTAGACTTTCCAGCCGTGCTAACCATGCTGTGAAGTGGGGGCATCTATCGCGAATAGCGCTGATCCCGATCAGTTCTGCGACCTGCGGCCCAACGACAGGCTTCGCGCCTTCGTAGTCCGGAAATTTGTCGATAATACGCCTGCTGGGAGCTTGCTGCGGTCTGTCATCGATCTCCTTGGGCGTTTTGTGGCGGCCGGCAATCGCTTGGAGTGCAGCAATCTGTTTCCCGTGGTGGTCGTAGAAGTATTCGAAACAAGTCGGATCGGAAAATAGGCACGCCTCGAACTCATGCAACTGGATATAAAGCACGAACCGAACGTCACAAATGTCTGTTGCGAATGCTTCCTCAATGGCCTCGACACGCTTGTGCGGCATTTGTCGCAGTTTTTCGGCCTCGGCCAATCCCGGGAAGTCGGCATGAATGGCGTAGAGATCTATCATGGTTGTAAAGAACACATCGGCGCCTTTCTCCTGCTTGAGAAATCGCAGGATGTCATTTCTCATCGGCAGGTACTTTCGGCCTCCCCCGCGACGGACTGTCCCTTTCTTCCTTGCGTGAGCTACGAGGACAGGAGGATGCAAGTAGACTTCAAAGCGCGCCAGGTGCGGCTTGAGCACTGTGTCGGCGAAAGTCTGCTCGGTGCGTCCTTCGGCGAACAGGTAAAGGCGCACCATTAGTGCGGGCCTCCGCCGATGACGTTTTTCTCCCAGACTTCGCCAAGGCTGTATTCGTCGAGCCACTTTTCCAGCTCTGCACTCCCCTGCCGCTCGAATCGCGATGCTCTGTACTCGCGATTCACCACGACGACATCTTCAGGACCAAAGCTGTCCAGAAACGAACTCGACTGCGTGGCTACAAGGATCCCGGTGTGGTGCGACGCTTTCTTGAACAGGTCCGCGACTGTGCTAAGAGCATATGGATGCAGCCCCAACTCCGGCTCGTCAACCACGATGAGGTCCGGCAGTTCGTCTTCGGGCTGAAGCAGCAGGGTCACAAGACAGATGGCTCGCAGTGTGCCGTCCGACAGCTGGTGAGGGCCGAACACCTGTTCGGATTCCCTGTCCCTCCAGTTCAGGATGATGTCCTTTCCGCCCGGACCGGTCGGCTCAAGGTCGAAGTCGTTGAAAAAAGGAGCAATTAGCCGGATGGTGCCGACAATGCGTTTATAGGTCGCTCCGTGGTGTTCACGCAGACGCAGCAGCACCGCTGCCAGGTTCCCCGCGTCGGGCATCAGCCAGCGGTTGGACCCGACGTAGCAATAATCGCGAACCGGTGCTGTCGGCGACGTGTCATGGAAGTGATACACCCGGCAATAATCGAGGAAGCGCTTAAACACCCTGGCGGTTTGGTCCCCCTCTTCAGCCTTCTGAACTATTCGCGTTTCTGCATGTCCCGATCCGAGATTAACCTCCTGTGGCTTCTTTGAACCGGTCCTGAGAAAGCTCAGCTTCTCCTCGGCAAAGATCAGCGTATCCCCCGCAGCGTGGAACAATCTCATGGTGTAAGTGCTAACGTTATCGGATTCGAACACTAGTTGGGCTACGATCTGCGGGGTTACCTTGGGTCCGAAATGAAGAAGGGAGTGCGCGCGCCCTGTCTTTCCTATGTATGTCTGTAGCCGCATTCCCATCATCTCGTTTAGCATCTTGAAAAACGAGACAAGGTTGCTCTTTCCGGCCCCATTGGCGCCGACCAGAACGTTCAGGGGGCGCAGTTCGAGGTCCATCTCCCTGATGGATTTAAAGCCATTCAAAATCACTCGCTGCAGTCTGGCCATAGTATTCTCATTTCATCATTCGCGCGGCGCCATGTGGATTCGCTTGTTTTACGGCTTTCTACGCCATCTTATTTCTAAGCATACGCTCCGCACAAGGGTTTTTGCTCATCAGGCTCCAGAACTAACCTTAAAATGCAAAATCCGCCCCGCCATGCGAGATGCCTCCGACAAAACCCCGGCCTCATCCACCGTCAGCACCCGCTTGTCCTCTACGACCTGCCGCCCGTCCACCCACACGAACCTTACGTCGCTGCCCCGCGCCGCATAGACTATATGGCTGACCGGGTCGTAAATGGGCGTAAGATGCGGTTGATTCAAGTCCAGGGCTATGAGGTCCGCCTTCTTGCCGGGCTCGATGCTGCCTATTTCTCTCTCCAGCCCAAGCGCCGAGGCCCCTCCAAGCGTGGCCAGCCTAAGCGCCTGTTCGGCAGGCAGGGCGAGCGGATCGTTTCTGAAGACCTTGTGGACCCTGGCCGCAAAGCCCGCCTCCGAAAACATGTCCAGGTCGTTGTTGCTCGCGCATCCGTCGGTTCCAAGACCTACCTTGACCCCGCAGCCGATCATGTCCACAATGGGAGCGATCCCGGAGGCAAGCTTCATCGCGCTTTCAATACAATGGGAAACCGGCGCACCGCTCGCGGCAAGCGCCTTCTTTTCGGCTTCGGACACCCAGATTGCGTGCACGCACAGCGTGAGCTCGTCGAGAACCCGCAGCGAGTCAAGATGCATGCCCGGACTCAGGCCGTATCTTTTGACCACCTCATCGACCTCCGCTGCGGTTTCGCAAAGATGGGTCTGAAAAAGGATGTTCTCCTTGCGGCAAAGCTCTTTTACGCGCCTTAGCGTTTCCGGGGCGCATGTATAGGGAGCGTGGCAAAAAAGCGAGGGGCGAACCCGGTCGCTGTCACCGGGAAAGTCGGCCAGAAAAACTTCGGCCCGCTTCAAAAATTTTGCCGGCTCCAAAAGATCGGGCGACGGAAAATCCAGGATGCCCTGCCCCATAACGGCGCGAATCCCGCTGTCGAGGGCCGCCCGTGCCGCCGCCTCCTCGAAAAAATAGCCGTCGCAAAACGTCGTCGTGCCGCTCTTTAACATTTCCACGGCCGACAGAAGAGTCCCAAGATATACGCTGTCAGGATTGACAAAAGATTTCTCGAAAGGAAAGATGACCTTCGAAAGCCATTCGTTAAGAGGCAGATCGTCGCCCGCCCCTCTAAAAAGGCTCATCGCCGCATGCGTATGAGTATTTACCAAACCCGCCATAAGAAGGCAGCCGGAAAGATCTGCCTGCCTGCGGCCACGAAAAATCTTGAGCATCTTCCCGCTTTCGCCAACCGCCGCTATGCGGTCCGCCTGGATTGCAACCGCCCCGCAGCGATACCGGCTCATCGCGGCATCGCACGCAACGAGCCAGTCGGCGTTAAAAAGCAGCCAGTCGACATCGCGAACCATATCCCGCCGCGAAGGCGCCGGGCAGTCGGAGAAAAGCCTTTCGCGGCCAGGCTGACGCTTCGCCGGGAAGACGCTGCCCCTCTCCATGTCCCGTCGATGACCCGTCTGTGCGGTGAATGTTTTTTGGCCGCCCTTGCCTCCCCCCGCAAACTCCTTCGCATGCCCGGCCACCTCCTCCATATCCACCGTCAAAAGTTGCCGGTCTTTCATCACGAGCCGCCCGCCGATGATGCTGTGGCGCACGTCTGCGGCTCCGGCGGCGTAGACCAGGTGGCTTAGCGGGTTATAGACGGGTGTGAGGTGCGGTTTTCTAAAATCCACCACTATGATGTCGGCAAGCATCCCCGGCGCGATCTGCCCGGTTTTGCCCTCCCAGCCGAGCGCCCGGGCGCCTGCCGTGGTCGCCATCCGGAGCGCCGTTTGGGCGCTGAGAACAGTCGGGTCGAGTCTCGCGGCCTTGTGCAGCTTGGCGCAGGAGTCCATTTCCGCAAACATGTCCAGGTTGTTGTTGCTCGCGCAGCCGTCGGTGCCCAGCGCCACCGTTACGCCTGACTCCAGGAGCCGCACCACGGGGGCGATTCCGGAAGCGAGCTTCATATTGCTTTCCGGATTGTGGACCACCTTTGCGCGGCTTTGGGCCAGCATTCGGATATCCTCGCCGTCCAGAGCCACGCAGTGATCGGCCACAAGCCGGTCGTCCAGAAGCCCGAGCGCCTCCAGGTGCGCCACCGGACGCCTGCCGTATAACTTGAGTATCTGTTCCACCTCGGCTTCATTTTCCGAAAGGTGGACGACCAGCGGCACGTCCCGGGCGGCCGAAATACGGTGGCATTTCCTGAGCAGGTCCGGCGAACAGGTATACAGAGCGTGCGGTTCTATGGCAACGTCGATCAAAGGATCTCCGCGCCACCGCTCAATGAGCATTTCCGTATGCTTTAACCCGTTTTCGATCGTTCCGTAAGCCGGGGAGTCAAAATCATAGAGCACCTCGCCCACAAGCGCCCGGACGCCCGCCCTCTTTGCGGCCTCCGCCGTCTTGTGCTCGAAGAGGTACATGTCGCAAAAGGCGGTTGTCCCCGACAGGATCATCTCCGCGCACGCGAGCATCGTGCCCCAGTAAACCCACTGTTCGCTCAGCTTCGCTTCGGCGGGAAAAATGTGGCCGTGCAGCCAGTCCATCAGCGGCAGATCGTCGGCCAGACCCCGGAAAAGTGTCATCGCCGCGTGCGTGTGAGCGTTTATAAGGCCGGGAAGCGCCACGCATCCCGAAATGTCGAGTGTCTCCGCAGACTGATAAGCGGACTGGATTTTGTCGGAAAACCCCGCCGAGTCGATTTTGCCCCCCAGGATGGCGACCCCGCCGGGTTCAAAAATGGTGCAAACCGGGTCCAGGGTCAGCACAACCCCGTTCAACAGCAGGATATCGGCCTTTTTCCTGTTTGCGCTCTTTTCCGGCGATCGGTCGGCTTGCTGCAATTTACTTTATCCGGTAAAAGTTTTAAGTTTTAAATGTAAAGCTTCGAGTCTAATACCGAGTTGCATTCAACATTGGGCGGGGATGAACCCCGCCGCTACGTAGGGGAGGGGGAGCGCAGCGCTGTACGCCCTCCCGAAGGCAACGAAATGAACGCGACCTGGTATAAAATCCACCTCGCGCTTCGCAAACTAAAAAGTAAAATGGATGCATCATGAAACTCACCGACGGTCTTCACGCTTTTTTGTGGACTTCTATCACCGAGAACAACTGCAATACCTACCTTATCGACGGTCCGGCCAGGGTGCTGATCGATCCGGGGCATTTTCACCTCTTCGATTATGCGGCGGGCCGGTTGAGGGCCCTTGGGATCGAAATTTCCGACATAGACCTGGTGCTGGCTACTCACGCCCATGCGGATCATTTCGAAGCCGTGCAGCACTTCAGAAGTCACCACACGCTTTTTGCCATGAGCCTCGAAGACTGGCGCCTCATCCAGCCGACGGGCGACCGGATGAATTCTTTGGACCCCGATGCCTGGGCTCCCGATTTCTTTCTTGGGCCGGGCGACCTGAACGTAAAAGGTATCGAACTAAGTGTCATCCCCGCGCCGGGACATTCGCCGGGATCGGTCGCGCTGTACTGGCCGCAACGTAAGGCGCTCTTTAGCGGCGACGTTATCTTCAGCGACGGCCTCGGGCGCACGGACCTCCCCGGGGGAAACGGCGCCGCGCTCAAAGAAAGCATCAAAACCCTCGAATCGCTAGACGCCGAGTGGCTCCTGCCGGGACACGGAGACATCCTCGGCGGCAGCGCCGACATTCAAGCCAATTTCAAAAGAGTCCGAAATTTCTGGTTCAACTACATATGAATCAGCGGCCGACGGCCGCTGATTCAAGGACCGAGCGCCGAGGACCGAGCGGTATTAAAAACTGGACCGGGTGGTGAGGACTGTGCGCAAAAACACCCTTCAGCCCACTCACGTTTCAGTCCTCTCTTTTACTCGGTCCTCAGCGCTCATGCGGTGTTGCGTTCAAGATTGGGCGGGGGTAAACCCCATAAGCGCTTAAATAGGCGCGTAAGTTATTGAATTTACTGATGGCACGATTAGGATTTTCGTCACCCCGGCGGAAGCCGGGGTCCAGTGCATTACTTATTGATTTTACAGTAAAAAACAAAAATCTGGATTCCGGCCCCCGGATCGGGTCCGGGGCAGGCTTCACCGGAATGACGATCCTTTTCCTTGTACTGCCTCGTCCTTATTTGAGCGCTAATGGGGATAGCCGCCCCTCCGTAAGGGATGGGAAGCGCAGCGCTGTATGCCCTCCCGGTCACATCGATCTTGAACGCAACACCGTATAAGTCCTCTCTTTTGCCCGGCGCTCAGCGCTCGGTCCTTCTTTGGCTCCGCTCATTCCCACCTCCGGAGCAACTCAGTCCTTTTCTTCCATCGCCTTCAGCCGCTCTTCGAGCACTTCCACCCTGGCCTTGAGCTCCAAAAACTCCTTCCTGCGGACCATCTCCAGGTTGTCGGACATCTTCCTGAGCGACGCCTGGAATTTCGCGTTCATCTCCTCCCACTCCTTTTCGCCGCTCTTGACCAGGTCTTCGGTGAGTTTGTCGGCCTCATCGGTGGATAATTTCCCCTCTTCGACAAACTGGCGCGTCGCTTCGCGAACCTTGCCCGCAGTGAGCACCGCCGCGCCGATTCCGGCAAGCATGCCCTTTTTCAGCAATTCAAGCATCGTGGCTCCTTATACGGAGTTGCGTTCAGGATTGGGCGGGGGTAAACCCCATAAGCGCTCAAATAAGGATGAGGCAGTACAAGGAAAAGGATCGTCATTCCGGCGCAGGCCGGAATCCAGATTTTTGTTTTTTACTGTAATATCAATAAGTAATGCACTGGACCCCGGCTTCCGCCGGGGTGACGAAAATTCTACTCCTGCCATCAGTAAATTCAATAACTTACGCGCTTATTTGAGCGCTTATGGGGGTAAACCCCGCCGCTACGTAGGGGAGGGGGAACGCAGCGAATGCGTCGCGCGATGTACGCCCTCCCGGTCACATCGATCTTGATCGCAACTTGGTATTAATCCCTCAATTCCTCACTCCCTTCGGAAGGCAAAGGAAAAGCGAATGTAGAATTTCCAACTGCAGTCCGGCACTCAGGCTGGCCCCTGGGGGCGGTCGTGAGTGGCATTTGAGCACTGGCCTGAGTGCCGGACCGCTTCCTTCGTCATTCGAAATTCTACATTGGACATTGGACATTCGCACTTTCCCACTTCAGCCTTCTACTCCGGCACTCAGTCCTAATAGACGGCGCACCTGCGACGTGCTGCGTTCGTGCGCCGCGCTGAGTGCCGGGCTACATTCTACATTCGCTTTCACTTCCTCAAACTCTCAATCCCATTAAAATAGCAGTATTTCACTCAGGCGCAACAACGATCTTTTTTGAATGATCAATGAGGAAATGTCCTTCGGCCGGCCGATTTCCGAAACCCGAACCATTCATTCAGGGGGGGAGTGGAGATGGCCGCTTTTACCCGACTTCTTCACAGGCGATGAAATGTTTTCGAATCTTCTTGTAAAGCGTTGCCCTGGTAATGCCTAAAAGCTGTGCGGCCCTGGTTTTGTTGCCCCCCAGCGCCCTTAAGACCGCTTCGACATGTTCCTTTTCTATCCGGTCAAGCTCCAACCTGGCCTCTCCCGGTTGCCTGCTCTCGCGTTTCACCCACCCGTGTTCCGGGGCCGGCATACCTTCGGGAAAATCACTCGCGTTTATCTCCTGTCGATTGGCGCTCAGCAGAACAGCCCTTTCCAATACGTTTTTCAGTTCCCGCACGTTTCCCGGCCAGTCATAGGATGCAAGCAGCGCCATCGATTCCTGCGAGAGCGCCTTTTTGTTATTTCCTCTGGCAAATTTTCCCAGGAAGTAGTCCGCGATGGCAGGAATATCTTCGGGTTTGTCCCTCAGGGGCGGAAGATAAATGACAAAGGCGTTGACTCTATACAAGAGGTCTTTACGAAACCTGCCCTCTTCCACTTCCTTGCGAAGATCTCTATTTGTAGCAAATACGAAGCGGGCATCGATTTTTGTTTCCTTGGTATCTCCAAGCTTCACAAAGGCGCCGGTCTCAAGGACCCTCAGAAGCTTTGCCTGTATGTTGAGCCCCAGGTCGGAGACCTCGTCGGCGAACAGAGTGCCGCCGTTGGCCAGTTCGAGGAGGCCCAGTTTGTTGTCTGCGGCCCCTGTGAACGCCCCCTTTTTGTACCCGAAAAGTTCGCTTTCGAAGATGGTCTCCTGCAACACGCTGGAATTGATGGCAACGAAGGGATGCCTCGCGCGTTGACTCCGATTGTGTATCGCCCTGGCGGCAAGCTCTTTTCCGGTGCCCGTTTCTCCCTGGATGAGAACGGGAATATTCGATGGACCCGCTACCGAGATAAGCTCCCTTACCCTTTGCATTTGCTTGCTCTCACCGATAAATT
>Ga0187771_10002298_pt1 | contig 13135 bp, 12 predicted proteins | sample 0116_SJ02_MP15_1_FD_133139 | JGI IMG/M metagenome (GOLD analysis project Ga0187771, IMG submission 133139) | Tropical peat soil microbial communities from peatlands in Department of Meta, Colombia - 0116_SJ02_MP15_10_MG | ecosystem: Environmental > Terrestrial > Soil > Wetlands > Peat | place... | reverse complement strand
GCATCATCGCCGTGTATGTCAGAAACCACCGGAAAAGAAAACAAAATGCCGGAGCTGCTGATATCTAACGGCAGCGGTGTTTGTGTATGGCTATGTCCAAAATTAGATTTGCTCATAAAATGTCAGGATGCATGGATCTCGTGAACCTCAGTGCTGAATAACATTCATGCGATCCGTTTCAGCGTCCTATGGTGCAAGGATTGGGATAAAAACCGTGACAAATTGCCAAATTGGCGCAGCACGCTTTCGCAAACGTAATCCCGGCTACCTGCTCATTGTTGACGGGGATGTCAACGACCTCTATTCATTGTCTATGCTCCTTCAGCGTTTCAATTACAATGCGTGCACAACCACGACGGGAAATGACGCCTTCGAACTGTCAGTAGCGGCCGTTCCGAAGCTGATCATTATCGCCCTTAATCTCTCTGACTTGCCCGGCGCCGAACTAGTCCATCGTCTTAAGAGGGATTCGCGAACATCGAACATTCCAGTCATCGTTATGAGCGATGCGTCAGCTCCCGAACTCGAGCAGGAGTGCTGCAGGGCCGGGGTCGTTGCGTTCCTGATAAAGCCGGTGCCTGCCGAAGTTCTCTTCCGGACAATCCAGAAAGCAATCGAGCAGACGCCGCGCGAGAATATTCGGATTAGAACCCGGTTGTCCATAATCATAAACAACAAGCCTCTTGATTGTGAGAATGGCGAGTGCATTACTGAGCTGTCGGAGTACGGCATGTATGTCAGAACTCTGAATCCATGTCCTCAGCAAACTCGCGTTGCCATCCAGTTCGAACTCGGCGGACGGCCTATCTCTGGAGAGGCAGAAATACTCTACAGTCATCGCTTCGGCGAGGGACCATTCAAAGAGCCCGGCATGGGGCTTAAGCTGGTGACCCTCGACCCCGCCGATAGGAACTACATTAAGGACTACATCAGGGAAGAGGTCATGAAAAGCATTTCCTAAGGATAGCAGCCCGGGAATTCAGAATTTCATGCATGCAGAAAAAAATTCAGATTAACTCAGCTCCTTGAGTTTTTTATTTTATTACAGTCCGAAACAATCGTCTGATTTCAATAATTGTCTTACCGCATTCCTCCGGGGAACTGATGCCTCTAACCAACAATCCTGCGCCGTTTTCTTTCTTTATTCTCTCCCCCTAACCGTGTATAATGATTCCATTCTCTTTCGAAAATAAAATACGGTTCCACCTGGATGTCCTGAATTTCCGAATCATGTACGGGGAAAGGAAGGAAAAATCTGTCTGCATCCGTATCAAGCTGTGGCTGTCGATTCGTCCTTTCATGAAGTCAAAAACCGAAGCCATCATCATCAGTAGTATGAACCTCGGCGAAGCGGACAAGCTCGTCACGTTCTTCTCCCTCGACCGGGGCATGCTCAAGGGCGTAGCCAGGAACGCGCGGAAATCTTTTAAGCGCTTTGGTGCAGGGCTCGAGAGTTTTGCCCTCGTTCGGCTTTTGCTCTATGAGCGAGAGCACCAGGAGCTGGCACGGATCGAGTCAGCGGAGATTATAGAGCAGCACCCGGGGATCATCGTGGACCTAGGATGCTCCGCTGCCGGAGCCGTTATGCTTGAACTGGTGCGGGAAATGTCCCCTCTCGGCGAGCGAAATGCCCAGGCCTTTCTGCTCCTCTCTCAAATACTTCATCTCCTGGACGCAGGCGAAGACCCGCTCTTTCTGCTCAGCATCTTCAAGATCAAGTTCCTATCGCTTGTGGGCTACCAGCCAAAGCTTGATTACTGCCTTTCCTGCGGCAACCCGCCGAAAGGCGAGATAGTGTTCCTTGGTCTGAAAGGCGGCATTCTCTGCCCGGACTGTATGGTCCCTTCCGGAGGACCGCAGGTTAAACTTTCTCCGGGCGCAGTCGGCTTTTATTACCAGGCGCTTAGGATGGAGATGGACAAGGTTTGCAGACTCAAACCATCGGACGGTATCGTGCATGAGCTCGATCAGGCGTTTACCTCCCACACCTTTCATATCCTCGGCAAGCGGCTCAAATCAACGGAGTTTCTGAAGACCATAACGTCATTATGAGATGCTGCTCGCTTCAGAAACCCGGCGACGTTGAGGGATTTCTGATATTACCAGGTTGCTTGTTTCCGCGTCATTATGGTTACCTGCCGGATATTGATTTTTTGGGGATTATTGCCAGTAGGATCAGGCTTACGATCGTGCAGGCATAGGAGAAGATGTCACCGTACCGGGTATACAGGGATCGTTCAGTACCCGGTTTAAGCTCGTGAGTTACGTGTGCTTCGGTGAATATCGCTGAGGTTTCGAGAATCCTTCCCCGTGAATCGATGAAACCTGAAATGCCGGTATTTGCAGCTCGGGCGATAGGCACTCGGTTTTCCACCGCTCGGAACACCGCCATGGAAAAGTGCTGGTAGGGGGCGGCCGTCCTGCCGAACCATGCATCATTGGTGATCGTTGTTACAATCTCGGCGCCGTGATCAACAAATCTTCTGACGAGATCGGGGAATATGATCTCATAACAAATGACCGTACAGAGCTTTACATCTTTCCGCTGACCCGTATCTGCATAAGGTACGGTCATAACCGTATACTCGTCCCCAGCCTGAAAATCACCGATCGTCTGAACCATCTTGTCGAGAAAGAACAAAACTTTTTTGAGCGGCACATATTCGCCGAAGGGGACCAAGTGCATTTTATGGTATACAGCACCGATGCGTCCATCCCCCAGAATCAGAAACGCGGAGTTCCTTCCGATGATTCGCCTGTTTGGCTGCAACTCGTAGGTTGGGCTACCGGTGAGCAGCGGCACATGGTTCTGCCGAACGAATTGAACGAGGTCAGCGGTCATAGCACGGTCGTTCTCACCGACTCCCGTGAAATAGAAGGGCGTAGCGGTCTCAGGCCAGATGATCAGATCCGGCTGCTGCTTCAGAGCGTCTTCTGTAAGTCGCTTGTAGATCGCAACCACCTCCGACTGGAACGCGCGGTCCCACTTTTTGTCCTGCTCGATGTTCCCCTGAACAACAGCGATCGTGATCCCTCTGCCGGATGATTCCGGTATTCGAATCTTCAGGAACCCATATCCGAGAACGAGGATTACCATGACGACAGCGGTAAAGATTGGAACATATTTTTTCTCACCTATGATGGTTGACGCAAGTGCGGCATTCACCAGCACGATTATAAATGAAACTCCATATACGCCTGTGATGTCAGAGATCTGTATGATGGGAAGCATACTGTATTGCGTATAACCGAGCAATGACCATGGGTATCCGCTGAACACCTGGGTTCGCGCAAGTTCAAGGGTTGTCCAGAGCAATGGTGCTGCGATGAAGAACAGTTTCGGTCTATTGCTTCTGATGCTGACAACACATGCTCCGAACAGGGCCGGGTAGAGCGCGAGGTAAGCGCTGAGGCAGAAGGTGATCAGGGAGGCGGGAATGAGCGGAAAACCGCCATAGAAATGTATGGAATGGGTGATCCAGTGGACGTTGATGGCAAAGAACACGATGCCCGTGATACCGCCGAGCCAAAAGCCGGTTTTGACGTTCTTTTCCTTGAGCGTTAAGAAGAGCGGAATGAGGGCAACCCAGGCAAGGAAGGAGAGATTGAAGAGAGGAAAGGCTGCAGCGAGGAGTAGACCGGAAAACGCGGCGAGGGCCGTGGACCGGAGGTTCATGCTACTTTGCTGCTTTCTGTTCCTGCATCCATTTCAGGAGGCCATCCTTCATGCTGCTGTTGATGGGCTCGCTAGCTGAGGCTGAAAGCGACGGTTGCTGGTGCATGGGTTGGGTCTTGCGTGCAGAGCTTTTCTGAGGTCTTGTATTTGGAGCGACGGCCGGTTTCCCAACCGCAAGCCGCTGTTGCGCGGGCTGCCGTTTCTGCTCCTCCTGAACAGCGAGACTCAAGGTGGAAATCGCATGCCGGTACAGAATTTCCCGCTTCTGGCCTTCCATGATGATGACGTAGCCGTCGAATGCTTTGATTTTTCCCGAAACACGAATCTTATTCTGGAGCGTTACCGTTACGGGTGTCTGCCCGGTCAGATATGTGCTCAGCATCCGGTCGAGGAGATTTGTTTCCATGGAGAACACCTCATGCCGCTATCGATTGATCGTCGTAATCGAATGTTTATAGAATAAGTGCTGCTTGCCGCCTTCTTTCAGAAGGATCGTGAAACTGTCATATGCTTCGATATGCCCTTTGATTCGCTGCCCGTTGATCAGATACAGTGTAAGCGCCTGGTTTTCCTTGATGGCTTTGTCGAGAAACTCCTGCTGAATATTCGGCCGTGCGGACGCAGCCTCTGAGAGCTGTACCTGCTCAGAAAATGCAGGGACGGCTTGTGGCGCGGTAAAAGCAAGGAGAACATGAGGAGCGGTGAGGTAGGATATTTCCTGCTTTAAAAGAGTTACGATCTTGCCGCCTGCATCAAGATTTATTTCGTACCGCCCGATCTCGCGGATGATTCCCTCAAATTCGGTTTTGTTCATCTGGCCGATATGAAGCTTGATACCGCTTGCTAAGGCCTGTGACAGGAATTGAGGTTCAACGGCAACCTTTGATTCTTCCTTCAATACTTCCATTGGGAAAATCATATCTGAAATTATTTACTTTTGCAAGGAAATTGTGCTGACCGTCAATTCGACTCGTTTGGGGAAAATGGCAAGGGCTGTGATCATTCGCTAGAAGTATGGTGCGCCATCTTTTCGGAGGCCAGGCGTTCAAGGTTGCAGTGCGCCATGAATGGGAAGAAGACATTCGCAGCGTTCAAGATTCAGTAGTGACGTTGAGGATATCGTGTCCTGCTCAAGGCATGAGAGTCTTTTCTTTATTGACTTTTCATTGTGTATGTCCTAATATCCAACGCTATGTATGAACTTATGGTTGAATCTAAATTTGCAGCTGCTCATCAGCTTCGGGGGTACCAGGGCAAGTGTGAAAAGCTTCATGGGCACAACTGGCGAGTGACGATTGCCGTGACCGCTGAAAGACTGGATGAACAGGGGCTGGCAATCGATTTCCATGATTTGAAAAATGCGCTCCGTGAAGTGCTCGACCAACTCGAACATTCTTTTTTGAACGAAATATTCCCTTTTACTCAGATCAACCCGTCTTCGGAAAACGTGGCCAAGTGGATCTATGACAACATGGCGAAGAAAATCGATGACGATAACGTCGAAGTCGCGAGCGTGACTGTCTGGGAGTCCGACACGGCATCGGCGAGCTACTTCGAGTAAAATCCGTTATGCTTGCCGCAGGGCGAAGGGGAGGCACCATGGACAAAAACACTGCGGAAAAGATTCTCATTTATGCCAGATCCCACAAGGCCGATGCCGCTGAAGTTTTTCTCCGGTCCTATTCCTCAACATCGATTGAAATAAAAGACCAAAAGGTTGATGCCTTCGACCGCGCCAAGGATATCGGGGCCGGCCTCCGTCTACTCGTCGGGTCGCGCATGGGATTAGCCTTCACGACCGACCTCTCCGATAGTTCACTCAAAACGCTCGCCCAGGCTGCGGTCACGAACGCGCAAAATACGGAACCCGATCCGTTCCATTCTCTCCCCGACAAACCTGCTCGACCGTATCAGCGTGCAAATATCTTTGATGCAGAAATCGTTACCCTGGGTGAGAAAGAAAAGATTGAACGAGTGATGGCCATGGAACGGGAAGCTTATGCCGTCGATTCGCGGATCAAGCGCATACGTAAAGCTTCTGCTACCTTCTCCGACGTCGATACCGTGATCATGAATACCAATGGCGCCGTATCGTCATACCAGAGCACGGCCTGTTCCGCAAGCATCGAGGTCGTTGCTGAAGATAACGGCGAAGCGCAGGCAGGTTCTGATTTTGATGTTAACCGCTTTTACAAGAAACTCCGTATTGAGGCAGTAGGCCGGAAGGCCGCACAGAACGCCCTCGACCTGCTAGGAGCAAGGCACATCAATTCCATCAAAGCTCCCGTCATCCTCGAGTCGACGGTGGCCCAGGAGTTCCTGTCGATGATGGCAAGCGGCTTCTCCGCCGAAAGCGTGCAGAAGAAGCGGTCGCTGTTCATCGGCAAGCTAGGCCAGGAAGTCGCATCCCCGGTTGTCACGGTGTTCGATGACGGGCTGCTTGAGGGAGGGCTCGGGACCGCACCGTCGGACGACGAGACCGTGCCGATGACAAAAAAAACCGTGATAGATGGGGGACGGCTTGCTCTGTTTCTCCATAATACCTACACGGCGAACAAAGGCAAGACCGTATCAACGGGTAATGGCATGCGTGGCGGCTTCAAGGGCATACTCGGCGTGGGTGTGACAAATCTCTATATTGATCCGGGGACGCATACCGTTGAAGACCTTGTCAAGTCGGTCGATAAGGGCATCTATGTCACGGAAGTTATGGGCATGCATACAGCCAACCCCATCTCCGGAGACTTTTCCGTGGGGGCCACGGGATTCTGGATCGAGAAGGGCAAAAAAGCCTATCCCGTACGCGAGATCACACTTGCGGGGAATATTCTTGATCTTATGAAACATGTGGATGCCGTGGGCAGTGACCTTCGCTTCTCTGGCAAGATCGGCAGCCCATCGCTTCGCATCAAAGAAATTTCGATCGGCGGAAAGTGAGATGAAGTCGATTCCCCTCTCACGCTGAAGACGGAAGAACGAACTCCGAACCATGTTCCTTCCACACGTTTTTTTCGATCTCCTTCAACAAATCTCCCAACGTTTCCTGGTTGATCGCTGAGCAGACAACACCCCTGAACCTGCTTGCGATAGTTTTTGCCCAGAGTGGGTTTACGAGGTCCACTTTGTTGAACACCATAAGCTGGGGAATGTGATCCAGGCCGATTTCGCGCAAGAGACTGTTCACCGAATCCATCTGCTGCTCGAACCGGGGATTACTGATATCAACGATGTGCAGGATCAGATCGGCGTCCTGCATTTCGTCGAGCGTGGCACGGAACGCTCCTAGCAGGTCCTGCGGCAGGTCCTTGATGAAGCCTACCGTATCGGTAATGACGACTTCACGATCACGCGGGAAACGGAGCCTCCGCGTAGCAGTGTCGAGCGTGGCGAATAAGAGGTTTTCCGCCTTGACCGCCGATTTCGTCAGCGCATTAAAGAGCGTCGATTTGCCGGCATTCGTGTAGCCGGCGATCGATACGATGGGAATTTCACTTTTGATACGTCGCTCGCGCCTCTGACCTCTTGCCTTTCCGAGGGAATCGAGCTGCTTCTCCAGCCGTCGGATTTTATCCCTGGCACGCCGCATATCGACCTCGAGCCGCGTTTCACCCGGACCTCTCCCGCCAATGCCGCCGGTGAGGCGCGAGAGGGCGGTGGAACGTTCCGACAGCCTCGGCAGCCGGTACTTGAGCTGGGCAAGCTCTACCTGAACTTTACCGTCGCCGCTTTGGGCCCTATTGGCGAAGATGTCAAGGATGAGCTGGGTGCGGTCGATGACGCGCATCTCGGTGATGTCGCCGATCGCCTTGACCTGGGCTGGCGACAAGTTTTGGTCAAAGATGATTAAGTCAGCACCAAGCTGCTGTGAACGAATGATGAGATCCTTGAGCTTGCCTTCGCCGAGCAGATATTTCGGATTGATGTCATGCAAACGCTGGATAACTGCATCGAGCACCGTGATGCCATCCGTTCGCGCAAGTTCCTGCAATTCCTCAACAGACTCCTCTTGTTCGTGCCTGCTTTTTTTCGATACGCTTACAAGGATGGCGCGGTCTTTTTGGGAGATTTCGTGCGCAGCCACCGCACGCTCCATTTGACGCTCGATGTCAGAGATGAATGCAGAGGCATCGAGCGAGATCGTATGCACGGACTGCGGCGGCAGCACCTCGTATAACTTTGCTTCGGGATTAGGAGGCACAAGGTAGGCGATCGAGATATTTCCGGGGAGGCCGTCGGCCTGGACCGCAAGTGCAGCCATGAAATCCAGCCGGAGCAGGGCAAGGTCAGTCAGGTCTTCCTGGTTCAGTGGCTGTCCCTTCAGATGAGTGTGAATGAAACGGACGCCTCGAAGCCTTCTGGCGCCCAGACGATGCTCGGACAGGTCAGGGATGAGGATATCCTTGTTCGTGCCTACAAGCACGTTCCTGACGCTTCCCGAGCGGTCGATGATGAGGCCGATCTGCCTGCCGGTCTTCGCCGAAGCCTCTGAAAGCACCCTCGCTGCCTCGGGGGTGATGACCGCGTCCGGTGGCATTTTCCTTCGATAGAGGCGTTCGAGCATTTTTACTTCAGCAGCTTTGAGGCCTGTTGTGTTGCCGTGGATAGTGGGGATAGCGGTCTCCTCGCGGACATCAGGTTAAAAACAGATACAGCGCAGGTAAGTACCTGCGCTGTATCTATTGTATCATAATTATCATGGTAGAGTGTTACTTCACGAGAAACACTATGTCATGTTCCCGTGCATGGTCCTTTACCTTAATACCGATGCTCTGGCCTGCCGATGCCTGGTCTATGTGCTGGTGTTCATACTCCATGGATTCTATGGTCTGCGTGAAGTCAGTCATGTGTCCTTTAACATGAATAGTAGCTCCGGTTTTGAGGGCCCCTTTATTGATCTGGATAACCGCCACGCCGAGATGGCTGTAATAATGGGTTACGGTACCGACGGCCTCCTCAGCCGGTGCGGGTTCTTCCACAGGCGGAATGGCGCGCGGAGGCGGGCCCGGTTCTATCATTGCGGGTTTTGAGGATACGGTCTTGCTGACGGCAGGCTTGGCTTTTTTGGCCATTTTTTTCTTCAGCGCTTTTTTCTTTACAGTTTTCTTCGCTATTTTTTTCTTAGTGACTTTCTTTTTAACAGCTTTCTTGGCGGGATTGCGGGAAGCGGCTTTCTTCTTTGCGCTCTTGCCTTTTACTTTTTTCGGCATCGATAACCTCCTCCTGATTTTTCTCTTGAATTGAGCAGGCATGAACCATTACTAATCGCCCCTCGTGAAAGAAAGCGGATTCGATCAAGCGTATCCGGAATGATCATGTCTCGCAACAGAAAACTGTCAGAATTTTAACAAAAAAACTGCAAAATGCAAGTCCAAAAGAGGTTAATATCGTGGGTGCAAGATTCCTCGAATAGTGAGCAAGGCAGCATCCGATACCTCTCAGCTGATCGTGCAACACATAGACGGTCTCTCGTCTAAGTTCGACAGGCTGCTTTTATCAGTCCGTATGGATTTGTAATATCGTTTTATCATAAAGCCTTTCACCAATCCAAATACATGAGCGAAACCCTCGGCTTTTCCCGAACTCTATGTCTTTCGAGTTGACTGCGTTCAGCGAATCGATTATGATTGTTGGACGGCCGCACTATGAAAATTCTTATCATCAAGCTTTCTGCCATCGGCGATGTTGTCCAGACGTTGCCGGCACTCGAAGCTATCAAAAAAAAATTTCCCGACAGTGAAATAACGTGGGTGGTCGAGGAGTCTGCAGCAGGTATCCTGGAGGGACATCCGCTCATCAACAGGTTGCTGGTATCACAAAGGAGGACGTGGCTTCGCCTGCTTAAGAATCCGTTCACTGCATGGCAGGGCGTACGCAGCATCATCAGGTTTGTACGCCTTTTGCGCAGTACCTCCTACGATATTGCCATAGATTTTCAGGGACTCTTCAAGAGCGGCGTCATCATCGGCGTTGCACGTGCTGACCGGAAAATAGGATTCGATCGTACGCGCGAATTTTCTTACTTGTTCCTGAACGAGCGCTTGCCGGCCTATGACATTGAAAAACATGCACTGGAGCGGTATCTTTACATTGCAACGTATCTCGGCGCGAAAGATGCTTCACAGACCTGTACACTGACGATCGAACAGGAGCAGGAAAAGGTCAAACAGCGCATTCATGCGGTGAAACTGCCCGGACGGCGTCTTGTGATAATGAATCCCGGAGCCCGTTGGACGACCAAACTCTGGCCGGAGAGGAACTTCGCAGAACTTGCGGACCGGTTGATTCAGGAAAAAAATGCAATGATCATATTCACAGGTGGCCCTGACGACCGCGGGATGATCGAGCGAATAGTAACTCTGATGAGGCACGGTGACGTTGAAAACTGGGCGGGTGAAACGACGCTCAAAGAACTGGCAGCGCTCGCGTCAGTGTCCGATCTGTTTATCACGACTGACACAGGTTCGATGCATCTCGCTGCAGCTGTCGGAGCGAAGGTCCTTGCTCTCTTCGGGCCTACGGCCCCATGGAGAACCGGACCCTATGGGCCCTCAAACACGGTTGTGCGCTCAGAAATCGACTGTTCACCGTGCTTTCGGCGTACCTGCAAGAAAAATGTGCAGTGTATGACGGGAATTACAGTGGCAGATGTCATGAAGAAATTGCCTCTCTAAAATAGAAGACGTGGCATGAAAAACGCGGGAGCTTCTCAAATCGGTATGTATTTCTTAGCATTTCTGCGAAAAAGTGTTCCTTTTCAAACGCGAGGAGAAAAACTCACTGAGGCAACGGTATCATAGCTACAATCCCGACGTTTCACTTGACGCCTTTTGTCCGGTCTGTACCAGGGCACCATCAGTCATGTATCTGTGAAATCAACCCCAACCTTGCATTTTCTGTTCACGTGCCGAGGCTGCTATCGTTTCAACAGAGACCGATCCCCGCCGTCTTTTCAATATACTGTACGATCTGCTCCAGCGACAAGCGTCGGTCTTCAAGAGCCCAGAAAAAAAAGTCATCAACTGACTTAAACGGGCCAACGGCCGAGCGATGCGATGCGAGGACATCCTCAGCCGCTTTATCTGCCACGACCTGGCCTGAAGACAGCATCTGCTCCATCTGTTTCGGGAAGTCGGCGTACCAGGCAGAATAGCTCTTCCCCTTCGTTTGCCTGATGAAATCCTTGATGAGGTGCAATACGGAATGATAGAGTTCCTTCTGGTCCGCAATCATGTGTTCAGGAGCAATAAATATGGAGTGCAGCCCGATCGCCAGCGTCATATCCGCGTAACGTTTGTTCTTGAATAGTTCCTCTAAGTAGTCCTTCAGTTTTTCTGTTTCTTCAACGTTTGATACCATAACAAGTTCAGGCATAACAACGTTCCTCCCCCTGGACACCGGTGATTGATTTATGACCTTGTGATAATATACCAAGTCCACAGGGGAATCAATGTTTTTTTAAACGCTGATCATAAAACCAGAGCCATAGCATTCCTTTCGGTATCTCAATCTGCCAAAGTTATTTCCTGGCAACAATCGTTTCGCACTTAGCATGGTAGCAATTTTGATTCTTTTTTCGTTGTACAAAATCAGACCGGCTCTCATCGATCGAACATCCACACACAACGAAAGGGTGGCGAAATGCTCTTCTCTATGCTGATTAGAACGCAGAAACGATCATGGCTGCATTTTGTTTCATTGGTGGGAGCTTGATGCCTTTAGTTGTACGGCCTGCATAGTGCTTCCGTATAGTTGTTTTAACGGAGGAGGTATTGCGCAGGAGTTTACAGCTTGAAAAAAAAATATAAATCGGGTAAAGTCACCAGAACTTATGACGGAAATGAAGACACAAGCCGCAGGCTGGCGCCGTGGGCTTACCCCTAACGTCATCGTCCTCGGAGCCGTTAGCCTTCTGAACGACGGGGCATCCGAGATGATTTACCCGCTACTGCCGGTCTTCCTTACGTCGGTGCTCGGAGCAGGTCCGGCGGCGCTCGGCACGATCGAGGGCATTGCGGAATCGACTGCCTCCCTTCTCAAGTTGTACTCCGGCTATCTTTCGGACAAGGTGAAGAGGCGCAAAGGCTGGATTGTGGTCGGCTATTCCCTGTCGAACATTATCAGACCGCTTATCGCGTTTTCAACATCATGGTTACATGTCCTCGTGCTCCGTTTTACCGATCGGGTGGGGAAGGGGCTCCGGACCTCGCCACGCGACGCAATCATTGCCGACTCGACACCCGCGGAATTTAGAGGCAAAGCTTACGGCTTTCACAGAGCCATGGACCACAGCGGCGCAATCATTGGGCCTCTTGCCGCGACAGCTTTGCTCCTTGTTTACCACGATAACCTTAAAACAATCTTCTTGCTATCCATCATCCCAGGAGCGCTTGCCGTCGGCATGCTGCTTTTCGGACTCAAAGAAAAAAGGGTGGAAATCTCGAAATCTATTACCCCCTCTGCGATATTTAATTTCCGCTCATCGCTTCGCGAAATGCCAGCAGGATTTCAAAAATTTCTTATTATCATATTCGTTTTTACCCTGGGCAACTCAACCGATGCTTTCTTGCTGCTTCGAGTGCAGCAACTCGGCGTGCCTATCACGCTCCTTCCGATGATCTGGGTGGTGCTCCATATCGTCAAGATGGTATCTTCGGTCCCTAGCGGAATCATCTCAGACAAGATTGGCAGGAAGAAAGTTATTGTTACCGGGTACATTGTGTATGCGCTGGTATATGCTGGATTCAGTGCAGCAACCCAGCAATGGCATGCTTGGGCACTTTTCGCATCGTACGGCATTTACTTCGGCTTCACGGAAGGCGTTGAAAAGGCGCTCGTCGCGGATTTCGCACCCATGCATTTACGGGGTTCGGCATTCGGTCTCTACCATTTGGTTGTTGGTGTCGTCGCCCTTCCAGCATCCTTGTTGTTCGGGTTTGTGTGGCAGCGGTTCGGATCTCCCCCGGCTTTCGGGATGGGCGCGAGCCTCGCCTTGCTGGCAGGGGTGATGCTCTCGACCCTGGTAGTCAGAAAACCGGAGGAAAACATCGCTCTTAAGTGAGGCAGAAACGGACGACGCGGGACGATGCTGCCTCCAAATACTGGGACGAGGAGCGTTTTTATCCCTTCGATTTTGTCCTGATGGTTTTAAAAATAGGCAGGAGGTCATGAACCTGGTCGTATCTCAGTTGGTATCGACCATACTTTCCGCTTTGCGTGCCCGTCATTGAGGGGTAGCCGCATTTACGGTTTAACTTTTTTGCCAAGGATTCCTCTCAGCAGTCATTATGCTGAATATCCAGCTTATGCCAAAAGCCTGCAGGTGAATACTAGATCATTTGCAGATTGCGCATAATTAGCTCGCTGTTCTTGGCAATTCAAAGGCTTGAGTTGTTGCGCGAGGTCGTGACACGGACAACCTGAGGTCGACACCGGCCCTTTCCGGGCGAGAAAACGACTGCG
>Ga0187771_10002295_pt1 | contig 13141 bp, 12 predicted proteins | sample 0116_SJ02_MP15_1_FD_133139 | JGI IMG/M metagenome (GOLD analysis project Ga0187771, IMG submission 133139) | Tropical peat soil microbial communities from peatlands in Department of Meta, Colombia - 0116_SJ02_MP15_10_MG | ecosystem: Environmental > Terrestrial > Soil > Wetlands > Peat | place... | reverse complement strand
GTCTGAGAACCGGCTTGACATGGCGGCTTCAAACAGGATAATGCCGGGAACGGATGTCGGTTATCGGATGTCCGAGGGCGTCACACTGATTCCATTGTTGCCTCTGAAACTCTATGGCTGACCTCCGAGCCGCAAGGGAGGACAAGAATAAAGAAGGAAAACATATGGACAGGACTGGTTTTGAGATAGCCGAAGCACTTACGTTTGACGACATCACTCTTCTGCCCAATTACTCGGAAATTCTGCCGGTTGAAACCGACGTTTCCACCTCGCTTACTGGAGAGATCAAGATGCAAATCCCGCTGGTGAGCGCCGCCATGGACACGGTGACCGAATCCGACACGGCGATCAGCATCGCCCGCGAAGGCGGTATCGGAATAGTTCACCGCAACATGAGCATCGCCGCGCAGGCCCAGGAGGTAAACAAGGTAAAAAAATCCGAGAGCGGCATGATAGTCGATCCGGTCACAGTGGACCCCGACCAGCAGATCGGCGACGTTTTCGACCTGATGTCAAGGTACCGCATCTCGGGCGTGCCGGTGGTCAGAGGAGATCAGCTCGTCGGGATCATCACCAACAGGGACCTCAGGTTCGAGACCGACAGGACGATAAAGGTCGCGGACCTGATGACCAAGGATAATCTTGTTACTGCCCCTTTGGGTATTTCCCTGGAAGATTCTAAAAGGCTGCTCCAGAAAAACCGGATCGAAAAACTGCTGATAGTCGATGAAGCCGGCCGCCTCAAAGGACTTATAACCATAAAAGATATATTGAAGATAAAGAAATATCCCAAAGCCTGTAAAGACACTCTGGGCAGGCTTCGAGTCGGCGCGGCGGTAGGGATAGGCAGGGACACGCTCCCGAGGGCCGCAGCCTTGCACGCCGCAGGTGCCGATCTGATTGTTGTGGACAGCGCGCACGGTCATTCCCGCAATGTGGTGGAAGCGGTCAGGGCAATCAAGGCGGAATTTTCGGACCTTGCGGTGATAGCGGGCAATGTGGCTACTTCTGAAGGTGCTCAAGCCCTGATTAATGCCGGTGCGAATGGAATCAAGGTTGGCGTTGGCCCAGGCTCTATCTGCACGACAAGAATCGTGGCGGGAGTCGGAGTTCCCCAAATCAGCGCCATAATCGAGTGCGCCCGCGTGGCGCGCGCAAAGGGGATCCCGATCATTGCCGACGGTGGGGTGAAGTATAGCGGCGACATAGTCAAGGCGCTGGCTGCCGGGGCTGACAGCGTAATGATCGGCAGCTTGTTTGCCGGTACCGACGAGAGTCCCGGTGAATCCATTCTATACCAGGGGCGCAGCTACAAAGTTTATCGTGGAATGGGGTCTCTGGGCGCCATGAGTGAGGGAGGCAGGGACCGCTATTTTCAGGAGGATACGTTCGAACCCAAAAAGCTGGTGCCGGAAGGAATCGAAGGCAGGGTACCCTACCGCGGGCCCATTTCCGATATCGTGCACCAACTGATTGGAGGATTGCGCGCCGGCATGGGCTATCTTGGGTGCGCGACCCTGAGCGATCTCCGGGTAAAGACAAAGATGGTCCGAATCACGAGCGCAGGACTCCGGGAAAGCCACGTGCATGACGTCATAATAACTAAAGAAGCCCCCAACTATCAGGTGGATTTGAAATATGCCGGCTAATCTATACGAGGAACGGGTGCTGATCCTCGATTTCGGCTCCCAGACTACACAGTTGATTGCCCGCCGAGTCAGGGAAAGCCACGTCTACTGCGAGATCCATCCCTTCAATATGAGGCTGGAGGCGATTCTCAATTTCAAGCCCAAAGGAATTATCCTCTCTGGAGGGCCGGCAAGCGTGCACGACGAAGGCGCTCCCCTGGCCGATCCGCAAATATTCGAACTCGGAATCCCCCTGCTTGGCATCTGTTATGGCATGCAGCTTCTGGCTCACCAACTGGGAGGCGCAGTCGAAAAGGCCCAAAGGCGCGAATACGGTCCCGCTGGAATAGATATAGACATGCCCGGAGACATTTTCCGTGACATTGACAATAAGGGGGTGCGGGTCTGGATGAGTCACGGCGACCGCATCCTGAAGCTCCCTCCTTACTTCGAAACAATGGCTCACAGCGACAATTCTCCTGCCGCCGCGATGGGGGACCTGAAGCGTCATCTCTATGGCGTGCAGTTTCATCCCGAAGTGGCGCACACGCCATGCGGCAAGGACATTTTGGAGAATTTTCTTTTCCGCGTTTGCCAGTGCCGTCCGTCGTGGACCATGAAATCTTTCGTTGAATCGGCAATCGGCTCCATTCGGCAAAAAGTGGGCGCCGATCAGGTAATTTGCGCCTTGAGCGGCGGCGTGGACTCGTCGGTGGTGGCAGTGCTTCTCCATAAGGCCATAGGTAATCGACTTCACTGCATTTTTGTCAATAACGGCCTTCTGCGAAAGGGCGAGGCCGAGACTGTTCAGAGGGTATTCCGCGACCATTTCGACATAAATCTCATCTATGTAGACGCCTCCGATGAGTTCGTTGACCGCTTGAGTGGAGTCTCAGACCCCGAGCACAAAAGAAAAATAATCGGCAATCTTTTTATCGAAGTTTTCGAACGGGAGGCTGCCCGAATCAGGGATGCCCGGTATCTTGCCCAGGGCACACTATACCCGGACGTTATAGAATCGGTCTCCTTCAAAGGTCCCTCAGCCACGATTAAGACCCATCATAACGTCGGAGGCTTACCCGACAGAATGAATCTGGAGCTGATCGAGCCGCTCCGCGAGCTTTTCAAGGACGAGGTGCGGCTGGTTGGAAGAGAACTGGGGCTTCCTGAGAGAGTGATCATGAGGCATCCTTTTCCGGGTCCGGGCTTGGCGATAAGGATAGTTGGAGAGCTGACGCCCGCCAACCTGGAAATCCTGCGCGAGGCGGACGCGGTCATCCAGGAGGAAATCGAGGCCTCCGGCTGGTACGAGCATGTGTGGCAGTCTTTTGCAGTGCTGCTTCCGGTCAGGTCGGTCGGGGTCATGGGCGATGAACGCACCTATGACCAGGTAATCGTCCTGCGGGCGGTTGAAAGCGTTGACGCCATGACGGCGGACTGGGCAAGACTTCCCTACGAACTGCTGGGGCGCATTTCAAACCGGATAATAAACGAAGTCAAAGGCGTAAACCGAGTTGTCTACGATATTTCATCCAAGCCGCCAAGTACGATTGAATGGGAGTAATGTTCACCGGAACCCACCGCTTCTATCGCTATCAACATCAATCGCCTGAAGGTTGGGAAAGCTTCCAGGTAAAATACAGGGAAACCGATCTGTGGGTCAGGGCAAGGCTTAACCTCGAACGGGAAGCAATGGAGGCTGTTCTGAGCTGCCGTCGTCAACTGGAGCAGTATATCGCCTCGCACGAAAAGTTCGTGCGCTCCCTTGACCCGCTTCCCGGCGATTCTCTTGCCCCGCCCGTCGTACGCCGGATGCTTGAAGCGGCTATTGCCGCCGGAGTCGGCCCGATGGCGGGCGTTGCCGGCGCCATAGCCCAGGAGGTAGGCGCCTCCCTTGAACATTTCTCCGATTCGGTCATAGTTGAAAACGGCGGCGACTGCTATCTCAATTTGAGGCAGGAAACCACCGTGGGAATTTTCGCAGGACCCGATTCGCCCTTTACCGGCAAAATAGCCTTAAGGCTCGGCCCTGACCGTTTTCCAATAGGAATCTGCACCTCATCGGGAACGGTCGGTCACTCATTGAGCTTTGGCAGAGCAGATGCGGTAACCGTCATTTCACCCGACGCCGCTCTGGCCGACGCGGCCGCCACCCGGCTTGGAAACATGGTGAAGACTAGGGCCGATATTGACAAGGCCCTCGATCTGGCGCCCCGGATTGCCTCTATCGAAGCGGTTTTGATAATGATTAAAGATAAAATGGGTATCTGGGGCAATATAGAAGTTGTCCGGATCTGATACAAAACAAGGTGAACGAAGTGAAGTCAATTGCCACTCCACGGTTTCTCGATGCACTCGATTACGCTGTGCGCCTGCATGGGACTGATGTCAGAAAAGGCACATCCGTCCCATATGTGGCTCACCTGCTCGGCGTTTGCGCTCTGGTCCTGTTGGACGGCGGAACCGAAGATGAAGCTGTCGCGGCGCTGCTTCATGATGCGCTCGAAGATCATCCTGCAGAGACAAACAGGGGCGAAATCGCTAAGCGTTTCGGCGGCGAAGTCCTGGCGATCGTCCAAGCCTGCACGGACACGCCGAGCGACTATACAGGCGGGCCTAAGCCACCCTGGCGACACCGTAAGGAGAACCTCCTCAGGCGCTTGGAAAAGGCTGGACCGAAACAACTGCGTGTTGCTTTGGCCGACAAGCTGGATAATGTGCGCTCAATCGTGGCCGATTATCGGCACACAGGCGACCAACTCTGGAGACGCTTCAACGCAGGAAAACAGGATCAGATGTGGTTCTTTCGCTCTCTGCCCCCCGTATTTCGCACCGCAGGCGCAACGGGGCCTCTTATCGAGGAATTCGAACGGACCGTTGCCGAGCTCGAAAGCATAGTTAGCGCCTCCTTGGTAGATTGATTGTCCTGTCGAGCCCGCTGATCGGCGAGGCTTGGTAAGCTGTGTCCACTTTGGAGAAAGGCTCTCCCTAAAATGGACGCTTCGGCAGGCTTTTAGCAACGATTAGATCCACAGATCTGAGCAATTTGCTGCCTCAACATCATCGACAGATCCTCAAATGAGCCTTTCGCCAATATTGAGTCGAACTGGTTGCGGTAGTTGACCACCAGACTCGTTCCCTCGACAGCGACATCGTAGACTTTCCAGTTCCCGTCCCTGAGGTGGAGATAATAATCAATAGAGACCTGGCCGCCTTGGTCCCATACAACTGCCTCGACTACGGCATAACCTTGGTATATTGGCCGATTATTGTAAGTGATCTTTTGGCTGGCAAATCTTTCGATGTCTCCCATGTATGTATTAAAGAGCAGCTTGCTGAACTCCAGCGTAAATTCCTGCTGCTTTTCGAGGGTCAGACTTCTCCAACGTGGTCCCAGCGCGAGCCTGGCTATTGCCTCAAAATCAAAGTATCCATCCACAGCCGCTTGAATTTTTTCCCTGCGGGACCTGGTATCTTGAGGGAACTGCTTAAGTATTTTGAGGATTTGGTCCGTACCCGTTTGGATAACTGCCTGCGGACTCTCGGCCGCCAAAGCCGGTGATCCCCACAAACAAATACAAACCGCAAAGATGAGCGTTTTGGAAATGGCGCGTTTGCTCATCAATCCACTCTGTGAACAAACTGCAAGCATTGTTGCTCCTTCCCTGCCTTTAGAGGTGGCCTGCTATTCCGCTATCTTTGTTAATGTGACTTGTCAATACCCTTCCATTTGCCAGCGCCGCACTGGCCCGGGCGAACATCACCCGGGCCACTCAAGCCTAGGGTCTAAGGCGAAGTCAAGTAAAGATCAACTATCCTCAGCAGTGATCGCAAGTAGGGGCGTATGAAACCCCGGGATTGCTGCAAGGATTGCAAAGTGAAATGCCGCAGTTGCCGCAACTAAGAGCAGTGAAAGGGGCCGTGACGACAGCGGCCGATGCCGCTGCCGCTCCCCAAACTATCGCCCCCGCTGCCACGAAAGGCGCGGCGAGCACGTCGAGACCGCAGCAATTATCCGCTTGCGCCCCCGTTACACCAACGATCATGAGGAAAGCAAGACTAAGACACCCTATAGTCAAAGCTGATTTAGCCTTCATGTTCTAGCCTCCTTGAACCCAGTTTAATTGGAGCTTACTACCTGTCTTTTCAAATAAGGTATTGTCGTTATCGAATTTGTCCATAGCCCTACCTCTCATTTCCCCGTACTGAGTTTGTCCAAGAAAGGACAAATCCAGGGGCCGGCCCGGAGCGCCATTCTCCCGGAAAGGTGACCCTGTTGCGGCATGAAATTAAGAAGGGCAACTCGGACTTTTAGAAAATTACCGGGTGCTCCGGAATAGGGAGCAAAGGCTATGAATGCAAAAGCAGCCGGTAAGCCTTAAATTTTCAAAACGCTCATCTCGGTAATCTGTCTTTGTTTGTCGGCCTCATCGGCGATAGCAGCCGAGAATCCGGGGGAAGTGGTCAAAAGCGGTACGGACAAGGTGCTTGGAATACTGTGAGAAATTCTTTTCTCAGGAAGATGCTCAGGATACAACTCTCTGAGCCTGAGCGAAAGGTTGTTGTCCTTTCGCAGCTGATTCCGAAAGAGTCGAGCAGAATTGGAAAGGGTGAGGGCAAAATGCGCAGCCTGTTTTTCGGGAAAAGAATGGCCACGGGATAGGGGCCGTCCGGATTTTGGACAGAGCGAATGAAGCAGAAGGAAATATGCATTGGGCGGGGCGGATTTGCCCTCAGAAAGCATCTCCGCTCACTTCTTGAGGCATCCGATTTTGAAGAGGTGCTGACAAGAAAAGCCGGTGTCGCCCCGGAAAAAATAATAAACCCGCTGCTCAGCTTCCTTTACGATACCGATGAAACGATCAGGTGGAGGGCTGTGCGGGCAGTTGGAATCACAGTGTCGGCAATCGCTGAGAATGACCTGGAGGCGGCCCGCACCATCATGCGGCGGCTTATCTGGAGTCTCAACGACGAATCCGGAGGGATCGGCTGGGGCGCCCCCGAGGCGATGGGAGAGATAATGGCGGAAAATGAGACCCTCGCCAGCGAATATCACCCGATCCTCGTCTCCTACATAGATGAAGATGGAAACCTGCTGGAAAACGATGAGCTCGAACGGGGCGTCATGTGGGGAATTAACCGGCTCGCCCTGAAAAGGCCCGAACTTTTGCGGAAATGGACAGGTCCCATCCTGGCGCAGTTGAAATCCGCCGACGCGGTGAAAAGAGGACTCGCGGTCCTGACGCTGCTTTTGCTGGCCGATTCGTCCTTGAGCAGTCTCGAACTTGCCCCCACGGTGCGGCTTCTTACACCTTTGCTTCAGGATCGGTCGGAAATCCGTATATTTCAGCATGGATCTTTCGAAAAGCACAAAATCAGCGGTCTCGCATCCGAGCTTCTCGAACGGCTGAAGTCATCCCGGAAAGCAACCGGCGATTAGCGGACCGTCATTTCAGCATCGAAATTTGCTCCTGTATCTTCAGCTTAAGCGCAAGAGGATTCGATATATTGTGGAAGGCGTCCCTTGTCCCGCCGGTTCCGCTTACCGTAATAGACCCATATCCAAGGACTCTGCCTGAAATACTTTGATTAACCTGAATTGCTTCCAGCTTGGCCAGGAATATCTCAGTTGAATTTCTGCGAATGAAACCGACCTTGGCTATAACTCGCTGGTTCGTTACCCCAAATTCAGAGGTCGAAAAAGTAATAAACGACTCGATGCCTTTGAGTGCAGCGATCAAGACGAATAATCGGCCGGCAAGGACGGCGGCGTCAGTGCCGTGGTTAAAACAGGAGATCGCGACGATAAACCAGATCACAGGCCAAACAAACACCACCCAGTGCAACCTGGCCCGGTAAAGTATGTTTTCGCCGTTCATCAGATTTTTTTCGATGTAACTCATGTTTAGATTGTCTTTGGGTCGGGTTGGCAACCTGCTGGGCGGATGGCTCTACGCCCGGGAAGAAATCAATAACGACATCGGTGTCGTCTGCTAATGTTCATATCTCGATAGTCGTATGCATAAGCAAGCGCTTGCATTCTAATATTCAAACGCATATCCGTCAATTAGTGTTCTACACGCCCCAAAGCCGAAGGAGGTCTTCGCCGCCCGGTATAGAGGGCCAGCACGGCAAAGCAGGCGGCGTAAGGAATGACCAGGAAAAGCTGGTTTGGCAGGCTCGGCCACCTCACGGCAAACCATTCCGAAACAGCTTCCCCGCAGCCGAAGAAAAGCACCGCAAGAAATACCCCCGTAGGTCTCCACCTGCCAAGAATGACGGCCGCCACCGCCAGATATCCCCGCCCCTGGGTTATGTTTTCGACAAACTGCGACAGCTCCCCTATCGAAAGAAACGCACCTCCCATTCCTGCCAGCGCTCCTCCGGTGCAGACTGCAATAAACTGAGTCTGCCGTACCATAAGACCCGCCGCCCGGGCCGCTTCGGGATTTTCACCGCACGCTCGCAGGCGCAGCCCTGGGACGGTCCACCTCAGGAAGGCAGTCACTGCGATACCGATAGCCAGGGCAGCCGGCACCAGGATGGAGGTCCCCTGGGCAAAGCGGCGTAAATTGTCCGGCACGCCGGTTTGCGGGAGAATCGAACTCAGACTGGGCAGAGCCTCCACCCCCGGTGAAGTTCCGTACACGTGGAATACCTGATTTAACAGGAATCCGGTAAGACCCACCGCCAGAAGGTTTACCGCAATCGAGCTGACGATCTGGTTCGCCCTCAGCTTCAGGCTCGCGCCGGCGTGAACGGCGCCGACCATTGCGCCTGAGGATATCGCCGCCAGCAAACCCATCCAATGCGACCCGGTCACCCATGTCCCAAGAACCGCCGCAAAGGCGCCAGTGAGCATCATGCCTTCAAGGGCAAAATTAATCACCCCGCTGAGCTCCGAGAGCAGGCCGCCGAAGGCCGCCAGGAGAAGGGGACATGCCTTAGCCAGTAACAGCGCGATCAGGTTGATGAGTTGAATCATCTTTCCGGGAGCTCCTGCGAGCCTGGGAAGAAAATTTGTCGATCTGCCGCCAAATTCCGCCCTGGCTCACGACTGAAAGCAGAAGAACGGCCTGGACCACCAAGATGAAGTTCGGAGAAAGATTAAGGCCGATTTGGAGCAGTTTATCGGCGGAACGCAGGCTTGCCATAAAGGCGGTGCTTAACCAGAGCCATTGGGGCGAACCGTTTGCCAAAAAGGCGGCAGTCAGTCCGTCAAACCCGTAGCCCGGCGAAAAGGACCTGTAGAAACGGTGGTGGACCGCACAGACCTCGAGCGCCCCAGCGAGACCGGCGAGAGCGCCGCTCTTTAAGAAAATCATAATTTGCCACCTGGAAGCGGAAATGCCCGCGTTTACCGCTGCATCGAAATTAGTCCCCGCAGATCTGGCTTCAAATCCCCAGAGCGTTTTTGAAAGCCACAACCATGCGCCAAAGCATAGCAGGAGCGCGATCAGAGGCGCGAGGGTGAAAAAAAGCGACCCGCTCCGCCACACCTCCGGCATTTGGGCCCAAGCGGGGATAGGCGGCGTTCTCCCCATGGCTGTCCCATCGCCGAACGGTCCCGAGACTAGATAACTGCACAGGTGGATGGCCATGTAATTGAGCAGAAGCGCGCTGATCACCTCGTGCACGCCCCTCCACTGCCGGAGCAATATCGCCGGAAGCGCCCAGAGGCCGCCCGCTGCAGCGCCGCATACAAGTGTCAGGGGCAGGAGGAGGAAACCGGGCAACCGGGATCCTGCAACGGCGAAGCATGCGGAAACGAGCGCCCCAACAGTGAGCTGACCCTCGCACCCGATATTGAGGAGCCCCGCCCTGTATGCGAGGGCGACCGCAAGACCCGTGCAAAGCAGGGGCGTCATCTTTGTCAGCGTGTTTATCGCCGCCTCGGCGCTGCCCCAGGAGCCGGACCAAATGGTCCGGATAAGGTCAATCGGTCCGGCCCCGGCGGCTAACGCAAGTCCCATGCATATGAGCAGTCCTGCCGCCGGAGCGGTCAGGAAACCCGCGCTGAGACGCCGCAATGGGTTGGGGACCGGAGTTTGAAAGACTCGGGAAAAAAACCGCCACGGTCTCGATGCTTTTGCTTTTTCCTCGCCTCTATTCATCTCCATGCGTGTCTTTTACTCCCGCCGCCCACCTCCCGAGAATCTCCCGCGAAAGATTTAAGCTTTGCGCTGTTCCCATTATTTCCCCACGGTAAATGACCGCGATCCGGTCGCAGATAGAGAGCAATTCATCGAAATCGTATGATATCAAAATGAAGGAGACTCCGCTCTTGCGGCTAAGTTCCAGCAGGCGCCCATGGAAGGCGGCCGCCGCGCGAAGGTCGAGTCCCCGGCAGGGCTGCTCGAGGATCGCAAGCGATGGCGCGCCGGCAAGGACCCGGGCAAGGGCAAGCTTCTGACGGTTGCCGCCGGAAAGGCTGGAAAGGGGGGCGAGCGGACCGGGTGCGGCGATATCGTTAAGCGCGATCTGCTCCTCCGAAAAACGGATGATTCGTTGCCTGCGGACAAATCCACCCCTTGCAAATTCTTCCCTGCGCTGTCGTCCAAGAAGGAAATTTTCCAATAACGAACTCTCCGGCAAAAGGGCTTCTTCAAGCGGGCTTTCCTGAAGCCACCGAATATTCTTCGCCAACCGCTCCTTAATGCCCTGGCGCGAAATTTCCTCGCCACGGAACAGGAGCGACCCGCTATCCGGGCTGATCTTCCCGGCAAGAATTCTTGCCAGCGATCTTTGCCCGTTTCCAACTATCCCGCCTAATCCGAAAATCTCCCCTTTCGCGATGGAGATCGAAATGTCTCGGAGCGGCGGTTCGCTCCCGGACGGCCCTGAACTCACGTTTTGAAGTTCCAGGACCAGCCCCTCGGAAACCTGAGAAGGCCGCAGGGGCCGGCGTGCGTCTATCAAATATTTCCCAGACAGGCTTCCGGGTGAGGATTCACGATCAGGCCGGCGCCTGGCGAGGTCGGCGCCGTCCACCATGATCCGGGCGACTTCTTCCATGTCGGTTGATCCGGCATCCAGGGTTGTCTCGAGCCTTCCTCTTCTCAGCACCGTGATTCTGTCCGCAACTGAGAAGACCTCCATCAGGCGGTGGCTGATGAAAAGGACTGTCCGCCCGCCCGCGCGAAGGGATTTCATAAGCCCAAGAAACTTCTCCGTTTCGTCGGGGGATAGAAGGCTTGTAGGTTCGTCAAGGATTAGAATTTCCGCCCCCCGGTAGAGCATCCTCACAAGTTCTATCTGCTGCCTCGATGCGAAAGGGAGCTCGTTTGCCCGGCGGTCCATCTCCAATCGAAAACCCAGGGAGTCCCGGATCTCCCCGATCGCCTTCCTCGCCGGGCCGGTTCTAAGGACCTTGGCAAAAAAACCTCTCCCCGGCCCCGATCCGCCCAAAGACGGCCACGACGGCTCAAAGCCCACGATGATGTTTTCCAGCACTGAAAGCTGAGGAAAAAACAGTATATCCTGGTGGACCATTCCGATTCCGGCCCGGACGGCTTCGCGCGGACTGCGAAACGAGACCGCGCTGCCGCGCAGGATTAACGATCCGCAATCGGGCTGCAGCCTGCCAAAAAGCACCTTCATCAGGGTGGTTTTACCGGCCCCGTTTTCCCCGGCAATAGCGTGGATTTCTCCCCGGCGGATGTCAAGACAAATACCCTTGTTGGCGTAGATCTCTCCGAATTTCTTACTTATGTCTCGGAATTCGATGAGAGGTAAGGGAACCATTTTCACCGTTTAATAATGCCGTCGTCCGCCATCTGCGAACCGGGAACGGCAGTTCTCCCTGTTGTTCACGGTTCCCTGCCTACAGGGACGGCGCAACAAAGGAATCCACCTCGGTGTATCGTTTTGGCACGCTCAGTCGGCTGCTTTTGAGAAGATCTTTCGCCCTTTCTATGCGTTCCAGATCGACAGGACTGAAAAGCTGCCTCGAATACTTCATCTCGGTTATGTCTATAGCCCCCTCCGATACCCCCAGCCAGCGATGTCCCGCCCGGAAACGGCCCTCAACCACACCCCGGATCGCATCGTAGACAGCAACATCCATCCTCTTCAAGGCGCTCGCAAGCACCCGGCCCGGTATCTCGGCATCCTGATCGAGGTCTTCGGCGATCATGTACATGCCGCTCGTTTCCTTCACCGCTTCGGTAACCCCGATTCCGGTATTGCCTGCCGCCCTGAAAATGACGTCCGTCCCCCGGTCCATCATGGCCGCCGCCAGGGATTTCCCCTTGACTGGATCGTTAAAGGACCCCGCACTGGCAACAATTGTCTCGATCTTTTCCCCTCGGGCCTTTTGCGCTGTCTGCACTCCCGCCCGAAATCCGCTGACATAGGCTTCGACCGGCGGTATGTCCATTCCCGCCACTACTCCGACCATCATCTTCCTGGTGAAAAGCCCGGCTGTCAGCCCGGCGATGAAGCCGCCCTCCTCAGACCTGAAATCGATGCTCGCCACGTTTTCGGCCCTGACATCGCCCTCGATATGTATGAACCGGGTCTTTGGAAAATGAGGCGCCGCCTCCTTGAGCGAGTCCGTAAACAGGTATCCGAGCGTAACGACAATATCGGCCCTTCCGGCAGCCAGAGCTAAATTGGATGCGTAGTCGGCCTGCTCCCTGGATTGCAGGAACTGAGCATCGATGCCGAAATCCTTTTTGGCCCTCAGCACCCCCTGCCAGCAGACGTCATTGAATCCTCTGTCTCCCAGGCCGGCGGCGTCCGTGAGGACGATCACTTTTAGCGATTCCGCCCCTGCCGCATTGGGGCCTAAAAGTACACAGACAAGAATGAAGCCGGTCACAAGACTTTTGAGATGCATGGAAATATCAGCCCTCCAAAGACCAAAGGTAACTTGTTCGAATTACTGTATAATTCCGTAAGGCCCCGAATTCTCGATGGAATAAAATGCTGGTAAATGCAGTTCGATTCAGGATAATAACGGCATTTCCACTCGGAATTCAACGACATTTGCACAGGCGACGGTTCGTGAGTTGAGTGCCGGATTTTGGAGTTGCGAAGAAAAGATCTTTGGGGAAGGAGTTGGCAATGTCTGTTCGGTTCGTCAAAGGCTCGGTTTCACCTTTCGGGTTGGCGCCTTCGGACGAAAATAGTGCGTTGCGCCTTGTAGAGTTGTGCGGAAGAACGGCCTACAAGTCAGAAGATAAAATAACGGAGGATTCCGCCAAAAAATTCGTCCTGATGCTCATGGCGCACGGCCATCTCTCCGTGCTCGAGCACAGCAACATTGTTCTGAAAGTGGATAAAGACACGGCCGCGCAGGCCCCGGGAGGACCTGACCCGATCAGTTTTGCAGAGATCCTTGATGCACTGATGGACAGGCTCGCATTTCACCGCATTTTCCCAGTCAATTCGGGATCGGGTTTCCTTATGACGGGGAATTTCCGGGCTTGGATCGAAACCCTTGACAGTCTTAAAAGGCGTGGACGCGTGCACGATTTTCTGCTCCGGAACATGCACCGGTTTTTCCCCGC
>Ga0187771_10002294_pt1 | contig 13143 bp, 33 predicted proteins | sample 0116_SJ02_MP15_1_FD_133139 | JGI IMG/M metagenome (GOLD analysis project Ga0187771, IMG submission 133139) | Tropical peat soil microbial communities from peatlands in Department of Meta, Colombia - 0116_SJ02_MP15_10_MG | ecosystem: Environmental > Terrestrial > Soil > Wetlands > Peat | place... | reverse complement strand
TTTGGAATCGAGCCGATGGCGAACGAACTGACCACGACCAGCACCACGACGCCTAGCGCGGTTACTCCGCAGCGGTTGGACGCGCTCTATTCGTTGATCGACAATGACGGCGGATACGGTCCAGACACGCTGCCGCGGGCGCTGACGCCTGCTGACCGCAATGGCCTGCAAGAGTACCGCAAGGCGCTCCACGCTCGCCTGCGGCCGATCAGCGAGGCGCAGGCGGAACGGGACCGTGCGCAGTCTGCGCTTACGGTGTTCATCGGCAGTTACGGGAATGTGCGCGATCCCGCCACGACGGCGCGGGCTTGCATCACCCACCTGATGGATCAGCCGTTGTTCGCTATCATGGCGGCGATCGACGATTTCAGGAACGGACGGGTGTTCGACACGAACAAGGATGGCGACCGAATTCCGTTCACGCTTGACCATGCGCCTAGCGGCCCGCGTATCTTGGATCAATCCAAGAAATGCGCGGCTGCGACGTTTGGGGAACGCTACAAGTGCGAGCGGTTGCTGCGGATCACCAAGACCGCGCCAGCCCCGATTTCGGACGCCGAGCGCGAGCGCGTTGGCAAACTGATGCGAGAACTGGCGGCGAGGATGTCGATCGGCGTGGAGTCTGACCGCCAGCGCTCGCTTGAACAAACCCGTGGAGAAGCTGACGCGGCCCGAGCGCGAGCGGAGCGAATCGTCAATGATGCGCGCGAACGAAACGCCGCCGCCAATCGGGCTTCGCAAGATGCAGCCGCCGCGGAGGCCCATGCTGGGTAAATCATCACCATGTCTTGTCTGCACGCCAATGTGCGGCTCCGCGCCCGCGGCCAGCCGTTTGAGGACTCGAACATCATTTTGATGGGCGCGAGTTTCTATTGTGCGGACTGCGGGGTGAGTTTCCGGGCGATCGGGGTGGCGGACGGTGTGAACCACGAGGCCCCGGGAACGACGGACGACGGCGAGGTGACGGTGTTCCCGCTAGTGCCGATCGGCGAGGAACCGCAGACTGTGAGGGTAGGCCGATGCTAAAATACACCCATTTTGGAAGTCCTCTTTCTGAGCGAGAAAAAATGTGGCCGGGCGAAATCAAGCGCGTCATCGGCTATATGGATATTTGCGTGGAATGCGGCTCGCCTTATCGGCGTTTGTCCGATGGAAAACCAAAGACAGGAATTTGCGGGCGATGTTGGCCCGCGTCGGTTGAATTCTCGTGCAAGCCATCGTATGGTGACGACCGCGCCTCCGAGCGCTGACTTGGGCCACCAAGTCTCGGGGCGGCCGAAGGGTGTTGATCTTCTGCTGCACAGATAGGTTGACTACTTTCCGGCCGCCCCATCCTGATGAAGAATCTCCCGGGAATAGATTTTTGGTGGGACAAGATTGACGACAGGGCGCTGTCGGCGCACGCCGTCCGCCGGTGGCAGGAGCCATCAAACGGCGTTTTCATGCTGGTGGCGATCCCGTCATGCGGGTATGTCAGCTACCGCGAGCGCGAGCAAATCCAAACCGAACTTGAGCGCCGCTTGCGAAATCGGGAACACCAGCTTGCCGCGTGGTACGGCCGCCACTGGCGGCACCACCTAACCGACCGGATTGATTCGGACGGAACGCCGCTCGGCACGCCATGCTGACGGAAGCCGCACCGCTCACGAGACGCAACACAGGGGCCGCCGAGCAAGCCTTGCGTCATGCCGGGATCGCGTGGGGTCGGAAGCGTTGGGGCAATGTGCGGGTGATCCACGAACTGGCGATTCAGGACCGGCGCGCCGACCTCGTTTTTGTCGGTCTCTCGGACCTTTACGCTGTGGAAATCAAGGGCCCCGCCGACAAGATGGACGGCCGCTTGACCGAGCAACTGCGGACCTATGGTGCTTGGTGCCCCGAGGTGTGGTTGCTGGCGCATCCCAAATGGCTCGGCCACGCAGAGGTCAAGGGCGTGCGCAACCTACTGCTGCCGGGCGCTGATGGCATCCTGATTGCCAACGCCAAGAATCAGCTTTTGCCGCAGAAGTTCGAGCCGACGCGCGATGACCTCGTGTGCAGCCGGTTGTTGGAAGTCCTTTGGCAAGGTGAGGCCCACGAGATCGCCGACCGAACCGGCGTCATCCCGGGCGCGGCGCTGTCGCGGCTGCACACGCGCAAGGTCAAGGCGATGCTGGCGCGGATGCTGACTGGGCACGAAATCATGAAACAGGTTTGCCGGTGCCTACGGGCTCGGCCCAGCCACATGACCGGCGCGGGGTCCGATCCGCCGATATTCGACGACGCGCTCGGGCCATTGATATAATTTTTTCACATGAGGCGTTGACTCCATCCCAGAACGGGCGCATGGTCGCGGGGCAGCAGGAGAACGATACCATGAAACGCAATCTTGACCTCCCCGAACTGACGCACGCCGTTATGTGTAAGCGTGAGCGACCATATTTCGAACTGATCGCGGCTTTCGACTGCGAACCGGCGGCCAACGCGTACGCCGAGTCATGTCGCGAGGTGAACGGCGTTCGCGGCTTCACCTACAAAGTTGAAAAGTTGGAGGGCTGACCGATGCGAGCCCAGATCATGCGCGAGGCCCACGCGGCGGCCAAGGCCGAGATGGCCAACAAGCGTTACGGCAAGCCGCTTTATGCGACGTACCGCGAGGCGTTCGCGGAGTTTCTGGCGGCCGTCTATGCGTCGGCTCGGGCGCGGGAGGCCCGTGGCTTCACCATCCACGAGCCCGCCCGTTGGCTCGGTTTCTCGCACAAGTAGGGGGCGGCCATGAAATGGAAACCAGTCGCTGAGGTCCCGCCACCGCGCGATGGCCGTGAACTCCTGATGAAACGTCAGTATTCGGACGGCTCCGCGTTCGTCCGAGTTTGCACGCCAAAGCAGTTTCCACGGCCGCTTGAACGGCTGGCGGATGTCCACAACATCGACTCGCAGCCCGGGGACATTTGGGAGTATCACCGCGACGAGCGGCACGCCCCGGGCCATACGTGGAGCATGATTCCGACGCATTGGATGGAGATTCCGGCATGAGCGGCCGCAAGTCCATTCCGCTGGTCAAGGCCGACGGTTCGCCGCTGACCGGCGCAGACCTTGCGGAAGGCGACACGGTGACGTTCGATCCCGTGACAGGCGTCGCGGCGCGCGTTCCGGTCGACCGCCCGGTGATCATGTCGGCCCCGATGGTGAACGCCATCCTGCGCGATGGTCCACGAGCCGGGCACTGGCAAGACAGAAACACGTCGCCTTTTGTATTCAGATCGGGTCGTGAAAAAGGATGGCCTGCCGCCAGCATCGGCGACCTATCTGCAAGACCACCGGCCGCCGATTGCCGAGTTTGGGCACTATTGGGCGCTGACCGGCTGGCACAACCGCAAGCCCGGGGATCGGCTATTCGTCCGTGAGAATTTCAGCGGGCCATGGTCGCTCCGCGCAGAAAAGCCATCCGAGTGGCGCGTGCGTGGCATGACACCAGAGCTATGGTATTGGGCAGACGGCGACCCCACGGACGGCGACTGGACGAAACCAAAGCCGTCGATTCACCTTCCACGGTGGGGCTCGCGTCTGACTTTGATCATCACCGACGTGTGGATAGAGCGGTTGCAGGACATCACCGAGGGCGGAGCGTGGCAGGAAGGAATTGACTGCATACCCCGCAGCCTGACCAGACACGGCCGTTTAGACGGCTATGGGCTCGCGGGGATCACCTCGCCGAATGATGCTCACACCACGCGGGTCAACGCATACCGCGCCCTCTGGGGTTCGCTGCACGGTAGCGAATCATGGAAATTAAATCCGTGGATCGTGGCCGTTCGCTTCAAGCCGATCTTGGCAAATGTCGATTCGCAGGAGGCAAAGGCAGCATGAGTCGTGAACCCGAACTGACCGACATCGCCTGCGAGATTCGCCACGAGACGCCGAACGCATACCGGATTTTCGATGGCAAAACGACCGAGTGGGTGCCGAAAAGCCAGTGCGAAAACAATGGGGATGGTACGATCACGATGCCGACGTGGCTGGCGAAGGAAAAGGGCTTCATATGAAAATCTTGCTGCTAGCCGCCCTGATCCTAATTCACGAGTGGTATCCGCGCGAGTGCTGCAACGGCTCTGACTGCAAGCCGGTGCCATGCGAGGAAATCACCGCAGGCGACTGCAACGAGGTCGGACCCTGCCGACACTGGCACGGGATGGAGTTTCGAAACGTGCTGGAAAGCCAAGACGGGCAGTGCCACGTTTGCGCACGCGATCCGGTTAAGCCGGGGGAAGCGCCCGGCATGTTTTGGTCGCCCGGAGCACCTTACTGCATTTTCATCCCGAAACAGGTGGTTTCGTAAGCTGGCTGGTCAATCACCCGCTTGACCCATTCTGCCGCGTCTATGGCCTCCTCCTGCGCCTCTAGCGAGCCTTCTCCGGCCATGCGAGCGCAGGCGTACACGTACCGCATCAGGCCGTTGATGACGCGATATTGGGCCTCGGTGCGGGGCGGTCGGATCATGCCGCCACCCGCATGGCTTCCTCGGCTTCGGTAACGACCCAGCACGTCTGCCGCTCGTCGGCCCAATCATACAGAACGGCCATGCAGCCGTTGAACCGGGCGGACGTGGGGTCGTCGATCTTGGCCAGCGATTCGAATAGATCAGCGAGCGACAGGCGGCGGACCTCCACCGGCCCGGGCTCGAACCGTTCGAGCGCCCGTAATTTATAGGCGATTGACAGCGCGCACGCAGCGTTTGTGATCAGGTCCGCGACGCAATCGGACCACTCGGGATTCAGGTCAAGCGTGCGTTGCCAGTCAGCCATGGTCAATCATCCTCTCCGATTTCGGTTTGGCCGTCGGTTTCCCAATAGCCGGTTTGTTCCCAGCCGCGCACGGAATGGTGCCGATGGTCCTCGGGCCGCTCGGTGTAGGTTTCCTCCACGATGCGCGGCATGTTGAACACGTCCAGCTTGCGGTTCCGCTGTGCCCACGCGACGGCCTTGGATTTGGTTGGGAATTCCTTGCGCACCGAGATATCGTCTTGGTCGCAAAAATCCCACAGACCATCTTTGTCAGGGTCGCCGCCAGCCGCTTTCATGATTTTCACGCCAGCGGCGTAGTCGAGATATTCGACGAAGTAGCGCCAATCTCCGATGCTAGGCATGGCCTCACCTCCCTTTCGGGAGGGCAACCAACTCAAGGCGCATGATCAGCGACGCGCAGTTGGCGATCGGCCGCTTGAGCATGTGGCACATGTTGGCGATTTCGTCATACTCGCGCGTTAGGCCACGCGTGACGCCATTCCGAGTCAGTATGTCGCGGAGTTCGGTTTTATATTCGTCGCGGTTCTCAATGTGGGCCATGGTGTTTCTCTCCTGCTGCCCAATTATCCTGCCAGAAAATAAATCGGCCCGCAAGTAGATTTTTTTCACATGGCTCTTGTTTTTCATTTTCAGCTATGGCAAGGTCTCAATCGCAGCAGGAGAACAGCACATGACCAAGACCGCAAAAGTAATCCTGATTAACCAGACAATTGCCAACGAGCGCAACGAACTCGCCCGCAAAATGGGCTGCGAAGCGTTCTTGGACGAAGCTGGAAATATCCGATATCGCGAACGGTCCAAGGGCTATCCGCGTCGCTGCACATTCTTTGAGTTGCTTGGCTTCCTGCATGGTCAGGATATGCGCACCTTAAAGGCGGCGCTGTGACGCCGGTTGTCCATGTAGGTCAGTTAGAGATTACCGCCAATGGCGACCTTGTCACTGTTCTGCACCGGGAGCCGATTCAGCACGAAGTTTCCAAGACGTTTGCCGGGCGTTTTGATAGTGTCTCGCACTGGACTCCTATGACCCCAAAAAATGCCAGAATAGTAGCAGCCGCTCTGATCGAAATTGCCGATTTTCTTGACCGTTGCTCGACCGCCAAGGGATTGATCTGATGGCCTTCCTCACCTTAGACCACCTGATTGACGAAAATGGCGAGGTGGACCGTTTCATTTACGGTTGCCTTGTCCGTCGGCGGGCGATGGTCGAATATGGCTCACTGGCCCCGCGGGCGATCCGCGAGGCCGTACAGCATTATGGCCGGGTGATCCCGGTGCTGATCGCGCAGCGGCTCACACAAAGGGGGCGGTAATGGCAACTTTCCTGCTCGAACACGTCAAGACGGGCAGAGCCTCGGCCATTGAGGCGATCGACATGCGCGATGCGGTGGGCAAGGTGATGCCGACCATGTATTTGAACAGCGCGGCGCGCGGGGCCATCGTGGTCGTCGAAATCGTTAACCCGGAACTCACGCGGTTCATGATTGACCAGCGCGAGGACCGCCAGTGGAATCTCATTCCGAACAGGGAGTTCTTGCCGACGTGAGCAACAGCACCGTCATCAGCGACCGGGAAATGGCCGCTCCCTCGATTGAGGGGATAGATTTCGGCGTCAATCTGTGGGTTGTCGCTCGGTCGCCGCAGGCGGTTTTGGTGTGGGTTCGAGGTCATACGTGGAGCGTCAACGGACACTTGCGCTATTCGGCCGGGCACCTTGTCGGCTTCCCCGATCGCATCGCGCGGCAGGTCGGCCACACCGAATATCGGTATCTGTGGGAAGGCAAGGGCAAGCGTTTCGGCTGGCGCGCAATCGAAGAATGCAGCGCCAAGGTCGACGAACTCTTTTCGACGGATCAAATCTGGCGCTCGGTGCGTGACGCGGTGCGAGCGCGCAAGACCTTGATCATTGACGGCGGCGCGGGTCAATTGCTGCCGCCGGGCATCTGGGGCCAAGCATATGCGGATTGGCAGGCGCGCGGTGGCGGGTTCTTGGTTTTGCCCGAGGGGATGACCGAGCACGACGCCTGCCGTGGTAAACTCGGCTGGAAACCGAAACAGGAGACAACATGACGAAACCAAAGAACGGCCACCCGGCCAACCCACCCGAGCGCCCGACCCCATTCCGGGTGCTGTTCCGAAACGGCGTCCTCAAGGTGCTGGACGCCAAGGACCGGCCGGTGGAGGGAATCATTGCCTGCGACATCGCCATGCGCCCAGGGGTGCCGCCGCTGATGCGAATGAACTTGGCCGCCGGCGCGTTCGAGGTCGAAAGCGGGGCCGTATTCATGTTGCTGGACCCCCGGTTTAGCAAGATGCGGCCGATCAAGCGGGTGGAGTTCGCCGATGGGGGCGATGATTTCATGGCCGAGGAGTTCATGGCGGCCATCCAGAGCGCGCAAAACGCGGCGGCCGCTGCACAAACACCCCCAGCCGATCAAACGCATCAGGAGCCGCCTAATGCCGCGCAAGATCATTCCGAACATCAAGCCGCTGACGGGGGCAACACCGGTGGCGGTCGTGGAGGCGACGGAACCGTGGGCGACGTACAAGCTGGCGGACGGAACAACGATCCGAGCGAAACTGCGGGTTGAGTCGTTTTTCGTCTGGCCCGGGCAGTACGACATGCACGGAAACCCGGTCTATTCAAATCAGACGATGATCGTTTTTGAGCATGACGTGCCCGAGCACCTAAAGGAGAAGCCATGAGGCTGATTTACGTGATGCTGGCGGTTTTTCTTGTGGCTGTCTTGGCCATCCCGGTGGCGTTCGCGCCGAGGTGCCAGACCGGTGCCGAGCGAATCGAGGTCGGCGGAATGCTGTTTGCGGGGTGCCAGCGATGAACGCGCAACCCAATCCGCGCTCTCCGGCAGGAAATGCCGAGCCGGTTGCATGGTCTTACGAAAGATGGTGTGGCGGTGACGGTTGGCAAAAAATCCTAACGAGGGACAAACCTGCTGGCGAGAAATGGGAACGCAATATCGTAGCTCTCTACGCCGTACCACAAGTTTCGTCCCAGCCCGCCACTCCGGCAGGAGATGTCGTCGCATGGCGCTGGCGTCATAGTTCTAGCCGTCAATGGACTTATGGCGACGAGAAACCGGAAGGACCATCGATCCACCTATTCGAGGTCGAGGCGCTGGCGCATGCCAATCCAATACTCGATGTTTCGTCTCAGCCTGCCACTCCGGCAGGGAATGCCGATACGTTCCAAAAGCGCGTACTTGCGTGGCTAATGGAATGCTTCTCGATGGAAGTCTGCCGAGATGGCACTGAGCGCAACCATAGATTCCTTGAAGAATCGTTGGAGTTGGTTCAGTCGCTCGGTTGTACGCGAAGCGAAGCCCATCAGCTCGTCGATTATGTTTTTGATCGGCCGACCGGAGAACCGATGCAAGAGCTTGGCGGCGTCCAAGTAACGTTGGCTGCGCTGTGCTTCCCGCACGATCTCGACATGCACCAAGCCGCCGAAACCGAGTTGGCCCGCGTCTGGACAAAGATTGAGAAGATTCGCGCGAAGCAGGCAGCGAAGCCGAAACACTCGCCATTGCCGGCTCATGTTCCTTCCCAGCCTGAGACGGCAACTCACGTCGAACTGACCGACATACTACTGGATCATCTCAAGATAAAGCCGACCGGACGCATCGTCGGCATCCAAGATGCTATCAGCGCTCTCCTCTCCAAATTCAACATCACGAGGAAGGCATGAGAGCCTCTTCCTATGCTGGCTATTGGGTTGCGAGTGATCACAAGCCATCGATCTGGATTTGCAAGGAAGGACAATGCGGATGGTAGAGGATAGAGCCAACGCCGAGCGGGAGGGGTTGCACTCCAAGACGCCATGGAAAGCAAATTGCTTCCAGATCGTGGCTGCAGATGGATCGAAGGTGGCCCATACCGGCATGGGCCAATTGCCACCACATCGATCACACGAGGCCAGAGCTAACGCAGAGTTTATCGTCGAAGCTGTCAACGCCTATAGCGCCGTCTCACCAGGCGTTCTGGCTGCGAAAGCGCATCCCAACTTAGTGGAGCGGCTTCGAACTATGGCAGGTTTCTTGCCAGAACAGGCTTCCATTTTTCACGAAGCCGCGAAGTTCATCGAGCATTTGAGCATCAAACTCGCAGAGACACGCGCTCTGGTCGAGAAACTGCAAACTTTAGCCCGTGCGGTGTGTAGCGCTGATAACAAATATGAATTGAACGATGCGATTGCTGATCTGGCTGAGGCAATCACGACCGCATTTTCCTCCACGAAAGACACTCAGCCATGACCCCGCTTCAAGGCGCTATTTTACTATTTTGCATGGGATCAATCATGGTGTCGTTGATAGCGATCAGCATCGCGGTGTGGAAGATCGCGATGAAATTTTCTCCCACCGAAAGGAACCGTCCATGAAGCCCACTCCTGAACTCGAAACCCTTCGCGCCCAATGCACCGACCCGCGCGGACAATTCCTGTTCGGCTTCTTCCGCGAGCATCATCCGAACTGGTCGGTTGAGAAGTTGTATCGGGCAATTGCGCTGGGGATGGCTCCGGGATGATCCTGTGGCCTGACACCCCAGTGGTGACGCCGCTCGGCCCGGCCACGCTGTTTGCGGCCGCTGACGGTTCGAGGCCGAAATGGGCGTGCTGGATTGATTCGACACAGGAATTATTTTTTTTCGATAATATCCACGTTCGGCGTCGACCAACCGTCACCGACCCGTACATGCGAATATCACCATTTTGCCACCTCAACCGAAAGATAAACGAGCAAATCGCGCGCTATATTCAAAACGGGTGGTTGCCAGCGGATTACGACCCCGAAAAAGTCGAGACGTGGAAAATCTAGGCCGGGAAGCCATGAAGATCGGACCAAACGCCCAAGCTGTCGTCGACAACCTCGCAGGAAGGCCTGCGGAGATTATCGCCCGCGAGTCGGACGAGGTACAGGCGTGTTTTAGGGCGATGTTCAACGGGGCCGGTACGCCCGGGACCACTGACGGCCGAGCCCGGTTGAAATGCGGTCACCCGGACGCCGAAGCGTGGTGGCCGAGTGCATGGATACGGCTGCGGGAACTCGGCCTTATCGCATTCAATCTGCAAGCCATTCCCGGAAAAATCATCATGGTTTCGCAATCGCTTGCGTCCAATTCCATGGTACATTGGCAAATCACCCCAGAGGGCTGGCAGGTCCACATGGACGATGCGGCGTGGATGTTGGAATTTCGCGCTGCGCAACAATCAGACGAGGCAACAAAACAATGAGGCCGAATGTCTTGGGCGCAAAGGGCGCGAATCGGAACCACGAAAAGACCTTCCGCCGAATGACGACTGAAGTTTTGGCGCGCACTGAGCAATATCATCGGGACATGGCGGCCGAACACCTCAAGATCGCAGAGATTGCCGCAAGGGTTCAAATCGAGAAAAGAGGAGCCGGGAATGGGCACGACACCGCAAACGGACAGGTTCGGGAATCATCGCGTCCTTGAAAAACTGGACCCGAATGAGCCATTTTTCGTGCTACGCGGCGCTGACGCATTCGCTGCCACGCTGGTTGGCCAATGGGCCGACATGCTTGAGGGGGCAGGCGGCCCTCGTGACAAGGTTGAAAACGCCCGCCAATGCGCTCGCGCGATGCGCAATTGGCCACGCAAGAAAATACCGGATTAGTCAATGAGCCTGACGCTCCGACGCTTCAATGACATTGAGCTGGTTCAAGCCTTGCAGGCCCGTGGGTACGTGGTCCGCCGCGTCCACGAGGCACGCCGCGAACTCAAGGTGGAACACCTCGGCGACATCCCCGAGGGCTGGCAAGATGCGGCCTTGGAGGCGATTCGCGCGAGCCTCACCCGTGACCACCTGACGTTCGAAACCGTATCCACGGCCGCCGACGTTGACCTGCACCGCGCTGCATTGAGGATGTTCTGATGACGATTCTCATTTTCCGCACCAGCCTATTGACTGTTGCGACCTCAAACTGGACGGCAACAGCGATCACCGACGCCAAAACCGAGTTGGTAGAAATCCACCTGCCGCAGCGAATCGATTGCTGCCGCCTTCCGATGTCAATGCCGGAATTCCTGGCGCTGATTGCCGACGGCGGCAAGGTCGTGGACCTGCGCGGGTTGCAAGTTGATCGAAACGGTAGAGCGGAGGCCGTTAAAGACTACTTCAAAAATGACCCAATTACGCAGGCGAGTCGACTATGAAACCGCAACTTGGCCCCTGCATCTACCGCGCGCAGGATGGCGTCAGCGACTATGCTGCGATCGTGACGCTAGTGGATTTCGACGGCCAGCGATACGGATGCTCTGTGACGGTGTTCCCGCCAAGCCAGCCGCCGCAGTTTTACACCAGAATTGCGTGGGAAACCAGTTACTTCGCCAACGCCAAGCCCGGCACATGCCGACCGGTGGGGACATGAAAAAAGACATCGCAATTTTCGCTATCGGCGCGGTTTTCATCGTCGGTTTGTTTTTCAAGGCGCGCGAGGATCACCGCGCGTTCATGGAGGAGCAGCACCGATATATTTTAGGGTTCCATGCATTAAACGAAATGGAATCTGGTGGCCGTGCTCGGCTTGGTACGTTCACCGAAAGCCGGTTGTCGGTCGTCGCGTTAAGACGATGGGCGGTGGATCACGGCGAAAAACGCGCAAGCCTCTGGACACTAAGACCGATTGTTTTTAGGAATACCCCAAGACGTTTTAACGGCCCGGGGTAAAACCTTCCAATGACAGAGCAACCGCAGACGAAACCAACCGTCAACAAAGGCGGCAGACCGACCGGAAGTCGAGACAAGCGACCTCGCAAACGCCGCGGGTATATCGAACTCACCGCAGCCGCAACCGGCGAAATGCCTCTAGAGTACGCACTGCGTATCATGCGGGACCGTAAGCAGAAACCAGCCCGACGCGATGCTATGTGCAAGATCGCAATGCCCTATTGCCACCCGGCTTTTGCCAGCGTCAAAGTCACCCACGACGCATTGCCGCTGACCCAACTCATGGCCGGGATGTCACCAGATGAAATCGCCGCTTTCGAACTCGCCGTTGGACAGCTTGCAAGGGCTTTTACAGCGGCACAGTCTGCAAGACTTATTGACGGCAGCACAACAGGAACGTCAGCGCAGGGCGGTTGAAAGCGAGCTGGATCAGAAGCGCCGCGCGGCTGGGAAGATGACGCTAGCGGAGTACATCCGCGAGGCGTGGCACGTTCTTGAGCCCGGCACGACCTATGTACACGGACGCGTGATTGACGCGATTAGCGAGCACCTTGAGGCCGTTACATATGGCCGTTTCCTAGATATGGGGCTGCTCAATCGGCTGCTGATCACGGTACCGCCCGGGATGTCGAAAAGTCTTTTGGTATCGGTTTTTTGGCCTAGTTTTGAGTGGGGCCCAGCCGGGATGCCGTGGCTCACGTATCTCTCGACATCGCACAGTGACGACATTGCAGCACGCGACGCGCGCAAGATGCGGGACCTCATTGAGTCGGAGTGGTGGCAGGAGCGTTGGGGCCGTGGCACAAAATCTGACGTTTGGCTGACGAGGCGCGGTGAGACCGATTTTGCAAACAATCACCGAGGATGGCGAAAGTGCGTTGCGTTCTCGGCGCTTACTGGAAACCGCGCAGATCGCGTTTTGGTGGATGACCCTTTAAGCACCGAGAAAGCCGAGTCCGAGCTAGACCGCCTGCGAGCGTCACGCATTTTTCACGAATCTCTGCACAGTCGCATTAATGATCCGAAGCGCTCCGCCATCGTCATCATCATGCAGCGGCTGCACAAGATGGACACAGCCGGGCTCGCGCTCGCGTCGCCACAGGGCTACATACATTTAATGTTGCCAATGCTTTACGAGGCTGATCGCCGATGTGTGAACCCGATCTTTCAGGATTGGCGACAGCACGAGAACGATCTGCTTTTTCCCGAGCGCTTCCCCCAAGAATTTGTTGATCGGGAACGAACCACCATGGGGAATTACGCCTATGCGGGGCAATATCAACAGCGACCTGATCTCCGCGAAGGCAACATGTTCAAACGCCATTGGTGGAAACTGGCGGGTGCTGCGCCTGCTGGCATCAGGTGGGTTAGGTATTGGGACATTGCGGCGACGGACGAGAAATACTCACAGTCAACGACGGCGCGCACCGCTGGATTGCTGATGGGTGGCAGTCCATCGCAGGGCTTCTATATTGCTGATTGTATTGCGGAACGTGTTGAAAATCCTGATCCATTGATCCGCAACACTGGCTCAATAGATCGGACCAGATATTTCCCTTACGAGATTGGGGCTCCGCAAGACCCTGGCGCAACAGGCAAGATTTACAAGAAATTCCTTGTTGGTGCGCTCGCTGATTTCAATGTCAGGTTTTT
>Ga0187771_10002292_pt1 | contig 13144 bp, 7 predicted proteins | sample 0116_SJ02_MP15_1_FD_133139 | JGI IMG/M metagenome (GOLD analysis project Ga0187771, IMG submission 133139) | Tropical peat soil microbial communities from peatlands in Department of Meta, Colombia - 0116_SJ02_MP15_10_MG | ecosystem: Environmental > Terrestrial > Soil > Wetlands > Peat | place... | reverse complement strand
CGCGGCCGAGAACACGCGGCTGATCAATGAGACGCGGGAGGCGCTCGAGCGCCAGACCGCGACCGCCGACGTGCTCAGGGTCATCGCCAACTCGCCCTCGGAGCTGCAGCCGGTGTTCGACGCCATCGCCGAACGCGCAAACCGGCTGATCGGCGGCCTGTCCACCGCGGTGCTGCGTGTGGTCCGCGACCAGATTCATCTGGTGGCCTTCACCTCGATGAGCGAGGGCGCCGACCAAGCGCTGCAGGCGTTGTATCCGCGTCCGGTCGCCGACGTGACAGGCGTCGATCGGCTGCGAGCGGGCCGGACCGTGCAGATCACGGACACCGAGGTTGAGGCACATGTTCCCGAGAGGATCAGGGACCTCGCACGGCGGCGCGGCTACCGCAGCATCCTGTACACGCCGATGATTCTCGACCGCGGGCTGATCGGGATCATCGTCGTCACCCGTCGGGAGCCCGGCGCCTTCGATCCGCATCATGGCGACCTGCTCAAGACCTTCGCCGATCAGGCGGTCATCGCAATCCAGAACGCGCGGCTGATCAACGAAACGCGGGAAGCGTTGGAACGCCAGACCGCCACCGCCGACATCCTCAAGGTCATCGCCAGCTCGCCGTCGGACGTGCAGCCGGTGTTCGAGGCGATTGCCGAGCGGTCGAAACGCCTGGTCGATGCACTGTCGACCACGGTGTTCAGGCTCGTCGACGGAATGATGCACCTGAAGGCGTTCACGGCCACCACGCCGCAAGCCGATGCCGCGCTCAAGGCCCTGTTCCCCGCGCCGCTGTCGAGCTTCAGCTGGGGCGAGGCGGTTGAGAGCGGCGAGATTCACCGGGTCGTCGACACCGAAAACGAAGTGGCCAGCATGCGGGAGCTGGCGCGGCTGCGCGGCTTCCGCAGCATGCTGTTCGTGCCGCTGCTGCGCGACGGCACCCCGATCGGGCTGATCGCCGTGACCCGGGTCGAGCCCGGCCCGTTCGCCGATCACTACGTCGAACTGCTCAAGACCTTCGCCGACCAGGCGGTGATCGCCATCGAGAACGTCCGCCTGTTCGACGAGGTGCAGGCGAGGACGCGCGACCTCGCCGAGGCCCTGGAGCGGCAGACGGCGACGTCGGACATCCTGCGCGTCATCAGCCAGTCGCCGACCGATGTGCAGCCGGTTTTCGATGCCGTCGTTGGCACTGCGGTGCGGTTGCTACGATGCGACATCTGTTTCGTGCTGCTTCGCAGCGGCGGGACCTTCTCGCCCATGGCGGGAGCCGGTCCGCAGGGCCCGCTCCCGGATCTGGGTCCCCGTGATCTGCCGATCGATCCCGACGCCAATTTCCCCTCGCGCGCCATACTCGGCAAGTCCATGCTTCATTTGCCGGACTGGTCGAAGGTTGAGCTTCCCGATCACGAACGGCAGATGCAATCGATCATCGGCGTCAACGCCTCGGTGTTCCTGCCGTTGCTATATCAGGACGAATGCATCGGGTTGCTGGCGCTGGCGAGCAAACACGCAAATTTCTTCAGCGAGGCCGACATCGCACTGGCCGAATCTTTCCGCGACCAGGCCCTGATCGCGATCCAGAATGCACGGCTGTTCGACGAGGTGCAGGCCAAGACGCGTGGCCTCGAAGAGGCATTGCAGCAACAGACTGCGACCGCCGACGTGCTCAAGGTCATCAGCCGCTCCGCGTTCGACCTGGACTCGGTCATGAACACGCTGGCGCATTCGGCAAGCGAACTGTGCAAGACGCAGATCTGCGCGCTCTATCTTCGCGAGGGTGATGTTCTCGTCGCGTGCGGCGTGGCCCACGCTGACGCTACGCAGGCCGATTTTCTCCGGCGGACACCGGTCGATGCCGACAGCTCGACTTATATCGGCCGGACCCTTCTTGCAAGGGCGGTCCGCAATATTGCCGATGTCCGGAACGAGACCGAAACCGGCTCTCTCAGGAAATTCAGCGAAGCCCTCGACTTCAGGTCCATCCTGTTCGTACCCTTGATGCGCGAAGGACGCGGCATCGGCGTTTTTGCGCTCGCGCGCAAGCAAACCGGACTGTTCTCGGACCGCGAGATCGAATTGATCCAGACTTTCGCCGACCAGGCGGTGATCGCCATCGAGAACGTGCGGCTGTTCGACGAGGTGCAGGCGCGTACCCGCGAATTGTCGCAATCACTCGACGAGCTGCGCACCGCGCAGGATCGCCTGATCCAGACCGAGAAGCTTGCCTCGCTCGGCCAACTCACCGCCGGCATCGCCCACGAGATCAAGAACCCGCTCAACTTCGTCAACAATTTCTCGTCGCTTTCGATCGAGCTGATCGAAGAACTGCTCGACGTGCTGAAGAAGGCGCCGCTGGAGGCCATGACGCGGGGCGATGTCGACGAGCTGACCCACATGCTGAAGAGCAATCTCGACAAGGTGGTGCAGCACGGCAAGCGGGCGGATTCCATCGTCAAGAACATGCTGCTGCACTCGCGCGAGGGCTCCGGCGAGCGCCGGCCAGCCGACATCAACGCGCTGGTCGAGGAGAGCCTCAACCTCGCCTACCACGGCGCCCGCGCCGAGAAATCCGGCTTCAACATCACGCTGCGGCGCGAGTTTGACCCCGACGCCGGCGTCATCGAGCTGTTCCCCCAGGAAATCACCCGGGTGCTGCTCAACCTCATCACCAACGGCTTCTACGCCACCGCCAAGCGCAAGGCCGAGGCTGGCGACGGCTTCGAGCCGATGCTCAGCGCGGCGACCAGGGACCTCGGCCACGGCATCGAGATCCGCATCCGCGACAACGGCACCGGAATTCCGCCGGACGTGAAGGAGAAGATGTTCAACCCCTTCTTCACCACCAAGCCGGCGGGCGAGGGTACCGGGCTCGGCCTGTCGATGAGCCACGATATCGTCGTGAAGCGGCACGGCGGCACCATCGCTGTCGAGACCGAGCCGAACGTTTTCACTGAATTCATCATCACGCTGCCGCGCGCGGGGGCGGGGCCGCAGACGGGAGGTCGGTCGTGAACGTGTATATCCTCGTCGTCGACGACGAGCCCGACGTCGAAGAGCTGTTTCGCCAGCAGTTTCGCCGCGACCTGCGCTCCGGGCGGTTCGTCATGGAATTCGCCCTGTCGGCGCCCGAGGCGCTGCAACGCGCGGCCAGCATCGCCGACGCCCGGTTGATCCTGATCCTCTCGGACATCAACATGCCGGGGATGACGGGTCTCGACATGCTGCCGCAGGTCCGCGCCGCGCGCCCTGACGTACCGGTGATCATGATCACGGCCTATGGCGATGGTGAAACCCGGCGCCGGGCGATCGAGCGCGGCGCGGCGGGACTGCTCACCAAACCGATCGACTTTTCGCTGCTGCGCCGGGAAATCGACAACCGCCTCGAGGAGGTGGCATGAGCACGACCATTCTCGTCGTGGACGACGAGCCCGACCTCGAGAGCCTGGTGCTGCAGAAGTTCCGTCGCCGGATCCGCGACGGCGAGGTGACGTTCCTGTTCGCGCGCGACGGCCTCGAGGCGCTGGCCTCGATCGGCGGCAATCCCGGCATCGACCTCGTTGTCTCCGACATCAACATGCCGCGCATGGACGGCCTGTCGTTGCTGCAGAAGCTGCAAGAGGCGGAGGACAGGAAATCCACCATCATTGTCTCCGCCTATGGCGACATGAGCAATATCCGCACCGCGATGAACCGCGGCGCGTTCGATTTCCTCACCAAGCCGATCGACTTCGCGGACTTCGAGACCACCATCGACAAGACCCTTCGCCACGTCGAGGCGCTGCGCGAGGCGCATCGCCGGCAGGTCGAGGCGGAGCGAGCGCATGCGTCGCTGTCGCGCTATTTCTCGCCGCAGCTCGCCAGCCGCCTTGCGGCCGGTTCTGCTGACGGCACGGTGGTGCAGTGGCGCGAGATCGCCACCATATTCACCGACATCACCGGCTTTACCTCGCTGGTCGAGACTACTGCGCCCGAGGTCCTGAGCGAACTGTTGAACGAGTATCTCGCCGGCATGACCGAGATCGTGTTCGCTCACGAGGGCACCGTCGCCAAGGTGATTGGCGACGCCATCCAGGTTCTATTCAACGCGCCGGGGGACCAGCCGGATTATGCCGCCCGCGCGGTGGCCTGCGCCCATGGGCTCGATGCCCGGGCCCGGGACTTCTCCCGACGCTGGAAGGAGAGGGGCGTGCAGTTCGGCGCGACGCGGATCGGCGTCCACGCCGGGCCGGCGCTGGTCGGCAATTTCGGCGGCGACCGCTTCTTCGACTACACAGCCTATGGCGACACCATCAACACCGCGGCGCGGCTCGAGACGGCGAACAAGGTTCTCGGCACCCGGATCTGCGTCAGCGCGGCGGTGGTCGACGCCTGTGCCGGCTTCAGGGGACGTCCGGTCGGCGATCTGATGCTGCGCGGCCGCAGCGAGCCGCTGCGGGCCTTCGAGCCGCTCACCGAAGAGGCGTTCGTCGCGCCGGCGACGGCGCAATATGGCGAGGCCTTCGCCCGGCTGGAGGCCCAGGATCCCGCCGCCATGCCGGCCTTTGCCGCGCTGGTCGGCCTCCACGCGGACGATGCGCTCGCCGGCTATCACCTCAAACGGCTTCTGAACGGCGGCAGGGGCACACGCGTCGAGGTCTGAGCCCTTCGGACCGGGGCCGGCATAGTCTTGCGCTCTCCCCGTCGCTGGTCACCGCCGCGGCATCGCGATGCTGCGGCCGATGCCGTCGGGGCGGGGAAAGGCGCGATGCGCCGCCACCATGTTCTGGACCCGCGCCATGATGTCGGGCGGAAACGGCGCCACCTTTCGCACCGTCATGTCGATGTGCAGCGTCATGTTCTCCGAGGTCGCCGACACCCAGCCCTCGGTGGCGTGACGGAGCTCCTCGAAGGTATGCAGCCGCTTTTCGTCGGCGCCGAGCAGCCAGATGTGCACCTGGACCGAATCGTTTTCCCCGATCTCACGCAGATAGCGCACATGGCATTCGGCGGTCATGGTCGAGCTGTTGCGGGTCGCGAGGTAGTCCGGCCCCACGCCGAGCTCGGCGAACAGCTGGTCGATGGCGCGGTCGAACAGCACGTTGTAGTAGGCCATGTTGAGATGGCCATTGTAGTCGATCCATTGCGGTTCGATCCGCATCACGGTGGCGGCGAACGGAGAGGGAGCTACGGTCTCGGGCATGGGTGGTCTTTCGGCCGGCGGGGTTCGAGGCGGGGGGCGGGCCGCCTTTATACATGGTTTTGCGTCCTTCGCCGCACCGCGAAATGAGCCCACTCGGGCGCCGGCTTGCGAGGGCCGGGCCGGAGGCGCTAAGACGGGACGACAGTCCCCGACCGCAGGCCAACAAGCGGTTTCGGGCATCGTGGAGGACGCTGCCGTGTCGATGATTGCGCCGAAGAACTTGCCGCGGCCGGAGCCGCACCAGCTGGCGGGCGCGATCGAGGCCCTGGCGGCGCGGTTCGGCAACCGCCTCATCACCTCGCAGGCGGTGCGCGACCAGCATGCCCACACCACCACCTGGCTGGCGCCGCAGCCGCCGGACGCCGTGGTGATGGCACAGGCGACCGCGGACATCCAGGACGTGGTCCGGATCTGCGCGCCGCGGCGCGTGCCGGTGATCGCCTACGGCACCGGCACCTCGCTCGAGGGGCAGGTCAACGCGCCGGCGGGCGGCGTGTGCATCGACCTGCGCGACATGAACAATATCCTCGCCGTCCACGCCGACGACCTCGATTGCGTGATCGAGCCCGGCGTGACCCGCAAGGCACTCAACGAGCACCTGCGCGACCAGGGCCTGTTCTTTCCGATCGATCCCGGCGCCGACGCCTCGCTCGGCGGCATGGCATCGACCCGCGCGTCCGGCACCAACGCGGTGCGCTATGGCACCATGCGCGAGAACGTGCTGGCGCTCAAGGTGGTGCGCGGCGACGGCGAAATCATCACCACCGGCACCCGCGCCAAGAAATCCTCGGCCGGCTATGACCTGACCCATCTGTTCGTCGGCGCCGAAGGCACGCTCGGCATCATCAGCGAGCTCACCATCCGGCTGCGTGGCATCCCGGAGACCATCGCCGCCGCGGCATGCTCGTTCTCGAGCCTCGAGGGTGCCTGCCGGGCGACCATCCTCGCGATCCAGACCGGCATTCCACTCGCCCGCATCGAGCTCCTGAACGAGGCGCAGGTCAAAGCCAGCAACGCCTATTCCAAGCTGTCGCTGCCGGAGACGCCGCTGCTGCTGCTCGAATTCCACGGCACCGCGGACGAGGTTGCCGGGCAGTCGCGGCTGTTCGGCGACATCGCGGCCGAGTGCGGCGGCGGCGGCTTCGAATGGACCACCAAGCCGGAGGAGCGGACCCGGCTCTGGCAGGCGCGGCACGATGCCTACTGGGCCGTGAAGGGCCTGCGGCCGGGCGCCGGCGTCGTCGCCACCGACGTCTGCGTGCCGATTTCGCGGCTCGCCGACTGCGTGGTGGAGACCGAGGCGGACCTCAAGCGGCTCGGCCTGCAGTCGCCGATCGTCGGCCATGTCGGTGACGGCAACTTCCACTGCTCGCTGCTCGCCGACGTCGACGACGCCGACGAGATGGCGCGGGGCGAGGAGTTCCTGCACCGGCTGGTCGAACGCGCGCAGGCGATGGGCGGAACCTGCACCGGCGAGCACGGCATCGGACAGGGCAAGCAAAAATACCTCGTCGGCGAGCTCGGTCCCGAGGCGCTGGACGCGATGCGGGCGCTGAAACGGGCGCTTGACCCGCTGAACATCTTCAATCCCGGCAAGATCGTGCCGCCGCAGTAATCGTCGGCCGGATCCGCCGGCGATTGCGTGACCCGCGCGGCGCGTCCATCGCCGACACCGCGCCCTATCACTTCCGCCCGGCCGACTTTATATAGGCAAGACGCTGTGTCGCCTCGCGGATTTGCCGTCGGCGCTCCGCAGCGATTCTCGATGCCGCCTTGTTGAGGGGACGCCGTGCAGACCACGCTGCTCGGATTGGCAATTGCCGTAATTCTCGCGTTGCTGGCCGCGTTGATCGGCCCGTATTTCGTCGACTGGAATCAGTTTCGGCCGCAATTCGAAGCCGAGGCCAGCCGTCTGGTCGGCGCGCCGGTCCGCGTGCGCGACAACCTTGATGCGAGGCTGCTGCCGACGCCGACGCTGCGGCTGAAGGCCGTGGCGATCGGCGAGGAGGGCGATGCCGCGCGCCTGCGCGCCGACCGGCTCGACGTTGAGTTCAGTCTCGGCGCCTTGATGCGCGGCGAGTGGCGCGCCACCGAACTGACGCTCGATGGTCTCGAGCTCGACCTCAATCTCGACGAGCACGGGCGCCTGGCATGGCCGACGCCGCGCGGCGGCCCGAACCTGGGCGCGCTGGCGATCGACCGCCTCAAGCTGAGCGGCCAAGTCGCGCTGCATGACGCCGCAAGCCGCCGGACCATCGTCTTCGATGAGATTGCCTTCGCCGGCGATGTCCGCGCGCTCGCGGGGGCCGCCCGCGGCGACGGCGAATTCCGCTTCGACGACGTGCGCTATCCGTTTCGTCTGGCGACCAGCCGCTCAGCCGACGGCGCAGGCACCCGGCTTCATCTTGCCATCGACCCCGGCGCCCGTCCGATCGGCCTCGATCTCGACGGCGTACTTGCCTTCGAGGCCATGGTCCCGCACTTCGACGGCGCCGTCTCGCTGTCGCGCGCGATCACGCTGCGCGGCGGCGACCGGTCGACGCAAGGGGTCTCGACGCCGTGGAAGCTCGCGGCGAAGCTCAAGGCCGATCCGACGGCGGTGAAGCTCGACCAGCTCGACGTCGTCTACGGCTCCGACGAGGTCGCCCTGAAGCTCTCGGGCTCGGCCGACATTGCATTGGGGCCCGCGCCGTCGCTGCGCGCGACGTTGTCCGCGCGCCAGCTCGATGCCGACCGCTTGCTGGCGCGCGAGAGCGCGACAACCGAGCCTACGCGTCTGTTTCCCTCGCTTCGTGGCCTGGTCGCGACCATGCCGTCGCCGCCGTTCTCGGCCCATATTGCGCTCAGCGCCGACGCGGTCACGCTCGGCGGCCGAAAGGCGCAGGACATCGCCCTCGAGGCCCACAGCGACGCCGGTGACTGGGTGCTCGACCGCTTCGACGGACGACTGCCGGGCGCGACGCAGGTCTCGCTCGGTGGCCGGCTGATGTCGCGCCCGAACCCGCGTTTCGCCGGCGCGCTCAAGGTCGAAGCGACGGATCCCGACCTGCTGTCGGCCTGGCTGCGCGGTGCGAGCGAGACGGCGCCGAGATCGCAGAAGCCGCTGCGGATGACCGGGCTGCTCAGCGTCTCGCCTGATCGCATGGCGCTCGACGACGTCGACGCAGAGATCGACGGTACGGCGGTGACCGGGCGTCTGGCGCTGTCGAACCCGGCATCGGCAACCGCTGGAGGCCGCGACGGCCTGCGGCTCGAGGCGGCGCTCAATGGCGAGAGGCTCGACCTCGACGGGCTGATCGCGCTGGCACGAAGCTTCGCCGGGCCGCGCGACAACTGGCCGGACGAGGCCGACCTTGCACTCGATCTCGGCCACGGCAGCCTCGGCGGCCAGGACCTCGCGCCCGTCGTCGCGCGCCTCACCTACGACCCGGGCTCGGTGACGCTGGCGAAACTGACGCTCGGCGCGGCGGGCGGGGTCACGATCGACGGCAGCGGCGCGATCGATCGTGCGGCCAGTTCCGGCCGGCTCGCGATCAATGCCGGCGCACCGGCCTTGCCGGCGCTGACCAGGCTTGCCGCGCCGCTCCTGCCCGAGGCGATGGCGGCGCGACTCTCGGCGCTGCCGACAGGCGCCGACGGTGCGGCAAAAATTCGGCTGGCGCTCAGCCTCGACAAGGCCGAGCGGAACGGCACCGGCGCGTCGGCGACCGCCGATATCGAGTCGCCCCACCTCAAAGCCACGCTGCGCGGTTCGCTGTCCTCGCCGGAATCGATCCTGCGCGACCTCAGCGTCGTCCCCCTCGAGCACGGCAAGATCAGCTTCGACGGAAAGCTCGCCGCTGACCGGGCGTCGGTCGTTCTCGGACTGATCGGGCTCGATCACCTGGTTGCGGGCGGCGACGGGGCGACCCAGGCCGTGGGCTCGGCGCAGGGCACCTGGGGAGCGCCGTTGAACGTCAGGCTCAGCCTCAGCGGCCCCAATCTCGACGCCGACGCGCAAGGCACGCTGGCGCCTGCGACCGCCGCGGCCGCCTTCGCCGGAGGCGGCGCCGGCGAAAGCAAGCCCGCTGATCTGAATGCGAATGCTGCCGGCAGCGAAACGGTCACCACGGTCATGCTCGCCGCCCGCAAGCTCGATCTCGCCCCGCTGTTCGAGATCGCGCCGGGACGCCTGCCGGTGATTGCGATGACTTCGCGCATCGCCCTGTCGAGCCGAGAGCTGTCCTTCAGCGACGTGGACGCCACCGTATCCGGCGCCCGGGTGCGCGGCCGCCTTGTCGTCAAGCGTGGCAAGCCGGCTGAATTCCACGGCGAACTCGGCATGGACCGGCTCGATCTCGCCACCGCGGTCGCGATGGCGACCGGCGCCCTGGGCCATGGCCTCGACGAGCCGCTCGGGCGCGCGCCGTGCGCGGGGAGCAGCGGCGTCATCGAGCTGCAGGCTCCGCGCGGCATTCTGCCCGGCGGCCTCGAGGTCAAGGCGCTGAGCGGAAACCTGCGCTGCGACGGGGCGTCGCTGTCGCTCGGCGGCAAGGGCGTGGTCGGGGGCGGTGAGGCCACCGGCGAGATGACGGCGCAGAGCAGCGCCGAGGGCGTGAGCGTCGACGCGCGCCTTCAGCTGTCGGGCGTCGACGGCGCGAGCCTGCTCTGGCGCGGCCTTGCGCCGCCCGCCGGCAAGACCGCGCTGCAGCTCACGCTGTCGGGGCGCGGTCGCACCGCGGGCGTGATCAGCAGTGCCCTGTCGGGCGGCGGCACGTGGTCGATCGAGCAGGCAAGGATCGGCGGGCTCGATCCGGCGGCATTTGATGCCGCGGTCGCGGCCAGCGACGCGGGCAAGCTGAACGGGGACGCGGCCCTGCGTGACCTGATGACGAAAACGCTGAAGGGCGCGCCGCTCGTGGTGCCGGCGGCGCAAATTCCGTTCAACCTGCGCGACGGCGGGCTGCGGGTGGCCCAGACCACGCTCGACGGCGACGGCGCGCGCCTCGTCGTCTCGGGCGGCTACGATTTCACCGCGGACCAGTTCGACGTGCGCGCCGAGCTGGCTTCCACCCGGATCGGCGCCGGTGCGGACCGGCCCGCGATCGAGATCTTCGCCCACGGACCGCCGGACCGCTTGAACCGCAGCCTCGACGTCGCGCTGCTGTCGTCGTGGCTTGCGGTGCGCGCGATCGACCGCGAAACCCGGCGGCTCGAACTGCTCGAGCGCGGCGAGCGCGCAGCGCCGGCCCCCGCGGCGCCGCCACCGGCCGCTGTCGCGCTTCCCGCCCCGGCCGAAGCACCCGCGGAGACGCCGGCGGCGAATCCACCCGCCGCGGCGGAGCGTGATCTGCGCCGCCCGCCGCCGAAGCCGAAGCCGGCTCAACCGGCTCCGTCGCCGCCCCAGGTTTCCGCCGTGCCGGGCACCGCGGCGCCCGTGGTGCCGCCGCTGCCGCCGCCGATCGAGATCAAGCCCGCGCCCGGCGCAGCGCGGCCGCGTCTGCCACGCGCGCCGCTGCCGATCGCGCCGGTTCCACCGGCGTCGATTCCCGACTGAGCGGGTTTGAAGCGCGCGCGGTCAAATCAGATCGCACCCTGAGCATGAACCCGCTGCTGCGCCAGGCTCGACGGCAGGCGGCCGCGATGCTTCAATCGTGGCGGCCCTTTCATCAGCTGCGGCGTTCCCCCATGGCTCATCACACCCTGCGCGCCCGCTCCGAAACCTGTCACTGGGGCTTTTTCGATGCCGCGCTCAAACCCGTGCTGCACGTTGCGAGCGGCGACGAGGTCACGGTCGAGACCGTCAGCGGCGGGCCCGAGGCCTTGCCCCCTCCCGGTCGATTCCATGTTCCGCCGGAGCTTGCCGAGATCCATGCGCGCAACGAGCGCATGCTGCCGGGGCATATCCTCACCGGACCGATTGCGGTGGAGGGGGCCGCGCCCGGCGACGTGCTGGAGGTCGAGATCCTTGATGTGACGTTACGCCAGGATTGGGGCTGGAACCTGATCAAGCCGCTTGCCGGCACGCTGCCGGATGATTTTCACACCACGCGCATGATCACCATCCCCCTCGATACCGAACTGATGGTCGCGCGGATGGCGTGGGGGCTTGACCTGCCGTTGAAGCCGTTCTTCGGCGTGATGGGGGTAGCGCCGCCGCCGAACTGGGGACGCATTACCTCGATCGTGCCGCGCGCCATGGGCGGCAACCTCGACAACAAGGAACTGCGGCCCGGCGCCAAGCTGTTCCTGCCGGTCTTCGTGCCGGGCGCGCTGTTTTCCTGCGGCGACGGCCACGGCGTGCAGGGCGACGGGGAGGTCTGTCTGACGGCGATCGAAACCGCGCTGACCGGGCGTTTCGCCCTCTCGGTGCGCAAGGACCTGCGCCTTGGGGCGCCGCGGGCGGAGACACCGACCCACTACATCACCATGGCCATGGACCCGGATCTCGACCAATGCGTGATCGCAGCGCTGCGCGACATGATCGCGGTGCTCGGCGAGATCGGCGGGCTTTCGCGTGAAGACGCCTATACCCTTTGCAGCCTGGCGGCCGACCTGCGCGTCACGCAGACCGTCAACGGCTCCAAGGGCATCCACTGCATGGTCGAGAAATCGATCGTGCGCCGCTGACAAGTGGAGTGGATTTGATATTCGCTACTACATTGCCGCAGGCTCGCGACACCAATGCCAAATCCAAAACTCCACTAGGTACCTGAACTTAGCTGGTGGTTGATTCCTGCATTCGCAAAGCGCGCGCCGAAGTCGGGTGCGAATGTTGGAATCGGCCCACTAGTCGCTTTGCGCTGTCGCGCGCGGAACGCCCGCGCGCCTGCGACGTTCCTCCGGTCGTTGGCGCGGCGGAGGCGGTATGGACGGCGAGCGGAGGGATACCGCGAAGATCGGCGGCTTCCGCGGCAACGGTCTTGATCGGCCCGTCGCCGGCAAGGTGCCGGAGATCACGCTCGGCTTCTGGGTAATCAATTTCCTGGCCACGACGCTGGGCGACACGTCGGGCAATGCGGTGTCGATGTCGCTTGATCTCGGCTTTGCCATGAGCAGCGTGCTGTCCCTCGAGGTGTTCGCCGCCGCGGTGGCCGCGCAGATCGCCGTCCGCCGCTTTCATCCCTTTTTGTTCTGGTTCGTCATCGCCGCGGCCGCGGCCGCCACCGCCGGCATCACCTTGGCCGATTTCTTCCAACGTTCGCTCGCCATCGGATATGCCGGCGGCGCGGTGCTGCTGCTCGGACTGCTCGCGGCCGCCTTCGCGCTGTGGTACCGCGTGACCGGCTCGCTTTCGATCGCGCGGATCGCCTCGCCGACTGCCGAGCTGTTCTACTGGGGGACAATTCTCCTGTCCCAGACGCTCGGCACCGCGCTCGGCGACTGGATGGCGGACGGTACGGGATTGGGGATTCGCGGCGCCGCGCTGGTGTTCGTCGCGGGCCTCGCCGTCGTCGCGGCCATCTACGTCTTCACCGGTGTCTCGCGTACGCTGCTGTTCTGGTGCGCCTTCGTCCTGACCCGCCCGCTTGGCGCTGCGCTCGGCGACTGGCTCGACAGGCCCGCCGCCGCCGGCGGCCTCGATCTCGATCGCCTTCCGGTCTCGGCGCTGCTGCTGGCGGCGATCCTTATCTGCATCGTCGAGCTGCCGCAGCGACCGGCACGGTAGCGTGCCGTCCCGGCCGCGCGCCATGCGCGCAAACGGCTTGCCATCAAACCCCATTTGCGGCTGGATGCGATCGTCGCGCGCCGGCGGGGAGGAAAGATCGTCAGTGACCAGCGTCTATGACTATTCGGCCGAGAGCCTCGGTGGCGACGATGTCCCGCTGGCGCGGTTTGCCGGCAACGTGCTGCTGATCGTCAACACCGCCAGCAAATGCGGCTTCACGCCGCAGTATCAGGGCCTGGAGGCGCTCTATCGCGCGCACAAGGACCGCGGCTTCGTGGTGCTGGGGTTTCCCTGCAACCAGTTCGGCGGCCAGGAGCCGGGG
>Ga0187771_10002291_pt1 | contig 13145 bp, 10 predicted proteins | sample 0116_SJ02_MP15_1_FD_133139 | JGI IMG/M metagenome (GOLD analysis project Ga0187771, IMG submission 133139) | Tropical peat soil microbial communities from peatlands in Department of Meta, Colombia - 0116_SJ02_MP15_10_MG | ecosystem: Environmental > Terrestrial > Soil > Wetlands > Peat | place... | reverse complement strand
GTCGAACCACAGGTTGATGGAGATGATCGGCGCCGGCCGCAACGACAAGATGTTGGTGAAGAAGGGCTCGGAGCGCAGGAGATCACCCGGCAGAAGGCCGGTCAACTTGTGCCAGGGGACTGCACACACAACTATCGGCGCTTGGATCTTCTCACCGGTGCCAAGCATGACGCCTTCGCAGACGCCATTCGAAATGAGAAGGCCCGTGACATTCCGGCCCAACTCGACTCGTCCACCGCGAGCTGTGATGTAATCTGCCGCGGCGCTGGAGTAACACTCGCTGAGTCCCACCCGAGCGATGCCGAGGCGCGCGTCGCCGTGCGAGCTGAAGAGCGCCAGCTTCAACACGCGCGCAAACAAATCGGCCGAAGCGATCATGGGGTCTTCGTTCATGGTCGCGATGCAAATCAAATTCCAGAAATTGCGGCGGAGATTCTCCGACTGGCCGTGCCCCGCCAGCCAGCCGTCGACGGTGAGTCCGTGGTGACCGTTGCGGGCATCCCTCTTCGAGGCGACGGCGCCGCGCAGACGCAACACTTCAAATTTCTCGCTCCAGGTGAAACTGTCGGAGCGGAGCAAGCCGAAAAGCAAATGCCAAGGGGAGGGCAAGTGCGGGCATTCGAGCGCGCTCAAGCGCCCGTTCGCTTCCATAAATCGGACCGAAAGGTCCGGCTGGAAAACCACGCGGTCGAGTGTCCCGATGGTCTTGAGGAATTCTTTCGTCTGGCGGTAACAACCCATGAACAAGTGCTGGCCGTTATCGACGACGGACCCTGTGGTGGAGTCGACGAAGGAAAAAGCGCGCCCGCCGAGGTGCGGCCTCTGCTCGAGAAGGCGCACCGGGCGCTCCGCCTGCGCCAAGGTGATGCCCGCCGCGAGACCGGCAAAGCCGCCGCCGACGATCAAGACTTCGTTCGTCATTTGATGGGTACGGTTCTACTTATGCCATTCTGCGCCAAGGTAGACGGAGAGCGCGATCCAGAATTTCCGAGGCCGCGACAGCCGAACGCGCTCGCCAAAGACGTTATAAGCGCGCGCCTGGATGAGCTTGAGCAATCGCCAATAGATGGCGGCCATGATTTCCGCGGCAACCATCGCGCGCCGATCGGCCGCCGCCAGATTGGCGCGAGCCAACTCAAAAGAGCGGCGCGCCCGGTCACACTCGAACTGCATCAGCTCGACAAACGAGGAAGTGTACTGGCCTTCGATGAGGGCGGCGGGACGCACGCCAAATTGATCCAAATCTTCCTGCGGAAGGTAAATGCGCCCGCGCCGCGCGTCGCTCTGGAGGTCGCGCAGGATGTTGACGAGTTGCAACGCCTGCCCCAGGTTCAGCGCATAGTCCCGGGTATGCGGATTGCGATAACCGAAAATCTCAATGGCAATGAGGCCGATGGCGCCCGCCACTCGAGAGCAATAGAGGGCAAGATCATCGAAGCTCGGGTAGTGGACCTCGCCGAGGTCCATCCGCATATCCATCTCGAGGCCGAGGATCAAATCGTCGAAGTATTGTCGCGGAATCTTGTAACGCCGGATGGCTTCGCACAGCGCTTGCAGGCTCGCATCGTTTTCGAAACGCGGTCGACCGTCGCTCGTCAGTGGATAGTCCGCGTAGCACGCGTCCAGTGTCTCGCGGTAACGCCGGATCTCCCGCTTCGCGTCACTGTGAGATAAAGCGCCGTCGGCAACGTCGTCCCCTCGCCGCGCAAAGGCGTAGACCGCTTCGATCGCCTGGCGTTTCTCGGGCGGCAAGAACATGAACGAATAATAGAAATTCGTGGTTCCTGAACTCGTAAAGCGCTCGCGCTTGGTGAGCACGCTCATGGCTCGATCGTGACCCCAGCGCGCTCTGTGGCGGCCTCTCTGGCCAGCTCACCTCTGCCGCGCGCTCGAAGATAAAGCTTCAAGAAATCCATCCGGCTTAAAGTCGGCCTGCGTCGAAACACGTTGTAGCCAACGGACTCGATCTTGGAGAGAATCTCCATACCGCCCAACCATGTCAAGCGAAGCTGGACGCGCAGCGCGGGAGCGACGAGCTCCGGCAGCTTGACCCCGCGAAGAAAAAGCCCTCGCGTCCGCTCGATCTCGAAAGCCATAAACCGAGCCCAATTCTCACCCGGCTCGTGCCCGCCGCCCGGCATATAGGTTCTCGCGATTTGAAGCGAAAGACCGAAACGGCGCAAGTCCTCGAGAGGAAGATACACCCGGTCGCGCTCCAGGTCCACGCCGACGTCCTGCCAAAAGTTGGCCAGCTGGAGAGCCGTGCAGATATTGTCTGAGAGCTCGAACAGCGCGGCCTCGCGTTTGTGCTTGGGTGTAAAGAGCTCGAGCACGAGACGGCCCACCGGATTCGCCGAGCACGAGCAGTAACTCAGTAGCGATGCGAAATTCTCATGGCGGCTCACCCGTACGTCTGATTCAAACGCGCGCAGGAGGTTTTCAAAGTGCTCCCGGCTCAACTCGAATCGCTTGGCAGCATCGGCGAGAGCGGCGAACACTGCATGGTCAGCGTCGCCCGCGTAACAAGCATTCAGCCTTCGCCGCCAATCGGCGAGCCGCGCCAGACGCGGCGCCTGGCTTGCCCCCGCGTCCCCCACACGATACTCATCGGCAAAATCGTCGGCGCAGCGAGCGAAGGCATATATGGCGGCGAGGGCATCGCGCTTGTCTCGCGGTACCAGATGCGATGCGACGGGGAAATTCTCGTAGTGTTTTCGCGCCAGGCGGCGGCACTCGACGTAGGCGGTGCGCAGGGTCTGATCCGATTTCGACATGAGCGAACTGGATCCCACCTTTACCTGCCCAGCTCACTTCGTTTCCGGCCGCGCGGCACGCCGGATGAAAGTCGGCACGTCCAAGTCGTCCGGCGGAAGTTCCGCGGGCGCCGGCACTTTCTCCGCCGCCACTTCCAGAGGCAGCTTCTCTTTCTTGAGCATCATGTTTTTCACACTCTGCTGGGCCGTGCGGACGGCGGGAGAAAGCACGTTGCGCGGCTTCATCCCCATTTTGTCGGCCTTGATGCCGGTGGCGATCACGGTCACCTTGACGCTGTCCTTCATGTTCTCGTCGTGCACGGCGCCAAAAATGATGTTGGCGTTCTCCGCCGCCGCTTTCTGGACGATGGTCGAAGCCTCGTGCACCTCGTGCAGCGTGAGCTTGCTCGATCCCGTGATGTTCAATAGGATGCCCTGCGCGCCGTTGATGGAAGCGTCCTCGAGCAAGGGACTGGAAATGGCCCGGTTGGCTGCTTCCACGGCGCGGTTACCGCCGCTGGCGATGGCGGTGCCCATTACGGCGTAGCCCATGCCCTTCATAATGGTTTTAATGTCGGCAAAATCCCGATTGATAATTCCCGTGATGGTGATGATATCGGAGATGCCTTGCACGCCCTGCCGCAGGATATCATCGGCGATGCGAAAGGCTTCGAAAAAGCTGGTGCCCTTGTCCACAAACTGCATCAGGCGTTCGTTGGGGATGCAGATCACGGTATCCACAGCGTCGCTGAGCTCCGCGAGGCCTTGTTCCGCCTGCGTCATGCGACGCTTGCCCTCGAAGGCGAACGGCTTGGTCACCACCGCGACGGTCAGCGCGCCGAGCTCGCGCGCCAGGCTGGCGACGATCGGAGCGCCGCCCGTGCCCGTTCCTCCGCCCAGACCGGCGGTGACAAACACCATGTCTGCCCCTTCCAGGGCGTCGATGATTTTCTCGGTATCCTCCAGCGCGGCGCGGCGGCCGATCTCGGGATTCGCGCCCGCCCCGAGCCCTTTCGTCAACTTCGCTCCGAGCTGGATCTTAACCGGGGCCTGAGAAGCTTCGAGCGCCTGCACATCGGTATTGGCAACCAGGAATTCCACGCCCTCGACGTTGGCAGCGATCATGCGATTGATCGCATTGCCGCCACCGCCGCCCACGCCAATGACCTTGATTTCGGCGCCCGTATTCAGTTCGTCGGAGAAATCCACCCGAAGGTCGTTACCGTTTGCGTCAGTTGCCATGCTCGCTCCTGTTGAAACAGTTCAAAGTCGAAAGTCAAGAGTCCAAAGAAAAAACCAGCATCAAATCTCGGAGTTCCAAGGCTCAAGAGGTACTGCTCTTGCCGCGCAGCGCGCCCCACAGTTTTCCGGTCCAGCTTTTCTCCTGGGAGTCTCGCAACAAACGCAAACGGTTTCCGTAGGCGATCAAGCCCACGACGGCAGCATAAGCGGGATCGCGAAGTGTCTCCGTCATTTTCCCAAGGCCTTTGGGCTCGGCCAGCCGCACGGGAAGTCCGAGCGTCTGCTCCGCCAGGGCCACGAATCCGCTGAGCTTCGCTCCACCGCCCGCCAGTACCACCCCCGCCCCGATTTGTTTGGCATGACCCGAGCGCTTCAGTTCGGCCTGAATCAGTTCCAGCAGCTCCAAGGCGCGCGGCTCGAGGATGTCGTTCAGCATCGTATAGTTCACATCGCGCGTCGGGCGCTCGCCGACGCTGGGAACTTCCAGAACGCTTTCGGCGGGTTTGGACGGGTCGCGCTCGCCCCAGGCACGCTTCATCTTCTCGGCCTCGGGAATCGGAGTCCGCAGACCGACAGCGATGTCATTGGTAAAGTGGTCGCCTCCCACCGGAATTGCCGCCGTGTGTCGCACCACCCTTTGATGATAAATGATCAAGTCGGTCGAGCCGGCGCCAATATCGACCAGCGCCACGCCCAGCTCGCGATCGTCCGGCGTGAGGCAGGCCAGGGCGGCAGCGAGCGGTTCGAAAACCACGCCGCTGTCCGGCACCTTGATGCCCGCCAGGTTGACCGCCGTCACGACGTTCTGGTAAGCCGTGGTGGAGGCCGTGATCAAATGGACATTGACCTCCAGCCGCGCGCCCACCATTCCCACCGGGTTGTGAATTCCGTCCTGCGAGTCGAGCAAGTATTCCTGCTGCTCCACGTAGAAGCACTCGCGGTCGGGGGGCAGCGTGACACTCTGGGCGGTCTGAATGACTCGAGTGACGTCCTCCCGGGAAACTTCGCGAGTGCCACCCGGCGTCCTGCCCAGGCTCAATCCTCCTCGCGAGTTCACGCCAATGACGTGTGGCCCTCCTACGCCGACATAAGCAGAATCGACAGGCACTTCGGCCGCAGCCTCCGCAGCTTCCACGGCCTTCTTAATGGCGAGAACGCACGCGTCGAGGTTGACGATCAGTCCCTTCCTCCAACCCTTCGATTCCGCTACCCCGAAACCCGCGGCTTCGAGTTTCCCTTCTTCGCCAGGCAGACACACGAGCGCGCAAGTCTTGTGACTTCCCATATCGAGACCGACAACGGAGTAGTCTTTGCGGGCCATCTTAGAATCAGTGACTAGTGGCGAGTAGCCAGTGGCAAGCCAGAAACGGCAAGACAAACGCCCTCGGTCCCACTTGCCACTCGCCTTGTCACTGGCCACTCGCCTTTCGCGGGTTGACCACAATCTGATTTCGATACCGCAAGTCCACGGAATCAATTTGTGTATTCGTCGCGCGGACTTCCGGCAGCAACGCCAAAAAATCACGAAACCGTTCCTTGAAATTGTTGCGGCCGAAATGGACCTGAATCGTTTCGCGTCCCTCGACCAGCAGGGCTTTGAGGTCATCGACGTCGCTCAAGTCCACTTCCGAGACGAGCCACCCAGACGCAGAGGCTTCGTCGGCAACCTGCTGTGCAAAGTCCTGGTAAAGGCGGATTCGCGCCTGGCGGTCACCGGCGTCTCCGGGCGTATCCATCCCTTCGAGCACCGGAAACGTGACGTTCGCTCTTTCTGGCTTCTCGAGCAAGACTCCGTCACCGTCAACCAGCTTCAACTTTCCGCCGACATTCACAAAAGCCACCGGTGTACGTTCCACGATACGTATCGCCAGGCGATGCGGAAAAACACGGTTCACAATCGCAGACCGGACCCAGGGGATGGATTCCACCTGCTTCCGTGCCTGGTCGAGGTTGAGCAGAAAAATGTTGTTGCGTCCGCCCACCGACGAGTCATGAAGCTGTCCTAAGGCACTCAAAACCTCCTCGCGCGAGACAAAGCTGCTGCCGTCAATCACAATGTCTTCGTCAGGATTCACCTGAAAACGGGGCGAAGCCAGAGCGTAGCCCAACAAATGAATGCTCCCATAGCCGAGGGGCACCAGCACGCCGGCGCTGAGAAGCAACCAGCCGGCGGCGCGACCGAGGCGATACGGGAATCGGCTGCGCCGCACCTCAATGCTGCGCTGGCGCCGTCGATATGGCTGTTCTTCTTGATCGTCGAGGTCGTCCGGCAGTAATGTCTTGTCCACAGGCTTCACGGTTTACCGTCCCCGGTCTTAGGTCTCCGTCGTCATTTCCCGCGGAGCACACCCGTCGATCATAAGGCCAGAGGGCTCGTCGCTGCGGCGTCCCCAGCCACCTTTCCCCTCGCGTCTTTCTCTCGGCGGCGCATGGCTTCGGCAAGCGTGTCCGACAATTTTGCGATGCTCCCTGCCCCGATGGTCATGATCAGGTCGCCGGGCCCTGCTTCGCCCAGCACTTCTTCCAGCACGGCCGCTTCAGAATGGACATAGAGGGCGCGATCCAATCCCAGCTCGCGCATCCGTTCTACCAAGCGCTCGGAAGTGATGCCGGCAATGGGCGGCTCGCTCGCAGGATAAATGTCCAGCACGTAAACGCGATCGCACCCGGCGAAGCAGCCAGCGAAATCGTCCATCAAAAACTTGGTGCGAGTGTATCGGTGAGGCTGGAAAACCACCCAGATACGTCGCCATCCCCCCAGCCGGGCCGCATCCAGGGTGGCGCGGATTTCCGAGGGATGATGGCCGTAATCGTCGATCAAAGTGACCCCATTGGCCTTCGCCTTCACCTGAAAACGACGGTCGGCGCCTCGGAAATCTTCCAGACCCTCGCGAATCTGTGCCGCGTTGAGATCGAGTTCCAGACCCACCGCCACCGCCGCCAGCGCGTTTTGGACGTTGTGGCGCCCGGGAACGCGAATCGAGAACGGTCCCAAGACCTTGCCTTTAACTTCCACGTCGAACGTCGCCCCCTCCGGGTTGAGTTGCGCCTTCGAAGCCGTAACGTCCGCTCCGGTCTCGATCCCATACGTGACAACGCGCCGATGCAGTCGCGGCAACACACTCAGAAATTGCGCTTGCCACGGCGGGTCCACGCACGCCACCACCGCACCGTAGAACGGAACTTTGTTCATGAAGGAAGCGAAGGCCGAGGTGATGTCTTCGAGGTCGCCATAGTGATCCAAGTGCTCGCGGTCGATGTTGGTCACGACCGCGATGGTCGGCAGCAGATGCAGAAACGAGCGATCGCTCTCGTCCGCCTCAACCACCATCAGCTCTCCCTTTCCCAGCCGCGCGCTCGAGCCGAAGACATCGAGCCGGCCCCGATCACCGCCGTCGGATCGAGGCCCGCTTGCGCCAACATTACGGAGATCATGGACGTCACCGTGGTCTTGCCGTGCGCGCCCGCCACCGCCACACAGAACTTTATGCGCATCAACTCCGCCAGCATTTCTGCCCGCGGAATGACGGGGATGTGCAGCCTCACGGCCTCGCGGACTTCCGCGTTCTCCGCCGTGACCGCCGACGAGACCACTACCACCTGCGCGTTGTAAATGTTCATTGCGGCGTGGCCTTCGAAAATTCTCGCGCCCAGGTTGGCGAGACGATCGGTGACAGGGGTCGATTTGAGATCCGAGCCCGAGACCGTGAAGCCGAGGTTGAGTAACACTTCGGCGATGCCGCTCATCCCGATGCCGCCGATCCCTACGAAATGGATTCTCCGAATTTTTCCTAACATTAATCAGCCGGCAGCAGCCAGTCGTCCGTAGTCAGTGGCGCCAAATCAGGATTAGGGACGGTAACCGTACGGTGTATGTGTTGATCCTCAAAGACATTCCGGTTTCGTTCCTTCGTGCCCTAGCTCGTGATTTCCGGCGCCTGACTCTTGACTCCCGACTCCTGTCCTCTTGCTCGTGGCTCCGGGTTCCTGTTTCTTCACAGTTCCCTGTTTTTCCTGCCGAGCTCAATGACCCAGTCTGCAATCCTCACGGCGGCGTCGGGGCGGGCCAGCGCCCGCGCGCTGCGTTCCATTCGAAAAAGCTGGTCGGCGTCACCGAGCAGTTCCTCGACCTGCGCCGCCAATCGTTCCGCTGTCAAGACCCGCTGCTCAATCAATCGCGCCGCCCCGGCTTGCTCCAAGACCCGGGCGTTTTCGAGTTGATGTTGGTCCGTCGCGCCCGGAAAAGGGATAAGCACCGCAGCCTTGCCCGCTGCGGCCAATTCCGCAACGGCGATGGCTCCAGCGCGCGACACCAGCAGATCGGCATGAGCGAACGCCTTCGGCATATCATCGATGAAGGCGCAGACTTCAGCCTCGATGCTACGCCCTCGATACGCCTCCCTCACCGTATTATAGTCCGGTTCTCCCGTTTGATGGACCACGCGTAAGGCCGCCACTTTTCGGGACAGAATCGTCATGCTTCTTACCGCGCATTCGTTGATGGCCCGCGATCCCTGGCTGCCGCCGATAATCAAAACAGTAAATGGCGGAACATGCGGCTTAGCCGGAATGTGAAAAAAGGCGCGTCGCACCGGATGCCCCGTGACTCGCGCCTTGGTACCGTAATATCCCGCGGTCGCTTCGAAGCCCACAGCGGCCGCACGAACCACCGGCGCGAGCACCCGATTGGTGAAGCCCGGCACGGCGTTGGGCTCAATCAGCAGTGTCGGTATGTTTTTCAACGCGGCTTCGAGCATCGCGGGCCCTGCTAAATAGCCGCCCACGCCAACCACAACGTCCGGCTGAAAACTGCGTAGCACCTCGGCAGTCTCCATGGCGCTCCGAGGCAAAACCAGCAAATTTGCCAACCTCTTCCATCCGCTGATGCCCTTCAGTCCAGCCGCGGTCACGGTGCGAAGAGAGAAACCCGCTGCCGGAATCACTCGCGATTCCAAGCCCCGGGTCGTGCCGAGGAAAACGACCGACGGGCGCGCACCTTCTTGGTCGTACGCTTCGGCGCGCCCGACCAGCTCTTCTGCCACGGTCAAAGCAGGGAAGATGTGACCTCCCGTTCCACCCGCAGCCATCAGAATTCGTAGCGGGTATGGCCGAAGTCTCGTCTCAAGCGGTTTCTCGCCCTCCGATAGCACGACGGTTTCGAGGTCCATCACCTCACTGCCCGAGTTTGTACGCCCAACGATCGCCACGATGCTTTCTTGTCCCGCTTCCAGCCCACTAACTCGAGTGTTGCGAAATGTTGAGCAAAATACCCACCGCGCAGAGATTCATGAGCAGCGACGATCCGCCGTAACTAATGAGCGGCAGCGGGATGCCCTTGGTCGGCATCAAACCAAGCACCACGCTGATATTCACCAGCGCCTGGCCAACCAGCATGACCGTCAGTCCGGTGGCCAGCAGCCGGCCAAACTCGGTCGGGCAACGCACGGCGGCCCGCAGCCCCCGCCACAAGATCACCGCAAACACAGCGATCACCGCGACTGTGCCCACCAGGCCCAGCTCCTCTCCGATGTTGGCAAAAATGAAGTCCGTGTGAGGCTCGGGCAAGAAGAAGAGCTTCTGCTTACCTTCCATCAGGCCCACGCCGTCGATTCCGCCAGTGCCGACGGCGATGGTCGATTGGATGATTTGAAATCCCTTGCCCAAGGGGTCAGCGTAAGGATCGAGGAACGCCAACAGCCGTTTGTAGCGGTAGGCAACGTGAAATGTGAGCAGATAGAGCGCGGGCAGCGCTGCCAGCATCCCGTAGACGAAATAGGAAAGACGCAGTCCCGCCGCGAATAACATCGCCGCGACAATCAGAGCGAGGGCGAGCGAGGTCCCGAGATCCGGCTCCATGACGATCAGCGCGACGCTCACCCCGGAGACCAGAGCGATGGGCGCGAGTGTGTGCTTCCAGTCATTCACCGCCTCCCGCCGAAGGTCCAGAAAATACGCGAGGAAAACGACCAGAACGACCTTGGAAAACTCCGCCGGCTGGAACTTCGCCGAGCCCAGTTGAAACCAACGATGGGCATTGTGGCTGCGAGCCGCAAACAGTACCGCGACCAGCATTGCCAGTTGCAGTCCGAGCGCGGTGAAAACCACCGGGGGATTCGCCAACCGGCGATAGTCCACGTTCATTATGGCAACGATGGTCGCGAGGCCTAGCATGGCCCACACGACTTGCCGCACCAGGAAATAGTAGCTGGAACCGTAGCGGTCTGCCGCCATCACCGCCGAGGCGCTGAAAACCATGACGGCGCCGAACAGAACCAACACCACCACCGCTGCAAATAGGACTTTGTCGGACTCGAGTTGACGGGCCATGAGTTCCCTAAGTTCCCCGCTTTCGCTCCGAACCTTCCAGATCTTCAAACAGCGAAGGCTGCTCTTTCTTGGCGAGGGGCGACGCCGCTTCTCTCGTGCTCTGAACCCTCGCATTGCTCTTCGCTGGGCCGGCCTCAGCCCTCGCTGGCACTTCAAAGGGCAACAGCTCGTCGGAGACGACTTCGGGTGCGGCAAAACTCTCGGAAACAGTCTGCAAGGACTCCTCACCCCGATTAAGGTCGGGCACTTCATCGAGCATCGGAGCGACTTCTGCGGCAGCGACTTCGTAAACGTAAACGAGTTCAAGCGGCCGGCCCTTCGGCTCGCTCGCCGGTGCGGTGGTCGGCGGCGCGGGCACAGTCGAGGCGCCGGAGTGCGCTGGCGCAGCCTTCGCTTCCAGCTCAGGCGGAGCGGCGGGCGGGGCCAAGGCCTCCCGTGATGTCTGGCCGGTACGGGGTCCGCTGGCGGTGGTCGAAGGAGCGGTCTGTGCCATTTCTTCTTCGAGCGATGTCTTTGCAGGTTCCCGTACTGGCGCAGGCTTTTCCAGGCTCTCGCTTCGAAGCGCCACCGCCTTCTCTGCTGACTCGGCGTTTTCTGGCTGAACGCGAGCCGAAGCAGCCGGAATGCCGATGTCGATGGCTGCTATCCCCTCACGTGCCGGTCGGCTCGTCTGACCTTCGGCCGGGGCTGGAGCGACGGGCGTGACATCCTTCGCCGTCGGCGGCGTCTCTTCCGTCGCCGGCTTCGGGCTCTGTTCGCTCGGGGCCGCAACGGCTTCGGCAGGAGTAACGGGTTCGGGATTCACAATCTCGACCTGCCTCACGGAATCCGCGACCGCCGTCTCCGCCCCCAGGCGCTCGACCAGTTCCTTAAAGGTCCGCCCGCGATGCTCGAAATCCTGAAACTGGTCATAGCTGGCGCACGCCGGCGCCAGAAGAACGACATCGCCGGGCCGAGCCAGCTTGAAGGCGAGCCGCACTGCTGTTTCGAGGTCGCCGGCACGGATAATCTCGGCGGCGCCTTCGAGGTCTGACGCAATCTTCTCGGCCGCGGCCCCGATCACGAGCACTTCTCGCGCCCGGTCTTTCAGCAAGGGACGAAGCGGCGTGTAAGGCGCGCCCTTGTCCTTCCCGCCCAGGATCAGGTGTACGCCGTGGTCAAATGCCGTCAGCGCTTTTGCGGTGGCATCCACACTGGTCGCTTTGGAGTCGTTGTAGAACTCGACCAGGTGAATCGCGCGGACAAATTCCAGCCGGTGCTCGACGCCCTTGAACTCGCACACCGACCGGCGCACGGCATGGAAGTCCGCTCCCACGACGCAGGCCGCTGCCGAAGCCGCCAAAACGTCTTCCACGTTGAAATCTCCCCGCAACCGCACATCGCTTCTTTCGAGGAGAACACGTTCCAGATTGCCCACACGATAGAGAATGTGTCCGTTCGACGCAAAAACACCGTCCGGCAGATTCTGCCGGCGGCTAAAGAAGATCTTTCGGCTGGCAATGGCAGGCGCCAGGCTCATGACGTTCGGATCGTCCGCGTTCAAGATGGCGTAGTCCTCGGCGGTCTGGTTGTGAAAAATCCGGGACTTCGCCCCCACGTAGGCCGCAAAGGAATGGTGCCGGTCCAGATGATTGGGGCTGAGATTGAGCAACACCGCGACATGGGGGCGAAAACTCTGAATGGCTTCCAGTTGAAAGCTGGACAGCTCGGCGACAAGCAATGATTCGCCCCGCGCTTGCTCCACGGCGGTCATCAGAGGCAGGCCAATGTTTCCGCCCACGAAAGCCGGCAAGCCGGACGCTTCCAACATCTTTCCGAGGAGCGCCGTGGTGGTGGTCTTGCCGTTTGAGCCGGTGATGCCCACGAGCGGGCCCTTGAGAAACCAGCTGGCCACTTCGATTTCAGAGACAACCGGAATCTTTCTCTGGCGCGCGGCCACCAGGTGGGTAAGATCCCACGGAACCCCGGGACTCACCACAATCAGGTCCTGGTTCAAGAAAGTCGCTTCGCGGTGCAAGCCGAGTTCGAGTCCGATCTTCAGCGACGTCAGTTCCCGGATCTCAGCCTGGAAAGAAGCCGGCGGGCGCGAGTCGGTCACCGTGACCAGTGCTCCGTTTTTCTGCAGCACGCGCGCCGCCGCACGGCCGCTCCGCGCCAAGCCCACCACGAGTGCGCGTTTGCCCTGAACGTCCATCATAGGGCCCTCCGCGGATTCCCGTTCTTGCGGAAATAGCCGTTCAAGATTTCCGAAATGATTTCGGAAAGGGACCGCTGGGCACGCCGGGCCAACCGTCGGGCCATCACCAGTGTTTCCCGGTTCAACGTCAGACTGACCCGCGTCGGATTGCGGAACGATTTAGGCCTCGCCATAAGAACCGGAATTCGAAAGTCGAAACTCGAAACTCGCTACGCGCAGCGCCAGCTTCGTTAGTGTGCATTTTATGCGCATAAATTCTTCCTGTCAAACAAGACGTCGTTGGTTCCTGGTCATTTGTCCCTTGCCCGTCCCCTGCGATTCGGCTGAAGGCCAAGTTTGAGAACGGGCTGCGGACACTGGACAACGGACGAATGACAAGTGTCAACGGACGACTTTTATCTGAGCTTTAACGTCGTCAACGCAAACAACGCACAAATCAGAGCCACAATCCAGAAGCGCGCGATGATCTTGGATTCTTTCCATCCCGACAACTCAAAATGATGGTGGATAGGCGCCATCTTGAACACCCGCTTACCTCGCAGTTTGAACGAGCCGACCTGAAGAATGACCGACAGGGCTTCGATCACGAAAATCCCCCCGATAAACGGCAGCAGCAGTTCCTGCTT
>Ga0187771_10002290_pt1 | contig 13147 bp, 12 predicted proteins | sample 0116_SJ02_MP15_1_FD_133139 | JGI IMG/M metagenome (GOLD analysis project Ga0187771, IMG submission 133139) | Tropical peat soil microbial communities from peatlands in Department of Meta, Colombia - 0116_SJ02_MP15_10_MG | ecosystem: Environmental > Terrestrial > Soil > Wetlands > Peat | place... | reverse complement strand
TGTTTCTCGACTTTGAAATCCGGGGGAAGGACCTTGAGGTTTCGAAAGGTCGCTTTTTTCAGCGCCCCGACGCCGGACAGGATCACTCCGGCTCGAACCCCTTCCGCTTTAACCAACTCCTCGATTCCCTGTAGGAGATCGATGTTCATCCGCAACTTGCCCATGACGACGCGGTCTATTCTACCCTTTCCAATCCCCTCCAGTAAATCAAGAGCGTTCCCCATTCTTCTCCCTCTCAAACCTCCTGCTCGACCCTGTTATCAGGTAAGTTGTATTAAAAATGATGAATTCTGTCAACCTTTTTTACGTTCCTAAAGTGTAGCGAAGCGTCGAGACATCCAAATAGTTGTTATCTTGGCGTTTTTCTGATATAGTGCCCCGTTAGAAATAATGCCCTGCTCGATTCGAGCCGTTCGATCCGTGAGCCTTTCTAAGGATCGAAACGATCGCGATTTCCAACGGGGTAAACAGGGGAGATGATGAGGGGGGCATCCGAATTCCGCAATTCGCATTTTCTAAGGCTGTGCTGTCTGCTCGATGCGCTCTGCAGTAAGTGAGTGGGGTTTGGTAACGGAGACGTTCTGATATGGGCCTCTTCGGCATCTCGTTTGGAAAGAATAAAGGTTTAACCTCGAATCCCCCGGATCCTCCGGTGATGCTCGCTTACAGCCGGTTCCATTTTGACGATCAGGGGATTAAGAGAGGGTGGGGAAGAGATTATTTGATCCGATGGGATGATGTCACCTCCGTAACGACTGCGATCATCAGTTCGCGAAACGGAAGGTATTATCAGACCCGCATCGAAACAAGAGCAAATCAGTCCACATCCTTCAACTGCTTTAATTACTTTTCCTCTTTTTCAAAATTGCTCCGGTACAGCAACGTCCTGGATTTCATCGCGAAGAAAGTCTCAGAGCCTTTCGTATGTGAGAGAACAAGGTATGTCGCAAAATGGGGGAAGGATATCGGTTCAATAAGGAGACTTAGGATGGCGACGAAGGGGCAGGTCGCCAATATTGACGATTTAAAATCTCTCGGAAACCTCTATCTGGTGCGATTCAATTTTTGGAGGGCGAGAAGGGCCTTCCGTAAAATACTTGAATTTAACCCGAACGATGCCGATGCTTTGGAGGGCCTTGCCCTGGTCGATATGCATTCAGGAAAGAGCGCTTCCAAAATCATTCCAAAGTGCGAGCATCTCGTGGCGCTTCATCCCGATCAGGTGGAGTACCTACGCCGGCTGGCGATGCTGATGCTCGATACGGATGATCCGCAGGGAGAGAATTATGCCTCACGTCTGTTTAGTCTTAATCACGGAGAGGTCCGGGGGAGATTTTCACTCGGCTTTTACAATTTGAGGAAGGGCAACCTTTCAGAGGCGAAAACAATATTTCGGACGATCGAAGCGAGCGTCAATGATAACAGGGTGAAGGAGTATGCCCGAGCTCGGATCGGCTATATTGAAAAATATGAAACGGACTCAGGTTTTAGAAAGAAGGAAGAGGTGAAGAGGATCGGCCGGACCGTATGGGCCATTGTCCTGACCTATGTCGTGCCTGGAATCGTGGCATTGCTTTTCTTACTCCGAATCGCCCGAAAAATATTTAAATTCTAAGAGGGAGAAGTCTGCTTTGCCCGCCCGCCGTAGCTTCAGCGTAAGCGGGAGATTTGAGGCTCTTAATCGGTACGGCTCTGATTTTTTAAATGCCAAATCAGTCGCAAAAAAGGAGGGAGTTTATTTGATCGATGCATTTCTGTCTTCTCTGGCGGCGAAACTAAAGGGCTTTCCTCAAGTGGTCAAGGAAATCATCTATGGACTGCTTTTCCACGAGATCGTTCTGACCACGAAGAAGGAAAGGGGACACCTGGATAACCTCTTCATGCTGGTCATCTTTGGAGATTTGATCGGTCTTCCTCTACTTCCACCTTATTATTCTTTGCGACTCCTGCCGCATATCGTTCCTTCTCTTGAAACATGGAAAAGAAGGATTCTGAGGGAGAGGGATCTGACCGATTTTGTAGCACACGATCTTTCATAAGGGATCGAGGGCTGAGGGGGCAGGACCTATTCCGTTCTCAAGGGGCGCAGAGTTGGGCAGTCGTCACAAGAAAGTGGTCGGGATCGACCTTGCCGGGAGCGAAAGGAGACCCACAGGAATCTGCGTCCTGGCGGGACGAAAGGCCGACGTTTGGGTGGCTCATACGGACCGAGAAATTCTTGAAGCCGTGGAGGAGGACGCTCAGGTCGTGGCCATTGATGCCCCACTCTCGCTTCCCAGAGGAAGATGCTGTCTGAGAGACGATTGCCCATGCGCGGGGCGGGCTCACTTCCGGGCTTGCGACCTGGAATTGCGTCGCATGAAGATCAAATTCTTCCCTATCACCCTGGGGCCGATGCGCCAGCTCACCCTAAGGGGTCTGGCGGTAAAGAAGAAACTTGAAAGAAGGGGATTTCGTGTCTTTGAGACTTACCCGGGAGCGGCCCAAGATATCTGGGGGATACCCCGCCAGAAAGATCCTCAGGGTTTGAGAGAAGGCTTGAAACGGTTCAAGCTGCACGGAAACTGGTCGAGGCCCGGGGTTACCAAGGACGAACTCGACGCGCTGACATGTGCCTTAGTCGCAAGAGAAAATTTGAGGAGGAATACCATCACCATTGGAGATCCGGAAGAAGGTTTGATGATCCTCCCCAAAAAAATATGACGGTGCACTTACGTAAAAGAGCAGATAGGGAGATACGGAGACGCGGAGATGAGGAGAAGGGAGGCGCTTCATAGCCTTCATCGTGGCCTAAAATGGCCCTATTTCAAGATCCAACCGAGACGTCTTCGTTCGTAGCTTACTCAGATCGAGAGGTATGGTTGTGTCGGGTATGATCAAATTTTCTCCATCCCCATCTCTATTCGGGTTCGGAGCGTTAGTCGAGCTTCCGGGTTTGTTGAAGTCGAGAGGTTTCAAACGGATTTTGTTGGTCACCGACCCCCAGGTGGGCACGAGCAATATCCTCCCAAGAGTCTTGGACCTCCTGAAAGGGTCATTTGATGTCGAGTTATTTGAGGACACCCCCAGCGAGCCCCGCAGTGCGGATGTCGATGAGCAAACAGAACGCTTCGAGTCCAAATTCGATAGCCTTCTCGCCGTAGGAGGCGGCAGCGCGATGGACTTCGCCAAGGCGTTGTCTATCATCTTGACCCACGGAGGGTTACTCGAAGATTATGTGGGCGAAGGAACCGTTCCAGGACCCGTCATCCCGGTCGTTTGCATACCGACGACATCCGGGACCGGCTCGCAGAGCACACAGACAACGGTTTTTATCACAGGAGGCGTTAAACTCGGGTGTTCGTCCGAATACATTCGGCCCGTCGCCTCGATCGTGGATCCAGAGCTGACGATGGAGCTTCCGCCGGCGGTAACCAGAAATTCAGGATATGATGCCTTGATGCATGCTGTTGAGAGTTTCATCGCCCGTCCCTGTACTCAGGTTTCAGAGCGCCCCATCCTTTATCAGGGAAGCAATCCTTTCAGCAGGAGCCTGGCGCTGGAGGCGTTTCGCTCCATTTGGGCGTCTTTTCGTGAGGCTGTGGCGCATGGAGATAACCGCGAAGCCCGAATGGGAATGTCGATCGGGTCCCATTTGGCGGGCATCGCTTTTAGCCACAGCGGGCTTGGTTTAGTGCATGCCCTCGCCTCTTCATTAGGGGGCATGATTGAAGCACCCCATGGCGTCTGTCTGGCAGCCTGCACGACCATGGGCTTGACTTATAATCTTAGGGCGTGCGAGAAAGATCTTGCCACACTGGCGACGATGATGGGAAGAGGTGATGAGAGGGGTTCTCATCAGATCTCTGCGGAGGGCTTCTTAAGAAAGATTGAGGAGCTCATACGGGATTTAAACCTACCTTCGAGGCCTTCCGAACTGGGAATCAAGAAGGGGGATGCCCGGCAGCTTTTGGACAAGACTTTGATTCAAACAAGACGCATCAAAACAAACCCACGTCCTCTTGACGACGAACTGCTCGTTTGTATCGAGGACGGGATTTAATAGGAGATAAGGAGATACAAGAACAGATGGGGAGAGACGGAGATGGGGTGACGTGAAACCAGATAACGAGATGAGGACACGGAGACGCGGAGATTGAGGAACAAAACCGACTCCTGATGTCGCCTCATCCTATCGTATCTCCATTCTAAGAGTAGACGGTTTCCATTTGATACAGCGAGATGGAATGAAAGATAATGGATCTAAAATATTTAATGCGAAGGAGCATGAAGACATGGAGCCGTGGGAAGAGTGGTTTCGAGAAAAACAGGTAGAGAGAACGATTAATGCGTTGAAAAGAAATAATTTTGAAGTGCTCTATGTTCCGAATTCCAAAGAGGCACTCGAAGAGGTGATGAAGCGGATACCGGACGGAGCAGCGGTAGGCCTTGGCGGATCTGTCACCCTCGCCCAGATGGGATTGCCGGAGGCCTTGAAGAATAGAAAGATCCAGCTCATCTGGCCGTTTGTCCAGGCCAAGTCGCCAGAAGAAATGCATCAACTTATCCAAAAGTCCTTCTCCGTGGATATTTTTCTCTCCAGCACCAATGCCGTGACGGAGGATGGAAAGTTGTTTAATGTGGATGCCACGGGAAACAGGGTGGCCGCGATGATCGCCGGACCCAAAAAAGTGATCGTGGTCTGCGGCGTCAATAAGATTGTGAAAGATGTCGGGGATGCAGAGAAACGGGTAAGGCAGTGGACGGCTCCTCAAAATGCCAAACGCCTCAACAAAAAGACCCCTTGCGTTGAAACCGGCGAGTGCAGAGACTGCGTCTCCCCGGACCGAATCTGCAATATCTATGTGACCTTGGCTAAAAAACCGACCCGCACGGAAATCGTGGTGATTCTGGTCGGAGAAAGATTGGGAATCTGATCATCGATTTCGGAATGCGGATTGCGGAATGCGGAATACGGAATACAGATCACGCAATTAGATAATCTTTAAACCTATAGCCTTCAAAAAAAAGATGGATTGGGACTCCGGCGGAAGGCTAATCGCGCCATCGATTTCAATCGTTAGGCTCTCGGAGGAAACAGAACATGGACAGAAAGCAGGTTGGAATTCTTATTTTTGAGGAAGTCGAGGTGCTGGATTTTTGTGGTCCCTTCGAAGTCTTCTCAGCGACACGCTTGAACGAAGAACAGCGGCGGGAGGAGCCTTCTCCTTTCAACGTCTTCCTTGTCGCAGAGATGAAAAATTTAATCGTGGCAGCGGGTGGAATGAAGATCATGGCAGACTACGGTCTCAACGACTGCCCATCGCTCGACATCCTTGTTATTCCCGGCGGCTGGGGCACGAGAAGGGAAATGAATAACGCCCTCTTGCTTTCATGGATTGCAGAACGCGCTGAAAAGGTGGAGACGCTGGCATCGGTCTGCACCGGTTCGCTCTTGCTCGGAAAGGCAGGCCTTCTCGTAGGGAAACGCGCGACCACGCACTGGCGCTCGCTGGATTGGATGGCCGAGCTTTTTCCGAAAACAAAGGTTGAAAAGGGCCTTCATTTTATTGAGGATGGAAATTTGCTCACTTCTGCGGGCATCTCAGCCGGTATCGACATGGCCCTCAAGGTGGTTGCCAGATATTTTGGAGAGAGTGTCGCCAGAGCGACAGCGAAACACATGGAATATCCTTTCCCGGAGAGCAATGCGCGCCGGATATCCATTACCTAATGAGGGAATGCGTCATGACGATCTCAAGGCACTGGAGGGGGATTGCTAAACCCGAAGAGGCTGAAAACTACATCCATCACCTGCGGAACGACACCTTCCCCAAGTTGGCGAGGATCGAAGGTTTTATCAGAGCGTCCATCCTGAGGAGGCCCATTCGCGATGGCGCGGAATTTCTCATCGTCACAACATGGCAATCCATCGAAGCGATTCGCAAGTTTGCAGGCGAATCAGCCAGCACAGCCGTAGTCCCTCCTGTTGTTCAGGCGATGATGTTTGAGTATGATAAAGAAGTTGCCCACTACGAAATCATAGAGGAGTATTCTGCCGGTGAGATGGGATAAGATGAAGACGCCCTACGTCTCATGGATATCGCTCAGGACGATCCGGGCATCCACGGCGATGGCCCCTTTTTCGAGTACCTTCACAGGGTTGATATCAATCCCTTCGATCTCGGGAAAATCCATCATCAACTGGGATAGCCTGAGCAAATTTTCAACCAACGCGCCGACATGCAGGGGCCGCTCTCCGCGAAGGCCTTTGAGAATGCTCGCGGTCTTCAACTCTGAGATCATCTCTTCTGCCTCGGATCGGTTGATCGGCGCCACCCGTAGTGAAGTTTCTTTGAAGACCTCTACGTAAATTCCTCCCATTCCGAAAAGAAGAACCGGACCGAAGGAAGGGTCCCGCTTTGCGCCCAGGATGATTTCTTTCCCATCTGAAATCATCTTTTGAACCAGGATGCCATATGGACTTCGGACGTCCACCTTCTTGATTCTGTCGTAGGCCTCTTCAGCTTTTCTCAAATTGTCGACATTGAGAATCACCCCTCCCGCATCCGATTTGTGTGAGACCTCGGAAGAGATGACTTTCAGAGCAACGGGAGCCTCTGTTTCATCCTTCAAGTCGCTCTTCTGGTGAACGACTTGATAATCTGCCACCGGAATCCCATAGGTTTGAAGAATTTCGAAGGCCTCCGGGAGGATGGGATCCCTTTCCTCTCTTCTTGCTTTTTGGATCAGGCGTCTCACTCGACTTCGGTCCACGGAATAGGAAGGAAGACTCTCCTTTGAAATTTTCCTTTTCCGGTAGTAGTGCTCTCTTGAGATCGCTAAGGCGCTCAGGGCATCCTCGGGCTCTGTAAAGATAGGGTAGTCAAATGCCTTTTTGATATAAGCGGATTCTTCTTCCTCGGTCAGATAGCAGAAGGCAACCGGCTTTTGGTAACGGTGGGAGAATTCTTTAGCGGCGTGGATCAGCTTTCGGGAAGGTTGCATCTCCTCGCCCACCGCTGCGTGCTGGAAGATGATTCCATCCACGGCCTTGATCTTGAGTACCTGTTCAAGGATCTTCGTATAAAGATCGAAATCGAAGAGGTCTCCTAAGTCGAGGGGATTTGTTGGCTGGATCACTTTGGCCCTGAAGTAGCTGTGGATACGGTCCTGAAAGGTTTTCTTCAAGGGAAAGAGCCGGAACCCGTATCGTTCGGCAGAATCGGCAGCAACGATGGCAATGCCTCCGGAGCGTGAGAGGATGACCAGGTCATTCCCCCTCATCGCCGGAAGAGAGAGAACCTTCACCGCATTGATGAAGGACCGGAAATCTCTTGCCCTGACGATGTCCGCTTGCTTCAGCGCCGTCTCCACGATCTTATCGTCGTTGGCAAGGGCCGCGGTGTGAAGTTTTGCGATCTCCTTGCTCGCCTCTCCGGTATTCGCCTTATGGAGGATGATAGGCTTCGATGTGGATCGCGCGATCTCAAGCAGATCCCTTCCTCGTTCGATGCTTTCCAGGTAGATGCCGATGATTTCCGTTTGAGGGTCGTGAATGAGATACTTGAGATAATCGATTTCGTTCAGGTCGATTTTGTTGCCCATGCTCACAACTTTGGAGATCCCAACGCTGGCGCTTGAAAGGAGGTTCATGTAAGTGAGAGACACGCCACCACTCTGGACCAAAAGGGAAACTTTTCCCTTCTTGATTGCCCTTCGACTGAGCGGAGGGAAACCGGCGACAAAGCCGTTCTCAAAATTGTTGATGCCGATTCCATTCGGTCCCGCAATTCGAATTCCCCATTTTTTGGCAATACGGAGGGCCTCTTTTTCTAATTTCGCGCCTTCCTCGGAATATTCGCTAAACCCTCCCGACTCAATGACGGCCCATCGAATTTTTTTCCTACCACAGGCCTCCAATATCCCAGGTACGGTCTGAGCAGGAGTGAGGATGACCGCGACATCGATTCCTTCTTTGAGATCTTCCAAAGAAGTACAGATCCCCCTTCCAAAAAGAATCCCTTCTTTTCTTCCGATCAAGAAGATTTCACCATGAAATTGAAACTTGAAAAGGTTTTCGACAATGTTTCTCGCAAGGTTTTGAGGGTCCTCTGAAACACCGATGACGACCACTGATTTAGGATTGAAGAGTTGATCCACTTTTTTGGTTCCTCCTCCAGAGAAAAAATATATACCGGGGGAAATAGGTTTTCAACAAAAAAAGGGATATCTCCGACTAAAGACAAATACGAAAATAAAGTGTTGACAATCAGCCATACACTGAGTAGAGTGGATTTATGGACCACAGACGGTTATTCGCATGCCTAGTTCTTTCTTTTCTTCTTTTTGTGGTTGCCCCGAGTTTTCATCATCACGATCACCTCGTTAGTGATCCCGACTGCCATTTATGCACGCTGAGCCTCCACCGTCCGCAGTTTATTGTCCCGAGTGGTTTGGAACTCCCGGTGCTGATCTCAAAGATACTTCCTTTATTGCCACAAGAGCAAGATGCCTTTTCCTCTGCAGATTCGAATGTCATTTTTAACCGATCCCCTCCTCTGTGAAAATGGAGAGTGATTGGTTTCTGAAACTCCCCTTTCATAAAAATGATGTCTCGGTGAATCATTGCTTGTCTTTGTGGAAAGGTGCCCCAAGAGTGTGTTCGAATGTGCCTCGTTCATTGGGCTTGGAGGAGGAAGGCTATGAGAATGATATGGGTTTCAATAGCGACCTTGTTGATTTTCAATTCGAGCGTATTTGCACAGAGTATAGAAGAGCGCATCAAGACCCTGGAGGATGCCCTTAAGAAACAAGAACAGACGATCAAGGAGCAGCAAAAAATCATTGAAGAGTTAAAGGCTGAGATAAAAAAAGTTAAGTCCGAAGAACAGCAGCAAGCGGCTCAGCCAAAGGAGGCTCCGTCCCTTGCAGCAAAGGAGGCAGAGAAAAAGGCAACCCTTGAGCAGGTGCAGCAACAGGTACAGCAGTTGAAAGAAGAAGTGGGCCAGGTGGTCGAGGCGCAGAAGAAGAACGTTCTGAGCATCTTCAATCCTGCCATCGGCCTCGTGGGTGAGTCGATTCTCTCCTATCGAACAAGAGGATCGAACGAGACGGGCAGTGACCGGCCCGGCGGTTTCGACTTCTTTCAACGTTCGGTGGAATTAAACGTAGCCGCGTCGGTCGATCCCTTCGCGAAAGCGTATGCGGTGATCAACGCCTCCGCGGATCCGGTCACTGGCGAAGCCAAGGCGGTGGTGGAAGAGGCTGCGATTCAGACAACCTCGCTGCCGTGGAACCTGACGCTTAAGGCCGGGCGGTTTTTCGGCGAGTTCGGCCGGTTGTCCTATATCCACGATCACGAATTGCCTTTCGTGAATCGCCCGCTGGCACTCGATCAATACGTCGGTGGTGAGTCGAAGACGGACGGGGTACAGGTCAACTTTTTGGTTCCCATTTCTCATTACGTGAGCCTGACAGCGGGCGTGGGCGATCAGTTCGGTGATGTACCAAACAATGTGGGTAACTTCCGTCACTTCAGAGACCTGAACTTTTGGGGTCGCGCGTCCACGTATTTCGATCTGACACCCGATGTTTCGCTCGAAACCGGTATGTCAGGTTTATGGAATCCGAGGACTCAGGACCGGGGTGGCGTGTTCGTTCAACCCGACGGAAGCACGCTCACCGAACGCAGGCGACTCCTGCTGGGAGGAGACCTGGTGGTTCGCTATTGGCCCCTGCGTAACAATCAGTTCAGGAACCTGATCTGGGGCACGGAACTCCTCTTCAGTGACAATCGCTATCTCGTTAATCCTGGGATTCCGAAGGCTCCAATGTTCAACCGTTCCGTTAACTCCTTTGGTCTATACTCCTATCTCGCTTACAGATTCCATCGGCAGTGGTCGGTCGGGTTCCTTTTCGACTATGTGGAGAACGCACAGAACAATCGAGACCTGACCTTCGCATACTCCCCGTTCATCACATGGGCCATCAGCCACTGGAATCAACTGCGCCTTCAATACACACACACCACCCGCAACAGTATTGCTGGGTCCCCCCTGAGGGGCGATGATGCCATTTACCTGCAGTGGGCGTGGATCATTGGATCCCATGCGCATGGGTGGCAGGAACGTTAACTCCTGGGAGGAACCAAATATGAAATCGAAGCTCTTTCGTTTCTTGTCCGTCATCCCACTTGTCGGGATGTTATGTTTGGGGGCGATGCCCGCTCACGCAGCCAAGATCCGCATTGTCGCAACTCTCACTGATTTGGCGGACCTGGCACGGAATATCGGCGGTGACCGGGTTGAAGTTAACAGTCTGGCCACAGGCGTCGAAGACACCCACGGGGTTCCAATGAAACCCAGCTATGTGCCCATGATGAACCGGGCAGACCTGCTAATTTTGGTCGGGCTCGACATGGAGCATGCCTTCCTTCCCGCGTTGATCGAAGCGAGTAAGAATCCACGCATCCAGAGGGACAGGGTCGGATACATAGACTGTTCGAGAGGCATCATCCCACTTGACGTCCCTAAATCAACCGAACACTATGCGGGCGACGTGCATCCTTACGGCAATCCCCACTACATGCTTGATCCGGTACTGGCGAAGACCGCGATCAAGAATATTTACGACGCACTCGTGGAGTTCGCTCCTCAATATCAAGCGGAATTCACGCGGAACCGCGATGCCTACCTTGCCAAGCTCGACGCCAAGATTGCAGAGTGGGAAAAGGAAGCCAGACCGCTCAAAGGCGTGAAGTTTATAGCTTACCACGAGGAATGGAATTACTTCGCGGCTCGATTTGGCATGAATTTCTTCGGTACGATTGAACTGAGGCCGGGCATCGACCCGACGCCTCGCCACGTCGAAGAATTGATTACCTCAATGAAGGCCGAACATGTTCCCATCGTCGTGCGGGAACCGCAGTTTCCCGAGAAGGTGCCGAAACGCATCGCCGAACAGACCGGCGCAACCCTGATCACACTGCCCATCATGCCCGGTGGGGTGCCGAATACGGAAACATATATTAAAATGATGGACTACATCATTCAGACCCTGGTCAAAGCCATACAAAGCAGGAAGTAGGTGCCAAAGGAGGTTTGGCCGGGTTCGTATCCTGGTGGAGCCAATTTAGAAAAATATGAATGAAGCCCTGATCACGCTCGACAACCTGAGCATCGGTTACAACGGCCAGTCTGTGCTGTCCGGGATTTCAGTCTCGATTTCCCGAGCCAGTTTCACAGCCATTCTCGGAGCGAATGGTTCGGGCAAATCGACGCTTCTCAAGACACTGCTTGGATTGCTTCCACCCCTCGCGGGTCGTATTCACTTCCCAGCTTCAGCGGGCAAACCGCTCCTGTTTGGGTACGTTCCTCAATCCATCCAATTCGATCCGATTTATCTGCTAACGGGGTTTGATGTTGCCTTGATGGGGACGTTCGGACGTGTCCGACCTGGGCGTTTTATCCCGCCGGCCGAGCGTGCCTTCACGCATGAATGCCTGCGCGCGGTGGGCGCGGAGGAATTTGCCCGGAAGCGGTTTGCCGAACTCTCCGGCGGCCAGAAACAACGCGTGCTCATCGGCCGCGCCCTGGCGACACGGCCGGATGTCCTGATGCTCGACGAGCCGACGGCAGGTGTGGACCCTACAGCGACGCACGCGGTGCTGGATTTTATTTGGCAGATTATCAGGGAAAGGGAAATCACGGTGCTGCTCGTCACGCACGACTTTGCGTTGGTGCGCGATCACGCCCAGCAGGTGATTTGGCTTCGCCACGGCGAGGTTGAACAAGGTGCCACGGCTGAGCTGCTTGCACCCGAGCGAATGGCGGAGATTTTTGAGGTGGGGGACGGCTGACATGGAGACGTTGCGGCAGATTCTTTCACCCGATTTTCTCTTGCGCAACTCGGTTTATACGAGCGTGCTCGTCGGCTTCGCATGCCCGCTCGTTGGCGTCTTTCTCGTGGTGCGCCGGCTGGTCTTCATGGGGGTGGCCCTGCCGCAGATCTCGTCGACAGGCGTGGCCATCGCACTTTCACTTCCCTTGTGGTTTGGATTCAAGCTTGCGGGTCATCCATCAGAGACTGCCCACGCCCTCGCCTTCGTCGGTTCAATTACACTCTCGCTGGCGGCCATCCTGGTGCTGGCGTTTCTCGAGCGACGCGGTCGAGGCCAGCCCGAGGGTCGGCTCGGCACGGCCTATGTTGTGGCTGCCGCTTTGAGCATTTTGTTGCTGGCCAAAAACCCTTACGGCGAGATCGGCTGGCTCGACATGCTGAAGGGGGAAGTCATCACTATCTCCAATTTTGATCTTGCTCTCACGGCGGCAACACTTCTGCTCGTCCTCGCAATGTTAGGGTTCTTTTACAAGGAGTTGCTTTTCGTCTCATTCGACCGGGAAACGGCCATTACACTTCGCAAGAACGTTGTTTTCTGGGACATTCTGCTCTATATCCTGATCGGCCTGACAGTCTCGATGGCAGTGCTCAGCGTAGGCCCGCTGATTGCATTTGGATTCTTATTGATCCCCGCGCTGACGGCGCATCTGTTCGCCCGTAACATGCGGCAGTTCACGGCACTGGCCTCGCTGATCGGAGGGGTGACGGCATTTTTCGGTTTCTGGATTTCCTACCGACTGGATTTGCCCGTTGGCCCGACGGATGTCGTCCTCCTCGGTGCTCTATACGGGGTTGCCTGGGTTGTCGCCAAGCTTATCCCCGCAGGCTTACGGGGCAACGGTTAGCTTAAAGAAGGGGAGGGGATGCGGAAGCTCTTTCGATTCTCGCTCATCTTCATGGCCTCCATACTGCTTCTCCTTAGCTGGCCGCACGCGCCTCGATCAGCAGGGCAAGGGGAGATTCGTGTCCACTTAGCTCTTGGCCCGTCATCCGTTGTTGCCGCAGAGAAAAGGTTTATGGACAACGGAGATGGTACCGTCACGGACACAAAGCGGAACTTAATGTGGCAGAAGGGTGATAATGGGAAGGAGGTTTCCTTCGAAGAAGCTGAAAATTACTGCAAGTCCCTACGATTGGGTGGCCATAATGATTGGCGTCTGCCCAATCCCGACGAACCGGACACCGCACTCATCATCGAATTGATGATGCGCAGACATTCACGCGATGTCTACGCATATTTTGATCTCTATTGGTCATCCAACCCGAC
>Ga0187771_10002289_pt1 | contig 13149 bp, 11 predicted proteins | sample 0116_SJ02_MP15_1_FD_133139 | JGI IMG/M metagenome (GOLD analysis project Ga0187771, IMG submission 133139) | Tropical peat soil microbial communities from peatlands in Department of Meta, Colombia - 0116_SJ02_MP15_10_MG | ecosystem: Environmental > Terrestrial > Soil > Wetlands > Peat | place... | reverse complement strand
GCTCGGTGAACGCGGTCCGCCCCTCGCGCGCCTCCTCACTGCCGTAGAAGAGGAGGTTTGCGTCGTGCGCGAGCTGCTGGATCCCGGCGAGGCCGTCCTCGCTCGCGTTGAAGCTCGCCTTCAACAGGCGCAGCGCAAACGGCGAGAGCGCCAGCATCTCGCGGCACACCGCAACCGTTTCGGCCTCGAGGTCCGCGAGCGGCACAACGGCGTTCACGAGCCCCATGTCGAGCGCCTGCTTGGCGTCGTACTGCCGGCAGAGGAACCAGATCTCCTTCGCTCGTTTCTGGCCGATCTGCGCCGCGAGGATGCTCGCGCCGTAGCCGCCGTCGAAGGAGCCAACGCGCGGGCCGCTCTGGCCGAAGCGCGCGTTTTCGGCAGCGATCGTGAGGTCGCAGACGACGTGCAGCACATGCCCGCCACCGATCGCGTAACCGGCGACCATCGCGACGACCGGCTTCGGCGTACGGCGGATCTGGACGTGCAGGTCGGTGACGTGGAAGCGGCCGGGGCCACTCCCGGTGGGGTCCTCCATGTAGCCGCTGTCTGTGCGCACGCGCTGATCGCCGCCCGCGCAAAAAGCGTCCGGCCCCTCGCCGGTGAGGATGATCACTCCGACCTCGGTGTCCTCACGCGCCCGCGTGAACGCGTCGATCAGCTCGATCACGGTCTGCGGGCGGAACGCGTTGCGCACCTCCGGCCGGTTGATCGTGACCTTTGCGATCCGCGGCGGAGGGTCAGCCGACCGCTCGTAGCGGATGTCCGTGTACTGCGCCGCCGGCTCCCAATCGACCGCCATCGTCGTCCGCAAGGCTAGCGGCTGCGGGGGCCCTCCGCGGGGGCGGGTGTGGGCAGCGTTCGTGCTGGTCGGGCCTCCTCGCCGGCTTCGTGCGCGTGCGTGCGGTGGGCGGCGGGTGCGGGCTGTGCGTGGTGTACTGCGGGCCGGACCGCCGGGTGACGCCGACGGTCCGGCCCGGCAGCTCACCCGACCAGGGCAGGTATGGTCGAAAGCGCGACCTCACAGCTGTCCGTCTCCGTCTTCGAGCCGAACTGCCTGCCGGCCGTGTCCGCGAGGCGCTTGCTGAGCCCGGCGCTGGCCCTCAGGTCGGCCTCGGTCTCCCAGAACGTGATCGCGTACACGATCCGGTCTTCGGGGTCGGTGAGGAACAGCGCTCCGTCGAATCCCGGCTGATGCTCGATCTCGGGCAGGGCAGTGTCGCGGAACATCGCCAGGCCCTCGTCGATGTGCTCGGCACCGCCCATGAACGTGGTCACACGAGCTAACACCTCAGATCACCCCCTTTCGGTGTCGCGCCCGTTCTAGCGCGTTCCGCGCGCTGCCACATCCGGGCAGATCGCTGGTCGTCCTGGTCTAGGTTGTTGGCGTGAACGGCGTCTGGCCCGTACGTACGAACGAGCGCGAGCGGCTCGCGATCGAGACTCCCGCCGGTGCGCTCTCCTACGGCGAGCTCTCGGCCCGCAGCAAAGCTGGAGCGCGCGCGCTCGGCGTGGCGCCCGGCGAGCGTGTCGCGCTAGCGCTTCCAGCCGGCGTCGACTTCGCCGTGGCACTGCATGCCTGCTTTACGGCCGGGGCGGTCGCCGTGCCGGTCGACCTGCGCGAGCCGCGCGAGCGCTGGCCGCAGGCCGCGGCGGTGCTCGACCGACCGCTGCACTGCAACGGTCCGGCTGCGAAGCCGGTCGAGATCGGGCTCGATGACGTGGCGGCCGTCATCAGGACGTCCGGCAGCACCGGCGAGCCGCAGGAGGTGCCGCTCAGCTTCGGCAACTTCCTCTGGAGCGCGCTCGGCTCAGCCGTCGCGCTGGGGCTCGATCCGGACGAGCGCTGGCTCTGCACGCTGCCGCTCGCGCACGTCGGCGGGCTCTCGATCCTGATGCGCAGCTGGATCTACGGGACGACAGCGGTGATCCACGAGCGCTTCGAGACCGGCACCGTGCTGGCGGCGCTGATGGAGCAGGAGATAACGCTCGTGTCGGTCGTGGCGACGACGCTCGCCCGGCTGCTCGAGGCCGGGCTCGAGCGCCCGCCGTGGCTGCGCTGCGCGCTGCTCGGCGGCGGGCCGATCCCGCCGGGGCTCGTTGAACGCGCGAGCGCCGCGGGCGTCGCCGTCAGCAAGACATACGGGCTCACCGAGGCGTGCTCGCAGGTGGCAAGTCAGCCGCCGGGTGGGGGTGGCGTCGCGCCGCTCTTCTGCACGCGCGTCGAGATCGCGCCCGACGGCGAGATCCTCGTGTGGGGTCCCACCGTGTCGCCCGCGGTGACCCAGCCACTGCGGACCGGCGACCTGGGGGAGATCGGCGCTGACGGGACGCTGCACGTGTTCGGGCGCAAGGCCGACACGATCATCTCCGGCGGGGAGAACGTCGCGCCGGGCCAGGTCGAAGCCGTGCTCGAGACGCACCCCGCGGTGGCCGAGGCGGGCGTGTTCGGCGTCAGCGACCCGGAGTGGGGCGAGGCGGTGTGCGCGGCCGTCGTGCTCTGCGCGGCGGTCGGGGCCGATGAGCTGCGGGCGCACTGTGCGGCGCGGCTCGCCGGCTTCGCCGTTCCGAAACGGATCGTCGTCGTGCAGGCGCTGCCGCGCACCGCTTCCGGCAAGCTGGCGCGAGCCGAGCTCGCGGCGCAACTATGATCGGCGCGATGTGGCGTGCCCTGATCCTCGCCGTGGCGCTCCCGGCGCTCGCATCGTCCGGACCCGACCGCGTGGTCGGCAACTGCCACAGCTCGCAGGTCCGGCCGAAAGCGATCATTCTCGCGTGCGCCGACGCGAACGCCTACCTCGACAAGATCCACTGGCAGGCGTTCGGCGGGCCGGCGGCAAGCGCGAGCGGTGAGTACGTCGAGAACACGTGCACGCCCAACTGCGCCAGCGGGCACTTCAAGAGCTACCCCGTCACGTTCAGCTTGACCGAGGCGAAGCCCTGCTTTGACGGTCACAAGGACTACCGCAAGCTCGCGATGGACTTCAGCGCTGCGCGCCCGCCGCAGACGCCCGTGCACTTCGACGAGACCCTGTTCTGCCCGATCGGGTGAGCGAGCCGGACGCGCAGCGGCGCGAAACACTGGAACGCTGGAATCACGCGGCCGCCGGCTGGGGCAAGCACGCGGCGTGGCTGCGCGAGACGACCGCGCCGCTCTCGCTCTGGCTCGTGGACGCGCTCCAGCTCGCGCCGGGACAGACCGTGCTCGAGCTCGCGGCGGGACCAGGGGAGACCGGGTTCATCGCGGCGCAGCGCGTCGGTGAGAGCGGCAAGCTCGTCTCGAGCGACAACTCGCAGGCAATGCTCGAGATCGCGCAGGCGCGGGCGGCCGAGCTCGAGCTCACGAACGTCGAATTCCGCCTGATCAACGAGGAGTCGATCGACCTGCCGGTTGCGAGCGTCGACGCGGTCGTCTGCCGCTGGGGCTACATGCTGGCGGTCGATCCAGCGGCCGCCCTGCTCGAGACGCGGCGCGTGCTGAAGCCGGGTGGGCGGGCGGCACTCGCGGTGTGGGGATCTCCTGCCCAGAACGCTTGGCTGTCGGTGCCGAGCGCGGTGCTTGTCGAGCGCGGTCTCGTGCCGGCTCCGGAGGCTGGGCCGGGTCCGTTTGCCCTGGCCGATCGTGCGCGACTCGAAAGCCTGCTGACGGGGGCGGGGTTCGTCGAGGTGCGGTTGGATGAGATCCAGGTTGAGCGCGGCCGGGGGAGCTTCGCGGAGTGGTGGGAGCGCCACCTCGACATGAGCTCGTCCGGGCCGGCGGTGCGGGCGGCAGCGGCTGAGGTCCAGCGGGAGATCGCGGCTGAGGTGCAGCGCCGGCTGACGGACTTCACGGGACACTGCATCGTCGCGGTTGCTTCGTGAAGTGTGCGCTGGCTAGGACCAGCCACACCCCAAACAGATAGCCTGCGACCCATGATCTACGACGAGGACGCAGACCTTTCACAGCTCGACGGCAAGACCGTCGCGATCATCGGCTACGGCTCCCAGGGCCACGCGCACGCGCTCAACCTGCGCGACTCGGGCGTAGAGGTGGTCGTCGGGCTGCGTGAGCACTCGAGCTCGATCGCCGCGGCCCGTGACGCGGGATTCGAGGTGCTGCCGGTCGTCGAGGCGGCGAGCCGCGGCGACCTCGTGATGATCCTCGTGCCGGATGAGCTCCACCACGACGTCTGGGAGTCGCACGTGCGCGACGGGATCGCCGACGGGAACATGCTGCTGTTCGGGCACGGGTTCTCGATCCACTACGGCGAGGTCGTGCCACCGCCCGGCGTCGACGTCGTGCTGATCGCGCCGAAAGGGCCCGGGCATCTCGTGCGCCGCCAGTTCACCGAAGGATCCGGTGTGCCGGTGCTCGTCGCGATCCACCAGGACGCGACCGGCAGTGCGCGCGCGCTCGCGCTCGCCTACGCGAAGGGGATCGGCGGCGGGCGCGCGGGCGTGATCGAGACGACGTTCAAGGACGAGACCGAGACCGACCTGTTCGGCGAGCAAGCCGTGCTGTGCGGTGGCGTGAGCGAGCTGATCCAGGCGGGCTTCGAGACACTCGTCGACGCCGGCTACGACGCCGAGATGGCCTACTTCGAATGCCTGCACGAGGTCAAGCTGATCGTCGATCTGATCTACGAGAAAGGCCTCGGCGGGATGCGCTTCTCGATCTCCAACACCGCCGAGTATGGGGACTACACACGCGGCAAGCGCGTGATCACCGAGCAGACGCGCGAGAGCATGCGCAGGATCCTCGCCGAGATCCAGTCGGGAGACTTCGCGCGCGAGTGGATCGCCGAGAACCGCGCCGGCCAGGAGAGTTTCAAGCGGCTGCGGGCACAGCAGGCCGGGACGCAGATCGAGACGGTCGGCAAGGAGCTGCGCTCGCACATGGACTGGATCAAGCCGGACTTCTGAGCGGGCGGCCGCCGTGATCGCCTACGTGTTCTGGCACCGCGCCGCGGAGGGCGTGGCGGCGGATGCATATGAGGCGGCGCAGCGGCGCTTCCACCGCTCGCTCGCGCGCCAGCCGCCGGGCGGGTTCGTCGGCTCGGCCTGCCTCCGGGCCGAGTCGCTGCCGTGGCTCGGCGCCGGGGGCGCGGGCTACGAGGACTGGTACGTGCTCGAGGACTTCGCGGCCCTCGGCGTGCTCAACGAGGCCGCGGTCGGACGCGGGCACAGCGGTGCGCACGACGCTGCGGCGCGGCCGATGGGGGAGGGGACCGCGAGCGTCTACCGCCTGCGCGACGGCCTGCCCCGGCTTGACCGCGTCACGCATGCGGTCTGGATAACGCCGGCGCCGGGGAGGTTCGACGTCGCCTTCGAGGACCTGCTCGTCGATGGTGTGCAGCCGCCAGACGCTAGCTTGTGGCGCCGTCAGCTCGCGCTCGGCCCCGCGCCCGAGATTTGCCTGCTCTCCAGTGAGGTGCCCGCAGGGGTGCGGGCAACGCGGCTCCCGGTCGGCTGGGCGGCCGAGGCCTACTCGCGCGCCTTGGTCTGAGCGTCCAGGCGGCAGTGGACGCTGTCCGCTTCGCCTAGGCGATCCGTCCGCAGCCTTGGGAACGGCCAGAGGCTCTGTTAGACCCTTGCGTTGACGCGGTTGAGCGAGACTCGACAGAGGAGACGACCATGGGGCAGGTCCATCACCGAAGGCTGATCGCGACGGTCGGCGCCGTGCTTGCAGTCGCGGCGCTCGCGGTCACGACGGCCGCCGGATCGGCGGCGGCGCATGGGCGCCACCACCGCCACCACACGAGCCACGCGGGCCGCGTCAGCGCCGCTGCGGCAGGGATAGTCCAGGCGACTCCAGCCGCGGACGCGACGAGCTTCCAGATCAAGGAGCGCAACGGGACGATCGAGACGATCGACGTCTCCGGCTCACCGATCTACGTCGAGCGCGGCGTCAGCGACGCGTCGCTCGCGAACGTCGCAGAGGATGACCTCGTCGCCGTGTTCGGCACGGTTTCGGGCAGCACGGTGAGCGCGACAGAGGTCGTCATCGCGGCGCCGTCGAGCCGCGGCAGCCGCGGCGGCAACTATCCGACCGCGGGTACCGTGCAGACGAATCCGGCGGGCGGCGACTTCGTCATCGAGACCTGGAACCACTCGCAACTGACGATCGACACCACGGCCGGCACGACGCAGTTCATCATCTGGGGCCAGACCGGCGCGTCGATCAGCGACATCAAGCCGGGGGTCGATGTGGCCGTCTTCGGCACGCTGTCCAACGGGACGGTCACGGCGACGCAGGTCGTCATCGAGGGCCAGGGCGACGGATCGGGCAGCCAGGGAGACGCCGGCGGCGGCGGCTGGGGCGGCCAGGGCGGCGACGGCTGGCGGCACCGCCATCATCACCATGGCTTCGGCTACGGCTCTGGCGGCGGCAACGGCTGGGGCCACGGCAACGGCTGGGGCTCTGGCCACGGTCCGGGCGGGCACCGGCCGTGGACCGGCTCGACCGGTGGCAGCGGTTCCACGGGCTCCACGGGGTCGACCGGCTCGACCGGCTCGACCGGTGGCAGCGGCTCCACGGGCTCCACGGGGTCGAGCGGCGCGACCGGCTCGACCGGTGGTAGCGGCTCGACCGGGGCGATCTAGCCCGCAGCTGCCAGACGGCAGCTCGAGCTTACAGCCGGGCCGGTGCGTTGACCCCATCGGGGCCGCCGGCTCGGCTACACTGCCTGCGAGCATCACGACTGGCGTTCTGGGTGGAATAAACCATCGGGGAGTGACGCTCCAGCACCCGCCGCGCGCCTGGGCACCTCTGCACTCCGAAAGTCAGCGAGGAACCCATGTCGCCCCCATCAGCTGGGACAGAAAGCCAAACCACGCTTGTAATTCCGGAGGCGCTGAAGCCGAGCGACGGTCGCTTCGGTTGCGGTCCTTCGAAGATCCGCCCGGAGCAGCTGGCGCGGCTCGCGACCGAGGGCGCGATGGTGATGGGCACCTCGCACCGCCAGGCCCCCGTCAAGTCGCTGGTCGGGCGCGTGCGCGCGGGGCTGCGCGAGCTGTTCGCGCTGCCTGACGGCTACGAGGTGGTGCTCGGTAACGGCGGCGCCAGCGCGTTCTGGGATGCGGCCACTTTCGGGCTCGTCGAGCAGCGCGCGCTGCACCTCGCCTACGGCGAGTTCTCGAGCAAGTTCGCGAAGGTCACGCGGGGCGCGCCGTTCCTCAGCGACTCGATCGTCGTCGAGGCCGAGCCGGGGAGCGCCCCAGAGCCGACGAGCGCGCCCGACGCCGACGTGATCGCCTGGGCGCACAACGAGACCTCGACCGGCGTGATGGTCGGCGTGCGCAGGCCCGCGCGCAGCGAGCACGCGCTCGTCGTGATCGACGCCACCTCGGGCGCGGGCGGGCTGCCGCTCGACGTCACGCAGGTGGACGCCTACTACTTCGCGCCGCAGAAGAGCTTCGGCTCGGACGGCGGGCTGTGGATCGCGCTGCTCTCGCCGGCGGCGCTCGAGCGGATCGCACGGATCGAAGCCTCGGATCGCTGGATCCCGCCGTTCCTGTCGCTGACGGTCGCGCTCGACAACTCGGTCAAGGACCAGACGAACAACACGCCGGCGGTCGCGACGCTGTTCATGCTGGCCGATCAGATCGATTGGATGCTGAGCAACGGAGGCCTCGACTGGTGCGTCTCGCGGACCGGGAAGTCCGCCGCCTATCTCTATGGCTGGGCCGACGCCGCGCCGCACATGGCGCCATTCGTCAGCGATCCGGCGTTGCGCTCCTACGTCGTCGGCACGATCGACTTCGACGAATCGGTCGATGCGGCGGCGCTGGCGAAGACGCTGCGCGCCAACGAGATCGTCGACGTCGAGCCCTACCGCAAGCTTGGGCGCAACCAGCTGCGCGTCGGGATGTTCCCGTCGGTCGAGCCCGACGATGTGCGCGCGCTGACCGGTTGCATCGACTACGTCCTGGAGCAATGGCTATGAGCACCGCAACGAAGCGCGACGAGAAGGCGGGCGCGAACGGCGGCACGCCGAGCGGACGCCCGCGCGTGCTGATCGCGGAGGACGTGGGCAGCTCGGGCATCGAGTTGCTCCGCCAGCACTTCGAGGTCGAAACGGGGTTCGACTGGGATGCGCAGACGCTCGCAGCGCGAATCGGCGAGTTCGACGGGATCGTGATCCGCTCGGCGACGAAGATGACCGCCGAGCTGATCGAGCGCGGTGAGCGGCTGCGCGTGATCGGGCGTGCCGGCGTCGGCGTGGACAACGTCGACGTTGCGGCGGCGACACGGCGCGGGATCGTCGTTGCCAACGCGCCCGCCTCGAACGTGGTGACCGCGGCGGAGCACACGCTCGCGCTGCTGCTCGCGCTCGCGCGCAACGTCCCGCAGGCGCACGCGTCGCTGACCTCCGGCAAGTGGGAGCGCTCGAAGTTCTCGGGCGTCGAGCTGCTCGACAAAACGCTCGGGATCATCGGCTTCGGGCGGATCGGCCAGCTCGTCGCGCAGCGCGCGCGCGGCTTCGGGATGCGCGTGCTCGCGTTCGACCCGTTCGTCGCCGCCGAGCGCTACCGCGAGCTCGGCGTCGAGAAGGCGGCTGACGCCGACGCCGTCTATGGGCGCGCCGACTTCATCACGATCCACGTGCCGAAGAGCGAGGAGACGAAGGGGTTCATCGACGCCGCGGCGATCGCGAAGATGCGCGACGGCGTGCGGATCCTCAACGTCGCCCGCGGCGGGCTGATCGACGAGGCGGCGCTCAAGGACGGCCTCGACTCCGGCAAGATCGCGGGCGCCGCGATCGACGTGTTCGTGACCGAGCCGATGACGGAGCACCCGCTGTTCGGTTACCGCAACGTCGTCGTCACGCCGCACCTCGGCGCCTCGACCACCGAGGCGACCGACCGCGCCGGCTATCAGAGTGCCGAGCAGGTCGTCGCCGCACTCACCGGCGGGGTCGTCTCGACCGCGGTGAACATCCCCGCTGTCGGCGCCGAGGACATGGAGGCGCTAAGGCCGTTCCTGCCGCTGGCCGAGCAGCTCGGGCGACTCGCGATGGGCCTCGCGAAGGGCAGCTCCGTCGAACGCGTCGAGGCCGCCTTCCTCGGTCGGATCGCCGAGCTCGACACGCGCCACCTGACGCTGGCCGTGCTCGTCGGGGCACTCGGCGGTCACACGGAGGAGCAGGTGAACTTCGTCAACGCGGCGTCGCTCGCCGAGGAGCGGGGGATCGTCGTCGAGGAGAAGAAGGTCACCGAGGCCGAGGACTTCAACGAGCTGATCCGCGTGACCGTGCACTCGGGCGGCGAGCGCCTCGCGGTCGCGGGAACGGGCATCGGGCCAGCGCAGGTACCCCACTTGGCGGAGGTGTTCGGCCAGCGCTTCATGCTGCCGCTCGCGGCGAACGTCACCGTGTTCCGCTACCGCGATGTTCCCGGAATGATCGGCCGCGTCGGGACCGTGTTCGGTCAGCATGGGATCAACATCGACTCGTCGGTCGTTGGGCGCCAGCCCGAGCGCAAGGGCGATGACCTCGCCGCAATGGTCGTCACGACCGATGCGCCGGTGCCGCCGGCTGTGGTGGCGGAGATCGTCGCGCTCGAAGGGTTCGTGGACGGGCGCAGCGTCACGCTCGAATGACGCGCCGGGCGCTGCCCGGGCAATCGTTCGGCGCGCTCGTCACGATCGCCCTCGTGGTCGCGCGTGCCGCGAACGTCCTTTGAGCTGTCGTGCGCTGCTAGGCTAAGGCGCGCATGGCGTTCCGCACGTCCTTCGCCCTCCTTCTCCTGCTCCCCCTTCGGGGGGAATAGCGCGTGGCGGCCGCTGAGCCGCGAACCCACTGGAGAGGAAGCCGAAGGACTAACGCGAAAGGCGAAGGAGCATCATGGCAGTGGACAACGACCGAGTACTGATCTTCGACACGACGCTGCGCGACGGCGAGCAGTCGCCGGGCATCTCGCTCAACGCGGCAGAGAAGCTCGAGATCGCCCAGCAGCTCGCGCGGCTCGGCGTGGACGTCATCGAGGCGGGATTTCCGATCACCTCCCCGGGTGACTTCGAGGCCGTGCAGGGCATCGCGCGCAGCGTCGACGGGCCCGTGATCGCGGGCCTCGCGCGCACCCACGCCGCCGACATCGACGCCGCCTTCGGCGCGCTGAAGGACGCCGCGCACGCGCGGATCCACACCTTCATCTCGACATCGGACATCCACATCGTCCATCAGCTGCAGACGACGCGCGAGGATGTGCTCGGCCAGGCGCGCGCCGCTGTCGCGCAAGCGCGCAGCTTGGTCGACGACGTCGAGTTTTCGCCGATGGACGCGACGCGCTCCGAGATCGAGTTCACCGCCGAGGTGGTTGCGGCGGCGATCGAGGAGGGTGCGACCACGATCAACATTCCCGACACGGTCGGCTATGCGATGCCGCACGAGTACGGCGACTGGCTGGCGCGGCTGTATGAGCTCGTGCCGGCGCTGCACGACGTCGTCCTCTCGGTCCACTGCCACGACGACCTCGGCCTCGCCGTTGCGAACTCGTTCGCCGGGGTGCTGGCCGGCGCGCGCCAGGTGGAGTGCGCGATCAACGGCATCGGCGAGCGGGCCGGGAACGCCTCGCTCGAGGAGGTCGTGATGCTGCTCGCGACGCGCGAGGCCGACATCGGGCTGCGGACCGCGGTCAACACACGGGAGCTCGCACGCACGAGCCGCCTCGTCTCCCGCCTGACCGGCTACGTCGTGCAGCCGAACAAGGCGGTCGTCGGGCGCAACGCGTTCGCGCACGAGTCGGGCATCCACCAGGACGGCGTGCTCAAGGAGCGCACGACCTACGAGATCATGGACGCGCGAAGCGTCGGGCTCGAGGCCAACTCGCTCGTGCTCGGCAAGCACTCCGGTCGCCACGCGCTGCGCCAGGCGCTGGAGGAGCTCGGCTTCGACGTCTCGGGCCAGGCGCTGAACACCGCGTTCAAGCGTTTCAAGGAGATCGCCGACCGCAAGAAGGTCGTGACCGCGATGGACCTCGAGGCGCTCGTCACCGACGAGCTGCGCGGGCAGGAGGTTACGGGCTACGCGCTCGAGTTCTACGAGGTGCACGCCTCGACGGCCCAACCGCCGCGCGCGAGCGTCGCCGTGCGCCTGCCGGACGGCGAGCTGGGGCGCGGCGAGTTCTCGGGCGACGGCCCGATCGACTCGGTCTTCCGCGCGATCAACGCCGCGACCGGCGTCGAGGCCGCCCTGCGCGAGTTCCGGATCGGCGCGGTGACCGAGGGCCAGGATGCGCTCGGCGAGGTCTCCGTGGTGATCGAGACCGCCGGCCAGTCGGCATCGGGTCAGGGCATCGCTCCCGACATCATCGAGGCAGCCGCGCGCGCCTACGTGCGGGCACTCTCGGTCGCGCGCCGCCGCGCGGAGCACCCGCACGACGGTCTCACGCGAATCGCGGGCGAGCTGGCGCCAACTCCCTAGGCAACAAGAAGCGTCGCTTGTCCCGCGGCCGCGAGGCGGCCCTCGTGGAGCGCGTCGCCCGATGTTTGCCGGCCGTGATCGCAAGTCGTCTGGCGGTGCAAGCCGACGTCCAGCACGTTAACGATCAAGCGCGACTCTATGCTGCCGATATATAGTATCGTTGTTATATAAATCGGTCGATCGGGTCCCGCATCGGCCGGGATCGAGAAGGAGCGTCGGGTGCGATGAGCGACACGGCGAGTGACGGCGCGGCAGGCGCATCCCACGTGCTTGCGGGCCGGCTTCGCCTATCGATGGTTCGCCTCACGCGCCAGCTCCGCCGCTTGGATCCATCCGATCTCACGATCACCCAGATCTCGGCGCTCGCGACGGTGGTCAGCAGCGGAGCGCTCAACGTCGGCCGGCTCGCCGAGATCGAGCGCCTGCCGTCTCCAGCCGCGACGCGCCTCGCCGACATCCTCGAGGACGCCGGACTGATCTCGCGCCAAGCGAACCCGGCTGATCGCCGCAGCGTGCAGCTCGTTGCCACACCTGCCGGCAGCGCGCTGATCGCGCGCCGGACACGCGTCGGCGACGCCTGGCTAGCTGAGCGTCTCGGCGCGCTGAGCGAGACCGACCGCCGCGCGATCGAGCGCGCCGTCGCGGTGCTCGAATCGTTTGCAACCGAGCACCAGGGCGAACCGCCAGCTGAGGCCGGGGACGATCCAAGCGCAGAGAAGGCGCGACGATGAACGCGGCGACCGCGCCAGCCCCGCCGACCGTCGGGCCCCGCTACAAGTGGGTCGTTCTCTCCAACACCACGGTTGGCGTGCTGCTGGCGACGCTCAACGCGACGAGCCTGATCATCGCCCTGCCAGTCATCTTCCGCGGCATCCACCTGAACCCGCTGCTCGCGGCGAACTTCCCCTACCTGCTGTGGATCATGATGGGCTACATGCTGGTGTCGGCCGCGATCGTCGTGACGGTCGGGCGCATCGGCGACATGTTCGGCCGCGTGAGGATGTACAACCTCGGCTTCGCCTGGTTCACGATCGGCGCGATCCTGCTTTCGCTGGTCTGGAGCAAGGGTTCGACCGGAGCCCTCGAGCTCGTCATCCTGCGGATGTTCCAGGCCATCGGCGGGGCGCTGTTGATGGCGAACTCGGCGGCCATCATCACCGACGCATTCCCCTCCGAGCAGCTCGGCCTCGCCCTCGGGATGAACATGGTCGCCGGCATCGTCGGCTCCTTCCTGGGCATCGTCGTCGGCGGCGTGCTGGCGCAAGTCGGCTGGCGCTGGGTGTTCCTCGCCAACGTGCCGATCGGGGCGTTCGGAACGATCTGGGCCTATCTGAAGCTGAAGGAAATCGGCGTCCGCATCAAGGCCAAGATCGACTGGCTCGGGAACCTCGCGTTCGCCGCGGGCCTCGGCATGATCCTCACGGGAGCCACCTACGGCATCAAGCCCTATCACCACTCCCTGACCGGCTGGGGGAACCCCTTCGTGCTCGAGATGCTCCTCGGGGGCCTCGCCCTGCTCGTCGTCTTCGTCTTTGTCGAGCTGCACGTCGAGGACCCGATGTTCCGCATGTCGCTATTCCGCATCCGGGCGTTCAGCGCCGGCAACGCGGCGTCGTTCCTGGGAGCGGTCGGGCGCGGCGGCCTGCAGTTCATGCTGATGATCTGGTTCCAGGGCATCTGGCTGCCCCAGCACGGCTACCGCTTCGCCGACACCCCGCTGTGGGCCGGGATCTACATGATCCCCTTCATG